>Ga0210021_1004972_pt1 | contig 9847 bp, 11 predicted proteins | sample CryGeymeta201517_FD_183981 | JGI IMG/M metagenome (GOLD analysis project Ga0210021, IMG submission 183981) | Groundwater microbial communities from Crystal Geyser aquifers in Utah, USA - Crystal Geyser metaG 2015-17 (SPAdes) (version 2) | ecosystem: Environmental > Aquatic > Deep subsurface >... | reverse complement strand
TGTTGGAAAAACAGGGTGAAGGAGGCATCTCGGCGGCTATTTCCTTTTAAGAACTTTTTTAACCGCTGTTTTAATGTCATTTATTTCCAAGCCGTATTTTTTTATAAGCTCTTTTTCTTTTTATCTAATAAGTTTGCGGTTTCGCTATGACATGTCATAGCGAAACCGCTATGCTAGGGTATAACAATTTAAATAATGACCAGCTCAATTAAGGTAAAGGATTTTTCGCCTCTTATCATTACTTTTTACTATAGCACAATTACAATTACGTCTTGCGATGACGTAAATTTTATTCTTCTATTTCTTTTATTTTATTTTCCAAAATTTTTTCAATTTCCTCATTTGTTTTATCAACGCTTTCCTGGACTTTTTCCTTGAACTTAAACTTATCATCTTCGCTGATTTTTTTCTCTTCTCCGGCCGAGGCGGATCCGCCTTTTCCGGCCGAGGCGGATGCGCCTCTGGCGCAGGCGGAAAACTGGCGATTTATCTCTTTATTAATTTCATCACGAATGCCCCGAATTTTTATTCGGGCTTCCTCGGCTTCTTTTTTGGCGACTTTAATCAACTCTTGCCTCCGCTCTCCGGAAAGCGACGGCAGATTTATCCTGATTAAATTTCCCTCGGGGTTAGCGCTGATATTTAAACCTGACGATTCAATCGCTTTCAAAACAGCTGAGGCGGCGTTTCTATCCCAAACCGAAATTTGAATTTCTCTTGGTGGTATGATGCTAATTGAACCCAATTGTTTGATGGTTAATTTTTGTCCGAAATATTCCACCGGAACATCTTCAACCAACTTTGAACTCGGCCGACCGCCGCGAATACCAGCTAATTGCTCCTTAAAATGTTTTATTGCCTCAGCGATTTTAAGTTCTAAATTTTTCAAAATGTCCATGCAATGTAAATTACTTTTTCGTTCCTATAATAATTTTATTACCCTCCAGATTAATTGTGGAAATTTTCCTGTCGGTAAAGCCGGGGTCAAAAATTTGCCAGCTCAAACCGTAATCTCGGCTCTTATAGATTTTACCATTGGAAGCCGCAAAAATCTCTCCCGGATTTTCTTTTAGAGCAAGGGTTGAAATCTTTGGCGCCTCGGCTGGCAAAGATTTAAAAACTTGCCAAGTTTCACCGCTATTTAAAGATTTGATAAGTCCGTAGTCGGTAGCCGCATAAATCGAGGAGTTACCCAAGGAAGCCACCAGAAAATCATTAATTTTATTAGCCCCCCGATAATCGTCCAAAAATTTTATCCTCTCAAAAGATTGACCGTTATTCCTGCTTACCCAAAATCCGCCTGATTTGAGAGTCAAATAAATCAATCCTCCGTTATGCCGACTAATTTTCAAATCAGTAATCGCCGAATTTAAAGTTGTCAAAAGACGAATTTCACCTTTTTCCAAGGAATAAAGGAGCAGTCGGCCATTGGATAAGCCCAAATAAAGATTATTGCCATTAACGGCAATATCATAAACCGCTTCATCTTCAATTTCATAAATTTTTTCCAGAGAAAAAAATTTATCCTGACTTTTATAAACTATTCCCTTGTTGTTTTGAAAGATAGAAATATAAGATTGGCCGTTGGCAAATAATATTTTATAAACTGTGGCGTTGGAAGTGATGTTTTTTTCCAAATCCGAAAAATTGTACCAGTTTAAACCGCCATCGCGGCTGATAAACAAACCGTAATTCGAGCCGGCAAAAATTAATTCCGGATTGTCGGGAGAAATTTTGATGTCAAAAATATCAATTGATTTATTAAAATGGATTTTCGCTTTTTGGAAATTTTCTTTGTTGTCGTCATAGAAAATACCGATAATTTCTTTTTGTTCCTTTAAACCGCTGTTGAAATTTAAGAGAGCGGAACCCAAAAATTTACTGCCGGTAAATTCGGATAATAATGGGGTGCTGAATAAAAAATAAAGCAATCCGCCCCAAATTAATATGATGACTACAAAGCCAAATCCTTTTTCTTCTTTTTCCATATCCCTACTTTGATATTGATGAAATTAAAGCTTTTAATTGCAGCTTTTTATTAACATTAAACTGTTTCATTAAAACCAAACGGTTTAATGCTTCTTTTAACTGCTCGGAATTTTTTATCGAGTCTTTGCGAAGATCGTTAATTAAAGATTTTAAAAAATCGTCAATTTGATTATTTTCAATAATTTTTTCGATGGATTCAGCCAAACCAGCCTTAATCGGCGCAATTTTGTTTACATTGGGACGGGAAAAATAAATTTTTTGAAGTCTTGAAATTAAAGCCGGAAATAAATTATCCTCAACATTGCTAATAAAGATAATTAAAGCCGATTCCGGCGGCTCTTCGACTATTTTTAGGGCCGCGTTTTGGGCTTCAGGAGTTAAGCTTTCCGCCTCTTTGATAATGGCTACTCTCCGGATGGAATTCGTTGCTTTTTGCCAGAGAAAATATTTTAAAGACCGAATACTGTCAATACCAATTGTTCTTTGGACGTCCGGCGAGATAATTAAAGTTTCTCTCAACAGCACAACGGGTTCTTCAAAAATTCCGTTTTCCAAAAAATTAGCCAGGGACTGGGCAAAAAGAAATTTTTCCTGGTAACCCTCATCATCCCCGCCAAAAAAAAGATAAGCGTGGGAGAGCATATCATTTTCTATTAATTTCTTGAAGTCCTCCTGAATTTTTTGATAATTTAGCATACAATTTAGGGTGGTTTTAATTTTCAATTTTTAATTTCTAATTTTCAATAAATTTTCAATTACTAAATTTTTAAATTTTTGAAATTGGGACATTAAAAAATTGATTGGAAATTGAAAATTGTAAATTAAAAATTTACCGTTTATTCAGCAGCGTTCTCTTATAAACATCCAAATGCGTAAGTATCAATCCTGCTCCCTTAGCCACGCAGAAAAGCGGCTCTTCAGCCACATAGACATTAACTCCTAAAACTTCCTTAAAGAAATCAGCTAAGTTGGCCAATTGCGCTCCTCCACCCGAAAGAATCATTCCTTTTTCCATTATGTCAGCCACTAATTCGGGCGGTGTTTCATTAAAAACGCTTTGAATGGCTGAGGCAATATCCACAAGATAGGGATTCAGGGCTTCAGCCACTTCGTTGGAATTAATTGTTAAAGTTCTCGGCAAGCCGGAAGTTAAATCCCTTCCTCTGACTGAAAAATCTAATTTATGTCTGGTCACAAGAGCAGAGCCGATTTCGATTTTAATTGTTTCAGCCGTCTGTTCACCAATGGAAAGGGAATATTTTTTTTTGATATAGTCCATAATCGCCTGGTCAAATTTATTGCCGGCCACTCTTAAAGACGCCCAAGAAACAATACCTCCCAGAGCCACGACCGCCACCTCTGCGGTGCCGCCGCCGATATTAATAATCATATTTCCGAAAGAGGAATTAATGGGAATGTCCGCGCCTAAGGCTGCTAAAATCGGCTCCCTGACAACGTGAGCTTCTTTGGCGCCAGCTTCTTTAGCCGCGTTAATTACTGCCCGACGTTCGGTCTGGGTAATGCCAGCCGGCACGGAAATTACCACATCTGGTTTAAAAATACCGAAATAACCGCAGGCCTTGCTGATAAAATATTTCAGCATTGCCTTGGTAATATAATAATCAGCGATTACCCCGTCTCGGAGCGGTTTATAAGGAACAATGTCGGCCGGCGTCCGACCCACCATTTCTTTGGCTTCTTTGCCAACGGCCAAGACCATATTATCGGGTAAGCTCAAAGCAACTATGGTCGGTTCGTTAATAACAAATCCGCGTCCAGGCACAAAGATGATAGTGTTGGTGGTTCCAAGATCTATTCCTATTTTTCTGGTAAACATTTTAGATAGAATTTAGGATTTAGGATTTAGGAAAAAATTTTTAAATTCCCTAAATTCTATATTCTGTATTCTAAATTCTTTTAATATCTGCTCCCAATTCTCTTAACCTTTCATCTAATTTTGCGTATCCTCTGTCAATCTGATAGATATTGTCTATTTCAGTTTTGCCGTAAGCCAACAGGCTAGCGATTATTAGGGCCGCTCCTGCCCGCAAATCAGGACTAACCAGTTTTCGGCCGTAAAGTTTGGTTGGTCCGTTAACTACCACTCGATGCGGGTCAGCCATAATAATATTGGCTCCCATTTGAGTCAGTATATCGGTAAAGAGCAGACGTCTGTCATAAATCGTTTCATGAATCAAACTTGAACCATGGGCCTGGGTCATCAGCACCGTATAAGGAGACTGCAGATCGGTGGTAAACCCCGGATATTCATGAGTGGCGGCATCGCAGCTCAATATTTTTTTTGACGGCAAAATCTTGATACTATTTTTAGTTAATATATAATTTACTCCTATCTTGTCAAATAATGTCCAGAGCGCTTCTAAATGGTTTGGGTTGCAATTTTTTATTAAAACCTCGCCGCTGTTTGACGCCGCTGCCAAGATGGCGAAAGTTCCGGCCTCAATTCTATCGGGAATGATTTTGTATTCTCCGCCTCTCAATCTTTTAATGCCTTTAATTTTAATGGTCGGTGTTCCTGCCCCGGTTATCTTTGCCCCGCAACCGTTAAGATATTCTACCAAACTGACGATTTCCGGCTCCATAGCGCAGTTTTTTAGGGTTGTCTCGCCTTGAGCCAGACAGGCGGTAGTTATTAAACTTTCGCTGGCGGTGACGCTGATTTTTGAGAAAAAAATATTGGCACCTTTTAATTTTTTAGCAGTCAGTTCGTAATAATTATCTTTTATTTTTACTTTGGCGCCCATCCTCTGAAAAGCATCCAGGAATAAATCAATGGGCCGGATTCCAGCGCCAATCACGCAGCCGCCGGGGTGAGGAAAAATCACTTTTCCGAAAGCAACCAACATTGGCCCGACAAACATAACGGAAGCCCGAAATTTATTTACTAAATCCGCCGGCAATTCAAATCCTTTTTGGTTTTTAAATTTGATATCAAAAACGCCTTTATTTACTTTTTTAACCTCGTGACCAAGACCAACAAGTATTTCCTGAGCCCTGAAAACATCTTCAATTTCCGGAACATTGAAAACCCTGATTGTTTCTTTGGTTAAAAGCGCCACCGGGAAAATTTTAAGAGCCGCATTTTTAGAACCGGAAACCTCAATTTCCCCTTTTAGGGGCTTTCTCCCTTGAATAATGAATTTTGCCATTGATTAAATGATATCCGCTTTGGTTGAAAATTTCAAGGGAAAAAGATACAATACGGCTATAATGACCATTAGAACTCGTCGCTTTATATTTTATAGCTTCTTGTTTTTATTCGTTGTCAGCGGTCTTTGGGTTATTTTTTATTCTCAAGGATGGCGGCTCAATACAGAGAATTGCCGATTTAACGATTTGTTTAATTGTTCGGTTAAGCTTCGGAAAACCGGTGCAGTTTTTATTGAAACGAAACCGAAAGGAGTGGTGATAAAAATAGACAACAAAATTTTCCAGGACAAATCAGGATTAATTCAAAGCGGCACCCTGATTACCAAACTCTCGCCAAAAAATTATAAAATTAAAATTGAAAAAGACGGTTATTTATCTTGGACGAAAAACCTTCGGGTTGAATCGGGTTTGGTAACCGAGATTCCTAAAATAATTTTGCTTCCTGAAAAAATCGAGAAAAAAATCGTATCCACTCCTAAGCCCGTTGATAATTTCTGGATAAACTCTCAACAAAAAATTGTCTTTAAAAATAACGGAACTCTTTATTATCTTCAGGATTCCTCGCCTAATATAAAATTAAGGGGCGATAAGTTTGTCCAGTGGAGCGAAGACGGCAATAAAATAATCCTTCAAAATTTAAAAAATCAAAACTATTATCTTTATGAGCTTGGCAATCTTTCAAAAACCCTTAATATCAGTGCAGTTTTAAACAATCTCCAAAAAACAAGCGTTTCAGAAATCGCTTTTCATCCCCTTGAATCAAACAGATTAATTGTTGAAAATAAAAATGGTTTATATCTTTTAGATTTAAATCGCCTTAAATTAGAAGGCGTTAAAGAGCTGGTTCTTGCCTGGACAATCAAAAATCCCACTATCTATTATGTTAGCCAGACCCCTAAATCTCTATTGTTGACTGATTTTAATTTAATTTCAAAAACATCGGATACTCTTGCCGATCTGCCCGATAATTTAACCGCGATTTCCGAGATTTCCGCTTCCGGCAATAAAGTAGCTTTTTTGACCAAGGACGGCGGCCTTTATCTTTTTAATCGCCAGGACAAAAGCCTTAAACAAATCGCTCACTCGGCTGAAAAATTTATTTTTTCTCCGGATAACAAAAAAATCGCCTTTTGGGATAAAAACGGGAAAATAAACATTTATTTTTTGGAGGATTATCAAAGGGGTCTTCATAAAAAAGCCGGCGAGATAATCAGTTTAAATTTTTATTTAAAAGAAAAGGGTTCGGTGGTTAAAAATATTTTCTGGTATAAAGATTCCGGCCACTTGTTGGTGGAATATATTGATACCAATGGAAAGCAAAAAGTTGACTTTATTGAGGTTGACAATAAATCACCAATAAATAAATATGTCCTTGTTGAAGGGATTTCTAATTCCTATTACGAACCGAGTTCAAATCGTCTTTATTTCACTCAAGAGAATAATCTTTATTTTGTTGAGTTTTGATTTTGGGGGGATTTAGCCTCATAGATTCAAAAAAAACTTTGGCGCTCTAACCGGTTAGAGCTTTCACTATTCATAAATTAAGTTTTTCGGGTTGCTATGACGCGTCATAGCGCTCAATAAGGCAGATAAATCGTCCCGTACTTAGTGCGGACGGCTCTGCCGCGGGGTTTTCTTCTCCTTGAAATAGGACCGACGCTATACACTTTCTTTTTTCGTTCTGTCTTACTTCTTTCGCGATAACTCCGATAACTATTTTCCTTCAAAGCTCTTTTTATACTGCTAATTGTTTGCGGCGAAAGCCATAATTCTTCAACAATCTGTCTATACCTTTTCCCCGAGTGTATGCCATCCATTACAGCGGCACGCCTAACTAAGTGGCGGCGCTCATAGGAGGTGACTAACAATTTCAAGAGATTAGTGGATTTTAATATCTTATGCCAGCAAGCATCTTCCCATTCTTTGCGAGAAGAATAGCGATTAATTGGCGGCAGAGTAAAGTTTTTATTTCTATCTTTATTTTTATCCATCCAATGAGAAATTTACCATAAAATTCAGGATGCTGCTACATTGCTATGACGCGTCATAGCGCTATACTATAGCATAACAGTAGGGGTTTTGAATCAATAATGAGCAAATAGTTTACTTAGTTGCGTTATATATGGCGGCAATTTCAGCGGCGGATAAAGCGCGATTGTAGATGCGGACTTCGTCGATGAGAGCATCAACACATCTAGTTATTACTTCTGGGTATCCGCCAATTCGTGTCACATTGGAAGGAGATATTGGACCTGTGCCTGCATATGACCCGACGAATGAATCATCAAAGTATAGTGAAGGAACTCCACTCGCATCTATCACCATAACCACGTGATGCCAGCCTGTGCCGAAATCTTTTCCAATATCAATCCACCTTAAAATGAGATTCTTTGTTAATATAAAATTTACAGATAATTAAGAATGCCAGCCCGCCCAAAAGGTCAAAAAATAAATCTGACATTGTATCGGCTACTCCCTGCTGGGCCGCCGCAAAATATCCCTTTGAAGAAATTAAGACATCGTAGCCAAATTCAAAAAACTCCCACAAGACGCCGATTAAAATCACAAAACCAAGAGTCATTATTCCAACGATTAAATAATTGGGTAATTTAATAAATTTTGGATTTTGTTTTCGAAGAATCCCCGGAGGGTCTATTTTGAAATCAGGATTAAAATAAAGAAATACCATGGCCAGCCAAAAGCCGCCAAGAAAATGCATCGGCATATCAAGCCAAGTAAAAATCCAGTACCAAGAATTAATGATGGCAAGGATGTGGATAAAAAGAATAAAAATTAGAAAACCGAGGATAAATTTTGGAGAAACCAAGTTATGACTATGACTATTGATCTTTGACTATTGACAACTTTAAACTGTCAAAAGTCATTGTCAAAAGTCATTATAAAGAACATCACCTCTTCTTCCACTGCGGCGCTCTTCGCGCTTTTTTCAGGCCGTATTTTTTACGCTCCACCGCTCGTGAATCGCGAGTCAGATGGCCGAAACGGCGCAGTCGTTTTTTAAAATCAGGATTAAATTTTGTTAAGGCACGACTAATTCCAAGAGCAATCGCCTCAGCTTGAGCGCTGATGCCACCTCCCTTCACCTTTATCACCCCTCCCAATTTATCCGAAATCTTCATTTTTTCCAAAGGAGAAAACACTTTATCTTGAAGACGTTTGATTGGAAAATACTTCTGAAAATCTTGATTATTGACTTCTAAGCCGGTTTTTTTGGTGTAAAGCCTGACTCTGGCCACGGCTGTTTTCCGACGGCCAACCGCCTCAAAGTAACGCTCCTTCTCAATCTTCTTAGCTGCTTTTACTGTTTTCTCTTTTTTCTCTGTCTTTTTAGTTTTTACCTTACCCCGTAACTCAACTAGTTTGAGTTTACGGGGCTTAACTTCTTTTTTCTCTGCCATTTTTAAAGGATAGATTCTATAATTAATTTCTTTATTCTCTTTGCTCTTAATTTATTTTTTGGCAGCATCCCCATTACGGCTCGGCGCAAAACTTCAGCTGGTCCTTTTTTCTCCCAAATCATTTGCAGGGTCCTCTCTTTTAGGTGACCGATTTGGGTAGTATGACGATAATAAATTTTTTGTTTAAATTTTTTACCGGTAACGGTCATTTTGTTAATGTTTTTAACAATCACTCTGTCCTCGCCTTCCAGCCGGGGCTGGTATTTTGGATTTTTCTTTCCTTGCAAAATTACGGCGAGCTCCGAAGCCAGTCGGCCAAGTGGTTTATTTGTGGCATCAATGATATATTCCATATTTATTTCTTGCCTTCAATAATCATTTGCGCAATATTATTTGGCACTTCCTCATAGCGGTCAAATTCCATGGTAAAGGTTCCCCGGCCCTGGGTCATGGAGCGGAGTTTAGTGGCATAACCGAACATTTCCGCCAAAGGCACTTTGGCGTCAATCACTTTAACATTAAGCCGGTCAACAATCGATTCAATCCGGCCGCGTTTGGCATTTAAATCGCCGGTAACATCACCTAAAAACTCCAAGGGAGTAATAACCTGAATTTTCATAATCGGCTCTAAAATCACTGGCTTGGCTCTTTTGGCCGCCTCTTGTAGAGCAATGGCGCCGGCAATTTTAAAAGCAATCTCTGAAGAATCAACTTCATGAAAAGAGCCGTCATAAAGCGTTGTTTCAATATCAGTGATAGAATAGCCAGCTAAAATTCCCTTGCTTAAGGCCTCTTTGACGCCTTTTTCTACTGCCGGAATGAATTCCTGAGGAATAATGCCGCCTTTTATTTTGTTAACAAACATAAATCCTTTTCCCCGTTCCAACGGCTTGATTTTCAACCAGACATGACCGTACTGTCCCCGGCCGCCAGACTGCCGGATATACTTACCTTCAGCTTCAGATTCAGAAGTGACTGTTTCCTTATAAGCCACCTGAGGCCGGCCGATATCGGCCTCGACGCCAAACTCTCTTTTTGTCCGGTCAATGATAATTTCTAAATGAAGTTCGCCCATTCCGGAAATAATCGTCTCGCCAGTCTCAAGGTCGCCGGAAATTCTGAAAGTCGGGTCTTCCTCAGCCAGGCGGTGCATGGCAATGGATAATTTTTCCTGGTCAGCCTTGGTCTTAGGTTCAATTCTAACAGAAATAACCGGTTCCGGAAAGGTGATTTTTTCCAAAATAACGGGGTTATTGGGGTCGCATAAA
>Ga0210021_1004966_pt1 | contig 9854 bp, 9 predicted proteins | sample CryGeymeta201517_FD_183981 | JGI IMG/M metagenome (GOLD analysis project Ga0210021, IMG submission 183981) | Groundwater microbial communities from Crystal Geyser aquifers in Utah, USA - Crystal Geyser metaG 2015-17 (SPAdes) (version 2) | ecosystem: Environmental > Aquatic > Deep subsurface >... | reverse complement strand
GACCTCAGTCACCGGGATGCCCTCTTGCTCCAGCAACCCGGCCGTGCCCCCGGTCGAGAGCAGGCGGTAGCCATGCTGCTCGACCAGCGCCCGGGCAAAGGGCACCAGCCCGGATTTATCACTGACAGAAAGAAGTGCGGTTTTTGACATAATAGAAGATGCGATTGAAAGAAACCCAGTATTTAAGGTCCCGCCGATTGCAGGGCCAAGCTTCGATTTTCCGGATGCTGTGAATATTTTTTATGTGACGCCGCAAACGCCCCTGGCAAACTCCGGCAAAGGCTCGCGCTCCCTGGCCCGCTACAAGTTAGCGCGTTGCCACGCTTGATGCAGTTCCGGCCAAGGCGATGGATCGGGCTGCGAGGGAATCGGCCAACAGTTGCCGCGCCTGCGCATAGCAGGCGTGCGTTCGACTCTGCAAACGGATTGGCTGGAGCTTGCCGTGCAGGTAGTCCACTGGCTGCAGGCCTAAGGTTGAATTACTGACAAACACAGCTTCGGCCCCGGCCAGATCGGCGGTCCGGTAATGCCCCTGCTGGACCTCCAGGCAGACGAGCAGCGCCCCGCGCATGACCCCCGGCAGCAATCCACAGCTCAAAGCTGGCGTATGCCAGGCCGCGTCGCGATAAAAGAAGAGATTCGAAATCGCCCCCTCGGCGAGATGTCCCTGCGTGTTGAGACGCACCGCATCCAGACAGCCCGCTGCCCGTGCACACTGCAACACCAGTAGATTTTCCAGATAGTTGTGTGTTTTGTGGCCCGCCAGTGGCGAGTTTTCATTGAGTGTAAACGGACAGTCCAGCAATAGGCCCAGCGTGGCCGGTTGAGCCATCAGCGGACGCGAATAAACCACCAGGCGCGGAGACGGGCTGGTCTGCAGTAAGGATAGCTTGATCACCGCCTCAGCCGGCAGCGCCTGTGCCAGCTGGCGCACCGCCTCCAGCACCGCTCCGGCATCATAGTTGCAGGCAACACCCAGCACGGCGGCGGAATCGACCAGCCGTTGCCAATGCGACGACCATAACTCCAGCCTGCCGCCGCGCAGGCGCAGTGTTTCAAACAGACCGAAGCCATGCGCAAAGCCGGGGGACTCCGGATCCAGCTGCAAGCGGGTGCCCGGAAAAACTATTTCTATCGACGACATAATCGATCCAGAGTGTCACAGATGGCGCGGGCTTTATCAACTGTTTCCTGATACTCGCACTCCGCCCGGGAGTCCCACACGATACCGCCGCCCACCTGATAATCCAGCTGACCGTCCTTCAAATGCAGGCTGCGGATTGCGATATTAAACTCCGCATCTTCGTTGAAACCAATGTAACCGACCGACCCGCAGTAGGCCCCCCGCCGCGTCGGCTCCAGCTCCTCAATGATCTCCATCGCGCGCAGCTTGGGGGCACCGGTGATCGAACCGCCCGGAAAAAGTGCCTCCAGTGCATCGTAAATGTTCTTACCCTGCGCCAGTTTCGCTTTCACCTGCGCCGTTTGATGGATCACACTTTTGTATTGCTCCAGCTGATACAGTCCTTCCACCCGGACCGAGCCGAACTCAGCCACCCGTCCCAGATCGTTGCGCTCGAGATCCACGATCATCAGTAGTTCGGCGCGATCTTTCACTGAGTCACGCAGCTCCGCCGCACGCAAACGATCCTGCTTCGGATCGCCGCTGCGCGGGCGGGTGCCCTTGATCGGCCGGGTCACCAGGTCGCGGCCCTCCTTGCGTAAAAACTGCTCCGGCGAGGTGGAAATTAACTCGAAAACTCCGGTCGAGAGGTAAGCCGCATACGGCGCCGGGTTACCGGCGCGCAATGCTGCGTAGAGTTCCAGTCCGCTGCCGGTGAAGGCGCAGCGCGCACGCCGTGAAAGATTGACCTGATACACATCCCCGGCAGCGATGTATTCGCGCACCCGTTTGACCGCATCGGCAAAGTCCGCTTGCGACAAGTTCCATTCCCATTCGCCATGCAACATCGGCGGGGCCAACGCGGCGGCAGACATTTCGATCCAACGGCTGAGCCGTTCAATAATGGCCCCGGCTGGTTCCCGGAATCCATGCGCCAGCAGGAACAATTTGCCGCTGGCATGATGATAGGCCGCCACCCCATCGTAGATCCCGAAATACATGTCGGGAAGAGCGCGGTCATCCAGCGCCAGCGCGGGCACTTGCTCCAGCCGCCGGCCATAATCATACGCCAGATAGCCCACCGCTCCGCCAACAAAAGGAACCGCCGCCGATGTGCCCACGGGATCGGCATAGCGCTGCATCGCCCGCCGCAGCTCGACCAAGGAACACCCCTCCAGAGTTTCGAGCGGCTCCGCTCCCAAAAAACTCCACTCCCCCAGCCCGTCATTGGACTGCGCACTTTCCAGCACAAAAGGCAGCCGCCGGGTCCCAAAAATCCGGACCAAGTGCCCCAGTGGCGGCGGATCTGTAATTTCTTTTATGTTCACAATGAGTGGAAATCAAATTAGTCGCCTTGCGTGATGACACGGCAGCGCAGAGGCTTCGCTGCGGCTGCCGGTAGTCGGATCGGTGCATTAATGCCGCGCGGCCCGATACAGCATCCACCAGCCGACTGACTGAAAGATGATATTGGGCAACCAGATCAGCAGGTCCGGCCGCAGCGCGGGCTGCCCCTCCAGCCAGCTCACCATAATCATCAGAAAGTAGTAGGTCATCGCAATCACCAGCGCGATCCCGAGATTTGCATGGCTCTCCCCGCGCTTGAGCCGGATCGCCAGCGGCACCCCGAATATCGCCAGCGAAAACACCGAAAACGCCATCGCGAAATTCTTTTGCAAGTGCATCTGCAGCTCCAGCCGCTCCGGCGAGAGTCCGCTGCCCGCTGCGGCTTCTGCCGCCAGTGCCTCGCCCCGCCGCGATATCAGCTGCGCAAAGTTCATATACTTCGTGCGCAACTGCCCGCCACCGCGTTCCCCGAAAATCTGATCCAGCGGCAGCGCAATCGGCAGCTCACCAAAAAACAGTGACTTGTCCGGCAGCGCACCCAGCGCCTCGGGATTGGCGGCATCGCGCTGTTCCGCCGTGCCCTCGCGCAAAGTCAGCACCAGCTCGTTGGCGACCGGGTCAAAGTTCACCTCACCTTCGGACGCGCGCAGGAAGAGCTTTACCCGCTTCTGCTCATCCAGCTCCCAAATCCAGAAATCCTGCATCCGCGCACCCTGCTGGTCTCCCATGTAGATCACATAGCCGGGAAATTCGTGGATAAAGCGCTTCTCCTCAATGAAGCTGAGCGGATTATCCGTCACCGCAGTTCGCATCAGTTGCTTGTAGGCCACCCGCGACTGCGGCGCAAAGTGCAGGTTCACCAACACCCCGGCCACCATCCCGCAGAAGGCAATCAGCAGCACCGGCGCGGCGACCCGGTACAGCCGCCCCAGTGCCATCAGGGTGCCGGTCAGCATGCCCAGTGGCAGCGCATAGGCCGCCACGTAGGGAATCAATAGCCCGATCAATTGCAAAAAGAGCAGCGGCCCCAGCTTGCCGGCCGCCACCAGTTCGGCGATGTCGCGGATCGCATTCCCCATCAGCAGCGCGAAAATAAATAAGGCCATCGCAAATCCGGTGGAGATCAGGATCTCTTTGAGTATGTGGCGGTGCAGTAATGTAAGCATTTTCGGGAAAGTCCGTCACAGTTAGAGGACAGATCAAATTGATCACAACTTGATTTTCGCTCTTCACAGAATCGAGGCAAGACTTCACTCTCAACCGGATGAATTCAGAAAACAATGAGGTAATCCAAATCTTCCGCGACAGCGGAGCTCTGCTGGAAGGGCATTTCCTGCTCCGCTCCGGGCTGCACAGCGCGCACTTTTTTCAGTGTGCCCAGGTCTGCCAATACCTGGACAAAGTGACCCGGCTGGCTGAGCTGATGCTGCCGATGCTGCGCGGCTATGCTGCCACCACCGTTGTCGGCCCCGCCATGGGTGGTCTGGTTATCGGGCAGGAAGTGGCCCGCCAGCTCGGCCTGCGCTTCCTTTTTCTGGAAAAAGTGGACGACCGACTGCAGCTGCGCCGAAACTTCACCTTCCAGCCGGGCGAAAAAGTGCTGATCATCGAAGACGTCATCACCCGTGGCGGCCGCGTGGTCGAAGCCATTAACAAGTGCCGCGAGCACGGGGCCGAACCGGTCGCGGTCGGCGTCATCGTTGACCGCAGCAACGGCAGCACCCGTTTTGAGATCCCGCACCACAGCCTGGCGCAACTCAGCTTCCCGACCTATGCGGCGGATCAACTGCCGCCGGAGCTGCAAGGCAGCGAGGCCACCAAGCCGGGCAGCTGATCGACACAACCAGGTCTCGACACTTCCCACGCTTTTCGTAATTGACCGGACCCGACTGCAAAGCCACAAGGCTCCGCTACGCTTAGTCCCTCACGCTCATGCGCAAATTCCTCGGCAGAATCCACCGTTCCCAGAGCAATCGCGGCACCTTCCTGCGCTTTGCCTGCGTCGGCGCGACCATCTCGCTGGTTGATATCGGCCTGCTCTATCTGCTCAACACCTTAGGGCTCAACATCTACCTGGCGCGCATCCCCTCCTTTGTGATCGCGATAACACTCGGCTACATCCTGAACCGCTACTTCACCTTCCACCACCTCGAAACCGGGCGCGCGCTCTGGCATTCCCTGCTGCGCCACTACACGGCGCATGCAGTCGGCAGCGGCATCAATTACGGGGTATATATCGCCATTTTGCTGCTCGGGCAGCAACTCGGCGGCCGCGCCAGTGCCGCCGGCACCCTGCCTTTCATCGCCGTCTGGACCGGCGGCATGGTGGGCATGTGCTGCAATTTCTTCTTTTCCAAAAAACTGGTCTTCGATAAATGAAATGACGCTTTTTTTTGAGAGCCTGGTGCAGCATTTTGGCTGGTGGTTGGCTGCGCTCTGGCCAGGTCGGCATGCCGGGGCTCCCTTGAGTGCGCGGCGGCTGCTCTTTCTCCTGCTGCTCTATCCCGCCTTCCTTGTCCTGCAGCTGCTGCACTGGCTGGGCCTGCTCTGCGATGAACTTTTTTTTCGCGGCTACCGCCGGGTTGAAGTCAACGCCCCGGTCTTCATCCTCGGCATCCCCCGCAGCGGCACCACCTTTCTGCACCGCAGCCTCGCCGCAGACCGCGCCCGCTTCACCTCCTGCACCACCTGGGAGGCCCTGCTCGCGCCTTCCATCACCGAGCGCAGGCTTTTGCGTGCCGCCGCCCGCATCGACCGTGCGCTGGGAGCGCCGCTGCAACAACTGGCCCGGCGGCTCTGCGGCTCCGCCACCAGCGACTTCAATGCCATTCACGAAGTCGGCCTCCACGCCCCGGAGGAAGACTACCTCTGCCTGCTGCCCGCCGGGGCCTGCTTCATCCTGCTGCTGGCTTTTCCCTTTGCCCCCCGGCTCCGGCAGCTCGGCCAGCTCGACACCCTGCCCGCCCGCCAGCGCGAGCAACTGCTGCAATTCTATCGCAGCATACTGCAACGCCAGCTCTATTGCCACCCCGGACGACAACTGCTCTCCAAAAACGCGGCCTTCGCCAGCTGGGCCCAAGCACTCAAAACCGCCTTCCCCGACGCCAAATTTCTCGTCTGCGTCCGCGAGCCCGGCACCGCCCTCAGCTCCCAGCTCAGCTCGCTCGCACCCGCCCGCCACAGCTTCGGCACCGACCCCGACGGCACCCATACCGCGACACTCTTCACCCGGCTCTACGCCCATGGCTACGCCAGCCTCGACGCTTTTATCCGCAACACCCCACCGGATCAAGCCACCCTGATCGCCCAATCCGACCTGCACGCTGCCCCCGTCGCCACCATCACCGCCGCCCTCGACCAAGTTCAGCTCCAGCGCAGCACCACCCTCAATCAAAGCCTCGCCAAGCTCCAACCCGGTAACAAAAGTGCCCATCAGCACGACCCAAAAGATTTTTTCCTCGATCCTGCAAAAATCGCCCATTCCATGCAACCACACTACGAATCATTGCTCCGCAGCCCCAACCGGGTAAAGAAAATGCAAACTCTTTAACCATGAATTAACCACCATCGACGCGAATTTTTGAAGCTATCACCGCCCAATTAAATCCGTCCTCCGACCTCCGACTTCCGTCCTCCGAAACATTGCCCACTCCCTCCACAACTCCCAAACAGCTGCGTGTCGCTTTTTTTTCCGACTCGCTGCCCCAGCGTAATGGCACCGGCGCGTATTACCACGACCTGCTGAACCAACTGCGCCCGCTGGTCGAGGCCGCCGAAGTCTTCCAACCGCTCGACATCAAGCGCCCGCCGTTGCTCTCATGGCCGATGCCCGGCGATCCCAGCCAGCGCCTGGTGGTGCCCAATATCCGCCGCATCGCCCGCGCCTACCGGCAGCTCCAGCCCAATATCGTTGTCAGCATTACCCCGGGTCCATTTGGCCTGCTCGGGCTCCACCACGCCCGGCGCAGTCGTGCTGCCTTTATCTCCGCCTTCCACACCGACTTCGAGCAGCTCGCCCGCATCTACTGGAGCCCCCGCACCCGCCGCTGTGTCAATATTCTGCTCAACAATCTGAACCGCTGCCTCTGCAAGCGCAGTGCCGCTGTGCTGGTCAACAACTCTCATCTGCGTCAGGATGTCGAGGCCCTCGGGGCACGTTGCGTCGAAGTCATGGGCACCCCCATCCAGCCGCTCCTGCTGGAAAAACCACTGCTGCCCTACCCCCGGACCATTAAGAAAGTCTGCTTCGCCGGAAGACTCGCGCCGGAAAAAAACATCGACCGCATCATCGACGCCGCTGCCCAGCTGCCCGAGATCGAATTCCTGATCGGCGGTGATGGTCCCCTGCGGCAACAGCTCACCCACCGCGCCGCCGGGCTCAATAACGTCAGCTTTCACGGCTGGCTCAACCGCGAGTCACTCATCCAGCTCATCGACCAGTCCGCCCTGCTACTGCTCCCTTCCAAAGTCGAGACCTTCGGTTCCGTTGCGCTCGAAGCTATGGCCCGTGGACGACCGGCGCTCGTCTCCGCCAACGCTGGTATCCACGACTGGCCCCAACTGCGCGACGGCCTGTTCAGCTACGATCAGGATCGCCCGCTTATCCAGGCGCTGCGCGGGATCCTCCAGCTCCCCGGCGAACAGCTGCGCCAAAAAGCCGATAACGCCCGCGCCGCCGCCGCAGGCTTCAACCAGCAAACCATCCAGCAGTGGCTCAACGTGCTGGCTGAATATGCGCGGGCAGACCTTGAAGCATGAACGCGATTGTCTCCATTCATGATCTGACCCCCCAGACCTTTGCCCGGGTCGAGCGTATTCTGGACTGGCTGCAAGCCCGTGCGGTGCCACCCGTTGCCCTACTGGTCGTGCCGGGCCGCCCCTGGCAACCGGCCCAGTTGCAGCGCCTGCGCCAGCTGGCTGAGGCCGGCCACGAGCTGGCCGCCCACGGCTGGCAGCACCAGACCCGGCCCCGCCGCCTGGCCCACCGCCTCCACGCGGCTTTGATCTCCCGTAACGTCGCCGAGCATCTCGATCTCGATTCGCCCAATATCCTCGCGCTGATGCAGCGCGCGCGCGACTGGTTTCCTGCCAACGGCCTCCCCACCCCGGATTGCTACGTGCCGCCCGCCTGGGCACTCGGCTGCATCGCCCGCAGGCACCTGGCTCAGGCACCCTACCGAATGATCGAGACCACCCGCGGCCTGATCCATCTGCACGCGCAGCCAGCGGATGCGCCGCCCATATCCGGCACCCGCGCCTGCAGCTGCCAAAATCTCCCGCTCACCGGCTACCAGGCCGATACCCCCCTGCGCGAGTGCTTCCTGCGCCGCTGGAATGCCATCCAAACCCGCATCGCTGTCCGCACACGCCGCCCGCTCCGCATCTCCATCCACCCCGACGACCTCCAGCTGCGCGTGGCCGATCAACTCGACCAACACATCCGCTCCGTCCATACCTTCCTGCCCTACTCCGGGTTCAACCGCGCTTAAGCCGCCGCCGCAGCAAATGGAACCAGCTAAAATTAAGGCCTGTGGTTTTTGAATCGCCTTTTACTCCAACCAGGGCGATTTTCAGCAGGTTTTCCGACCGCAGGCCAGCATTTATGAAATTAACCGACCTCAATCGCCACGGCGAGATTGGAGCCAATTCAATCTTTATCCAGATCGGCCCGTTCAACATTTTGGTCGATGCGGGGCTACACCCGAAAAAAATGGGCAATGATGCCCTGCCCGACTTTACGCCGCTGGCGTCGATCGATCTGGACCTGATCATTCTGACGCACTGCCACCTGGATCACCTCGGGGCACTGCCCATCGTTACCGCGCAGCATCCATCCACTCCGGTCATCACCTCTGCCCCCAATGAGCTGCTGGCTCCGCGCATGCTGCGCAACTCGATCAACGTCATGAAGCGCCAGCACGAAGAGCATGGCATCCGCGAATACCCGCTTTTCCTGCACCGGGACGTGGCCCAGTTGAGCAAGCAAATTTGTGTGCAACGCTTCGAGCGGGGCGAAATTTATCTGAAAGGAAAAAAGCAGATTGAAGTCATCCTGCATCCGTCCGGGCACGTCGCCGGTGCCGCCGCCGTCGAGCTGGTCTATCAACAGCGGCGCATTGTATTCACCGGTGATGTGCTGTTTGAAGCCCAGCGCACGCTGCCGGGGGCCCACCTGCCGCAGGGCCCGCTGGATACCCTGATCCTCGAAACCACCCGTGGTGCCAAGGGCCGGGAATCCGGTCGCAGCCGTGCCTCGGAAGTGGACCGCCTGATCGATCAGGTCGGCACCATCCTGCAACGCGGCGGCAGTTGCCTGATCCCGGTCTTCGCACTGGGGCGGATGCAGGAAATGTTCAAACTCATCTACGAAGCCCGCAACTTCGGACGCCTGCCGGATTCGCCCGTCTTCGCCGCCGGGCTGGGGATGGATCTGTGCAACTATTTTGATAAAATCCGCCGCCGCACACAACTGATCGACTTCGATAGTTCGATACTGGAAAAGATGCAGGTCAAAGCGCCCGAGGCAAAAATGCGCCCGGGACGCGACCTGGCCAAAAAGGGCATTTACGTGGTCAGCAGCGGCATGATGGTCGAACACACGCCCTCCTATAAGGTGGCGGCCTCCCTGCTGCCCCACCCCGCCAATGGCATCTGCTTTGTCGGCTACTGCGACCCGGATACGCCGGGTGGCCAGTTGCAGCACGCCAACCCGCAGGAAAAATTCTTTTTTGATGCACTCGATTACAGCGCCCCCATCCGCGCGTCAGTGGACCGCTTCGATCTCAGCGGCCACGCCGACCGGCATGAATTGATGAACTATGCCGTCGCCTCCCAGGCCCGCGCAATTGTGCTGACCCACGGCGACAACGATGCCCGCGACTGGTTTCAGGACCAACTCACCACCCGCATGCCAGGCACCAAACGGATCAACCCCATACCAATCCAAACCTACCAGGTGTAAGGGCGACAGTCATCCCATCGGCTTCTTCAAAACATAGCACGCCAGTTGTGAGAGTTGATCAAAGTGCGCATCCCGGCAGAGCAAGATTGCATCATTTTACAGTGTGCCTGCAGGGGCTATGTTCGACACTCCTTGCCCTGAATCGGCTATGTCCGACACTCCATGCCCTGAGGGGGCTACGAACCAAAGCCCAGGGTTTTAGCCCTGGGTCACCAGTTCATCCACCACATAAATTGCGCCCTGAAGTTTTTTGATATTTGAACGATGACTGCTTATTATCTTGGTCGAAACTGCACGGCCTGGAGGTTGTTTTCCAGGCGGACGTCCTGGTTGAGGTCCCTGGGGAGAACACGGGCGGCCAGATTTAAGGCTTGCCCGCTGTCCTGTGAGGGCACCAGGGCATAAACCTTACGGGTGGTGATT
>Ga0210021_1004963_pt1 | contig 9856 bp, 9 predicted proteins | sample CryGeymeta201517_FD_183981 | JGI IMG/M metagenome (GOLD analysis project Ga0210021, IMG submission 183981) | Groundwater microbial communities from Crystal Geyser aquifers in Utah, USA - Crystal Geyser metaG 2015-17 (SPAdes) (version 2) | ecosystem: Environmental > Aquatic > Deep subsurface >... | reverse complement strand
CCCGGGTTTCGCGTGCGATGCGCCCCGGGTTTCGGCTTCGCCTCAACCCGGGCTACCGAGGGGTGCGCGTGGTTTGGTAGCCCGGGTTAGGCCGCAGGCCGTAACCCGGGATGTTGCGCGCGGTCGCGGTGAACGAATGCGGCGCCCCGGGTCGCGGCCGAGCGAATCACCAGGCCTCCGGGGGCGGCGAGCACCGCACGGGATGGCGCGCAGCGGCCGAGTCCCGAGCCCGGTGTCCGGCTGCAACGGCAATTCCATTCAATTCATGCAATAGCAAACACTTCTTAAACAAGATTCTCAAGAGTGCTGCAAGGTATTGAAAAAAAAAGCGAAAACAAGCCCATCAATGGCTTGACAGCGATCAAGTAGCGGTCTACTGTGGACAATAGAGGGAAAAATTGGTTTTCCGTGGGGATTAGTGGAAATGTTTCAAGGCGAGACGGCCATCACGATCGACGACAAGGGGCGGCTGGCGATTCCTACCGCCTACCGCGATCCGGTTGCGCGTCTGTGTGGCAACCGTTTGGTCGTTACCTACAACCCGTACGAGCACGGTTGCCTTTGGCTGTACCCGGAAAAGGCATGGGAAGCGGTGCGCGATCAAGTCAATGCACTGCCCAATGCGCAATTTGCAACGCAAGCTGGTCGGTGCCGCCAGCCATCTGGAGCTTGACGGCAATGGCCGGGTCACCTTGCCGGCGAGCCCGCGTAGCGCCGCGGGCATCGAGAAAAAAGCGGTACTGCTGGGCATGGGTTCGAAATTCGAATTGTGGAGCGAGCAGGCGCACCTTGCGCAGATCCGACAAGCGATCAGCGAAGACGAGATCAGCCAAGACATGCTCGAACTGAGGCTGTAGCAGGCCATGGCAGGTGGGCGAGACCAAGCACCGACCCCCGATCATCCGCCGCAAGTGCATTTGCCCGTGTTGTTCAAGCAAGTGATGGATGCATTGCGGGTGCGCAGGGATGGCAGTTATCTGGATGGCACATTCGGGCGTGGTGGCCATGCCTTGGGTGTGCTCGAACAGTTGGGACCCGAGGGGCATTTGCTGGTGATCGACAAAGACCCGGAAGCCATCGCGTGTGCCGAACAGCGCTTCGGCGCGGACCCGCGGGTTGCGATCTGCCGCGGCAGCTTTGCCGACATCGGGCGTTGGCCGCTGGCGCAGTCGGGGCTCGATGGTGTGTTGCTCGATCTGGGCGTGTCATCGCCACAGCTCGATATCGCCGAACGTGGCTTCAGTTTCGCCAAGGATGGCCCGCTCGACATGCGGATGGACCCGGACGCCGGGCTCAGTGCAGCGCAATGGCTGGCGCAGGCGACCCGCGAGGAAATCGCTGACGTGCTGTGGAGCTACGGCGAGGAACGCCGCAGCCGGCGCATCGCCGACGCCATCATTGCGCAACGTGCGCTCGAACCGATCAGCCGTACCGCCGACTTGGCGGCACTGATTGCGCGGGTTGTTGGCCGCGGCGATGGTGATCGCCATCCCGCTACCCGCAGTTTTCAGGCGATCCGCATCCACATCAACCGTGAACTCGCGGATCTGGAGACGGGTCTGGAGGCAGCGTATCAGGCGCTGCGCGCAAACGGCCGGCTGGTGGTGATCAGCTTCCATTCGCTCGAGGATCGCATCGTCAAACGCTTCATCGCGCACAAGGCGCAACCACCTGCCGGCAATCGCCGTCTGCCGGCGTTGCAGCCCTTCACGCCAACCCTGCGCAGCCTCGGTGCGGCGCAACGCGCCGACAACGCCGAATTGGCGCTCAATCCGCGTGCGCGCAGTGCGGTATTGCGCGCCGCCGAACGCTTGCCCGAGGTGGCGTCGTGAGTGCGCTCAACTTCGCGTTTGCCGTGCTGGTGCTGGCCGTGATGGCCTGTGCGCTGGGCGTGGTGTATCAGCGCCATCACCATCGTCAACTGTTCATCGAGTTGAGTCGCCTGGAAAACCAGCGCGATGAATTGAACGTCGAATACGGACGCTTGCAGCTTGAGTTGGCCACCCTGACGGCGACCGACCGGATCGAACAGATAGCCGTCGCGCGGCTCGGCATGCGGATGGCGCAGCCCGAAGAGCAACGCGTGGTGGTGTTGCAATGAGGATGCATGCGCGCAACGTCAACGCGCGCAGCCGCCTGCTGGCGGTAGCCGGCGTGCTGGCCCTGGCCACGCTGGCATTGGTGGCGCGCGCGGGGTGGTTGCAACTGCTGCACAACGATTTTTATCAGCGCCAGGGCGATGCGCGGTTTTTGCGCGACATCCCGATCGCGGCATCACGGGGCAGCATCCTCGATCGCAATGGCGAGCCGCTGGCGGTGTCCACGCCGGTGGCTTCGATCTGGGCCAATCCACAGGAGCTGTTGCAAGCCACGGACCGGATCCCGGCATTGGCGAAGGCGCTGGCTATCAGCCCCGATGCCTTGCTGCAGCGGCTTGCGCAGCGTGCCGAGCGCGAGTTCGTGTACTTGCGTCGGCACATGAGCCCGGATGCGGCACAAGCCATTCTGGCGCTGCAAATCCCCGGCGTTGCAGCGCAGCGCGAGTTCCGTCGTTTTTACCCGGCTGGCGCGGTTGCTGCGCATGTCCTTGGGTTCACCAATATCGATGATGTTGGCCAGGAAGGGCTGGAACTCGCCTTCAACGACTGGTTGACCGGCAAGCCGGGCGTCAAGCGCGTCATCCGCGATCGGCTCGGGCGCGTGGTTGAAAACGTCGATCTGTTGCGCGCCGCCGAGCCCGGTCGCGATCTGGTGTTGTCGATCGATCGCCGCCTGCAGTACCTGGCCTATCGCGAACTCGGCGCCGGCCTGCGCGAGCACGATGCCAGTGCCGGCAGTGCGGTGATCATCGATGTCGTCAGCGGCGAAATTCTGGCGCTGGTAAACCTGCCGTCATACAACCCCAACAGCCGCGACAGCGACATCCTCAATGCGCAGCGCAATCGCGCATTGACCGATGTGTTCGAGCCAGGCTCGGTGATGAAGGCGTTCACCGCCGTCGCTGCGATGGAGAGCGGCAAGTTCACGCCGGACACCTTGATTGCCACCTCCCCGGGTTACACCACGCTGCGCGGCGGCTACACGATCCATGACTTCAAGGATTACGGCACGCTGAGCATGGCCGGGGTGTTGATCAAAAGCTCGAATGTGGGTGCGATCAAGATCGCCGACCAACTCGGCGCCGAGCAGCAATACAGTGCGTATCGGCGCTTTGGACTGGGGCAGAGCACCGGTAGTGGTTTCCCCGGCGAATCCGCTGGGGTGTTGCCAGCGGCCAGTGCCTGGGGGCCGGTCGAGAAACAGACGATTGCCTACGGCTATGGGGTGTCGGTGACCGCGTTGCAGTTGGCGCGCGCCTACGCCGCATTCGGCAACGGCGGTGTATTGCCGACGCCGACCTTCGTCAAGGGCACGCCACCGGCGCAGCGGACGGTCGTCGATCGCGCCATTGCCGGCAAGATGCTGGCGATCCTGGAAGCGGTTACCGGCGAGGGTGGTACGGCCACGCGTTCCAATGTGACGGGCTATCGTGTGGCCGGCAAGACCGGCACCTCGCGCAAGGCCAGTGGCGGTGGCTATGCCGACAAGCGTTACGTTGCGGTATTCGTTGGGCTGGCACCGGTATCGCGGCCACGGCTGGCGATGGCGGTGGTCATCAACGATCCCAAGGGCGAGGAATATGGCGGTGGCGCGGTGGCTGCGCCGGTATTCCGCCGCATCATGACCGGTGCCTTGCGCGTACTGGCGGTGCCGCCCGATCGCATCGAACAGTGGTATGCAAGCATGCCCGCCGAATCCGCGCCTGCGATCGCCGCACGCGCAGCGGCCAATGCCAGCACCGCAAAAACCGGGGCGGCACTGTGAGCCGCGTCATGCCATTGTCGCGCTTGCTCGCCGGCCATGCGCCGCCGCCGTTGCCGGATACAGCGGTGACTGGGCTGTGCCTGGACAGCCGCGCGCTGCATCCGGGTGATGCATTCTTTGCACTGAGCGGCGGCAGCGGCCATGGCATGGCATTCGCCGACCAGGCCATTGCCGACGGTGCCGCTGCGCTGGTGTACGAGCCACCACTGCCGGCTGCGTTGCGCGCGCCGGCCACCGCCATTGCGGTACCCGGGCTGCGTGCGGCGCTGGGCGCGATCGCGGATCGCTTCCATGATCGGCCATCGGCGGCGATGACCGTGATCGCTGTCACCGGCACCAACGGCAAGACCTCGATTGTGCAACTGTTGGCGCAGGCGCTACATACCCGCGGCCTTACCGTGGGTACCATCGGCACACTTGGTGCTGGCCTGCACGGCGCACTGGCCGCTGGCGAGCGCACCACCCCGGATGTGCTGCAGGTGCACCGTTTGCTGGATGACATGCGCAGCCAGGGCGCCACTCATGTCGCCATGGAAGTGTCCTCGCATGCCCTCGATCAAGGGCGCGTCGATGCCGTGCGTTTTGCGGTTGCGGTGTTTACCAACCTCACCCGCGATCATCTGGATTACCACGGTGACATGGCGCGTTACGGCGCGGCAAAAGCCAAGCTGTTTGCCAGCGCCGGCCTGGCTACGGCGGTGATCAACCTCGACGACGCGTTCGGATCGCAGCTGCTTGCGCGCCTGCCGGCAACGCTGACGCGGATCGGCACCAGTTCACGTGGGCGCGCTGACGCGCTGGTCGCCGCCGAGGCGGTTGCAACCGGCAGCGAGGGCCTGCGGTTTGTGCTGCGCATCGGCAACGCGGTTGCCGCGGTGCGCTCGGTGCTGATCGGTCGCTTCAACCTGGATAATTTGCTGGCTGTTGCCGGGGTGCTGCACGCGCTGCACGTGCCGCTGCAGGACATCGCCAAGGTTTTGCCGCAATTGCAGCCGGTGCCCGGGCGGATGAGCCGGGTTGGCGGCGGCGAGCGGCCACTGGTGGTGGTGGATTACGCACATACGCCCGACGCCCTGCAACAGGCGCTGGCCAGCGTGCGCCACCATGCGCGTGGTCGGGTCATCTGCGTGTTTGGCTGCGGCGGCGAGCGCGACCGTGGCAAACGGCCGCAGATGGCGGCGGTCGCCGCGGCTGGCGCCGAGCAGGTGATCGTGACCGACGACAATCCGCGTGGCGAGTGCGGCGACGCGATCGTTGCCGACATCCTTGCCGGGCTGGACAAGCGCAACACCGCGATAATCCAGCGTGATCGCGCACGCGCGATCGCTGATGCCATTGCCATGGCGCAGCCCGGCGACGCGGTGTTGATCGCCGGCAAAGGCCACGAGCAGTATCAGCACGTCGGCAGCCAGCGATTGCCATTCGACGACCTGGCGGTGGCGCGCGCGGCACTGGAGAACGTGTCGTGAAGCCGCTGCTGGCATCGCAGATTGCCCGCTGGTGCAGCGCGCGCCTGCTCGGCGAGGATGTGTCTGTGCAGTCGATCGCCATCGATTCGCGGCAGGTCGCGCCCGCAGCGCTGTTCGTGGCGATCATCGGCGAGCGCTGTGATGGCCATGATTTTTGTCTGCCAGCGGCGCAAGCCGGTGCAGCGGCGCTGCTGGTGTCGCGGCCGGTGCAAAGCGAACTGCCGCAACTGCTGTGTGCCGACACCGTGGCAGCGCTGGGCGACATCGCGGCGGCAGTGCAACGCACGCGCGATACCCGCGTGCTGGCGCTCACCGGCAGCAACGGCAAGACATCGGTCAAAGCGCTGTTGCTGGCAATCCTTGAACGCCATGCGCCAACCTGTGCCAACCCCGGCAATCGCAACAACGAAATCGGTCTGCCACTGGCGGTGCTCGATGCGCCCGAGCAGGCACGTTATGCAATCTACGAGATGGGTGCCGGCAAGCCCGACGACATCGCCTACCTGAGCTCGATTGCGCGTCCGCATATCGCCTTGGTCAACAACGTCGCACCGGCGCACCTGGAGCGCATGGGCAGCCTGCTGGGCATCGCGCAAACCAAGGCGGCAATCTACGAGTCGCTACCCGGCGATGGCGTGGCGATCATCAATGCCGACGACGCGTTTTGCCAATTCTTTGCCGACATTGCCGCGCCGCGCCGTTGCCTGCGCTTTGCTCTGGAGCACAGTGCCGACATCAGCGCGCATGCCGTGCTGCTGGATAGTGAAGGCAGCCGCTTCGATCTGCAGCTGCCTGATGCCACACTGCCAATCCGGCTGCGCTTGCCCGGGCGCCACAACGTGATGAATGCGCTGGCCGCTTCCGCCATGGCACACGCAGCGGGCGTGCCGGCGGCGATCATCGGCGAAGGTCTGCACGCCGCGCGCGGGGTGGCCGGCCGTCAGCAGGTGCGCGTGCTTAGCCAGACCGTGACCGTGATCGACGACAGTTACAACGCCAATCCCGGCTCGGTGGCAGCAGCCATCGATCGCCTTGCCAGCACCGAAGGCGAGACTTGGCTGGTGTTGGGCGACATGGCTGAGTTGGGAGAAGGCAGTGCTGTGCTGCACGCCGAACTGGGCGATCGCGCGCGCCGCGCCGGCCTATCGGCGGTGTGGACGACAGGCCCGCTGAGCCAGCAGGCCAGCCGTGCGTTCGGCGATGGCGGCCGGCATTTCCACGATCAGACCAGCCTGATCGACGCGTTGCGTGCGCAGCTCGCCGAACGGGCGCAGCGCGTGCCGCTGCACATTCTGGTCAAGGGATCGCGCTCGAGCGCGATGGAAACCGTGGTGGCCGCATTGTGCCCCGCCACCAGCGAACACGGGGGTGCGCATGCTGCTTGAACTGGCGCATTGGTTGAAATGGCTGGATCAGGGTTTTGCCCTGTTCGGTTACATCACCGTGCGCGCCATTTTCAGCGCGCTGACGGCATTGGGATTGTCGCTGGCGCTCGGGCCGATGGTGATCCGCCGGCTCGGTGCCCTGCGCGGTGGCCAGCCCATCCGCAGCGACGGCCCGGTGTCGCATTTGAGCAAGGCTGGGACGCCGACGATGGGCGGCGCGCTGATCTTGCTGGCGGTCACCGTTGCCAGCCTGCTGTGGGGCGATCTGGGCAATCGCTACGTGTGGGTGGTGCTGGGCGTTTTGCTGAGCTTCGGTGCGATCGGTTGGTACGACGACTGGATCAAGATCGTGCGGCGCGACCCCAATGGGCTGAAATCGCGCTGGAAGTATGTGTTGCAGTCGATTGCCGGCTTGCTGGCGGCGCTGGTGCTGTTCCACACCGCCGATGCCGCATCCAACACCACGTTCTATCTTCCGCTGCTGAAAAATGTCGCGCTGCCGCTCGGTGCCGCCTTTGTGGTGGTGGCCTATTTCTGGATCGTCGGTTTCTCCAACGCGGTCAATCTCACCGATGGCCTCGATGGCTTGGCGATCATGCCCACGGTGCTGGTTGCCGGCGCGCTCGGCGTGTTCGCGTATGTGTCGGGCAACGCGGTGTTCTCGCAGTATCTGCAAATCCCGGCGGTGCCCGGCGCCGGCGAGCTCGCCATCGTGTGCGCCGCCATCGCCGGCGCTGGCCTGGGGTTTTTGTGGTTCAACACCTATCCAGCGATGGTGTTCATGGGCGATATCGGCGCACTGGCGCTGGGTGCGGCGCTCGGTGCGATCGCCGTGATCGTGCGCCAGGAACTGGTGCTGGTAGTGATGGGCGGTGTGTTCGTGCTGGAAACCGTGTCGGTGATGCTGCAAGTGGCGTCGTTCAAGCTGACCGGCCGCCGCGTGTTCCGCATGGCGCCGATCCATCACCACTTCGAACTCAAGGGCTGGCCGGAGCCACGCGTAATCGTCCGCTTCTGGATCATTTCGGTGGTGTTGGTGCTGGTTGGGCTGGCCACGTTGAAGGTGCGCTGAGTATGCTCGGACCGATCCAGCGAGGTGATCAGGCACTGCGGCTCGACAGCATCGCGGGCCGCCCCGATCCGTGGCTGCTGCTGATTTTTGCGGTGCTCGCCGCGTTCGGCCTGGTGATGGTGGCATCCAGCTCGGTCGCGGTTGCCGAGAGCTTCAAGGTTGGCGAGTACCATTTCGTGATCCGCCACGCGCTTTTTCTGCTTGCCGGTGCCGCGCTGGCGGCGCTGATCATGCGCACCGAATTGCGTTGGATAGAGCAACGCAGCCAATGGTTGCTGATTGCCTGCTTTGCGCTGCTGGCGGCGGTTTATCTGCCGGGATTGGGACACACGGTGAACGGCGCACGCCGCTGGATATCCCTGGGCATTGCAAACTTCCAGGTGGTCGAAGCCGTCAAGTTGTTGCTCATCGTCTGGCTGGCCAGCTATCTCAAGCGCTATTACAGCGAGTTGCAGCAAAGCTGGCGCGCGATGCTCAAGCCAATCGGTGTGCTGATCGCGATGGTCGCGTTTCTGCTGTTGCAGCCGGATTTCGGCTCGGCGATGTTGCTGTGCTCGGTGGTTGGCGGCATGTTGATTCTTGGCGGCGTCAGCCTGCCGCGGTTACTGGCGCCAGTGTTGATCGGCCTGCCGGTGCTGGCGATGGTGGCGGTATCGGAGTCGTACCGGATACGGCGCCTGACCTCGTTTCTCGACCCCTGGGCCGATCCGTTCAAGGATGGCTTTCAGCTCACCCAGGCGCTGATCGCGATTGGTCGCGGCGAGTGGTTTGGCGTCGGGCTCGGCGCCAGTGTGCAGAAGCTGTTTTATCTGCCCGAAGCGCATACCGACTTCATCCTGGCGGTGATCGCCGAGGAGCTCGGTTTTGCCGGCGTCATGCTGGTGATCGCGCTGTATGCAGGGTTTGCGGGTCGGGCGCTGTGGATTGGCCTGCGCGCGATCGAGTTGCGGCGGCTGTTCTCGGCGTACTGCGCATTCGGCGTTGCACTGTGGATCAGCTTGCAGGCGCTGGTGTCGATTGGCGTCAACCTGGGGGTGCTGCCAACCAAGGGCCTGACCCTGCCGTTGATATCCTCGGGTGGCTCCAGTGTGCTGATGACCTGCGCCGCGATCGGCTTGCTGCTGCGCGTGAGCCTGGAGCTGGATCGCGCCGAACGCAAGATGGCGCGAGTGCGTGCCGATCAGGCCGATCACGCGGAATTCGTGCCGGCACCAGTGGCGGTTGTGCCGCGCTTTGGCTGGCGAGCGCGCCGCGAACCGACGCTGGGAGCAGCGCCATGAGCTACATTGCGTTCGAGCCACGGCCGGTGCTGATTCTCGCCGGTGGCACTGGCGGCCACATCTTCCCGGGTATCGCGGTGGCCCGCGCCCTGCACGCACTGGCGGTGCCGGTGCTGTGGCTGGGTTCTGCCGACGGCATGGAAACCCGGCTGGTGCCGGCGTCGGGCATTGCCATCGAAACCATCGCCGTGCGCGCGCTGCGCGGCAAGGGCGTGCTGCGGTTGCTGGCCTCGCCGTGGCTGATTGCCCGCGCCGTGCTGCAAGCGTTGGCGGTATTGCGCAAACACCGGCCGCGCGCAGTGATCAGTTTCGGCGGCTTCGCCGCTGGCCCCGGCGGTATCGCGGCGTGGCTGCTGAAAGTGCCATTGCTGGTGCACGAGCAGAATCGGACGCCCGGCATCACCAATCGGATTCTGGCGCGCATGGCACGGCAGCTGTTGTGCGGATTCCCGGACAGCTTTCCGGGCCGCGACTGCCATTGGCTGGGCAACCCGGTGCGCGCGGAGCTGACCGCGTTGCCGCTACCGGCACAGCGCCTGCGCGCGAATGACGCGGCGCTGCACTTGCTCGTGCTCGGCGGTAGTCAGGGCGCGCGCGTGCTGAACCAGACCTTGCCGATCGTGTTGGCGCGGCTGGGCACGGCCGTGCCCTATCAGGTTCGTCACCAGTGCGGCGCCAACCAGCGCGATGCCACCCACGACGCCTATTCGCGCATGCAGGTGCGTGCCGGCATCGAGCCGTTCATCGAGGATATGGCAGCGGCCTACGCGTGGGCCGATTTGGTGA
>Ga0210021_1004953_pt1 | contig 9875 bp, 8 predicted proteins | sample CryGeymeta201517_FD_183981 | JGI IMG/M metagenome (GOLD analysis project Ga0210021, IMG submission 183981) | Groundwater microbial communities from Crystal Geyser aquifers in Utah, USA - Crystal Geyser metaG 2015-17 (SPAdes) (version 2) | ecosystem: Environmental > Aquatic > Deep subsurface >... | reverse complement strand
TTGATAACGGTGCGAGTGTCTGTGATGACAATTGTCACATGAAGTGTGAGATGACGCTTATATCCGTCGAGGACGTGCGTCATGCTTGCGGCATCACCAATATCATCGTGCCTCCTCATCTTTATCCAGACCAATCCTATGACAAGTGGGGTAACCCAGTATTGCCGAACGGCCAGCGTATGCGTGGCGAACTGTTCTTCGACGAGAGCGTTCAGAAGGTGTTAAGGCAGGGTGGCGTCTTGGACCTATTCACGAATTATGTGAAGTATCCGCGTACGCACCACTTTTCTTGGTCTCAATGTGTTCGTGATGATGATCGGATCATTCAGTCTGTTGATGCGTTTGTAGGGCAGCGGGTGATCGTCTCATGCAAGATGGATGGTGAGAACACGTCGATGTATTGCGACTACTTCCATGCTCGTAGTATTGATGGCCGTTCCCATCCATCAAGGGATTGGGCAAAGAACTTCTGGAGCAAGATATCGCACGACATCCCGGAAGGTTGGCGGGTGACGGCTGAAAACCTGTATGCAGAGCATTCGATCGCTTATGACGCACTCCCTTCCTATCTAATGGGATTCGGCGTCTGGAATGAGCGTAACGAGCTGCTGGCGTGGGACGACATGTCTGAATGGCTGGATCTGCTCGGAATCGTTCGTGTACCGGTTCTTTATGACGGCATCTGGGATGAGAAGGCAATCCGTAAGATCGCCGAGAACATGGATTTTACGAAGAACGAAGGGATTGTTGTTCGCGTTGCCGGAAAGATCGGCTATGGAGAATTCCGTCACAAGGTTGCAAAGTTTGTTCGCAAAGATCATGTCCAGACCGAAAAACACTGGATGTACGGCCAGGCTGTAGTCCCCAATAAGCTTGCAGTTCCTTGACGACCGACAACTTAGCTTAACCGAGTTGTTGTGTCTATTCAAAACAAGGAGCAAAAAAATGAAGATCATTATGGAGATACGCCCCGGGGAGGGCGGTGAGGATGCAAAGTTGCTAGTCGGCGATCATGCTGGTGTCTACGTGCGTTATTGCGAACGAAATAATCTGAAAGTCTCAGTTACGGAGGCTGGGAGCCGTCTTTGACCTGCTTATAAAGGGGCAGGAATCCTTTGTTCGTCCATTGTTGAGCGAGGCTGGTGGTCATCGTTATCAGCGCATCCCGCCGACTGAGCGTAAAGGTAGAGTCCAAACATCCACTGTCACAGTATCGGCCATTGAGGTTTTGGCCGAGGAGTCCTATTGCCTGCAGGAGCGGGACATTAAGGTGTTCACCACGACCGCTGGCGGACCTGGAGGACAACATCAAAACAAGACGATGAGTGCGGTCGTGCTTCGCCACATCCCGACAGGTATCGAGGCGAGCTCGTCCGAGCGCTGCCAGCATCAAAACAAGCGTATTGCCCGTGCTGTATTGGAATCGCGCGTTGCTGATCGATATCGTCAAGCCGATTTGGATGGAAAGAACTCTTCCAGAAAGGCGCAGATCGGTTCCGGTGAGCGTGGCGACAAGATCAGGACCTATCGCCAGCAGGACGATACTGTAATCGACCATCGTTCAGGCCGTAAAACGCGATTCTCTAGGTTTGCAAAGGAATTTTTGAGTTTTGAGTAAACTGGGGGCTTTATTTGTACTTGCAACTGTGTTAATCTGACAGTTGTTGAATCGGCTTCTAGCCCTTTGCTGCGTGGATAATTCTGGAGTTCTTGATGAAAAAAATATGGCTGGCTTTGTTTTTTGTGTTCCCGGCGATCGCATTTGCGGAATGTAATTGCGAGGATGATGAATATGATGAATACGGCGATCCGCTGCCGTATGTTCAGTATAGCTACCTTGGATTGAACGGCGGGTATTCTGATTTTGGATCGTCGTCGCTTAACCGGGGATCGCGTTCTATTGGCGCGTACTACGGTCATCGCTATAGCGAGTATTTCGCGGCCGAGATCGATTACGCCTTCCTTGGCACTTTCAGCGATCCTGTGAATGCCATCACTGGGCATGCAACAGCAGTTACCATTTCTGCATTGCATCATTTTGATTTCAATAACAGTGTTTCTCTGTACGGAAAGCTTGGTATTGGTCATACCGTTGCAAGCACTTCGTCTGCTGGTGGTAAATCTCTAACTGAGCCTTCTTATGGCTTTGGTTTTGATATCAAGATATCGAGAGATTGGATGATGCGTCTATCCAATGACTACTACGCTGTTGGACTCCCTTCAAAAACACGAGTTATCAATACTCGTCTCGGTTTTGCCTATCGTTTCTAACTGGCTGCCTGATTAATTTAAGTTTCATTGTTTTTAAGGGAAGTTCTGAATGATTGGTAATTACAAAAAGGTTCGCAAACTTGGCGATGGTGCGACCGGCGAGGTTTGGTTGTGCACGAAAGGCAAGCTTAACTACGCAGTCAAGGTGGTTGATCCGGTTTTGATGAAAACGGACGGTGATTTTGTGCTGACGATGTTCGGCAATGAAGTCGAATTGTCCGATAAGTTAAAGCATCCACATATCGTTGAAACGATTGAAAGCCAGATCAGTGACGATTCTGTCTACTCTGTATTGGAGTATGCGGATGGTGGAAATATCGAGCAATTCTGCAACCAGGAATCGCTGATCCATATTGACACTTTGATCGAGTATGCAAGGCAAATCTCTAAGGCCATGGGGTTTGCTTCAAGTGCTTTTAGTTTGGTGCATTGTGATATCAAACCATCCAATATTTTGCTGTTTGGCGATATCGTCAAGGTTTCTGATTTTGGCGCCAGCATACGTCAGTCGCAGCACTCAAAAATCGATGTCAAAGCTGGTTCGCCGTCGTATATGTCTCCCGAGCAGATACAGGGCGGTGATCTCACTGCGGCGACTGATATTTATTCTTTCGGTGTCGTCTTGTATCAGCTGGCCACAGGTCGATTGCCTTTCTTTGCGTCGACGGCAGAGGATGCTTTTCATCAAACATTGAATGCAGAAGTTCCGCGTCCTTCTTTGTTTCGCGTGGAGATTCATCGTGATCTGGAAGCGCTTATTTTGAAGTGTATGCAAAAGCGTCCGCAGTCTCGATTTTCGTCATGGGCAGATGTGGGCATGGCTTTGGCTCGCGTTGCTCAAGAGATTGCAAAAGCGCACATTCCTTGGGTTGATCGTCGCCCGATCTTCGAGTCATTGAAGACTCAGCCATTCTTTGAGTCATTTCATGATCGGCAAATTTGGGAGATTTTGCAGGCTTCCAAGGTTATTTCGGTTGGTGATGGACAGCGTGTCGTTCACCGGAACGAAAGAAGTCAGACGCTATATTTTTTGGTCGACGGATCTTTGTCGGTGGAGATTGGCGGCAAGGTGGTTTGCATTCTCAAGCCAGGTGAAGTGTTTGGAGAGATTCCGTATCTGACGGGCTCAAAGGATAGCGTCAGGACGGCGAATGTCGATGCGATTCAACCTTGCACTTTGATGATTGTCAATCCGCAGGCGATCGACTTGATGGGTGTGGATAGCCGTTTGTCAATCATGACTGCATTTTGTCGAGCGATCGCCTTGCGACTGCAGGCTCAAATGGGGCTGTGTTATGAGTAAGAAAATTCTTCTCGTTGATGATTCGAACACGATCCGCAAGTCCGGAAAGATGTTCCTTGAGCAAGCCGGCTATTCCGTTGTTCTAGCTGAAGATGGTTTTTCGGGGGTTGAGCGTGCTGCGCTTGATATTCCTGATCTGATTTTCATTGATGTGATGATGCCGAACATCGATGGCTATACGGCATGTGCGGCGATCAAAAAAAACCCTGTTCTTCGCCATATCCCGGTTGTTATGTTGACCAGCAAAGACACGCTACTTGACCGTGCTCGCGGGTCGTTGGTTGGTGCTGATCTTTACTTGATCAAGCCTTTTAACAAAAAAGGCCTGATCGAAGCAGTTGAATCTTTGATTTAAGTCGAAAGGAAGTATATGTCCGAACCAAAACGAATTCTGGTTGTTGATGACTCCGAGACTGAGCGTTACACGATCGGTGAAACATTGAAGGCTGCCGGCCATTTCGTGTTCTTTGCTGAAGACGGGGAGCGTGGTGTTGAGCAATCCAGAGTCTTGAAGCCGAACTTGATCGTTATGGATGTGGTGATGCCTGGTATCAACGGCTTTCAGGCTTGTCGCCAAATCACTTCCGAGTCAGAGACTGCTCACATCCCGGTGATCATGTGCACGACTAAAGGGCAGGATACCGACAAGATGTGGGGTCAGCGCCAGGGTGCTCGCGGGTATATCGTGAAGCCAATTGACCAGCAGGAGCTGCTGGACAAGATCGCGGAACTGACGCAATGAAGATCGAGAAAATCGCCGCCGATGATCTCGTTGCTTTCCAGGAGCGGATCATTCAGCGTCTAAATTCAAAAGAATCGCATGACATTAGCGGTTCTCGTCTTGGCGTTCTGTGTGGGCGAAAGCGTTTTCTGTTCGACATGAATGACGTTTTGTCTATTTTGCCCGTGCCCAAGTTTACGCGCATACCAAAAACCAAGTCGTGGCTGATGGGTGCTGCGAATCTGCGCGGCGAGTTGTATAGCGTCGTCGATCTTGGTCGATTTGTTGGTGATGAGCAGTCGGAAATCGGTGTTGAGTCGTTTTTGCTGATGTTGCATCCGCGATACGCCTCTGGCGCGTGTTTGCTGGTTGATTCAGTGATCGGCCTCGTGGATACCGGCGACATGCGACAAGAAGGCGATTCGTTCTTCGACACGCAATCTCGTATTGAATGGAAGCAGGTGGATATCGACACGATGATCCATTCCGATGTTTTTATGAAAATTAAGCGATAAGGGGTAGTAATGAGTGAAGATCTGATGTCTCGTACGATGAGTTTCTTTGTTGGCGGTGCTAAGTCTGATGCGCCTGTCAGAAAAATGAACCTTCGTAAAAAAAGCAAGTTCGAGAGCGCCAAATCATTTGCACTTCGGAATGAGATGGCGATTTATGGCGGCATTCTTGTCGTCCTGATTGCAGCTTCCGGCGCGACGGCTCTTGTTGCGCGTGACAGTGAATCTGCTGTTGCGGCCAAGCGTGCTGCGTTGGCGATTGAAGTTGGCAAGATTCGCCCATTGATGTTCCGTGTTGATGATTTGGCAAACAAGGTTGTTTCCGGGCAGTCTTCTTCTTTTGATCGTTTGCATGAAGTGAACGGACAGTTGAATGTGATCCCGCAAACTCTTACCGAGTTGTCTGGCGGTGTTTCTTCGGAGCGAATCAATAAGCTGTCATCGTCGCTGAACCAGCTGATGATCTCCATCGCCGGTATTCAGTCCGGTGAAAAAGGGTTGCGTGATATCGATCAGTCTTTGGCCAAAATCAATGGTGATTTCGGTGATATGTCCGTTCTTTTGTCGGATCTTTCGAAGACGTTGCCGGCATCTAGCCAGGTTACAGCAATCAAGATTGATGCTGCAATGCAGCGTATTGGTCGCACTATTGGTTCAGCATATACCGCTCCTTCATTTACGGCGTTGATGGCCGAGGTTGGAATCGGCATGGAAGATGTCTATACCATGCTTGAAGAGCTGCCAGAGGGCGACGCCAAAGTCATGCGCGTTTCAGAGATCATCGATGGAATCGGAACCAATGTTGAAGGCATGATTGCTCAGTCTGCGCTGATCTCTAAAGCAAAATATCATGTATCTGATATCGACAAGCTGACGCAAGCCGCTGGTGACGATGCTGATGCGCTGCTGTCTTCGTTTAGCGAGGAATCAACCAGTGAGTGGGCCTTTATGTCTCTTGCGTTTGCGTTTGCTTCGCTGGCCTTCATTGTGCTGATGGTTGTGCGTTACACGCAGATCAGTCGTAAAAATGCAAATGACGCTACAAATCAAAACAAGGAAAACCAAGGTGCCATCATGGTGCTGATGGATGATTTGGATGAGATCGGTAACGGCGACTTGACTAAACGAGCTCGCGTAACTGAAAGCATTACTGGCTCTGTTGCCGACTCTATCAACCACACTATTGACGAGCTCGGTAAGTTGGTAAAAATCATTTCTCAGGTTGCCGGCAAGATCAAAGGTTCTACTGAATCTGCCGCTGGTATGACGCACGATTTGTCGCGCGTGGTAGATGAGCAATCAAACGCCATTCATAGTGCAAACGGCATGGTCGGCATGGTAGTGAATTCCGTCAAGGATATTGATGCATCTGCCGCCAAGTCGGCTGAGGTTGCAAAGCGTGCGCTATCCGCTACTGATAAAGGAAATGCCGCAGTGGCCGCTTCTATCTCTGGCATGGACAATATTCGAGATCAAATCCAGGATACATCGAAGCGTATCAAACGCCTGGGTGAGAGTTCGCAAGAGATTGGCGGGATCATATCCATGATCTCAGGCATCACCGAGCAGACTCGTGTGTTGGCGCTGAATGCCGCATTGCAAGCGGCTCAAGCTGGCGAGGCTGGCCGTGGCTTCGCTATCGTTGCGGAAGAGGTGCAGCATCTTGCTGAGCGTTCTGCTGACGCTACGATGCAAATTTCCAGTCTGGTCCGTTTGATTCAGAACGATACCCACGATGCTGTTGCCGCGATGGAGCGAAGCACGGAAGGTGTTGTTGCTGGTGCCCGCCTAACCAATGAGGTCGGTGCCGAGCTGAATGAGATTCGAGCAGTTTCTGATGAGCTGGCGAAGATCATTGAAAGCATCTCTGTGTCGACACAGGTCCAATCTGAGATGTCGCGTGACATGACGAAAGAAATGAATTCTTTGCTGTCTGTGGTGGAGAAATCTGGAGCCGGGGTTCAGATCGTAGAGAATTCTGTTTCTGAGATCGCAGGTCTTGCTGAGCAGTTGGAAGGCTCCATCAAGCGATTCAAAATATAAGGAGTTGTCATGAGTCACTCTCATAAGCTCGCGCAGTCTCGTCATCGCTTCCAGTCCGGGTTGCTGGAATTTATTTCCGGCGATAAAAGTGGTTTGACGCACATGCACGCTGCACTTGCTCCTGTCGTTATGATGGGCAGCAAAGAGCATACTGAATTCTTTTTCGATGCGGTTGAATACATCGAGTCTGTCCAGTTTGGTGTATGGGACGGGCGTATCGATCATGCAAAATTGATCTTGCCGTTGATCGACAAGCAATTGCGTAGCCTGACCATTAATGGCCAATTTGATGCTGATAAGGCAATCGAGTTGCGCGATGCTGTCGACATGTCTCGCGCTTTGAATGTTGAGCCAACTTTCAATCTCAATGTGGATGCGCTTCATGATTTCAGTGAATTCTGGAATGACGGCGGGTTTGAAGATCCTGTTGAAACCGGCAACAAGCTATCGGCAATGCGAGATATTTTTTCTAACATCCCGAAGGTTTGTGGGTTGTTGGATGCGCTCGTCAATTACGTGGCTGAATACAATTTAGCTGTCGGTCAAAATGATGGCAATGATTTTGCCGAAAAGATTGAATCTTTCCGTTTGGATGTTGCAACTGCAGTGTTGTTGATGCGTGATTATTTTTCCGCTCCATCTGTTGCAGCTTCAAGTCTTCTTTCTGCTTTTTCTTTGGCGTTGAAGACCGGCAACAAAGATTATTTTGCAATTTTGAACAGTGTGGTTGTCTGGCGCAAAGCCTGGAATCAATTGTCTGAACATGCGCTTAAGGTCTTGAATGAAGCGTCATCCGCAGTCGATTCGTTCGACACTGAAGGCGCTGTTAAGTTGTACCGCAAGGCGCATGCTGTAGTATCTCCATTTATTGCGGCAAATGAAGTTTGTGACCCAGTATCGAAAGAGGATATTGCTCACCTTCAATCCTTGCTTCAAGAGAGGGCTTCTGTTGATCTCGGCGATGCGACAGGAAAGGTTGAAAAATACATAGACAATTTCAAGGGTGCGAAAAATTCCGCCCACACCCAAGCCGACGCACCTTCTGTGCAAGCGCTATCTGAAGAGCTTGACTTCTCATTTGATGATGAGATATTTCCTGAGACCGAAGCGGTTTCTGTCCAAGATATGATTCTTGCTAACGTGACAACCACTATATTCCTCAAGAATGAAGATGGTGATTCGTCAGCAGGGCTAGGCACCCAGGATGAATTGAATGAGGTGGTAAGTGAGCCTGCGGTTGCGCAGCCCATAAATGAAACTTCCATGGATGATGGCGTGAGCCAATCTTCTGATGATGCTATTGACCCGGAGATGGTCGGGATTTTCATTGAGGAAGCGAGAGAGGTTATTTCCGCTCTCCGTGAGCAAGTTCCTGAATGTCGCAAGCTATCTGAATCCGGTGGTGATTCGATAGCTTGTTTGTCTGATATTCGCCGTGGTGTGCACACCCTAAAGGGAAGCGGGCGTATGGTCGGGCAGATTGCCATGGGGGAGGTTGCCTGGTCTGTTGAGAATGCCTTAAACAAGATCATTGACGAGGATCGCTCGATTGATGGTGTGATCTTGGATTTGATTGGCGATTTCACTCTGGCATTCTCTCGATGGGTTGATGAGCTTGAAGTATTTGGAGCGTCTGCTATTGACGGCTCCGAAGCAATCATCGTTCGCGCAAAAGATGTCGAGGCGCACACCGATCGTATTGAGGCTAATCCCTCTGGTGATGTATTGATCGGGAGCGTGAAAATTGCCTTGCCATTGTTTAACATCGCAAAAAACGAGATGGCAACGCATGTAAGAAAGCTTTCTGAACATTCCCAGGTTTTGCACGCCGAGCGGAATGGGCCGATCGTTTCTGAATTCGTGCGCGCTGCTCACACATTGGCTGGCGTTAGTCGTACATCAGGTGTTTTGGAAATCGGCCAGCTTGCTTCGAAATTGGAAGATTGGCTAACCCCACGCCAGTCTGCATCATTTGATATGAATGCGGATCGCCTGGATGTTGTTATGCGCGCCGTTGATGCGCTTGATACGCAAGTTCATGATTTCTCTGAAATGAGAATGCCGGCTCAGCACGAGGACATTGTGGCGCGTCTCGCCGAAACTCAAGATGAGTTGATGATCGATCGTTCTTCTATGATTGATTTGACTTCGGAGAATGTCCTTGAGCGTGAGTTCTTGTCAGATGATCTTGATATTGATCTACTGCCCGTATTTATCGAAGAGGCTGCTACGCTCGAAGATGAAATAAGTGCAGCCGTCAAGGCATGGAAGGGTGACATTTCAGGTAATGATGCTCCGCGTCTTTTGATGCGTCTTTTGCACACAATGAAGGGTAGTGCCCGCATGGTAGGCGCTATGCAAATTGGTGAGATTGCTCATCGTCTTGAAAATGAATTGCGTTTGTTTGATCGCGCAACTGATAAGCAGGCTGTTCTTGATGATGTCGAAGCTGGATTCGATGAGATCCTATCTCTTGTTGATGATATAGCGTCTCACAAAGGTCATCAGGCTGATGATCCGTTGGTTGAAGTTGCTCCTATGGTGGTAATCACCAGCCAATTGAAGGTGCCTGCCGATGTGCTTGATACGTTAGTGAACGAGTCTGGTGAAATTGGCGCGGCTCGTCAACGCATTGAAGCGGAGATGCATAGATTCGAAGGTAGCCTTGCTGAAATGGATAAGGGCATAGCTTCTTTGCGCAGGTATTTGCGTGATATCGAGATATACGCTGAGAGTCAGATCCAGTCTCGCATCACTACACAGGATGAGCATTTTGATCCGCTTGAATTTGACCGTTTCACCGGTCTTCAAGAAGTCACTCGCTTTCTGAATGAAAGTATTTATGACGTTCAAACTGTTCAACAGGGCTTGTTGTCGAATCTGAGCGAAACTTATTCTTCGCTTGCAATGCAGCAAAAACTTAACCGTGAACACCAGCAAGCGTTGATGTCTATTCGCATGGTTCCGATGATGTCTATTGCTGAACGTCTATATCGAACTGTTCGTCAGGGAATGAAGGATCTCG
>Ga0210021_1004952_pt1 | contig 9876 bp, 12 predicted proteins | sample CryGeymeta201517_FD_183981 | JGI IMG/M metagenome (GOLD analysis project Ga0210021, IMG submission 183981) | Groundwater microbial communities from Crystal Geyser aquifers in Utah, USA - Crystal Geyser metaG 2015-17 (SPAdes) (version 2) | ecosystem: Environmental > Aquatic > Deep subsurface >... | reverse complement strand
CCCAAAGAGAGGAGAAAGGAGGAGTTGACAATGTGGGAAATGTGGTGGTTAATTCCGGTTTTTATTGGATATACTGTTGTGGGTTTTTTAGTGACCCGAAAATGTGGTATGGCTACTACCATTGAAAAGTTGGGGGCTAAATTTATTATGGGTCTATTCTGGCCCATAACATTAATTTCACTGGGAGTTATGTGGCTTTACTACGAACGTATTAAGAAAGGTAAGTGGGAGTAAAAAGGGGTTCAAATTTCTTTGAACTCGGAGAAAGCTAAAACCAAAACTAAAGCTTTCTCACCCCTTTTCAGCTCATAAAACTTTGTGGGCTGAAAGATGGGAAAATTTAAATAAATTACTTCTTACTATTCTTTTCTTGGGAAGAGAGCCGGAATTCCGGTCAAAGTAAGAGGGTTCATTCTAAAAAAGAAGCTTCAATGAGTGACCTGCTGCTCACAAAGTAATTTGTGGGCAGAGGTGACTGATTAAAAAGGAGGTGAATAGATAGATGATCATTGTTATCCGTGTCGGCTTGCATATATACTATGCAGCCAACGGGGTTGTCTTCTCCACTTTGAAGAAGGCAATGCAACTACTCGAAAAGTAGTTGTGCCCCAAACTGGCGGGCCGGAAGGCGCTGGCCGGGGTAGGAGAATCGTTGAAGGAGTATCACCATCCCTTTAACGCCTGGCAACAGAAAATTCTCCAATCCCTCAAGTTCAGGATAACTATCGTGGGTTTGAGAGATTAATAGTTCTTTGAAAAAGTTTGAATATGGAAAACTTCATAGCGGCGAAGTGAGCATCAAAAAAAACAGAGGTCCGACCTCTGTAAGCGGTGGTGCTCAGCTCGCCGCTATGAAATAATCCTCGTGTCGCTGAGGTTTGCGGTGGCACAAGGGGATTGGGTTCCTCCGAAACCCAATCAGTTGGTAGGAGAAAACCCCTTTAAATCTCAAAGAGCCAATTGTAATAAGGAGGGAATCTATGAAACGGTTTTTCGGATTTGCTCTGGCGGATTCGATGTTCACGGGGAACGTGGGCATCACTCGACGGGAGGTTTCCGTCGAAGAGGTCAAGGCGCTGGTTGCTCAGGGTATTGAATCTTGTTGCAACCCGAGCCATGCCGCGACTATCGCGGCAATGAGGTCGCGGTTTGGGATCGATGTATCGATTCCCGAAACGCCGCCTCGTGTGGCGCTTGGACCAGGCGACTCCGTGGTGATTATGGGTGTTCGCGGTTTGCCGCGACTCACTGACCGCCACGAGTACGCGGAGGAGGAAATTGCGAAAGCGACTTTCTCTTTCACGGAGTATACCATAATCCCCGCGGTAAGTGTGGATGAGGTATACGAAAAAATTGTTGCTCTTTCAGGGCAACAATCCAAGACTAGAGTCGGATACACGGTTTGGGTCCCGGCCATAGCAAACGGCGGCTTGAAGGGATTGTTGGAAGAACTGGCAGCTCGTGGGTGGGAGATAATTCCATCTGAAGAGAATTAAGTTCTTCAACGATCCTAAGGAGCTGTGTAGTTTCTACAACTTTGCACAGCTCCGACTCCCAGAAATTCTGAAAAAATTCGGAGTTTGTGGAAGTAAAAAATCGCAACTTAAAAATTTAATATGTGCAACTGCTTGAGGGTAGCGTCTTGGGTATCTGTATTTTTGCAGATCCTCAAGATACTGCTCTACGAGCAGAAATAGAGGATTATTATCGACCCTGAAAGGGCGATAAAAGGAGAAAAAGCAAATGAGAATCCAGTGCGATCGTTATTTCGATCCCCCAAAGTCTGGAACGTTCTGTTTCCAGATAGAGTTGATCTATGAGGACCCGGCAGAGGAAGGATTTATTTTTCCATCTCTCGATGACGACGGTTGCCGGTGGCTATTAGGATTCATCGACAAAGAGATTAATCTTCTTCAACCTGGCGGAACGACAATCCTTCTGAAAAGAAAAGGGTACAGCGGGGAGACAATAGAGAAGGCCGTAAATATAGTTTTCTCTCAGATTCTTTTTCGCGGTATCCGTCGAAAGGGAGGAGGCTCATTATGAGATGATTCTCGAGAATAAAAATAATTGAGATAATCTCTGAGATTATTCTCATGAGCCTCCTCCAACCCCAAAATAGTAACGAGAGAATTCTTTTTGAGGAATCGAAGAGAGCTCTCTCCTTGCTATCAGAGATAGAAATGGGACTCCGGCTATATGCTCGGAGAAAAATAGTTCTTTGAAAAACCTTCATAGCGGCGAAGTGGTTACAATTAAGTAGATATCTTTATATCAATTAGACGTATTAGTGCTAACACAGTAAATTGTAGCCAGCTCGCCGTTATGAGGCAAAAAAATAAAAAGGAGGAAAGACATGAATAAAAAAGGGTTGCTCGAGAAAAAATGGTGGTTATGGGCAGCTGTAATAGCTGTCACGGTTATTGTCGGTAAAGCCATAGAGGTGTTGACCGGTAATGATTTGGCTGGCCTTTTTGCCTTACTGATTATAATATTTCCATCTGGTATTTGGTGGTATAGGTATACTACGAGCGAAAAAAAAGAGAAATAGCTTTTCCAATGTGGGCTGAAAGATGGGAAATAAAAAAGGAGGTACATTAAAATGGTAAAAGTCATACGGGAAGATATTTTGACCGTAGGGGGACTCCAAAACCAATTTATCGGGGTCCAAGTAGGAGAGTTTGTCCTTCGTCCAGATAGTGATTCTGGCGTTAGGCCAAACGACCTTCGGGTAGAAGGTCGGAAAACCACATTACTGGTGGAGGGAGGAGAAGGCCATCTCCGAGTGAAACTTCATTCGGAAGGCCTCAGCTACCGGGGTTTTCAAAGCCGGCTTTCGACCGAAGAAAAAACATTCCTTGCTAAACTGGCTTCCGATCTTCACGGTCGGATATGGCCAGATGCCGGCGAAACTCTCCGGAGACGGATAGAGGTTCTCGGAGAAGATAATGTTCTTCAAGCCCTCCAGAACCTCTTCAAAGGGGTGGAGGGCACGATGAGAATGGTGAAGATCTGTTCCTCTGTCCCATTCGTGGGGCGAAGACTGGCAAACATCCTTTACCCCTACAACAATTAAATAGATTACTGTCTTCGCCTTGTGCGGCTTTGCCGCACGGGGCGAAAGCGGGGTAAGTAGATTCAATCTATAATCGCTACCACAACGCGATAAAGGTCCAGAAATGGATCAGGAAGAAGTTCGACTCTTCTTCCTATCATTCAGCTCATTTTATAAAAGTGGGTTGAAAGATGGGAAAAACGAGGCCAGAGGCGCTCTCGTAAAGTGAGAAATTTCTCTCTCCTCAACTCTTCTTTTATGAGAAGAGTGATCCACTTTGCGAGAGTACCTCTGCTCTTGACAAATACCAAAAAAAAATTAAAATTGGAAATAGTAGCTACATATTCAGTTTTTGCCGAAACTCCGGACGATTGAAGGAGAAGTAGGTTTACCCGCCAAAATTTCGAAGAAACTTAGGCGGGCTGAAAAGGTCGGGCTACTAGTAAAGATTAAATATTGATTAATTCTGAAAGATTATGCCAAAAGCACAAGTTGATCAGGAATTCCTTGAGTATCTCATTAAGGCCTTGGTTGATCACCCAGAAGATGTCAAAATCGACCGCAAGGTTGATGAGATGGGAGTCTTACTTTCTTTGAAAGTACACCCCGAAGATATGGGCCAGATCATCGGCAAGGAAGGCTCTACCGCCAGATCCATAAGATCGCTGGTTCGCATTGTCGGTCTGAAAAATCATGCTCGTGTGAATTTGAAGATCGAGGAACCAGAGGGTGCCGCTGCTCGACCTACTCGAGGAAGGAGAACTCCGGCTGGAGGAGAGGAGCTGGAAGAACTGAAATTGTAAGCAGAAATTTCTGCTGACAAAAAGTGAGAACCGTGCTATCATATTTGGTAGTGCGGTTTTCGTTTACCGAGCCCCGCCCATTAAAAATGGGCGGGGCGAAGGTGAAGATGAAGGCAAACTTCGCAGAAGGAAAACTTCATCGCCTATGACTTTTGATGTTATTACAATCTTTCCAAATCTTTTCAGCTCTTTTCTAAATGAGAGTTTAATTGCCCGTGCCCAAAAAAAGCAGCTGATTAAAATTAAGATTCATAATCTAAGGGAGTGGACGAAAGATCGTCACAAAACAGTTGACGACAGACCATTTGGCGGGGGATTGGGGATGGTGTTAAAGATTGAGCCGATTTATAAAGCGGTAAAAGAGATTAAACAAAAAACAAAAAACCTGCCTGCCGGTAGGCAAGGCAAAAAACAAAAAACTAAAACTATTTTGTTCACGCCCCGCGGCAAAAAGTTTAATCAAAAAATGGCTTATCAGTTATCAAGGTTAAATCAAATTATAATGATTTGTGGGAGATATGAAGGAGTGGACGAGAGAGTGGCAAAACATATTGCTGACCTTGAATTATCAATTGGCGATTATGATTTAATGGGCGGGGAATTGCCAGCAATGATAGTAATGGAAACAGTAGCCAGGTTAATTCCCGGCGTTTTGGGAAAACCAGAATTATTGAAAGAGAGAGTTACCAAAGAAAAAGGATTTATTGAATATCCTCAATATACGAGACCTGAAGTTTTTGAGTCAAAAAGAGGAGTAAAGTGGCTGGTGCCCAAAGTGCTATTATCCGGCCATCACCAAAAAATCGAAGAATGGCGGAAAAAACACGGAAAAGTGGTCGAAGAGCTTCGCTCTTCTTCACCTTCGCTTCGCTCACTTCGTTCGCTACGCTCGGTCATTGAAAACCGAGCCTGCTTCAGCAGGCGAAGGTGGAGATGAAGCTTTAGCTTCATCGACTGTTTTAATTTTAAAACATTTAACTGAATTGAAAAATTATTGAAAAATAACTGTTTTTGTGCTAAAATAGAGCTATGGCCCGGCGATGGACAATTGAAGAAGAGCGCGAAAAACGCGGTGAGTTAATAGAGTTTTACGTAAATCAAAATAAGACTATTGCAGAAATTGGTAAAATTTTAGGAATTGCTGAAGGTGGTGTTTTTGATCGAATGAAACGATTAAATATTCCAACTACTCCCGAAAAGAAACTTCACTATTTGAATAGAAAATGGAGCAATATAAATTTTCCTGATTTCTCCAATAAATTAGCTGAATTTTTTGGTATAGTACTTGGAGACGGTCATTTAAGTTTGGGACAGGTTTGGATTTATATAAATAATAATACTGACAGGAATTACAATCCTTATGTGAAAGAGTTAATAAAATCATTATTTTCAGTTAAGCCGGGGGTTAGTTATCGAAAGGATCAAGATATGATGAATTTATTTTTGAGCTCAGTTGATTTACTGAAATTTTTGCGAAAAAGAGGATTATTCGCAAGTAATAAGGTGCGAGATCAAGTAGATGTGCCATCTTGGATTTTTACTAAAGATTCATATAAAAAATCTTTTTTAAGAGGATTTTTTGATACCGATGGATCAGTTTACAAGCTTAGATTCGGAGTTCAAATGGGTTTTTGCAATCGATCTATTCCTTTACTTCGATCAACTAGAAAAATCTTATTAGATTTAGAATACCATCCTTCTAATGTCAGTATTTATAAAGTTTATCTTACAAGAAAACCAGATTTATATCGATATGCAAAAGAAATTGGATTTGGTAATCCAAAGCATCTTGAGAGAGCTAAAAATTTGGTATTATCCATTAGGGGTGTGTAGTCTCGTAGGGGGCGGGAGCGGTCTGTAAAACCGATGTCCTTCTTGGATCCCGTCGGTTCGACTCCGACCACACCCACAATTAAAATTCAAAAAATTTTATGTCGCTTCCAATCTGTAAAATCGGGCTTAAAAAGCATGTTATTAAAAAGGATGTCTTTGAAAGAGAAATCAAGATTTGCCAAGAATATTATAAAAAGAAAGAAGGATGTGGCTGGGGGAAATGTAGTGAATGTGGTGTCCCATTTCTCTTATACAAACTTTATAAAGGAAAATTAATCGAAGATAAAAATTCAATTAGAAAATTTAGAGTAGAAGTTTTTAAAAGTAAGAAAATGCCGAAGTAGTTCAGTGGTAGAACGCTTTCTTGGTAAGAAAGAGGTCGTGGGTTCAATTCCCACCTTCGGCTTGAAAATAAAAAAATATGGCAGTAAAAAAGAAACCATTTATAAAACTCCAGTGCCAGGAATGTAAAAGAATAAACTACTTTACTCACAAATCAAAAAAAATTGTTGAGAAGAAATTAGAATTGAAAAAATACTGTAAGTGGTGTCGAAAGCACACGGTACATAAAGAGACTAAAAAATAATATGGAAATAAAAATTGTTAAAGATTCAATAAATAAAAAAGAACTTATTGACATAGCAAAGGGTCAGTTTGGCGATTTGGTAAAGGCGGTGGTTGATGTTGGACAGAGAATAATGGCCGTGGGCGGTGAAATGCACGCTGATGAAGAAGTAATATTAATGGAGCAAGAAGGTTCAAAGCGAGAACATACCTGGGGCATTAATCTTTATCCGGGAAAAAGCGGAGAAGAATTGATAGAGTTTGATTCTATAATTAATATTAAGCCTTCCTATGGCAATCGTTCGCGAGATGTGGGGAATCCGGAGACAAGAGAAGAGATTAAGATGATTGTAAATAAATTAATCGTGGAATGAAAGGCGAAGAGATAAATCTCTTATCGAGTCCCGCGTTCGGGACGAAGATGGAGAAGAGAACTAAGTTCTCTTCGACTATTCACCTTCACCATCGTTTGGTAAATGATGGAAATAATTCATAAAAAATTAGCCGAAGGAGGGTGGTTCCAGCTTTCGCTTTGTGAACAGCTCGGAAATATTGGCAGCGAAATTAATCGAGCGCTTCATTGGAAAGATAAAGATCAAAACAATTTTGAGAGTGCGATAGATAGAGCTCTTGAGCTTTTTGACTTAACATTAAAAGACCCGCGTTGGAAGAAACGCTTAAGGGAAATCGCTCGCGCCAGAGAATTATTTTGCGATGCCATTACAGGCGGAGAAGAATACAAAAGTTCGCTCAAGGACCTTGACCGTTATTTCTTTTACTACGCCCTTTGCGCAAGACGTAATATGTGAAGAAGGGCCATGTAATAGAGATTCCTTTAAAACTATTAAAATAAATCATCTTATTTGAGATTACCGTGCCGTGTATTGAGTTGAAAAAATACTGCAAGTGGTGCAGAAAACACACAATTCACAAAGAAGCAAAAAGATAAAAATAAATGGGGGCGTAGGCTAATGGTAAACTTCTTCTCTCCAAAAGAAGGGTTCCAGGTTCGAATCCTGGCGTCCCCGCCAGTCAGGATTTTTCAAGCTTTCTTTCGCCTCGCGCCTCGCTGCGGCTCGGCGCTCGGCTACCAATTTATATTCATTTTTGGCTGAAAAAGAAAATTGTTGATTGAATAAAATGTGGTTCGAGCCGATATTTTTCAGAAATGTTGTCATTTCTGATTTATTTTGGCCTGAAACCAGTTTTTGAGCGTAATTTAAGTTCCGGACAAAGGCACGAGCCGGTTCGAGCCAAGACATGCCTTTCTCTTCAAAATCCCTAATTTTTTCTCGAAGTGCTACCTTTTTGGTGAGCAGTTTTTGTTTCTGGGCGGTGTATTCTTCAGCCAAAATTATCTCATCAAGATAGGCAGAAAGCAGCTTATCAAGTTTCGTTTCAAAATTTTTTAATTCTTCTTTTAGGCCTTGGATATAGTCCGCCATTTCTTCTTTTGCTTTCTGCTCATCTTTTTCTAACTCTTTCAGAACTTTTTTCATGTCTTGGCTCGACAAAGAAACTTTTTGAAGAAAAGAAATAATTTGTTCTGTTAGTGATTCTTCGCGGACATATTTTTGCGAACAAATACCTTTTTTCTTTGTACAACGATAATAATTGTGTCCTTTCTGTGTTTCGGCGGTAATAGCACAACCGCATTCACCGCAGGTCATAAATCCCCGGAATGGAAAAATATTTTGGGATTTTCTTTGCATTTTGTGCGTTCTCATCCTCATTACTCCTTGGCATTTATCAAAAAGTTTCTTTGAAATTATTGGCTGGTGCGATCCTTGGTACATTTCGTTATTGAAAGTAAAAACGCCGTAATAGAAAGAACTTTTTAACACTCGCTGGACACAGGAAACAGAAAGAATATTGCCTTTATAACTTCGCAGGCCTAAATCTTTGAGAACTTTGGCAATTTGCTTCAAGGTATATTTACCGGTTGAATATAACTCAAATGCTTTCTTGATGAACGGTACCTTTTCTACGTCAACATCAATATCTTTTGTTCGATGGTTATTCAAATATCCTAGCGGTGCGAAACCGGGCCATATTCCCTTACGAAGTTTCGCTCTATGCCCTCGTTTTATATTTTCTGCCAGATTATCAATGTAGTATTTACTTTGTCCAAAGGCAATACTCAACATAAATTTTCCTTGTGGCGTGTTATCAAACCAAAATGTGGGGAATTTCAAATCTTTGAGTTTTCCTGTGTCCAACAGATAAATAATTCTCCCGCCGTCAATGGAATTTCGGGCGAGCCGGTCGGGATGCCAACTCAAAATCCCTTCGGCCTTTCCGTTTTCCAGAAACGACAACATTTCGGCGAACTTCGTTCGCCCCGGTTCTTTGGCAGTTTGAGCCTCGCACAGCGAGGCAACAATTTCCAGTTTTTCCCTGCCTGGCCGGCAGGCAGGTTTGGCGGCAAATTCCCGCAACTCGTCGAGTTGCGCTTCGATAGAAAGAACTTGTCTTTCTTCACTTTCGCTAGATTTCCTCGCGTAAATTATATATCTCATAGTTTTGAAAAATTTTCTTTTATTTATTATTTAATTTTCTTTTTCAGCCAAAAATGAATATAAATTGGTGGCCGAGCGCCGAGCCGCAGCGAGGCGCGAGGCGAAAGAAAGCTTGAAAAATCCTGACTGGCGGTGTATTCTGAATACAGCTCGAACGAATTTTGGTCTTCGCGCCGCCGCACTCGGCGGCGCGAAGGAAAATCAGTCCGCGCGGCGGCTTCGCCGCATTCTTTCTAAACCGCTAAAGAACCGGAAAAATATCGGCTCGAACTATATTTGTTAAAAGAAAATTTTTCATTTCATATATGTATCAGAAATTTCGTTGAAATTTCTGTTTTTTTTGTGGGCTATTGACACTTTCTACAGGATTTGCTATAATTCTTTAGTCAAAAGCGAAAGCTCTTTGACAAGTAAATCAAGAAAAAGGAGGAAATCCGATGGAATATCAAGGTCAGAAAGGAGTTTTTTACGTATTACACACGGGGATGACGTGGCAAGATGTATTTCTAAGGCGAGTAAATGCAGAACCAAAGACCTGGGAAGAGATTGTAAAAGAAAAGATCTCAGAAGAGTGGAGCGTGCCTGACGGATGGAAACCAACTATCCAGAAAGGAAATTGCTTTTTGGTATATGCTACCGAAAGCGAAGCACCGATTTTTAATATACATAGCGGTGGGCTTTACATGGAAGAAAAAGGAGTTTTCGTCCCAGATGGTGAGGATGGTGCTCAGGTCTTTGAAGAGATGAAAAGGGAGCTTGAGAAAGAGGGGATTAACTTTCATTTGGTAGATAAACCCCTATATCCTACCGTTAAAAAGTAAATAGTTCATTATAGAGTAATAGAAGGTCTCAAGAACCTCGAAATTCTTGAGACTTTTTCTTTTTGCGAATTTGCCGCCAAAGGTAAAATCTGATATGATTTTACTAGCGAGCGAAGCTCGCTAAAAACTTGAAATTGTTAAAGAATGCGGCGAAGCCGCCGCGCGGACTGATTTTCCTTCGCGCCGCCGAGTGCGGCGGCGCGAAAACCAAAATTCGTTCGAGCTGTATTCAGAATACACCGCATGAAAAAACTACATTTTATTAAACCAAAATTAGTCAA
>Ga0210021_1004915_pt1 | contig 9941 bp, 7 predicted proteins | sample CryGeymeta201517_FD_183981 | JGI IMG/M metagenome (GOLD analysis project Ga0210021, IMG submission 183981) | Groundwater microbial communities from Crystal Geyser aquifers in Utah, USA - Crystal Geyser metaG 2015-17 (SPAdes) (version 2) | ecosystem: Environmental > Aquatic > Deep subsurface >... | reverse complement strand
TGACCAGACACTGTCGTTAACCTCTCGCAGGAGCAGATGCATGGCAAAAACAAGTCTGGTCGCGCTGATCGGCGGCCTGTGTGTGACGGCAAGCTGGCTGTGGCTCTTCAGCAGCCGCGCCGGGATGGACCGGGAGCGAGCGCTGTGGGGGCGATTCGCCAGGCTCCAGACTGAGCTCGCCGACCGACCGGCGGTTCAGGAGCAACTCAAGGAGGTGCGCGAGAACCTCGACAAGCGACACCTTGAGGCCGCCAGCGAGAAGCTGACCCAGGTAGAGCGACAGGCCCGCTGGTTGCGGGGACAGTCCACGGGAGAGGAAGGCAGACCGCCGCAGAGTCCGGACGCAGCTCCCGGCCAGCGAGTCGAGGGTGAGGGCGCAGGTTCGCCCGGTGGTGGGCCAGGTATGTCTGGAACGGACATGCGGGGTAAGCGGAACGGCGCCGAGCAGTGGCGCCGAGGAAACTGGCAGGGGAAGGCACCGGCCGAAGGAATGGGTGGCGAGCAAGCTGGCGCCGGCGAGCGGTGGCAGGAGGAACGCGAGCGGCTGATGGTGTTTGCTGCGCAACTGCCACCAGCGGACCGCGAGCGCGTGCTCCGCGAGACGGCAATGGTCGGCGCTGAAGTCGGCCGCCAGGCTAAAGAGGGGGGCGATCCGGCGCCGCTGAAGGCACTCCAACGACTCATCCGGCGAGCCGGCGAAGGCCGACTGACGGCGGATCAGTACCTGACGGAACTCCGTCATCTGGGCGCCCAAACCGGACTGAACGGCAAAGCGCCGGTCGGGGAGCGTGGCCGGCCGAGCGGGCCCGAAAGGACTCAGCGAGCTGGCGCCACCGGGCCGCAGCCGTGGCAACGGGGAGCCGGGCGAGAAGCGGGCGGAGGCACGGGAGCGGCCCCGCAAATCCCGCCCATGGCGCTCGAAGCGCTGGCCGGCCGTTGGGGTGGCGGCGGCAAGGCCCCCCGTGAGCTTGCAGAGCTACGGTTGGACAACCCCCGACTGGTGGTTCTGGTCGATCCGAGAACCGGCTCCCTCACCGTGACGGACCGCGTGACCCGCAGGACTTGGCGCGCAGCGGCCGGGGTAGATTCGCCGTTGGAAGGAGCCAAGGTGGAGGAACGCGTTCTCACCGCGCGGCTGTCGGGCGGCTTCCCCTGCCGGTTGCGCGTGGCGCTGGCGGACGCGGACTTGCGCATTGAGCTCACCCCCGAAGCGGTGCTTTCGCCGGGCGAGACGCTGAAGCCGGTGATCGCGTACCCACCGGCATTCGCGACTGCCGGCGACGGGCATTTCGCGCTCCCCCGCGAGAACCAGCCGAGCTTCGTCCCCGTCGCCAGTGGCAACGCAGCGTGGCTGCACGTCGCCGCGGTGCTGACTTCGCCGTGGTTCGGGTACGCCGATCCGCGCGGCGGGTACGTCGTCGCTCTCGAAGGCAAGCCCGGCTGGGAGGTCGCTCTTCGCCTCGAGGCGCCCAAGGGGAGCAGCCGCCTCCTCAGCCCGGTGTGGGCCGGAACCCCAGAGTCGTTGGGGCAGACGCTGGCGGCCACGATCCGCTTCACCTCCGAGACGACCTTCCCCGGCTTGGCGCGCATGTCCCAGTTGCTGACCGACCTGGGGTCGCCGGCAGCGGCTCGGGAGCGGTCTCAATGACGGCGACGATCGCGACGGGCACGGCGATCTCCACGAGCGGACTCCGCAAGGTCTATGGCGGCGGACTGCGGCGGAAGCCTCTGGTAGCGGTGCAGGCTCTGGACCTGGAAGTCGGCTGGGGAGAGGCGTTCGGTTTCCTCGGCCCCAACGGCGCCGGCAAGACGACGTCGGTGATGATGCTGCTGGGAAGCGTGCTGCCCACGGCAGGCAGCGGCGCTCTCTGCGGCCACGCGCTAGGTCACCCGGCAGGGCGGAAGCGCGTGGGATTCCTCCCCGAGAAGTTCCACTTCCACGACTTCCTCACCGCCGCGGAGCTGCTCGACCTGCACGGCCGGCTCCACGGCATGTCGGCGGCCGACCGCAAGGCGCGCGTTCCCGCCGTGTTGGAGTTGGTCGGGCTTGCCGACCGGGCGCGCGTCCCCGTGCGGGAGTTCTCCAAAGGAATGCAGCAACGAGCGGGACTGGGGCAGGCGCTGGTCCACGACCCCGACCTGGTGATTCTGGATGAGCCCACCTCGGCGCTCGACCCGCTGGGCCGCCGGAAAGTGCGCGATATCATCCTGTCGCTCAAGTCCCGCGGCAAGACCGTGTTCCTCAACTCCCATCTCCTCTCGGAAATCGAGCTGTGCTGCGACCGCGTCGGAATCATGCACCACGGCCAGTTGATCCGGCAAGGCGGAATCGAGGAGTTGACAGAGCCGTCCGTCTCGGTCGAGATGCGCCTCCGCGGGTTGACGCCGGAGTTGGAGCAGCGTCTGGCGGCCCTAAGCTCCAGCCTGACCGTGACCGGCGAGCACGTCTCCCTCCACCTGTCTACGCCGTCCACCGTGTCCACCCTCGCTCCGATGGTTGTGGCCGCTGGCGCAGAGCTGCTGGAGCTGAAGCCACAACGCCAAAGCCTGGAGGAGCTCTTTGTGAGGCTGGTCGGCGGCAACGGCGCGGAATCGCAGAAAGGGGCAACGGCGTGAGAGGGCTCTACGAGATCGCGCGGCTGACCATGTTGGAGTCGCTCAAACGACGAACCGCGGTCGTCGCCATCCTGTTCACGATGTTCCTCATCGTCGGCATGACGCGGCTTGCCGTCCGCACCGAACGGAAGATTGAGCACCGGCGAGTGGAGCGCGGTCGCCCCGCTGCGGCGCTGGTCGAGGGCAAGCCGGTGGAGCACGCCCTCTTCACGGAACTCATGCGCAAAGGCGGGCTGTGGATCGTCCGCACCTTCACCATGTTCTTGGCCATCCTGTTTGCGGCCGGCGCCCTTGCCGGAGAACGCGAAAGCGGCGCACTGCACACGGTGATCTCCAAGCCAATCACCCGGTGGCAGATTCTGTTGGGCAAATGGCTCGGGCTGAACGCCATTCTGCTGATCTACCTGGTCGTGCTGGGCAGCCTGCTCACCGGCATCCTGTGGTGGCGCACCGGTGCATTGAACGAGCAGATCTTCTCTGGGGCGATAGCCTCGCTGATGTTCGGGGCGCTGTTCACGACGTTGACGCTCTCACTCTCCGCCGTCGCCTCGACGTGGCTCTCGGCCGGGATCGGGCTGCTTAGCTGGCTCGTCGGCAGCCAGGAGTACGGCCTTCTGCGCATGATCGCCCACGGGCTCAACCAGAACGAGCCCACGCGGGAAGCAGCCGAGACGCTCTACGGCGTCTGCCGCTGGTGCGGCATGCTCGTGCCCACCGGCCGGATCGCCCTCTGGATCGACCACGTCAGCGGCCGCCTGGACCTCGATGGCTTCATGGGCAGGCAGCCGTTCGTGCGACCCGAAGCGAGTCCGTGGGACTTGGGATACGTAGCGGTCTACGTGGTGGCGCTGCTGCTGCTGAGTGGGTGGGTGTTCTCGCGGACGGATCTGTAGCCTGGGCAGCCCTCCACAAGGTGTGTCGAAGTTTCCTACGCAGGGATGATTGCGGCGCTACGCGTCGAATGGGGAACCAACGTCACACCTCACCTGTGTCTCTTCGGCACGATGCACGGAAAGGAACGTACCCATGGCAAAGCGAGTCTCGCACCCCCCAACCAGCCGCTCCAACATCGTCCTCTTTATGATGGACACCCAGGGCGCGCGGAACATGCACTGCTACGGCTACCGGCGGCCGACGACGCCGAACATCGACCAGATCGCGAAGGAGGGCTGCCTGTTCGAGAACCACTTCGTGACCGCGCCGTGGACGCTGCCGGTGCATGCGTCGATGTTCACGGGCCGGTATGAGTCGGGGCACGGCGCGGGCGCGCAGCATGAAGGGCTGGAGCCTGGATTGCCGCAGATGGGTGAGGTGTTCACGAAGAACGGCTATCGCACAGTGGCGCTGTGCAACAACGGCTGGGCGTACGACAGCGGCAACCCGTGGTCGGCTGGCACTGGATTTGAGGAGCACATCCGGTACGGGGCGGGCAACGTCGAAGCCGTCGCGCCCTACGTCCCCAGCGACAACCCCGACGAGCGGGACAACGGCTCCTTCAAAGCCGTCGGCGTCGCGTGCAAATGGATCGACGACAACGTGGTACGGTCGCGCAGCAAGAAGCCGTTCCTGATGTTCGTGAACTGCACTGAGCCGCACGATGTCTACAACCCGCCCGAGCCGTGGCGCAGCCGATTCCTGCCGGAAGGCGTGACCTACGAGCAGGCCTTGGCCGCCAAGGGCGGGCAGGCCGTCACCACCATTGGCGACAAGCCGCTGACCATCGACGATTGGATCGTGCAGCGCGCGTTGTACGACGCCGAGACTGCTTGCCTCGACCACCGCATCGGCTGCCTCGCTGAAGAGCTGAAGCAGCGCGGTGTCTACGACGACACAATCTTCATCGTCACCGGTGACCACGGAGACGACCAAGGCGAGCACACGCACTACTCGTATCACTCTCAGAACGGTGTGTACGACAGCGTGTGCAAGACGCCCCTGGTGATCCGCTACCCCAAAGCGTTCAAGCCGCGGACCCGCTGCAAGGAGCTGGTGCAGATCAACGACCTCCTCCCGACGCTGATGGAGCTGTGCGAGATCGAGGACGAGGAAGCCCGCGCCAGCATCCAAGGCGAGAGCCTCCTTGCCGCGCTCACAGGCCCCACCCGCGAGTTCGCCCTCATCGAGGCCCAACGCGCCATCCACGTCATGCGCCGCGGCTGGACCGAAGCCGGAACCCCCGCCGACCTCGACGTGCGCTTCGCCAACGTCTGGTACAAAGCCGCGCGCACGAAGACCCACAAGTACATCTGGGCGTCCAACGGCGCCGACATGCTCTTCGACCTCAAGCGCGACCCCGACGAGCGCTGGAACCTGATCGAGCAGAAGCCCCAGCTCGCCAGCAAGCTTTGCAAGGCGCTGGAAGCCAAGCTCATATCCATGGAGCAGCGCTACTACGTGGACATGTTCAAGCCGACGAACACCCGGTCACACCAGCCCGCAGTCACCCGCCGACTCCAAGCGTGGGGGCTCTACCAGACTGGTACCGTCGCGCCGTATGACCCGGCGGAGCAAGTGCGGTGGGAGCAGGAGCACGGAAAGTAGCACAGGTTGCCGAACCTGTGTCGCAAGGGTGAATGCCGGTGACGACACACCTGGCCTACGCGTTGACGCTCGCGGTGTTTGCGGCTTCGCCGCCACCCGTGACCGGCGAAGCCGCGGCGCCGCCCCTTACCCTCCCCCTCACCTACATCCAGTCCGGCTTCACCACCGACGACCCGCCGGCGTGGTTCTACAAGACGTATGACCGCAAGCGGCTCCGCGTCGAGGGGATTGCGCAGTTCTTCGACGGGGCGGAGGTGCTGAACCTGAACGTCGACACGGCGACGGGGCGTCGGGACGTGCGCGATCTGGCGCGGGCGATGCGGGCTGTGTCAGCCGAACAAGGGAGGCTGTTCCCCGGGTTCTGGAGCTTCCCGCGGCTGCCGGGGTTCTTCCGGCCGGAGGAGGTGGCGAAGCAGCCGGAGAGCTATCGAGCGTACTCGCTGAAGGCGGACAGGTCGGTGTGGCGGCGCGCGCCGTCGCTGCCGGAGGACAACGAGTCGAAGATCAAGTTCACCGGGGAGCTGTTCGATGTCGCCAACGGCGCGGCGGTCGAGGAGCTGTTGGCGAGCATTCGGCGCGTGTTCGCCTGGGACGGACCTGAGGACGAGTGCGTCGGCGCGCTGTGCGGGTTCATTGTGCTGAACGAGTGCATGCTCTCCAGCAACTGGGAGTCGGTATGGTCGAAGCAGGAGACGGAGCACGACGTCGCGTCGCCGGACACCGTGATGCGGCTCGGCCGGAAGACGCACCGCGAGCTATTCGTGGACGCCGACCCGCGGTACTCATATCTCAACCCGGCCAAGCGTTGCGTGCCGCTGTTCTCGCCGACTGCCCGCGACAGCTTCGTCGCCTTTGCCCGCGAGCGCGGGCACAACTTCGACAAGCTGCCGGCCGACCGGAACGAGTTCAACGACGACGCCGCCACGGTGTCGCTGCCCGACTGGGTTGAGTTCGTCGATCCGGCCGACACTAACTACTGGCGCGTGTGGGAGGACTGGGTGTACGAGACGTGGACGACGTTCATCGAGCGCGTCGCTCGCGCGTGGTGTCTGGCGCAGAAGGGCAACCCGTACTTCCGCGGTGTCCTCTACTTCCAGTTGCCCATGTGGTACTCGCTGCGGGAGGCGTCGAAAGAGCCGGTTGCGTTCCAGTACCGCGACGAACGCGGCGACCTGCAGACTGAGACGGTGACGATGGCCGACTACGAGGAGTACGACGTGCTCAACTCGGTCGCCATGGGCACCGACATGGAGCGCCTGATGCGAAGCCCATGGTTCGCCGGCATGGTGCATGAAACGACCAAGTCGATCCACGTCCGACCGCCGGGCAACTTGTCGCTGGACGAGTACGACGAAGCCGTTGAGAACCACCAGCGCTTCCGGCATTACTTCCTGGCGCAGGGCGCGTTGGCAAAGCGGGTCTGCCATGCGAACGGCAAGCTGTTCGGCGCGTTCGCCCGGTCGCAGTACTTCAGGGGGAGTAAGCACCTGACGCCGGAGTCGTTCGTCCGGGCATTCGACCGAGCGATCGTCCCGCTTCAGCCGGACGTCGTCGCCACCATCGGCCCGTGGTTCGCTGAGCAGTCCAGCCTCGACCCGAAGTACCGACCCGTCATGTTGGGCACCACCGGCCCCTTGGAGAGCGTTTGGCAGGCCAAGCGCGAGGAGTACCGGCGCGGGTTCCCCACAAAGCAGTGAGAGCAGCCGCCTGCGGCTGCTCTCACGTTTTGACTTCATACCACCCGCCCGGAGGCGAGTGCCTGGCCGACTGGGCGCTTAGCGGAAGTCTCTCGGCCAGAACCGGCGAGGACGCTCCTCGCGACGGCCGCCGCCGCCACTACCACCGCGGTAGCCGCCGCCACCGCCGCCGCCGCCGCCGCCGCCACTGCGACGACCGCCGCCACCGCCGCCGCGACTCGACGGGGGCACTTCGCGGAACTCGTCCAGTAATGTGGCCTTGGTCGCCCGGGGGCCCTTGTCTGACTGCTCGGTCTCGAACTGTACCCGCTGGCCTTCCTGGGGCCGGGCTGCTCCGTCGCCAAACGCGGTGATGTGGACGAAGACGTCGTTGCCATCGTCGCTGGCGATAAAGCCGAAGTTGCGCTCCCCGTTGAAGAATCGAACCGTTCCCTCTGCCATACGTGGCTCCTGTTTTGCCGTTCCGGGTTCGAGATTACGACGTTCACGCGCTGGGCAAGCAAGGGCCCGGTCAGGGAACGTAGCACCGCGTCCAGGAAGACGGTATTTGCCGGCTAACGTAAAGTCCGGCAAATTGGAGTATACTGCACATTTCGTCTGCGTAGAAGGGCGCGCGCGAAGCATAATTCCCATGGCGGCGACCGCGGCTCCGTTCAGGGGCTGTGACTTTGCGAGAGGCAGGTCTCCCCGGCAGACTTTGCGCGCTGGCGCAGTGAGGGGCCGGCGGGGAGAATGAGAGCAAGACTGCATGACACATCCAGCAATCATCCAGGGCGGCATGGGGGCAGGCGTCTCGAACTGGTTCCTGGCGCGCGCCGTGGCCGAGACCGGACAACTGGGCGTCGTCTCCGGCACCGCCCTCGACGTAATCCTCGCCCGGCGGCTGCAGGACGGTGACCCGGACGGGCACATGCGGCGGGCGCTGAGCTGCTTCCCGGTGCCCAGCCTCGCCCAACGCATAGTGGAAGAGCATTGCATTCCCGGCGGCAGAGCTGCATCTCAGCCGTTTCGGCGGATACCGGCATACGCGGCCGAACCCAGCGTGGAGTCGCAGCAACTGACCGTCGTGGCCAACTTCGTCGAGGTCTTCCTCGCCAAAGAGGGACACGACGGAGTGGTGGGCATCAACTATCTCGAGAAGATCCAGATGCCCAACCTGGCCTCGCTCTATGGCGCCATGTTGGCCGGCGTCGACTATGTGTGCATGGGCGCCGGAGTCCCGCGCGAGATCCCCGGGATCCTGGACCGGTACACCCAGCATCAGCCCGCTTCTCTCAGGCTACTTGTCGAGGGGGCCACGGGTGACGACGACTACCGAATGACCTTCGACCCGACGGAAGTGATCGGCGGCGGGTTGCCGCCTCTGCCGCGCCCCTTGTTCCTCGCCATCATCGCCTCCGCGGTTCTGGCGCAGACGCTTGCCAAGAAGGCAACGGGCAAGGTCGACGGCTTCGTCATCGAGGGGCCCACTGCCGGGGGGCACAACGCCCCGCCGCGCGGGCTGCTGCAACTCAGCGACTCGGGCGAACCGATCTATGGGCCGAAAGACGACGTCGACCTGAAGAAGATCGCCGCCCTCGGTGTGCCCTTCTGGCTCGCCGGCGGCTACGGAGAGCCGCCGGGGTTGGAGAAGGCACTCGCACTGGGCGCGGTGGGCATCCAAGTGGGTACCGCATTCGCCTTGTGCCGGGAGTCCGCCCTGACGCCCGAGACGAAACAGACGCTGATTGGCGCCCTCCGCAACGGAGAGAGCGAGGTGTTCACCGACCCAGTCGCCTCACCCACGGGATTCCCGTTCAAGGTGGCGCGTCTGGAGGGGTCTCTCTCCGAGCGCGAAGTCTACGAGAACCGGAAGCGGGTGTGCGACCTCGGGTACCTGCGACATGTCTACCGCAAGCCCGAGGGCTCACTGGGCTACCGCTGTCCGGCCGAGCCCGTCAACGCCTACGAGCGCAAAGGCGGCAAAGCGGAGCAGACGCTCGGCCGTAAGTGCCTGTGCAACGGTCTGCTGGCCAACATCGGGATCCCTCAGTGCCACGCCTCTGGCTACGTGGAGAAGATGCTGCTGACCGCGGGGGACGACCTGAAGAAGCTGTCGCCGCTGGTGGAGCAGTCGGGCGACTCCTACTCGGCCAGGGATGTTGTCAAGTACCTGCTGGGGTCTGGCTGACAACGGGCTGACGCCACGCACTCGCCGAGCGCCGCTGCTCGGCTGTTCGCTCACAGTAGTGGGTCGGAGGCTGGCTCTCGGCAGGCCCGGTCCGCTCTACTCCGCGACGTACTCAACCACAAGCTGCGGCCCCTTCCCGCCTTCGCGGGCGTAGTAGTTGGCTCCGTCGGTGGAGGTGGGCTCGAGGACGAGGCTGAGTTCCTTCCTGCCGGTCAGGTCTACCTTCAACTCGCGTTCCTCAAGTGTGTCCCGGCCGACACGGCCGAGGGTGCCGACTACGGTCCCGGGCTTGGGCCGGTTGGCGTAGGTGAGCGTGTACTCTTCCCACGGTTCGTCGACCAAATGGATCTTCCCCGAGTCGCCGCTCTCGGAGGCTTCGGAGGGAGCGGTGTGGATCAGCAGTTTGACGGAGACGACCTTCCCCGGCACCTGGAGCGGAAAGCGGAGGTAGCCGATGTTGTGGCTATTGTCGCCCATGGCCGCTCCGCCGCCATCCACCAACAACGTGGCGAGGTGGCCGAAGTTGGCCGTCGGCTGTCCGGCGCCGGCGTAGCTGTCCTCGGAGGCGTCGATCACCAGGCGGTGGCGCGGGCCGAGGTACTCGAGAGCGGTTGTCCGCTCCGTCTCCGTCGTGCCGTCCTGGCGGATCAACGACAGAGTGACCTGGAGGTTAGCCGGGTTGCCGGGCTGCACGACGGAGGCTTTCAGTTCGAGGGTCAGCTTCGCGTCTTTGGCGAGGTTGACCGGCGTTTCCGCGGGGGTGACGGCAAAGCCGGCCGGCGCGGTCACCCGGAGGGTCCCGACGAAGTCGGCGTCGGTGTTGTTGACCAGCGCGACGGTGCCGCTCTGCTCCTTGTCCACATCGCTGACCAGGAATGAGGGCGCAGCCATGCCGACGGACAAGGTCTGCTCTCGGA
>Ga0210021_1004914_pt1 | contig 9941 bp, 6 predicted proteins | sample CryGeymeta201517_FD_183981 | JGI IMG/M metagenome (GOLD analysis project Ga0210021, IMG submission 183981) | Groundwater microbial communities from Crystal Geyser aquifers in Utah, USA - Crystal Geyser metaG 2015-17 (SPAdes) (version 2) | ecosystem: Environmental > Aquatic > Deep subsurface >... | reverse complement strand
GATCGCGATGGGTTGGGTGATGTCGGCCTTGTCATTAAAGGCCGCCTCGAAGCCGTTGGTACCCAAAATTCGCCCATCACCTTTGCTTCGGCGGAAGCTGTTCCTGCGCCTGGCGACTGGCTGGAAATTCGGAGTGACTTCGCTAAGGAATTATTGTTCGAATGGTGCGAATTCCGTGACAGTGCTTACACGCTTCACGCTCACTTTACCCGTGGTCATCTCCTCAACAGTCATATCCATCACAATATTGATGGGAGTCGTCTGGGGAGATCTAAGTTTTTGGTGCAGTATAATTTGATCGAAAATAATTCAGGAAAGGGTATCAATTTTCGCGATTCAGCAGTTAGTCTGAAAGACAACATCATTCGTCATAACCGCGTTGGTATTTTTTTGTTTGAGCGTCCAGGCACTTCTGAAATATCCGGTAATAATCTGGTGCAGAATCAAACAAATTTACAGCTGGGCGATTTCTTTACCGCACAGATTTCTCTGTCCGACAATTGGTGGGGCAGCACAGATGCCACCCGGATTGCCGAAACGATTCATGACTTTCAAGATGATGAAGACCTTGGGCGGGTCGATGTTACACCGGCAGCTGGTTGGAACTTCGCTGCCGGGCCCCAGTATCAGGCGCGCTTTAAGGCCCTTTGGCAGTTTGAAACTGCCGGATTTGTCGACAGCCCCCCGCTGGCTGTTAATGGAAAATTGTTTTTTGCTTCCTGGGATGGCAAATTGCGGGCCCTTAACCAACAGGGAAAGCTTGTCTGGCAGTCTGCTCCTGGGGATATTCTCGATGGGTCATTGCTCGCCCTGAACGATAAAATTTTGTTTCAGAACTGGAACCGGGAGTTTTTAGCGGCCAACCAATCCGATGGTCAGGTGCGTGAGCTTTTTCACTATCCGCCAAGCCCGTCCGACGATCATCGCCAGGCGGGGGCAATTCTTACCGCAACGGATATTTTGCTGCCAGCCTGGAATGGCGTGGTTTACAGCTTTAATCGTGAGACCCTGCGTTCCGGTTGGTATTTCGATGCCGGACAGCCCCTGCGTGCTGCGCCTTTTTTCGACGGTGAGCAGATTTATATCGCCAGCGGTAGCGGACTTTTTTCGGTTCTCTCGCCAGCGGGACAACTGCAATGGCAATTTGATTTAGGCGTCCCCTTGTTAAGCAGCCCTTTTCGGTTTAACCAGGGGGTCAGCGTTCTGGGTAAAAATGGTCAATTGTGGACTTTCAGCCTGGACGGGCAGCTGCGCTGGCAACTTTCCTTGCCGAAACCCGCCTACTATGCGGCACCGCTGCTGACGGAGGAGGGCCTTTTTGTCGTGACTGCTGCTGGTTCGCTGACGAAAATCGATCCCCGCGAGGGGCAGATTCTGTGGCAACGGCAGCTGGAGAACCCGGTTTACGCTACGCCGGTCATGAGCAAGGCTGGCCTGCTGGTCGGCGACAATGGAGGTCAGCTGCAACTGATTGACCCTGTGAGCGGTCGGACTCTCGCTCTTTATCAAACTGCGGGTGCCATTCAATCCGTCCCCTTGGTGGCAGGGAACCGTCTCTATTTTGGTAGCCGTGATCAAAAATTGCACGCCCTTGAAATTTTGACCGGAGCACCTGCGCCATGAGCAAAACGCAAATTGCCGCGTCACCAGGGCTTTGTGCAGGTATTTTTGTCGTCTGCATGGCAACGCTGATGTATGAACTGCTGCTGACCCGCGTTTTTTCGGTGCTCATGTGGTATCACTTTGCCTCCATGGCCATCAGTCTGGCGCTTTTTGGGCTGGGCGCCGCCGCCCTGCTGGTGTATTTAAAACCATCCTGGTTTGACGCCAGAAAAACGGCCCAACCGGGTTTTTTCGCCTTACTGGCCGGGTTTTCTACTCTGCTGCTTTTCGGGGTTTTTCTCTGGTTCCGCGTCGACCCGCAATTTGGCTTTCAGGTTCTTTCCTTTTTTCACCAACCTTTTTATCAACCTTTTCAGCAAGGAAATGTGCGTCAGGCGCTGCAACTGGGTCAGCTGGCTTTGCTGGCCGTGCTTTATCTGGTGACGGCCCTGCCGTTTTTTTTCAGCGGATTAACTCTGACCCTGCTCTTCGGACGCTATTTCCAGCAGATGGGTCGACTCTATTTTTTCGATCTGCTCGGGGCCGGAACCGGGTGCTTGCTGGTGATTCTGGTGCTGAAAACCTTTGGCGGCATCAGCGGGCTGGTGGTCACCGGCGGTTGCTTTGCCGCTGGTGCTTACTGGTTGTGGCCGCAGACACAAAAAATCCGTCGTCTGCTGCCGCTGCTGGTTCTGCTGTTTGTTGCCATCAGTGTCGGCAACTACACCTGGGGGTTCGCCGATATTCATTTTGTGCGGGGCCGTTATGAGCCCAACCTCTTATGGCGAGAGTGGAATTCCTTTTCGCGCGTCGCCGTTTATCCGGCTCAGGCCGAAGAGATGGGGCGGGCCTGGGGTTTGTCGCGTAATTATCGCGGCCCGATTCCCGATCAGCTCGGGATGGTTGTTGACGACACCGGCTACACCACCATGTATCGCTGGCAGGGGGAAGAGACCCTCCAGTTTTTTCGTCAGAATGTCATCAACCTGGCTTATTTGCTGCGGCCCGGCGCCGAAAGTCTGATTATTGGTCCCGGTGGCGGCAAGGATGTTTTAACCGCCATGGCCAACGGCGCACGTCGTATCGTGCCGGTTGAGATTAATCCCCTCATTGTTGAAGCGGTGAATGAGCGCTTTGCTGATTTTACCGGGGCGCTCTATGCCCGGCCCGGGGTCGAATTGCAGATCGCCGAAGGACGCAGTTACGTGAGGCGCTCTGCCGAACAGTTCGACATTATTCAGGCTTCGGCCGTTTTTGGTCGGATGCCACCAGCTGCCGGTGCTTTTACCCTCGCCGAGAACAATCTCTATACGGTGGAAGCTTTCAACGATTATTGGAATCATCTCAAGCCGACGGGGGTGCTGACCATTTCACGCTTTATCTTCGAGCGTGAAACCCTGCGCCTGGTATCCCTCGGGCTTGAAGTGCTGAAACAGCAGGGGATTGAGGATCCGGCACGCCATATTGCGGTGATCAAAGAGCGTGGCCTGGCCAATTTTATGTTGAAAAAAAGCCCCTTCAGCCCCCGCGAATTGCAGAAAATGAAAGAAGAAGCCCGGCAGCAGGACTATGATCTGGTCTACCTGCCTGGCGAAACAACGGGCGATAAAATTTTTCAAAGCCTTATCGCCTCCAAGGGCAGTGACGACTTTTATCGGCAGTTTCCCTTTGATATCAGCCCCACCGACGACAATCGGCCTTTTTTTTATTACATGCTCAAACCGGCCGCATTCCTCGATCTGTTTTCCTTTCCCGCGCGCAGCCCGTTTGAAGATCGCGCCATTTTGATTTTGCGTAACCTGCTGCTGGTGACGGCGGCGCTGGTCAGCTTTATTTTCTTGCTGCCCTTGATTCTCGCCAGTCGCAAGAGTGGTAATCTGAAAATGCTCCTGCGGCGCGCAGGCTATTTCAGCTGCCTGGGCCTGGGTTTTATGATGATTGAAATTGGTCTGCTGCGGCGTTTCATTTTGTTTCTCGGCCATCCTATTTATGCCCTGGCGGTTATTCTGTTTGCCCTGCTGATTTTTTCGGGCATAGGCAGTCGTATTTCCCAGCGTTACGCGGGGAGTACAAGGGCGTTGAGAAGAGTTCTGTTGGCATTGGTTTTGCTCACTCCTGCTTATTGTTATCTGTTGCCCGCTCTGCTGACGAGTCTGGTTGGCTTGGCGTTGCTGGTGCGCTGTTTGATTGCGATAATTCTATTAATCCCGCTGGCACTGTTGTTGGGGATGCCCTTACCCCTTGGTATTGCGCTGATGCACCAGGATGGTCGTTCCGTCGCCTGGAGCTGGGGCATCAATGGTGCGGCGAGTGTGTTGGGAACCTTATTGGCGGTTGTGATTGCGATGAATTTTGGTTTTAATCTGACGATTTTGCTCGGTGCGGCCCTCTATTTACTGGCGTTATTTCTGGTGCCCAGGAGCGCTGCGCGATGAAATTTATTTATTTACTCCTGCTGAGCCTGCTGCTGACGGGCTGCACCGAGGATTCGGCCGGGATTGAGGGCCAGCTGTCCTTCAAGCAGCAACCCCTGGCAGATGCACGCATTGAGTTTTACTTGAAAAATGGCACCGAGCGTTCGGCAACCCCTTTCAGTGTGGCGACTTCGGATACGCAGGGGAATTTTCAGGCTCGGCTGCCCAAGGGCAATTACTACCTGGTGGCACGCAAGAAGGAGCAGGGCGGCGGGCTCAACCGCATGTTGATGGCTGAATATGCGGCGAATCCAGTTAAGGTTGACCGCGCCTTTACCCGCATTCAGCCCTTGACACTGAAGGAAGTTGGAGCAGCAGGGTCGATTACCGCCGATGGAAAAACCAGCGTGCGCGGCCAATTACAGGTCGATGGGCAGCCGGTGGCTGGAGCCTTTATCTATGTATATACCCGTGGAAATGCCTTGACTGGGCCTTCTTACGGCCAGGTTACCCAGAGCGATGAACACGGTTTTTTTCGTTTGAATCTGTCTGCCGGTCAATACTGGTTGTCGGCACGGCGGCGCAGTGACGGATCGCGGGTTGGTGATGTCAGCGCCGGGGATTTGAGCGGTGAATATCCGGGCAACCCCTTGACGCTGCAAACAGGCCAACAACTGACCTTAACCGACTGGCCCTTGCGCGTGGTCAACGAAACGCTTCGCGAACAGAAGCTGGAACAGGGCAAGTTCACCCGCACCCGTACCTGGCTCAGTGGTCGCGTGGTCGATGAAGATCAGGCTCCGGTCAGTGACATTTACCTGTTTGCCTACCGCGACAGTCGCATGATTGGGAAGCCCGATTTCATCTCCATGCCAAGTGCCAAGGATGGTCAATTTGTCCTTTATCTCGATCAAGGCGGAGAATATTACCTTGGCGCTCGCAGCACCTTTGGCGGCCCTTTGGAACCGGGTGAGCGGGTTGGAACCTATGATCAGCGCCCGGATCATGGTGTACTGGTCAAAAAAGACCAGCAAACCTCCCTTGGTGATATCGTTGTGCGCGAGGTCTGGTAATGCCCTGGTTGCTGTTTTGTGCATTTTTTCTGCTGCTGCCGACCCTGACAGAGGCGCGGGTTATTACTGACATCGAACGCTGGCAAGGCGAGGTTTCTGTAAGTGAAGAACTGCGGGTGGCAAAAACCGGCCAACTGTTCATTGCACCGGGAACCCGGGTGGTGAGCCGGGCGCAAATTGAAATACTGGGCCAGCTTCAAGCCATTGGGGTTGATTTCGGTGGCGACGACTGGCCAGGCTTGGTACTGAAAGGCACGGATGCCGCGACGCTGGTGCAAGATTGTCGTGTGACCGGCGCCCGGACGGGAATTACCATCATTGGTGGTGAACCCCGGGTGCTGGGTTCGCGGTTTGAAAAAAACCAGGTCGGCATCGAATTACGCCACAAGAGTAGGGCGCTGCTTGAAAATAATCGTTTTATTGAAAATTCACGCGTGGGGCTGTTTGTTAAAGATGAAGCCGAGGCTCTTGTGCGCCACAATACTTTTGCCCAACAGGGGAAATTTGGCGCTTATATTTACCGGGCGAAACCTGCCGAATTTCGTGACAATCAGTTTTTCGATAACCCGACCGGTTTGATAATTTCCTACTACGGCAGTGATCCCCACATTCGCCATAACCAGTTTGAACGTAACCAGACCGGGATTAAAGTTGATCGCTCGGCCCGCCCGCATCTTTATGCCAACCGGATTATTGCCAACCAGATCGGCATTGCCCTTGATCGGCGTTCTGATCCTTTGATCGAAAATAATTTGTTGCGGCTCAATCAACAGGCGATTTTGGTGAAATTTTCGTCCTATCCGGTGATTCGCCACAATGATTTCAGTGCTAATCAGCAGTCACTGGTGCTCGAATATCAATCGTCCAGTTGGGAAATAGCCAATGGCGCAGCAGCACGCCAGCAGCAAACGACCAGTCGCGGAGCCTTTGGTGGCCAGAAACAGGCGCAGGTGACCGAAACCCAACGCCAGGCGCGGGGGCTCGACGGATATGTCGATGCGCGGAAAAACTGGTGGGGACTGGCGGAAACCCAAATACTGAAGAACGCGGATGAAGAGGCCAATTTGCCCTGGATCGTCGATGGTTACGATACCGCGACTTTCGAAGAATCAGGCAAGGACTGGCCTCTTGATCGGGTGCGTTGGTGGCCCTTTGCTTCTGCGCCCATGACGAATGAGGATCTTTTATGAAAACTGGTGTGTTGCTGCTTTTTTTTCTTGTGCTGACGCAACCCCTTATCGCCGGCGGGATCAAGGGGCGCGTCGCCTGGCGGGGTGAACTGGTGCCGGGGATTCGCATCCATGCCTATACCAGCATTGATAGTATCGCCCAGAACAAGTCGGTTGCGGTATCGCAACCAGCAGCTCAGGATGGCACCTACCAGCTTGAGCTGCCAGCTGGACGCTACTACCTGGTGGCCAGGAGTTACGTCCAAGAGCCTGCCGCCGGGGATTATTTCTGTTATTACAGCGGCGCGCCGGTGGTCGTAAGCCGCGATGAATATCGTCAGGTCGGGTTTAATTTGATCCAGATTCCCCCAGCCCAGCCTGATATTCAGGCCGAGCGTTCAGGCTTGCGTGGCGAAATTACTTTTCAGGGACAGCTCCTGGAACGTACTTATCTGTATGTTTACAAGCAAACGGACTCCGATTTTAAAGGGCCGGCCTGGTTTGTTCAACCGGTCGAAAAGGGCCGGTTTCATATGTCTTTGCCCGCCGGAGATTACTGGCTTCTGGCGCGCAAACGCCTGCAGGGTGGCCAATATGGCCCAATTGAAAGAGGTGATTATTTCAATTTCTACTACGGCAATCCGGTGCATATCGCGTCCGGACAACAGAAATATATTCAACTTGAAACCATTACCCGCTTGTCGATGCTTGAAGACGAACCAGGCGCGGTCTTTCGTGGAATTCGCGGCAAGGTTTTGAATGCGGAAAAGCTGCCGGTTGCGGGATTACGGGTTTTTGCTTACCGTTCAGCAGAAATGAGTGGCACCCCGGCTTATATTTCGGCGGCAACTGACATTGAGGGTCGGTTTGAGCTGCCCGTCCCCGAATCGGGTCATTACTGGCTCTTGGCGCGTCAGCAGATTGGCGGCCCGGCTGCCAGTGACGAACTTTATGGCCGCTTGCAAAAACCCGGGCAGGCCGGTCTGGAATTGAGCCCCAGCCAAAATCAACACGAGGTCACTCTCTATGTCGAACCTCATCCTTAACCTGATATTTTTCATTCTGGGTCTGCTGCCTTCCCTGGTGGGGGCCGAAACTCTCAAGATTGAAGAGTCCGTAGTCTGGCAGGGACAGGTTGAACTGACGGATGAGGTTGTCATCGAACCCCAGGGGGTAGTGACGATCAGACCGGGAACCCATATCAAAATAGCGGCTCCTGAACATCAGATCAGGGTCTATGGGCGGCTGCAAATAGACGGGACGGAGCAACAACCGGTGTTTTTCGACACGGTTGCCCAGTGGCAGGGAATTCATTTTGTCGAAGCTGCTGCGGGCAGTGTGATTGGTTACGCTCACTTTCGCGACTGTCAGGATGCGGTGTCGGTGATTGCCACCTCGCCTGAAATTGTAAATAGCCAATTTCACCAGTGCGCTGCCGGAATCAAGCTGTTGCGTGAGTCGAATTCGGTCGTCAGAGATAATCTTTTTAAAAATAACCAGCTTGGGCTTTCGATTGAAATGCGCTCCAACCCCCAGGTGTCGGGTAATCAGTTTATCGAGAATCGTGGCAGTGGCATTCTTGTCTCCAATAAAAGTCGTGGCTTGATCACAAAAAATATTTTTGATAAAAATCAGCAGGCGATCGGGCTCTTGCAACCCTACGCAGACAGCGTGAAAGATAATATTTTTCGGGAAAATCAGGTCGGAATCTATTGTTACCAAACCCAGAGTACACCGACCATCGAAGCGAATCTGTTTGAAAAAAATGTTTTGGCCTTGGTGAATTTTTCCTTCTCATTTCCCGTTGTGCGTAACAACACCTTTAGCGACAATCAGACCGCCCTGAAGAGCGACCAGTTTGGTTCGGCAACCATTGAGCACAATTTGTTTCAAAATAATGAAACCGCGATTTATCTCAATCGAAAATCAAACGCCCGAATCACTTTGAACCAGTTTACGGCTAACAAACTGGCTTTGTTGATCGATTATTCTTCCTATCCGCAGGTGCAGCAGAATAATTTCACCCAATTTAGCGAAGCGGCGCGCCTCGGTATTTACCAGAGCGCCGATTGGGAGAAACGCTCGGGATCCAAGCCGTTACTTATGAAGGAAGCCCAGGCGCGTGGGAGTAAAAATCCGATGTTAAGCCAGGCTCCGGCGCAGTTTACCGACGTGGTCGATCTTTCGTCCAACTGGTGGGGGGAGCAAAATCCCCTCCTCAGCCACGCGACGCATGCCGAAAATCTCCCCCAGTTTTTTGATCGCAAAGATCAACCGACAGTCGTTTATGAGGGCTTTGGCCCGGAAAGCTATGCGCTGGACGAAATTCAATTTAAACCGGTGCTTAGTGCCCCCGTTAAAAATGCGGGTGTCACGCGATGAAAGTCGGTGGGTTTCTGATTTTTATGTGTCTGTTTGTTGGCCAGGCCTGGGCGGCGCAGGTTGAAGGGCGGGTGGTGCTCGGAGATTCACCCCTGGCCGCAATGCAGGTTTTCGCCAGTGCCGATCTTAACCCCCAAGGCCCTAAATTGGCGGGGCCGGTGCTGACGGATGAACAGGGTTATTTTAAACTTGAGGTTGAGCAGGAGAATGTCGCCCTCTACGCCTTTTCGTCGGATGGACGCTATTTTGCTTTTTGTGGGCGTAACCCCTTGCGGGTGCTTGACGGACAGACAAATTGGGCCGGGCTGCAAGCGGTGGCCGTCAGTGAGCCCCTTGTTTCAACCTATGCCGATGAATACAGCGCCGCCCTTGAGGGGATGGTTACCTATGCAGACCAGCCTCTGGCCGATGCTTATGTTTCCCTTTATCTTGATGCCGGTGAAGATCTGAAAGGGCAGGGCTATCGTATTTCGGCACCGACGGGGGGAGACGGTTATTTTTTCTTCGATGGTCTGCCGCAAAGCAGTTACTATCTGGTAGCGCGTAAGCGTGCAACCGCGGTACGGGTCGGCCCCCTTGAAGAGGGTGATCTCCTCGGAATTTATGCCGGGAATCCCCTCAACCTGGTTGCTGGCCAGCGCGTTAAAATTCAGTTGCCCCTGGTTGAACGTCAGCCCACCAGTGCCAGGGTCAGCCTCCTGAGTCGCGCCGGTGCTGGTTGTTTACAAGGCCAAATATTCGATCAGCAGCAAAGTCCGCAGGCGGGCCTACGAGCTTTTGCTTATCGCAACAAGGTTATCGGTCATCAACGTCCCGACACTATCAGCACCATCAGTGGAAGGGACGGTCGTTTTGAGCTGTGTTTCGACGCGCCGGGAATTTATTATCTGGGGGCACGCGAAGCCTTCGGCGATTCTCCCGCCCCAGGTGAACTCTTTGGCTTGTACGAAGGTAATGCCGACCATAGTTTTGATGTCGGCCAAAACATGTCGAAACAGATTAAAATTGTGGTTGCCCCAATTAGCTTGGATTAAGGGCCGGTCAGGCAATCATACAGTCCCTCTCAACCTCAGCTTTTTCCAGGCTTCTTACGCCATGTTTTATATTATGCACCGAAGATCATTCAGCCTTAACCTACTTTGCGGACTTTTGCTGCTGCTGACGAGTTGTGTGACGCGTTCGCCGCAGGTGCGTCAGGTCGGTGATCTGGTTATCAGTGACCTGCAGATATGGAGTGGTGATATTCGCATTTCCGGGGTAGTGCAAGTTACCAGTGAGGGCCGTCTGATTCTTCAGCCGGG
>Ga0210021_1004875_pt1 | contig 10004 bp, 8 predicted proteins | sample CryGeymeta201517_FD_183981 | JGI IMG/M metagenome (GOLD analysis project Ga0210021, IMG submission 183981) | Groundwater microbial communities from Crystal Geyser aquifers in Utah, USA - Crystal Geyser metaG 2015-17 (SPAdes) (version 2) | ecosystem: Environmental > Aquatic > Deep subsurface >... | reverse complement strand
AGCGACGGGTCGAGGTCGGCGGCGGTGAGCGTGTTCCGCACCTGGAAGCGATAACCAGAAGCCTGCGCCAGGTCGTAGACGGTGGTCTGGTACAGGTTGGATTGCGCCGGGTCCATGTCTGCCGGGACGACGAGGACGGCGAGCGGGACGGTGGGGGTGGCGGTGGGCGTGACGGTGGGAACGAGGGTGGGCGTCGCCGTCGGGACGGGAGTCTCTTTGGGGCCGCAACTGCCGAGCAGCAGGGCCAGGAGCAGGAGCGGAAATAATAGAATGGTCGGTTTGATGCGCACGTGTTTTCTCCAAAACCAATATTTCCCCGATTATAACGTGTGACTGCTCCTTTGTTCGTCTCTTTACACAGATGCGGGCGATGAAGCACAGCCTGAATATCTTTCAATGCAACCCGCGCTCGGGAACCGTTGCCTTCCCATCGATTTGCATTGACCGTCCGCGCGCGGGGGCTTGGACTCCCTGTCAAAATGGGACACCGCCTGGGCGTTCCAATCCCATGTTAGTGGCAAATCCCCACTATCCATTGTGCGCTTTGTTTGGCGGCATCCCGCCATCCAAGACCCTTCCGTACATTGAGTACTCATGGCAACAGTTGGTCTAGGCTCCAAATAATCACAGTGCCATCTGAAGCGTTGGAATACAACAGATTGCCATCAATTGAAAATGCCAGGCTATTAATGGCTCCAGTATGCCCTTGCAAGACTTTGATCTGGCTTCCATTTTTTACATCCCAAACGATAATAGTATTGTCTTCCGCACCTGATGCTAGAAGAGTGCCATCGGGCGAGAAAGCTAACGCGGTAATTGTCTTTGTGTGCCCTTCCAAAACGGCGGTTCTTTGTCCGCTTGTAACGTCTGATAATATAATGATACCCTTTAGTTCCCCCGAAATGTTGGTTGGGGAGAACGAAGTAGAAGCCAGTAGTGTCCCATTGGGTGAGAATATCCCTACTGGCTCAAATCCCATCATAATGAAGCCTGAACTAGGGCTACTTTCAAGGGTGCTTAGTTGCTTTCCAGTTGACACATCTCGCAAAATAATTTTGTCAGATAAAGTGACAATCATTGAACCATCGGGCGAAAAAACCAAACTGTTCTTGTATGGTCTACCAAAACCAAACTGTTCTGGGACTAAACCTAAATCCAATGGCAAAATCTCTCCAGATGCGATGTCCCAAATAACCAGTTGCCCCCCTTTTAATCCCGAAGCCAGCATCGAACCATTTGGCGAGAAAGCGATGGGATTAGTTCCCTTTAGTGTTTTCAATTGTTCGCCGGTGTTTATATCCCAGAGAATGATAACCTCATCAGCATAGCCCCAATTTATCATCCTTGTTAAGGCCATTATTTTCCCGTCAGGTGAGAAAACAAAGGAATTCACTTGGGATCTTTCTTCGGTCAGGCTGAATGTGCGAACAATCTCCCCCGTTGAAATATCTCGTAGAACGATAGTATTCTGATTAGCAAAAAAATAGGACCTTGAGATGGCACCGCCACCTGCTTGATCAAAAACACCTGAAAGATCCATCCCTATGGTTGATGCTACATATCCATCTTGAAAAACTGCCTGACATATTGGGGTGAAACCTTTTGCGATAACACGCATATCTCCACTTTTTATATCTCTTAATACCAAATTGCCATCCTGGGACGCGGAGACAAGTAGCAATCCATCTGGTGAGAAAGTAACAGTTGATGCGCCATCAAATGTGTTAATTAGTTCGGTTGTTTCCACATTCCACAAGTTCAGTCCAGTTGATGATGCTGACGCGAGCAATTTACCGTCCGGCGAAAATGTCAGATCTGAAGTGCTTGGCTCGGGGTTTTTGAAATTAGCGATTTCTTTCTGGCTGGTTGTGTCTAAAAGAATTATTTGTGCTTCATCGCCCCATCCCTTGGTCGCTGCCAAAATCTCCCCGTTTTGTGATAGTGCAAAAGTGCCGCATTTTCTGCAAATTGTTGCTGTGGTTTTCATTTTTTGAGTATCAACAAGAATAATATTTTCCATCCAAGTGTCTAATGCCAGAATGTTTTTTGCAGGTGAGAACTCACCGTTAAATACATACTCAGTGGAAACCACGTTAGCGCTTTCTGGGTTAACCCTGTCCCAATTAATCACATTTACTACGCCAGATGCTCCGCGTCCACCAAGTTCAATTACAAGTATTGTGTTGTCTTCGGAAACACCCAATGCTACAACTGTGTCAGTACGATGCAGAGTTTCCAGCACCTTGGGTGTGCTGCTAATATCCCATATTATTGTCGTTCCATCCCGAGTTCCAATCACCAAAGTTTTATCGTCAATGAATACTGTAGTTTTAACGAACGCATTGCTTGGTAGGAAAGAGATAAACTCCATTGTTTCCACTTGGTAAAGATAAACTCCAATACTTGTTGCTACAGATAAAATTTTCCCGTTTGGCGAGAAAGTTAGATCGTTAACCCAGCCTTTACCCAGACGGGTCATAACATTCTCTGTAACTGGCCCAGCCATTGGCAACGGCGTAGGCGTGGGCGTGATTGTTGGTGTTGACGTATTTGTAGAAGTAGGGGAAGGCGTTAGTGTTGGCGTGTTGGTTGCTTGCAGAGTTGGTTCTTGAGGTTGGGGACTACAAGCGACTAACAGAACGATTGAAAGGAAATAGGCTAACAAATGCTTGGACATGTATGCCTCCTGGCTTACAACTTTCTCAGCACTATGATCTTACTTAAAGCCACCTAATGGTTTGTGCTAGTGGACATTGGGGCGGAACTTGAACTCCCCGCAGATTATACGCCCTTCCTCACCCCGTCGCAACAAACCTTGCCCTCTTTCTTCTTCCATCCTCCCTCTCCCAAATCCTGATACTATACCCTCAATTGCAACTCTTAACTCGGGCAAGCCGAAAGAGTTTTACCGCCAAGCACGCTAAGGTTGCTACACTTGCCATGGCAAGCAGTGCCAGGGAATCCAGCGGAGCATTTCGTGAAGTACTGATATTTTATCTTCGCGCTCTTCGTTCCTTCGCGGTGAGAATAAAAGACTTCCGAAGTTTCGAAAACTTCGGAAGTTTGGCGGCCTACTTCACAGCGATCTTGATCTTCTTCGGGAGGGCCGATTCGGCCTTGGGCAGGCGCAGGGTCAGCACGCCGTCGGCGATCTTCGCCTCCGCTTTGTCGGAGTTGACCGCCGCGGGCAGGCGCAGGGAGCGGCGGAATTTTCCGTTTGGCAGTTCGCGCATCAGGTACTCGTTCTCATCCTGCTTGTACTCGCCCTCGATGGAGACGACATCTTCGAGGATGTTGATGGTCAGGTCGTCGGCTTTGAGACCCGGCACGAGGGCGGTCAGCACGAAGGCGTCCTCTTCGTCACGGATGTCCGCGGCCAGGCTGTGTTCCACGGCGTCATCGGCCATGCGCACGCTTAGCGAGCGGCGCGGCATCGTGCGGCGATACGGGAAAGGTTGAAGATAGAAGGTCATGGGTTGCTCCTTTTGTTTGATCGTTGCAGTGCGGCCATGATAGCCCGCGTGTGTTGGAGGAACAAAAGCGGAAAATCAATGTTATATAAGAAATTCCGCCGCGGGATATTTCTCGCGGCGGAATCTTCGATCAGGCGTGATTCAAAGTGGATACTACGGAGTGGCAGACAGCGCCCCATCCGCGGTTGCCAGGCCTGCGCCGGTCGCATCCGCGCCCCAGCAGAAATTCTCGGAAGCGCCGCTGGGTGTAAGAACGGTGCGGCATCCGGGCGCCAGGGGAATGGCCGAGGCTTCGAGGTAGGACTCAGCCTGGCTGGCGGTGAGGGCTGGATTCTTTTGCACCATCAGGGCCACAATACCCGCCACGTGCGGACTGGACATGCTGGTGCCGCCCAGGAAGTAGAAGGAGGTCTGTCCGCTGTTCACCTGGTAGGGACCAACCACCCACGATCCGGGCGCGGCCACGTCCAGGTCCTGGCCGACGAGAGCGCGGCTGGAGAAGTCAGTGATGTAGAAGTGCGCCGGGTTGGTTGGGTCGGCGACGTTGAGGTTGTACCACCAGGAGCGGTTGCCAAGCGGATACCACTCACCGATCCAGCCGGAAGCCGCCACCGAGATGACCGGGGCATACGCGCCGGGGTAACCCATGCCGGCTGTACCTTCGTTGCCAGCCGAGGCGACGATGATCACGCCCTGGCCGATGGCATAGTCAATGGCGGCTTTTTCCATCGCGTCCAGTTCCGAGCCGCCCAGTGACATATTGATGACCACCGGATAACCGGCCAGCGGACCGGCCTTCAAATCGGCCACGTAGACAATGCCACGCGCCACGACAGAGGACCAGCCGGAGCCATTCTGGTTAAGAACTTTGACCGGGATTACGGTCGCCATCGGAGCAACGCCGTTGACAGGCGTGCCGCGCAGATTGTAGCCAAGAATCGTGCTGGTCACGTGCGTGCCGTGTGAATTCTGGTCGTGTTCCCATTTATTCGGCTGGGATGAGACACTCCCCTGTTCTCCACCACCGCCGCCAAAGGCGATGGCATATTCTTCCGCGATGCGCTCCTGGGGGAAATACTGCCGCCAGGAATCGAGCAGGCCGGTATCCAGCACGGCCACGTAAACGCCGGCGCCGTCATACGCAACCTGGCGGTTGTTGAAGCCGAAATCCGTTACGTTGATCGCGTCCTGGTCCCAGGTGCTGAGACCGTCCCCAAAATCGGTGGCCGCCACGCTGTCCACCGGCGCGCCGTTGCGGGAGGCATCCGGGTTGGCGGAGGCAACATAGGGCAGGGCTTGAATACTGCCCAGGTCGCTGGCGCGGATCTGCATGGTCAGGGCATCCACCTCATACAGCACATCCCGCACTTTGCCGTAGTTGCCAAGATCGGCGAGGAGGGCATCCGTGGGATCCGTGTTGAGCAACACATTGATGCCGATCATGTTGTTTCCACTTGCCCCGGAAACAGCCATACTGCTGAACAGCATGAACACGATCAAAATAACGGATAGCGATTTATTTTTCATAGCCTGTTCTCCTTAAATGATTTTGGTATCTCTGACAGTCCGACGATCTGCTGGACCAGATCGTTGGTTTTGGGCCTCCGGTTCACAACAGAGTGTCCATGGGTAGAAACGAGCATCGCAATACTAACAATAATGCAAGGAAATTGCAAGGGAAGGGAGTAGGAAATTTGTTCGATTGGGTCACCGGGGAAGCCGCGGGCATAATGCGTTGGGAACAGGTATAATTTCGTCAATGCAGAGACAAGTTGTGTTGATCGTACTTTTTATCATTGCAATCGTCGCTGGCGTTCTGATCTACCGGAACATGACCCCCTCCGGGGCGCGCTCGAACCACGTTTGGGAATTTTTGACCGACCCCGCCTCACACGCGGACTGGAAGCGGGCCGCCGGGACCCGTTGCGGCGCGTCCCCCTTCCTTTTCCCCACCGACGGCATGGTCGGCTTTCTCTGGGACGATTCCTTCCGCCCCGGCCACCGTCACCAGGGCATAGACATCTTCGCGGGGACGGAGGCGGGCGTCACCCCGGTCATCGCCGCGTACGACGGCTACCTCACCCGCCTGGCAGACTGGAAGGCCTCGGTCATCCTGCGCGTCCCCAGCGACCCGCTCCAGCCCGGACGGCAGGTCTGGCTCTACTACACCCACATGGCAAACCTCGAAGGCGACTCCTACATTTCCGCCGATTTCCCGCCCGGCACGCGCGAATTGTTCGTCACCGCCGGGACATTGCTCGGCTATCAGGGCAACTACTCCGGCGACCCGGGCAACCCCACTGGCGTTCACCTGCACTTCTCCATCGTGCGCGACGACGGGAGCGGCAACTTCCTGAACGAACTGGCCATCAAAAACACCTACGATCCCTCGCCCTATCTTGGACTGGAACTCAACGCGAAGAATAGCGCAGGCGAAGTCCCTCTGTGCGCCGACTCGCTGCCCCGCTGACTCGTTGAATTGTTGACTCGCTTTCGGAGGCCCCATGGATTATCAGGATAAAGTTGTGCTGATCACCGGCGCGGGCCGCGGCGCCGGGCGTCAATTGGCGGAAGCCTTTGCCGCGCAGGGCGCGCGCCTGGCGCTCAACGACATCTCGCCGCAGAATGTGGAATCCCTGGCAGATGAACTCCGTCTGCGCGGCTTCCATTCCAAGGTCTACGTGGACGACATCGCTAAAAAAGTGGCCGCACAGGCGCTCATCAAACAGGTGGAGGACGACTTTGGCCGCATTGACGCGCTCATCAACCACGCCTCGGTCGAACCGCGCGCCGCCCTGCTCGACATGGACGAATGGGACTGGCGCCGCACCCTCGATGTGAACCTGACCGGCCCGTTCCTCACCATGCAATCTGCCGGGCGACTCATGCGCGAACGCGGCGGGGGCGTGATCGTCAACATGGCTTCGCTCTCCGGCGGTACCGTTGCGCTCAACCGCGCCGCCTACGTGTCCAGCCTGTTCGGACTCGTCGGCCTGACGCGGCAGGCGGCGCGCGAACTGTTCGCCTACGGCATCCGTGTCCACGCGGTGGGGCGCGGGCTGGGCCGCTTCCAGAATAGCGGCGACTCCGTCCCCGCAGACCTGTCGCGCGCGGTGTCCTTCCTGTGCAGTGAGCAAGCCGCGCACCTCACCGGGCATATCGTCAACGTGCCGTAGGTCAAATTGCTGTAGATCAAATTGCTGTAGGTCAAATTGCCAATTTGACCCGCACGCGGATCGAATTGGCAATTCGATCGGTAGTGGTTCAAAATAAGTGATGATTTTCGTGGGGCGGGATGGTATCCCGCCAAATCACGGGTATGCGGAATGCCATTCCGCACCACATCACTTACTGGAATACCACTACCATTCGGTCTACAAACAGAGGCAAATTGGTAGTGGTTCAAAATAAGTGATGATTTTCGTGGGGCGGGATGGTATCCCGCCAAATCACGGGTATGCGGAATGCCATTCCGCACCACATCACTTACTGGAATACCACTACCATTCGATCTACAAACAGAGGCAAATTGGATCAATTGCTTGAATACCGCCAACGCCTGCTCGCCCGCTGCGAAGCCGCCGCGCGCGAGTTCTGCGCGGCCGTCGAAACGGCGACCCGCCCGGAGGTCCCGCGCGAAGCGGACGGTTGGAGCGTCCACCAGGTTGCGGCGCACACGCGCGACGTCGAGAAGATGGTCTACGGAATGCGCGTCCGCCGCACGCTCGAAGAAGACAATCCGCTGTTCGAGGATTTCGACGGCAAGGCCTGGATGGAGGAACATTACCGCGCCGGCGAACCGCTCGCATCCATCCTGGACGAGTTGGCGGGTTCCGTGCAAGCGGCCGTCGCGCGGCTGAGGGGACTCCCGTCCGCGGCCTGGACGCGTCCCAGCCGACACGCGGCCTACGGCGGCGGCTTCACCACGCAGGCCTGGGTGGAGCGAAGCCTGGCGCATATCGAGGAACATTTGAAGACAGTAATCAGTAATCAGTGATCAGTAATCAGTGATCAGTAATCAGTAATCAGTAATCAGTGGAAAAGAGCAACGCCTCGCGGAGTGAACCGCGAGGCGTTGTTGGTTTGCGACAGATTCGGGCTAATGGATCAACGCAGGCAACAAACCAGTGAGCCACGCCAAAAGTGCGGGGATAAATTCCAAGCCGGCCCACCCGACGAGGATTCCCAAAATCGCCCCGGCGAGGATGTCGGACGCATAATGCACGCCCATCGAGACGCGCGCCAGCGAGACGAGCGGCGCCCAAATGCAAAGCAGGATTGCCAGCCAGGCGGGACCGAATCCGAGGGCGAGGACGGCGATCAGGAAGGCGCGTGCCGCGTGTCCCGACGGAAAGGAGTGCGGGTCGGTGTTGCGGTAGATCCCGCCCCATTCCCCTTCCGGTCTGCGGCGGCGGACGGTGAATTTGATGGCCAGCACGAGGATGGCGAGCACGGCGATGCCCGCGAACAGGACGATTGCAAACTGTTTCCAGGACGCGTCCCCGCGCCACCACACGAGGAGCAGTCCCAACCCCCAGAACCACGAGTCTCCCGAATGCGCGAAAAAGACCGCCAGTGTGCGAAGCAGGCCGGGTTGTTCGGCCACGCGCAGGCGGTCGGAGAGACGCGCGTCGAGTTCGAGAATGGCGCGGAAATTCATTTGGTCTTTTTGCGGGCGGCGGGTTTCCCCTTCGCCCCTTCAGGATGCTTCGCGAGGGACGATGTGGGTGTAACCTTCTTCGCTTTCGCGATGGGTTTCCCCTTCGCCCCTTCAGGGCGCTTCGCGAGGGACGATGTGGTTTTCGCCGCGGTTTTCTTTGCGGGCGCCTTTTTCCCTTTCGAAGAGGATGTTGCAACCGGTTTTTGGGTGGTAACTTTTTTCGCGGCGGCTTTGGCGGCGCGTTTCACCGTGGCCTGTTGTTTTTCCAGGTCGGCGCGCAGGATCGCCAGTTGATGCGGCTTGTCCACATCCATGCTCGGCTCGGCGCGGTCCCAGACAATGGCGCGGCCTTGGATGCCGAGACGGTTGCAGACGTGATCCACGAGTTCATCCAGCGTGGCGCTGTGGGTGAATATCTTCCAGAAGGCGCTGAGGCCGACGAGGGAGGCCTGTCGCATCGGGGACTTGCGGTTGCCGATCAACTGCTCCCACAGGTCGAGGCGCTCGGTCGCCATGCGGACGTGCGTGACGTGGATGTCCGCGCCGCACAGTTCAATATCTTTGAGGCGGGTGTAGGTGCGCTTCGAATCGGGGAAACGCGCTTCCATCACTTCACGCGGGCAGACGCCGTAGTACATTTCATCTTTCGTCTCCATGCACTTGGACACCAGCCAGTCCACCATTTCACCTTTGAGGGTGGGGATGTCTGAGGAGGCAACCAGCACGTATTCGGTCTTTCGGTCGAGTTCGAGGGCTTTGTTCACGCCCGCCACGATGTTGGCGAGCATGCGTCCCTGGTTGGGGACGTAATGAATCGTCTTGGCGCTGGTCAGCCCGCTCCTGGCGGAGAGGCCGATCAGGATGATGGCGTCCACCTGCTGCGCGGCGTTGAGCGCATCCAGCACCCATTGGATCATGGGCTTGCCAGCCACGTCCACGAGGGCTTTCGCGTCGCCTTTGAGAAAGGTGTATAAGGGATCGTCGGGATTGGGGATTCCACCTGCGGTTACGATTGCGTACATGGGATTAGCCTCCTCGGGGTAAGTAATCTGTAGATACGTAGACAAGTACAAACGTACACACGTAGACAGGTACACAGGTTTTGCAAAGACGAGTTTCCTTGTTTACCTGTGTACCTGTTTACCTGTTTACCTGTGTACCTAATTCAATTCCTGTAACTGCGGTTCGAAGCCGAGCTGATCGAGCATTTCGGTCAACTCAGGCCAGGTGAGCGGACGGTTCTTGCCGGAGATCGCCACCAGCGCGGCCTCCATCATGTTCGTGCCGAAGGAGCGCCCATCCATGACGGGCGTGGTGGTGACGAGATATTTCACGCCGCACTGCTTGAACAATTCCACGTCTTCGGGCGTGGTGGTGTTGGTGACGATGACCTTGCCTTTCATGTCATCGGGCATGTTGCGTTTGATGTAGAGACAATCGCCCGCCACGACAGTGGCCCACCGGTAATATTTTTCCCATTTCGGAGTACGCACATCCTGCTTCTCGCCGGTGGGATACAGCCATTCGAACGGGAAGCGCGTCACGATGGGGATCATGATCCCGGCCAGGGTGCGGAGTCCCTTCAACGTGCGGATCGGGATCGGGACATCCAGCGCAAACATCAGGTCGCAAAAGACCGTCTCGTAGCCCGCTTCGACGAAGGATTTGGAGAGTCCCCAGCGGTCCACGCCCACGGTCATCATCATCTTGCGGCCGTGTTGGTCGAGATAATCCTTGAGATGTTTTTCGAGAAAGGCGGGGGCTTTGTTTTCGAGCGTGTTCTTCAATCCGCCGCCGTCCACAACGGGAGTCTTCTGGATGTAGCGCACCAATTTTTGAACGGAATGAAAGGGATAGAACTTGCCTTCCAC
>Ga0210021_1004850_pt1 | contig 10039 bp, 8 predicted proteins | sample CryGeymeta201517_FD_183981 | JGI IMG/M metagenome (GOLD analysis project Ga0210021, IMG submission 183981) | Groundwater microbial communities from Crystal Geyser aquifers in Utah, USA - Crystal Geyser metaG 2015-17 (SPAdes) (version 2) | ecosystem: Environmental > Aquatic > Deep subsurface >... | reverse complement strand
TCAGGGCTTTGGTGGCATCCTGGCCGAAACGGTCGAGGAAGTAGGTGAGGTAGAGGAAACTGATGCCGTAATGCGGCGCGAAATCGGGGGAGTTGGAATCCGCCCAATCGTTCAATTGCAGGTCGGGATTTTGCGCGTACAGCCAGTCCGCGCCGCCTACGTCGTAACCGTTCAGAAACGCGCCGAGTTCCGCGAAACCCTCGTTGATCCACGAGACATCGTTGCGATCCGTTGGGAACTGGATCATGTGTACGAACTCGTGCGCCAGCGTGGAATAGGTGTAGTTATCGGCCAAATCCTGCGACGTGCCAAGCACGTACGTCTCGTGGCCGTTGGAATATTTATGCACCAGCGGGTTGTAGGAATCCGCCGAGGAGAAATAGCCCGCCACCGTCGCGCCGATGTTGCCGGCGTAGACCACGTAAATGTGCGGGTCGCCGTCCACGCCGGGCGTCCACTCGCTGCCGAAGAACTCGCGGTCGGTGGGATAGATCTCGTTCTCAAAGGTGTCCATCAGGGCTTTGAGATCATCCATGTTCACGTTCGCGCCGTCCTCCGCCCAGAAATAGGTGTGCGGCGTGATGTACTTCAGGGTGGCGTCAATCTGGAAATGCTCGTCCGTATTGGAATTCGTGATCCAGAATTGTTGCTGCGCGCCGGTTTCCAGCGGCGCGGCGGGCGGGGGCAGGGTCTCAGGCACGTTGCAAATGCCCTTCAAGCGGCAGGCCAGTTCGTACGGATCATTCTCCGGGACAATGGAATTTTTGAGCGTCTCGAGCGTACCCGTGGATACATCCTCCACAGGCGGGCGCGTCACCACAACCTCGGGAGTCGGTGTGCCAGGCTCAAGCGTAAATGTGAAATCGGGCATCGAGGTTTGGATCGTCTGTGTGACGCGGGTATACGCCACCACGCCCAGCGCGGCAATGATCAAAAGGCAGGCGCAACACAAAGCCACGATCACCCCGATGATGATCAGGGTGGTGTTGGTTTTACCTTGCGCGGAAATTGGCTCATTGGAAGGGGATTCCATTCTTCCTCCATAAATTATTAAGATGCCCTATGATACCGCACTTGCCTGAAACATGGATTAAGAATTCGATCAAGCAAAAACCCGTTTTCTCCACCCCACTCCGCTTTGCTACGGGGGTTATAAAGAAAACGGGATTCTATATTCGTTGGGATTATGAACTCGTGTAAAAATAAGTTCCGTGCTTCGTCAGCAGTTGCGCGAAGCGTGCTGACGGCTCGCACACTTGCCCTGGCGGGCAGCGCCAGGGGTACAACTGCCCGCAAACTTTGAAAACGGGAAGTTATTCTTCACAGATCCTATTCGGCAGGTGTTTCTTCCGCGGGTGTTTCTTCCGCGGGAGCATCGGAAGCGGGCGCTTCAACCTCGGGTTTTACCTTTTTGGCTTTGACCTTTGGCTTTTCCTTTTCCTCTTCCACGGCCACTTCGCCTTCGCGGTGGACGGTGATCTTGATCACTGGCACCAGGTCCATCGTCAAGCGGATGTGGGCGGCGTATTCGCCGATCTCGCGGATGGGCTGCATATCCACCAGCTGGCGTTTGACCTCGTAGCGGATCTTTTCGGTCAGGGCGGTGGCTACATCCTGGGTGGTGATGGAGCCGTAGAGTTTTCCGGTCTCACCCGCTTTGACGGTGAAGTCCAGCGCGACGCCGTTGATCTGCTCGGCGAGGCCCTTGAGTTCCTCGTTCTGCGTATTACGACGGACCTCCGCCTGGCCTTTGATGCGTTCGATCTGTTTCAGCGCCCCGGCGGTGGCCAGCACGCCCAATCCCTGCGGGATGAGGAAGTTGCGGCCATAGCCGTCGGCGACCTTTTTGACATCGCCAGCGCGGCCCAGTTTGTAAACGTCCTTGATAAGCATGACTTTCATTTTGAATCAAGCCCTTTCTTGAAGATTTGTGTCAGGGCGAAGGGTACCACGCCCTGCGGGGGCAGATTGTACCAGAGGATGTCTGTCTTGCCAATCGGGAACAGGCGAGGTAAGATAAACGCATGGACAAATTTTCCATCAACTGGCAGAGGGTTGGCATCTTCGCAGGGATTGCCATCCTGGTCATGATCGTGATCGAATTCAATGCCCGCCTGGATGAATTGAACCAATTATCGGACGAGGTGAAACCTTACCGCGCGCAGGCTACGCAGGCCATGCAGACGCAGGCCGCGTTGCAGACACAGGCGGCCTACGCGGGTTCGGACGCGGCCGCCGAGGGCGCGGCCCGCGGCGGTCACATGATCCAACCGGGCGATATTCCCGTTGTGCCGTTCGGCGGCGAGAACAGCCCGCCCATCTCCACGCCCACGCCCGCGCCTCCCCCCACTCCCCAACCGAACTGGCAGGTGTGGTGGAATTTGTTCTTCGGAGAGTAGAACGAGATAATATCTCGTTCTACAAGTATGGATCGCCTTTCCCTCTTCCCCATCACCGCAACAATCGAAGATGATACGCTGACCATCGCGGGACATTCGCTCGCCGCGCTGGCAGACAAATACGGGACTCCGCTGTACGTTTACGACCGCGCCACGCTGGACGCGGCCGCGGCGGATTACAAGTCCGCGCTCGCCTCGTTCTACCCCGGGCCTGCTTCCGTTACCTACGCGGGGAAAGCCTACCTTTGCAAAATCCTCGCGCGCTGGACGCGTTCCCACCACTTGTGGGTGGACTGCACGGGCGAGGGTGAGCTCGCCATCGCCCGCGCGGGCGGCGTGCCGCGCGCGCGGATCCTCGCGCACGGGGTGAACAAATCCGTTGCGGACTTAAAGTCCGCGCTGCGCGGCGCGGGGACCATCGTCGTTGACAATCTCACAGAACTTGAGCGAATCGCGCAGATGGTTACGCAACACGCAACACGCAATACGTCCCTCTGGCTCCGCCTGCTCCCCGGCCTCGCCGTCGAAACGCACCACGCGCACACCCAAACCGGCCAACACGAAAGCAAGTTCGGCATGACGCGCGCGGAGATTCTCGAAGCCGCGCAGTTTTGCAACGAACACCATTTGCCGTTGAAGGGAATCCATTTCCATCAAGGCTCGAACTTTCGCGACCCGTCCCCGCTGGCGGAGGCGATCAAGTTGGGATTGGGTTTGGCCGCGGAGATCGGGTTGAAGGGCGAGTGGCATTTCAGTCCCGGCGGCGGATGGGGCGTGGCCTACCACGAAGATGAACTTCCACAACCCGACGTGAACGAATATGTGCGCCTGGTCGCAGAAAATGTGATCGCGGGATGCAAGCGCCACAGACTGTCGCTCCCCCACTTGCGCCTCGAGCCGGGACGGAGTCTGGTGGCGAGGGCGGGCGTGGCAATTTACCGCGTGGGCGCGGTCAAACGGCGCGGGGACAAGGTTTGGATTCTCACCAACGGCGGGATGGCAGATAACCCGCGCTACGCGCTGTACGGGGCGCGCTACTCCTGTTTAACAGTGGCAGGCCCAGGTCGGGAAAGAAGCGAGAGGGTCTCCATCGCAGGGCCGTATTGCGAGTCCGGCGATGTCCTCATTGAAGATCTGCCGATGCCCAAAGTCGAGGAAGGGGAATGGATCGCGGTGCCCGTCAGCGGCGCGTACCAGTTGAGCATGGCGTCCAATTACAACGGGGCGCGGCGGCCTGCGGTGGTGTGGCTGGAGCAGGGGAACGCCAGGCTAATCGTGCGGCGGGAGATGATACGGGATTTGTTGAACCGGGAGGAGTAAGGCGGGGCGGGTTACACGTTCAGCGAGAGGAAGATTTTCACGATTTCAGGATCGAAGTATTTGCCCGACTGCTCGACGATGTACTGGTGAGCCTCTTCCTTCGACCAGGCAAGGCGGTAGGGACGTTCGGAGGTGACGGCGTCCCACACGTCTGCCACCGCAAAGATGCGGGCGGCCAGCGGGATGTCTGCGCCTTTCAGGCCGCGCGGATAACCCGACCCGTCCCAGTGTTCATGATGGCAAAGGGGAATATCGAGAGCGGGGTGCAGGAAGGCAATCGGTGAGAGCATGTCGTAGGCGTATTGCGGGTGGCGATTCATGACTTCCCTCTCGATGCGGTCCAGGTCGCCGCGTTTGAGCAGGATGGAATCGGGGATGCCCATTTTTCCGACATCGTGAAGGATGGCTCCGCGGCGGATGTGAACGATTTGCTCTTCGCCCAACCCCATGGAGCGCGCCAGCCGCAGGGTTAGTTCGGTGACGCGGCGGGTGTGGCCCTCGGTCATTTCGTCGCGAAGTTCCAGGGCGCGCGCCCAGCCCGCCAGCGTGTTGTCGTAGGCCAGGGCGAGTTCGTCAGCCTGACGGCGGGTCTGCTCACAGAGCGCGGCGTTTTCCAGCACGCTGCCGGCGTGAGCCGCCATGGATTGCGCCAGGAGCATTTCGGCCTGGGTAAATTCGCGCTTGCGGCGGCTTTCCCAGATTTCGATACCGCCCAACACCCGGCCGCGCGCCAGCACCGGGACGAAGAGAATGGAGCGTACGCCGTATTCGGCAAACTGCGCCCGCTCCGCCTCGGAACAAGCCGCATCGTCCGCGTGCAGAAGGACGACTTTGCCGCTGGTCAGCGTCTGGCGAAAGGCGGGATACTCCGCAAACGCATACTCCCGCCCCAGGTCCGATTTGCGTTCGGCGGGCGCGGCGCGGTCGGACCAGTATTCGGCGGCGACTTTGAAGGCGCCTGCCGAGACATCCACTGCGCTGATGTAGGCGCTGGTGGCTTGCAGGGTTTCGGTCATGTGGCGCGCCAGGGTGCGCAGAAGCGCCTGACTGTCGAGAAAACTGGATGCCATATCCTGGGCGGCGGCGTAGAGCGCGCCCAGTTCGGAGGCTTTGCGGAGCGCCTGCAGGTTGAGGTCTGCATTTTCGAGCGCCAAACCGATCATGCGCACGAGCGTCCCGCCGGCGGCGAGGTCGGAGGCGGTGAATGGTCCCGGCGGGTTGCGGTAGGCGGTGAACGCGCCGGTCATGCCCTTGGAGGTGTAGAAGGGAAAGACCGCATAGGAACGGAAGCCCTCGCGGAGCATCCACTCGCGCAGGGCGGCCGCCCGCGCATCCGCTTCCACATCCTGAACGATGACGGGCTTCGGCTCGGAGAGAATGGCGCTGCCCGGCACGTCGTGGAAGCGGCGGTTGATCTCGGCGACGTATTCAGCGGAGAGACCATAATAGCGCGGGCAGGAGAGGCGGTCTGTTTCCCGGTCATACAAGTAAATCGCCACACGGTCGGCGCGCAGAAGGCTCTGGACGGCGGCGATGACCTCCATCCAGAGCATGTCTTCGTCGCGGGCGAAGAGCAGGGCAGTGGAGATTTCCGCCAGGGCGCTTTGCTGTTCGGCGGCGCGCAGGTTTTCGAGGGCATACGCCAGGTCGTCCGCCAGTTCCTCCAGCAGGGCAATTTCCTGCGGGTCGAAGAGGTCGGTCCCGGCAGTCTGGTCAACCACCAGCACGCCGATGTTATGGTCTTCGCGGACAAGCGGCAATGCGACCGAAGAGCGCCGCGGATAGCGGGAAAGCAGGGGACACGCGAGGCAGGGATCGTTTTCAGGGACACGGATCGCGCTTCGAGAATGCAGGGCTTTTGCCGCGCAGGTGGGGCCAACTCCCTCCTGGTCGAGACGCGTAGTGAATTGATCGGGAACAATCGTCTCCCCGGCGGAGGCGGCCAGTTTGAGCGTAACGCCGTCCGCTTCCAGGAGTCCAATCCAGACAAAAGTGTAGCCGCGCCCCGCGACCAGGTGTTCGCAAGCCTGCAAAAGCAGGCGCGCCGAGTCATGCTCGCGGACGATGAGTTGGTTGATATTTCCGATGGTGCGCAGGACCTGGGTGAGGCGCTGTTCGCGTTCCAGTCCCTCGCGCGATTCTTGCAGACTGCGGCCAAGGGCGCGTAGTAAATACGTGATGGAGATATATGCGGCAACACTCAAAACCAGAAAAATAATGCTCCCGCTCACCCACGCGCTAAGGTCGGTTGAGTTGACCTGGGATTCGGACGGAACAATGACGACTCGATTGACTTCCAGCCAGCCAATCACCAGCCATGTGACCAGACTGATAACGAAAGCGCTGATGTTATAAGGCAGGTCAAATAAGATGGCCGCCAGGACGATGAAGGCAAATAGAAAGATGCGGCCGTCCCCACTAAAGGAGGCGAGCAGGAGGCCAATCACCCCAAGCGCATACAGGATAAAGAGCAGGATTCCAGCGCGCAAACCGTAGCGCAGTTTGCGGTTGAATGTGATGAAGCCCATCAGGCAGGAGACCAGCACGTATACTGCGCTCACCAAAACGGCCAGCAAAAACGGATTCTCGTAAAGATGAGATTCCTCTCGATAGGCCTCGACAACATTGTATATCCCGCTGACCAGCGCGAACATCCAAATAACAAAGATGCCGCGCAGAATCCCATCCAGGACGCGCGTGCGCCAGGCGCGCAAATCGCGCCCGACGTGGGGGTCAAGCGAGGGGAAAGAAGCAGTGGAAGGCGAACGCATGTTTGTCTTTCAAAAAAATGATTACTGCGGATGCGTCCATTGTTCCAGCGCGGATGGGTCTGCGATATGAATGCAATGGTCTTCGATACGAATCGCGCCGCTGCGTTCCAATTCCTTGAGCGAGCGCGCCACCACCTCGCACACAGTCCCAAGGCGCGCCGCCAGTTGCTCCTGTGTCCAACGCGCGGCCGGGCGCCCCTGTGAATCATTCTGTGGCAATTCGTTGATCAAGCGCGCCAGGCGGTGAGTGACCTGGTAGAACGCCATCTCGCTGACCTGGTGAACCATGCCGCGCAACATTTTTCCAAAATTGACCAGTATTTTTTGAGCAAACTGGGGATGAGCCAAAACCAGCCGACGCAAGAATTCGGCGTCAATGACCCACACGCGGCAAGCCTCCAACGCCTCCACATTGACCGGGTTCATGCCGCCGTCGAAGGCTGGCACTTCGGCAAAAGTGTCGCCTTCTTGCAGCACGCGCACAATATATTGGCGTCCCTGCGGGGAAAGGCGATAAATTTTCGCGCTCCCCTGCTCGAGGATGCGCAGTCCATGGCATGGGTCGCCTTCCCAGAAGAAAACATCGCCGCGCTGGTACTCGCGCAACTGCGTCCGCGCGGCGATTTCTTTCAGCAGGGCTTCGGGCAAATCGTTGAAATATTCGTTGCCGCGCAGCGTCTTGATTTTCAAGGAAAGGGGAACTTCAATCTGCCTCATAAACGATATTATATCCCACTCATATTTTGGCGACATGCGCATCCCCATTCGCCCCTGCGGGATGCTGCGCGAGGGTCAGGTAGATACGTTTTTGTCACAAAAAGTGTGACTTTAGTTACAGTTTTTGTGTACGCTTGCGCTATAATTCACAAAACGAACTGTAAATCTGTGTTCCTATTTCGAAAGGAGAATGTAATGAAAGACATAATCTTCCTATTGCTCACGGGCCTGCTGGCCGCGTACCTGTGCTGGGTTTTCTACCAGCGCTACACCCAAAGCAAAGCGCTGCATAACCTGTATTATCTGATGGGTTTTGCAGTGCTTTTGGTTTCGGGGCTGTTGCTGATTTTCCTCGGCCTGGGAATTTTGGCTTCGCCCTACGTGCTGACCGTCGCCAGCCTGATCCCACTGGGAATTTCAATGGGACTGGCTGAGGAGTTCTTCCCCTCCTGGAAGAAGGCCTTCAAGTGGTTCGCGGCGATTGGTTTCCTCGCCATCGCCATCACCGGCATCGGCGGCATGGATGCGCTCAAGAAAATCGCTGTGCCGCTCTTCCACGGTGTGGCAGGACTTGTGATCTTCCTCGGACCTTTCATGGCGAAAAGCGCGCCGAAGGGATTCTTCTGGGTCGGCATCGGCGGCGTGCTCATCGGCCTGGGCGGCATCGCGCTGGCATTCATCTCGGTGGGCGCGCAGTTGCTGTTCTTCAGCCCCGCGTTCGTGATGATGATCCTCACGCCCCTGCTCCTGCTCATGACAGGCGCGTTCACGTTGGGATTCACGAGGAAGGGGTAAGTGGTAATTGGTAATTAGGGATTGGGAGGTTGGTGATTCGCCAATCTCCCAATCCCTCGGCATTATTTGCCTTGATTTTTCGCGCAATCATTTGCATTTGTTCAATTACCACTCACCAATTACCAATTACCAATTACCAATTACCAATTACCAAAAAGGAAAACGCATGAAAGATCGCTTCCAATATCTCTTCGGCTCCACCAAGGGACTCATCCTCGTGGCGATTGCCATGATTGGCATCGTCACTGCGATCTGGGGCATGCTCTCGGGTCCAATGGCCGAGATGGGCGTGCGCGATGTGGTCATCAAACTTCTGGGCATGGACATCGTCCAGGCCGAGCGCGAGGGGCGCATCATCATTTTGTACCACTCGATTGCCATGGCGATCATCGCCATCGAGACCTACATGGTGACTGGCCTCTTGAAAATGAAGCCCTTCTTCAAGACCGCCATCAACGCCATCATCACGGTCGGCTATATCCTGACCATGATCTTCGGGATGGGCTTCGCCTACTTCGGTCACAACTGGGCTTTCCACGGACTATACATCTTCGGCCTGTCGTTGATCTTTTTCGCGGGCGTGCTGTTGTGCATCGCGCTCTGGCCGTGGAACAAGGAATACTACGTCACCGACAAGGATTACGCCCACACCAAAAGCGGACTCGACCTGGAACGCACCGCCTTCTTCGCGACGGCGGTCACAACAGTAATCTCGGCCTTGTTCGGCGCGATCCCTGGCTCGTACTTTGGCAACGGTTTCGAAGTCTTCCTCGCGGAGAACGTCATCCGCCTGCCTGAAAAGACCGTGCTGGAATACTCGGTCATCGGCCACCTGCACATCATGCTCGCCCTCATCGGCATCATGATCACGCTCATCATCGGGCGCTGGCTGAACTTCAAAGGCAATTGGCACAAGGTCGCCATGCCGCTGATGATCCTGGGAACCCTCGTTCTCAATCTCGGGGTGTGGGGCGTGGTCACGCCGCTGGAGCCGATCGCCCACATGATCATCTACGTCGGCGCTACGCCGTCCATGTTCGCGGCCCTGCTCCTGCTGATCTGGGACTGGAACAAACTCATCCAGGACGGCACGGCTCACTTGCAGAAGCCGTCCTTCGGCCAGAAAATTGCCGCGCTCGTGCGCGACCCGCTCAAGTTCGGTCCTACCTGGCAAATGCTTTTCATGAACTTCACCACCAGCGGCATCGGCATCTTCATGGCCATCCGCCTCGAAGAAATCTTCCGCATCTGGCCGGCCCGCGAGGAGCGCATCGAACTGACGGGTCACTGGCACGCGCTCTCGGCCATCATCGCCACCATCATCCTGCTTTACTTCGGCGACATGAACGGCTTCAAGGGCAAACTGCGCCAGTGGTACGGCTGGAGCATCATTGTCCTCTCCGATATCGCTTTCGGCGCGGTCACCATCTTCGAAATGAAACGCCTCTTCATCACCGAAGCCGAGCAACAACCGCTGGTCAACGGACTCATGTATGCGATTGACTTTGGCCTCGGCATGTTGCTGGTCATACTCGCCATACTTTTGGTGTACCGCTTAACTGACCTCTTCAAGAAAAAAGGACGCTGGACCGATGAACTTGACCACGAACTCGCGCAGGAGGTGAACCAATGAAACGCATTAACTTCGCCTCGTCATTGCGAGGAGGGCGTTCTTCCCGACGAAGCAATCCCCTCGCCGACGGTAGATTGCTTCGTCGCTCACTCCGTTCGCTCCTCGCAACGACGGTAGTCGTTCTCTTGGCCGCCTGCGCCCCTGTAGATTTAGCCGCTCCGATCCCCACCTTCGACACGGGCATGGACCCGAACGCCTGGGCGCAAGTCCCCGCGGGAGAGTTTTATTTCGGCCAGAACGAAGATATCGAATCCACCGAAGCCTACGAGATCATGGTCACGGATGTGACGGTGGCACAGTATCAGTAGATGAAAATTTAACAGCAAAGGCTGGTTTGGCGCAACCAAACAGTAGATTCTGACTGAGGTTGAGAACTTTTTGAGTGTGGGCATGTGCTTGTCTGG
>Ga0210021_1004848_pt1 | contig 10045 bp, 7 predicted proteins | sample CryGeymeta201517_FD_183981 | JGI IMG/M metagenome (GOLD analysis project Ga0210021, IMG submission 183981) | Groundwater microbial communities from Crystal Geyser aquifers in Utah, USA - Crystal Geyser metaG 2015-17 (SPAdes) (version 2) | ecosystem: Environmental > Aquatic > Deep subsurface >... | reverse complement strand
CTACTCGGGTAAAACCTATCATTCCAGCCACACACTTTTTGCTATTAAGCCTAATGTTCCAATTTTGGTCTGGACGGATTGCACGATTCAGATACAGAAAACTAATGGTCTTTGCAAGAGAACTCGGAAACGACTTCAAGAAGCTTTCGAGTCAATTGATAGAGATATACTCAAAGATACCATTACACTCACTACGGAAGATATAGAATAAACGTAAAAAAACTCTACCGCATGGTAGAGTTTTTTTATTAGAGAACTTCCCTCGGTCTACTTCCGTCTGCTGGTCCGACGATTCCCATGTCTTCGAGAATGTCAATCACTCGGGCTGCGCGAGCATACCCCAGTTTCATACGGCGTTGGAGCATGGAAGTAGAGGCCTTTCATTCGGCACGAACTACTTGAATTGCTTCCTCGATAATCTTTGGATCTTCGTCGAAATTTTTACTTCCGTCGCTCATACTTCACTCAAAGTTTCCACGATCTCCATCGACAATGGAGGCGTCGTAGATATCTTCGAGCATCGCCGGATCAATCGTTCGTTTGATATGATTCACCATTGATTCCACTTCCTCGGTACTGACGTAGACTCACTGGATACGTTCCGGTCCGGAGGAACCGACCGGAGAATAGAGCATATCTCCGTTTCCGAGAAGATCTTCCGCTCAGATAGCATCGAGAATCGTACGACTATCTATCTGCGAAGCAACAGTAAAGGCGATTCGACTCGGGATATTTGCCTTGATAAGTCCGGTAATAATATCAACCGATGGACGTTGGGTAGCGACGATGAGATGCATACCGACAGCTCGCGCCATCTGCGCGATACGAGCGATAGCATTTTCTACTTCTTTCTTGTTTCCGCTCATCATAAGATCCGCAAGCTCGTCGATAATAATGACAATATGAGGCATCTTGTCTTTTCTTGTAACTTTTTCATTATACTCTCCGAGGTTACGAGCTCGCGCTGTTTGGAGTACATCGTAACGCCTGAGCATTTCCGCCACCGACCATTTGAGTGCGTTGAGTGCTTTTTCTGGGTCGTTGATGACTGGTGTGAGTAGGTGAGGAATTCCATTGTAGATACCGAGTTCGACCCGTTTCGGATCGACCATTATCATTCGAAGCATATCGGGAGAATTCTTGTAAAGAAGACTCAGAATGAAACCATTCATCCCGACCGATTTCCCAGAACCAGTCTGCCCCGCTATGAGCAGATGTGGCATTTTTCCCATATCGGCAACAATATATTCTCCGTTGATATCTTTTCCAACCGCCATGGCGAGATTGGACTTATGATTGACGAAGTTCGGATGCTCGATGACTTCACGAATTCCAACCATATCGCGCTTATCGTTCGGAACTTCGATACCAACGAGTCCGACACCGGGAATAGGGGATTGGATACGGATGGACTTTGCCTTGAGCGCCAATGCGAGATCTTTTTTAAGATTATCGATACGGTTGAGTTTCACTCATTCGGCAGGTTTTAGACGATACTGAACCACGGTTGGTCCCACTTTTTCTCATATCATCGCTACATCAATCTTGAAATGAAGCAGTGTTTTTTGGATTTCCAACGATTTTTGTTCGATTTCTTTTGCGTCGATAACATTCGGATGAGCGACATTGTCCAAGAGTTTCGTACTCGGGAATTCCCATTTCCCGAAATCTGGCTTGTTCACTTCTTTCTTCGTTATATCGGCAACACTGAGTTGCTTCGCTTTTGAAATAGGTTCTGCAGAAGATTCACTCGATACACCAAAAAATCCACCGAGAATTCATTTATTTTCTTTTTTTTCTATAGGAATACGTTTCGATGATTCTTTCCCTCATTTTTCTGGAGTTGTCCGTGATGCCTTGAGGAGTTCTATTTGATCCTCGAGCTCCTTTGCTTTTTCGCGGTAAAAAGCATCGTTTTTATCTTCTTTTAGTTCCTCTTTTATAGATTTTCCTGTGTCTTTTATAGTCTGTTTTACGCTATGAATCGACGGAATCGAAGGCAGATTCGAGTGGATAGTCCCAAATATTTTTCGATACGAAATCCGAAGAGTCAGATAGAGGGAAACCAGAAATCCTCCGATAAGGAAAACGAGAGCCGGAGTCTTTCCGAAAAAAGAAACGAAAAAACCTCCGAAGTCGAAAAGTCCTGCAACATTTGGATGAGAGAAAATATTTTGAAGCGAAACGACTGAAATCCAGAACATAAGCAGTCCGATGAGCCGAACCATATTCCAGGAGAGTTTGTTGATGACGATAAGGAATCCGAGAATCGTAATAATCGGAGCGAAAATAAATCGGAAATCCGTACCGAAAATAACCGTTCCGACATTTGCCACGACGGATCCGACCGTAGAGCTCGTATCTCCGGCGAGAACGAGAACTCCGAGAAAAAGAAGGAGCCATCCGACAATAATGTTTCGAAGTTCGAAAGTCCAAGTCGGTCGGGATTTTTTAGTCTTTTTTTTCGCCATGAGGAGAAAGTGGTTTTTAAAGAATGCAAGCAAATCTCTTTTTAAGAATATATATTTCTCCCTTCCTGCGGAACTCGCCTCTTAGTAATAGCTCGGACAGTCCTCGGTGGCGCTCGAAAAATATTTTCTTAAAAAATAAAGTTAGTATTTTAGAGAAAGTAGGTAATTACCGCTTTGATTATAGGGAAAAATAGGAAAAAGCAAGAAAAGGATTTGGCAGAATGGAATTATCGGTATAATCGGATTTATTACATTGCCATGCTCTTCTATGGAAATTCTTATCACTTGCCTGCTCATCCTGCTCATCGGTTGAATCTGATATGCTATTTTCCTCCTTCGCCAAAGACAGGAAGGCGGAAGTTTCAATGAAAGGATTTTGCTTTTGGAACGGGACAAAACTCGTCTGACAGAAGCAAAAATCCGACTCGAAACAGAATTGGACAGAAAGTCTGAGGAGCTTGGAGAATTAAAAGGAGATGTGAAGAAGATTTCCAAAGAACGGGATGAACTTGCCGGAAAATACGAAACGCTTTCACTTGAAAAAATAGAAATTCAATCTACACGGAAATACCTCGAAAAAGAACTCGGAGAAACCAAAAATTCGCTCGCTCGTCACGAAGCCGAGGAAATCCGGAAACAGAAAGAATTCGAGCAGCGTATCCATAAACTTGATAGTGCTGAAAAATCTCTCTCGGATGAACGACAGCGTATTCGTCGGGAAGACGAGGAAGCACAAGCGAATATCCTCGAGGAACAGACTCGTATTTGGAATGACCATGAACAGATAGTTCTGTCCCGTTTGCGTGAAGCTTGTCAGAAACCCGCTCTGGGTTTTATGCTCCACGACAATACGACACTTCCGTCTCTTTTCACCAAACTCAAACCCGATGCGATTATCCCGTTTCTTTCGCAATATGTCGTGTTCGATGCGAAGAAATCCAAGAGCATTCGAACCTATATTCCTGAACAAGTGAAGTCTACTGCTCGGAAATACAAAGATATTCCAGAAATCTACCGAACCGTGTTTTTCGTCGTTCCGACGAATGAACTTCAGGAATTGAAGATACAGAGTTTCATCGAGGAATGATTTACTTTTTTCATCATATCGCCAGAATCTATAGAACCGATTCTCGCGAGTCTCCGAAAGATTTCCGAGTATGACACAATCGCTGATTTTGACCCACAGGATCGTGAAACGATTGTGAATCTTATCGCCAACTATGACCGACATATTTCCCTTCAAAATGCCGCAAATATTCTTTTTACCCGCGAATCCATCGGGCTCATGAACTCCAAAGATGGACTTCATCCAGAGATTCAGAAAGAGATTATAAACAAGAAAGAAGGAATGCGAACCAAAAAACTAAATGAAGCTGATCTGAAGAAAATCGCCCAGAGCATAAACGAACAGGAACGGCAGGTGGACGCACTTCTAACACCGAAAACGGCTATAAGTAAGAGCGAGATGGACGAAGTAAAAGGAGTTCTGGAAAAGAGAGAATAAAAAGGGGTAAATAGAATTTTTTGCGTGCTACTTTGGAACAAAAATTATGTATTTCAAGCCAAAAGGTTATGATAAAACTGTCATAAAGTTTTACTTCATAACTTTCATAGTGAAAATGAGAAAAAAAATGTCCGAAATGTTCTGGTACTTCCATCAAGAGAAATGGGAAAAATATGGTTTGAAATTCCACTTTACAATGCAAAACGTGTAAATATCGTTTCGTAGAAAGAAAAGTTCAGAAACAAGAAACAAAATTCAGGACTAAATTCTGGTTTAACCAATACATCATCGAGTGATATTCAGCACGACAGATAGCAAACCAATCAGGAAGACAAGAGTATCTCGTTCGTCTTGATATTCAAAAGAGATTGGATGAGAATAAATAGGTTACTACACATAGATGAGTACTTTGATAACGTAGGATATGTCATGATAGATTGATACCATCTTCCATGAGGGAAAATACTCCTTGTGTACTACGAGTATATCATCAAGAAGGTTCTCTGGTTCAGTGTGACTTCCTCTGAAAACAAAGATGCGATAGTTCATGACTTACGAATACTACGAGATTCTTTCTGATATAAGATAACAGTTTTTGTCATAGATGGTTCTCCGAGCATTCTCTCCGCCATAAAATCCGTGTATCCAAACTCCATCATTCAGCGTTGTCTGGTACATATCCAAAGACAAGTGATCAATTATATATCCAATCATCCGAAATCCGAGGCAGGAGTAAGTTTACTTCATATCTTGAATTATCCTCCTCTTTCAAATCCTCTACTCTTCCCGAAACTGTTTGAGAAGTGGAAAGAAAAACATCTCCCGTATCTTACTGAAAGATCCATCTCCCGAAAGGGATGATGGATCTTTACTCATACGAGTCTTAGAAAAGCAATGAAGCATATCGACAATGCTCTGCCATATATGTTTCAGGGCTATCGGTATACTGATAGCAACATCGAAAGATCAACGAACAAACTGGAATGATACTTCTGAGTTTTTACCAACGAATGAATCAATGAACATAAATGATTATCAGAACACAGATTATATTCTTTTGTAGCACTTTGGATCTATTTTCGGAATAACAAGTAGCACGCAAAAAATTCTATTTACCCATTATTTTTATAATAGTTCTTATTTCATCTCTCTTTCTTGTATCATGTTCTGATAATGATGATGAAGAAGACGACGAAGATAATCATAATAAGATTGCTAGAACCTATAATAATAGCTTTCTTGAAGAAACATCACAAACAGAAACAAATTCCAATACTACTATGGATAGTGTTCAAAAAAAACAGAAACGAAGTGTGAATACTCGTACAAAGGCAAGCTAAAATATAGGTTTTTATTAAAACTGAACAGAGAAAGTACTTCCTTCTCCTTGTTTACTCTCAACTCGGATAGTATATCCGAGTTTTTCTACGACTGTTTTTACAAGAAAGAGTCCGAGTCAATGACTATTTTGTACGCTCCAAGAAGAATCTACACGATAAAGCCGATCCCATATTTTCTCGATATTCTCTTCACTAATCCCTATTCCTGTATCTTGTACGGAAAATCCATTTTTATTAAGGGTTACACGAATCTCTCCAGTATTTGTATAATTAAATGCATTACTTAGAAGGTTCGAAACGATAATCTGGAGCATTGAATAATTAGAATTTAACAATACATTTTTTTCTATAATTCTAACAACATTTAATCATTTTTTTTCGAAAAGTAGCTCTGTTTTAGAGATGGTTTCTTCTAATAATTCGGAAATATTTACCTCTGCTTTCTTTAGTTCATCTTTTTCAAGACGGGCGATAGTTAGAAGAGTATTGATCATAGTATCAAGGAAATATATCTGACTTTGGATATTATCCATCCCGGTTCTATAATCTCCACTTTTGATTGCACAGTCAATCTCTGAATGGATAACCATAAGAGGAGTTTTAAATTCATGCGCTGCATCGATACTAAATTGCCGAAGCACTTCGGTCTGTGATTGTATTTTCTTGAAGGCGTCGGAAAGTGTTTTCGTGACAATGATGAATTCGTCATCATCTGGTCAGGAGAGAGGAAATTTCGGAAGAGGCGAACCTATCTTGAAAGAATGGATATAATGAATGATTTTCGAAAGAGGACGAAGAGAGTAATGGGCAAAAAACACTGAAATGACTGCAATGATTATAAGAAAGAAAACTGTTAATAAAAGCGAAACCCATAAAAGGGACACTTGACCGTATATATGCTCAGTGATTTTATATGGAAGTCCAATAGTTCCAATGTTTTGAAGAGGGAATGTATAACGCATATACCATTCCGCCCCACTCTTGTAGACTCAGAGAAAATTCGGTTTTTCTTCATTCCACTTTGGGGAAACAAGAGTTCCACTTCCATTGATTTTAATCATTCCTCATTGTTCTACTATTCTTTTGTAGAAAAGATTTTGTTTCTCTATACTAGACACTCCACTTCCATTGGTTTGTTCAAAAATATTTTTTGTAAGCTGTTCTGTTTTTTCAATCATTTCTATTTCTTCATCAACCTGCCAAGTATAGAAATAATAGATATTCAGTATAGCAACGAATGTAATCAAAAGTACGCTTGTAAAAAAAGCGAATATGAGCGCAGTGTTTGTAGATGTTTTAAGTCGAGGAAATAACATAAAGCGAGAATTTATATTTTTGGTAAAGTGAAAATATATCCATAACCTTTAATAGTTTGGATGATAGTAGGTGTAAGTTTTTTTCGGATATTTGATATATACACATCAAGTTTATCACTATCAAATAATGATTCTCCTCACCAAATATGATCTATAATATCCGATCGTGAAATAGCGATACCCTCATTTGTTATGAGATATTCTAGAATCAAGAATTCCTTCAAAGGAATATGTACAGGATTTCCATCTTTTTCAAATTTTCTCTGTTGAAGATTAATCACAATGTTTTCGTAAACGATTTCCTTGAAAGCTTGTTTTTTTGATCGACGAAGCACCGCGAACATACGGGTTTCCAATTCTTTGAGATCAAATGGTTTTACGAGATAATCATCTGCTCCGCTCTCAAGTCCGGTAATAGTATCTGTTACTTCATCACGGGCAGTAATCATAATAATAGGTATATCTTTTCTTTCGTGTATTTTTTTACATACTTCAAATCCGTCCAATAACGGAAGCATTCCGTCCAAAAGAACAATATTATAATCATCCCTCAGCGCCATATCAAGTCCTGTCTGCCCATCGAAAGCGATATCGACAGCCCAAGAATCAAGCTCTAGATACTTTTTGATATTTCTGGAAATCTCTCGATTGTCTTCTATTAAAAGAACTTTCATTATGATTTTATGGTAATATAGAAATATTTTTCTGTTTCGATTTTAAAAATTTCGTAGGAAATTTTATGTGAAATAAAAATTATCCTACGAAATTTTCTTGGAAAAGCAATTATATAATTCTCTATTAACTCGCTGCTGTCGTGGTATTTACTTTTGCAGCTGCTGCAGCAGCTGCCGCTTGTTGTGCTGCTTTTGCAGCCGCCGCTTTATCGGCAGCCACTTTTGCAGCTGCTGCAGCGGCAGCGGTTGCTGCTGCAGTATTGGATGATGTCGGTGTTATTGATTGAGTTGGTTTTGTTGCTGTTGTCACGCGAGTTTTTGGAGTTGGAGTTTTTTTAACTTGTTGTACGGCAACAGTATTTATTTTGATGACAGGATTATTGATGTTGATATATGTTATAAGAGTATTTTTATCAGTAAATGTTTTACTAGAGATACTTCCATCTGCTCGTTTAAATATATAAGCACCGGAAGTTGCATTGTAGATAATAATGTATTTTTTTCCGTTTGGAGCTGTGATTGTATTCGTTTCTTGAAGTAGTGGATTATTTATATTGATAAAATTGACTGCACTTTGGTAGGTGGCAAATTTCTGAGAAGAAATACTTCCATCTGCTCGTTCGAAAATAAATTCCCCACTAGTAAGTGTATGAATGAAATAAATTTTCCCGTTTGGAGCTATAGATTTGGTTGGAATATCATTTAATACAACAGGAGTTACAGCTGTATTATTAGTTGTATTTGTTACGATTGCTGTCGGAGCAGGAGTACTTGTCGGAACTGGCGCAGTTGTTGAAACATTATTAGAAGTACGTGCTTGAGAAAGAGCATTATTTATTGCATCTTGTATTGCTTGGGAAGTTCCGGTAGCACCTGTTACTGTATCGATACTTGAAGAAGTTCCGCCGATAAGTTTCTGTAAAATCAAATCTCCTTGAGCACGAGTATATTTACCGTTTCATGAAGCAGTAAAATTTGTAAACGAAGCTGCTGATATCTTTCCAGAAGTTATAGTAATGGACACAGTATAATTAATACTTCCACCGGAAAATGAATATTTCCCAATTCCAGTATAGATCCCGTCTTTATATTGAGTAGGAGCCGGATTAGGAGTTACAACAGGAGTTGGAGTCGGAGTCGGAACAGGAGTTGGAGCCGGAGTCGGAACAGGAGCCGGAGCAGGAGTAGGAGTTACAACAGGAGTCGGAGCAGGTGTAGGTGTAGTACAAACCTCTCGTGGAACCTGACTAGTTGTACCAGAAGGATTTGTTACAGTATCATAAACCGTTGTACATGTTCCGGGTGTAGGAGCAGGTGTAGGAGTCGGAGTAGGAGTTATGACAGGAGTCGGAGTATAGCGATTATCATCGTCATCTTCATCTTCATCATCGTCATCATTTTCTCTATAAGAACTTCTTCTTTCACTTCTTTCATCATCATCTTCGTCATCATCAGCATAGGTTGTTGTCACAGCAATCTGACGAATATTCCAGAATTCCGTAGAGATATTCTCATTATTTACGGATACTATACCAAAAAAGGAAGTTCCACAAAGAAGAAAAATGCTTCCTATAGTAATAATTCGTAGAGTTTTTTTCATGCTTGAAATATAATTATATATAAAATATGTTATTCTTCTGTCTAGAAAGATAATTATAAACCTTAAATGAAACTTAATTATTTCATTATTTTTGAAATAGGAATTTATTCCACAAATTCGAGATCATACTTTTCTTGAAGATATTTAGTATAGAGAAGTTGCCCAGACGAAGTAAATATAAGACCCTCCATACCATTCTGTTCTATAAGACGAATTCCTTCTGAAACCGGAGCATTGAAAATGCTTTTTGTAAATCCATCGCAGTTTGCACATTCGGAAGATATAAGAGTAACACTGATTATCGCATTTTCATTTCCTGATGTAACCGGATTGACAAGATGATGGTATTTTTTTTCTCCGATATCCCATTTTCGTTTATAACTTCATGATGTCGCAATCGCTGCATCGTGCAGTATAATGGAAGCGATGACTTCCTCGGTAAATGGATTTTCTATACCTATAATCCAACCGCCGATAGCTTCTTCATTGCTTCCGCTTGCATATATATCGCCCCCAGCATTGATAAAAAAATTATCATATCCAAATAATCGAAGTAGGGAAGAGGCCTTGTCTACTGACCATCCTTTCGCAATTCCGCCGAAATCGAGTGATTGTCCCGGTTGGAGAGTTATCATATCTCCTTCTATTTGTATTGATTCAAAATCAGTATTTATTATTCATTCTGCTTGTTCAAAATTCCCAGTACCAAATGAATTTTTATATCCAAGTTTTGCGACCGAAACGAGAGGATTGAAGAATCCATTTGTTTGATCATACATTTTTTTTGAGATATTCATAATCTCTAAAAAGCGTTTTGAAACACTCATTTTTTTATGTTTGTTTAGTAAGCTGAGACTTGATTCTGGATTGAAGCGTGAAAATTCTTGCTCAATAGAAGAAAAATAATCGAATACATACGTAATTCGTTCGGGAGTTTTGATATCTTCAGAAATAACAGTTATCTCTATGGAAGTCCCAAGAAGTTTACGAGTTTCGGAATAACGCATAAGAAAAAATAAGAGAAATATTACTGAATAATAATATTAAAATACCTTAAATGAACCTTAAGGTGTGCGAAAATAAATTGAATGATATCTATTTTAGACATAAAAAATACCAGGAAACGGTGTAAAGGAGGAA
>Ga0210021_1004842_pt1 | contig 10054 bp, 10 predicted proteins | sample CryGeymeta201517_FD_183981 | JGI IMG/M metagenome (GOLD analysis project Ga0210021, IMG submission 183981) | Groundwater microbial communities from Crystal Geyser aquifers in Utah, USA - Crystal Geyser metaG 2015-17 (SPAdes) (version 2) | ecosystem: Environmental > Aquatic > Deep subsurface >... | reverse complement strand
AGCATTAATCGACATAAGATTCAGAACTATCGGAAGATTGCTCGGGATAATCTGTACCGGTTTATTCAAAGACGAATAGAGATATATGTCTTTCGGAGCGATATCAACAGTTTTCACTTTAAATGATACGTCTTTTCCGAGTTTATTTCCGTAAATATCCTCGAGAGTTGCAGGAACGGTAATGGAATATTCTTTGCGCGGTTCCAGACGGGTTCCGAGAATATAACTTATCTGTCCCGGACGTTGAGCGCAGCGATAGGTCTTAGTATTGGTCTGCCAATCCATCTGCCCATCGACGATTAGATCGTGGATCTTGGAAACAGGAATCGTCCGAAATGAATCATACATAGAAGAATAAAACCCGTTCGTATCCAGATTCGTACTGGTATAAATACAAGTTTCAGTATTACTTAGAAATGCGTTTCCGAGAATCTCAAATTTCGGTGCAGTTTTATAGGTTTTTACTACATCAGATGGGATGGAATTATTCGCTTTCTTATTTATGACAAAATTGTAAATAGTACCGTTTTCGAGAGAAACCGTCGGAGTAACATCGACCATATGTTTATTCTCTTCTTCGCCGATGGTATTTCCGTGTTCATCGTACTTCGGTTGTTTTACGTATGCAAGGGTGAAATCGACCGTTTTTCCAGAAGCGGTTCTAAGAGTGAAGAGGTTCTTGTCTAAACTGACTTCCGACATAAAAGTTTGTCGAAAGAAAACCTTTTCCGTAGGAAATAGATCGGTGAAAGGAAATCCATATTTACTATTGTATTCGCGAGTATCGGAAAGAGTTCCAGAAGCATTGTACATTTTCTGATATACTTGAGATTGGGAAAGAAAATCCGATCCTCGAACGGTTACATTATAATCCGCCACGAGTGACTCAGTACCGTATTTTGGTTTCAAACCTTTCTTGATGGTGATACGATAATCGGTGGAATACAGAAATGAAACAGAGAGAGAAGCAACGATAAAATGTGTTTCACTTTCTCTATTGTCCTTGTTCTTTACAGGCACGATATTCGCTTGCATCGTATCCTTTCCTTTTATGAGAGTGAGATTCGCAAGAAGATCCGAAACACTTACCGGTGCAGTCGTAATAAGCTCGATTCCGTTCTTGGGATCGAATTCCAGAGAAGCGACAGAAACGGAAAGTTCCGGTGTGACAATATCATCCTCGAGCGTATTTATAAGCGGATAGAGAAGTCCCGGAACATCGGAGACTTTCAAATGGTATTTCGTCGCCATCTCCAGCGGTTTAGATGGGATGAATTCGAGAACATTTCCATTGGTCCACTTGCATTTTCCCTCCACTTTCGGAGTAATTTCAAGCGGACAAGGGAGTTTATCCCTCGCGTCCAAATTGGTCAGTGGAACCATCGGAATATTAAAAAGGACGACGATATTCTGTCCGAGATTTTCGAGCTTTCCAGATGGGAGAATCTTTGTTGATTCCGCTCCAGCGATAGCTTCAATAGTGAAAATCTGTTCGTTTCCGAGAGTCTTTCCATAAACGGAGCGGATATCGGAACTGATGGTCAATGTGTATGTTTCTCCGATGGCGAGATTCTTGTCGAGCGCATAAGAAACAGTATTTCCGTCCTTTAGATTCGCTTTTCCTTCGACAAAAGGACTGAGTGTTATATTCTTGGTCGTGAGAGAAGCAGGATCGAGCGCAGTCGAAAAGACGATATCGATGCTTTTCGTGTTAAATGGAATCTTTCGATATTCGAGAGAGAAATTCGCTCCAGATACCATTGGAACCATCCATCGTTTAGTAAGTTCCTGGTAACCGAGATATCCTCCAATCGAGATAATTGCAACCATGGTCGCGACAACTCCGGAAAGAATACGTTTATCTGTCATAATCTTCATACGAAGATTAGCGAAAAAATCTGGAAGTTTCATAAGGAAAGAGTTTAAAAAATACCTCTATTTCAAAAACTGAAGTGTTCAAAATTCCGCGCTTTGCGGGAGTAAACCCATTGCTTCAATGATAAACCATCATAAAAAAATACCTCTCTGCTTATATTATAGAGGTATTTTAGGATTTGCAAGGAAGAGTTTGCGATAGGTTTATTCCTTTCGAATACGTCATTTGAACGCATTAATAAGCGTAATATCGTCGGCGTATTCGATATAGCCGGCGTTCGGAAGACCTTTGGAAAGCCTCGTAAGGCTGATATTTTTTCTCGGTATGTTCTCTTCGATATAGAGATTAGTTGCTTCGCCTTCTATATTCGGATTCGTTGCAATAATAAGTTCCGTAATATCAGGGGTGTTTTTTACCCGATCGAAAAGCTCTGTAAAATGAAGCGTATTCGGCATTCGTCCATGAATAGGAGAAATAGAGCCTCCGAGGATATGGTAATATCCATGGAAAATCCCGAGACGTTCGATGGAAAGCATATCGAGATAATCTTCTACCACACAGAGAACATTCTTATCTCTATTTTCATCGGCACAGATAGTACAAACAGTCCGATTACCGTCGGTAAGCCCGAAACATACCTGACAATCATGGACTTCTGTCTGGAGTTTCTCGAGTTCTCTGGCGAAGTTCTTCATATACGAACTATTCGCTTTCAGCAAAAAAAACGCGAGTTTTACCGCGGTCTTTTCGCCGATTCCCGGCATATAGGAGATGAAGTCAATGAGACGCTTAAGAGTTTCTGGCACAGAGGAAATTAATTAATAATGAAAATTAAAAATTAATAATATTTTCATAAAAATAGGTTTCTCAAAAGCGAAGTAATTTGAGTGCAAATCGAGAACCGGAGCGAATCGTACGACTGTACGGAGAACGAGGAAACGGAGATTTAAACACAAAGAACGAGTTTTTCAGAAACCTACTACTTATTAAATGTGAGATGTGAATCCTTGAGAACAAGATACCCTGGAGAATCCACACTTTCCATTTTTTCAATCATATTATTGGAAGTGAGTGTGTCGAGCGATTCCGCTTCAGCAATACGGATATTTATAAGGTTTTCTTCGAAAGTAAGGTTCTTTCTGGTAATTTCAAGATTACGAATATTATATCCTTTCGTGGCATTTATATTGAGAACCCATACGTAGTAGATTCCAAGAGCTCCAATCATGAGAAGTGCGAGAACATATGTTTGAGTGAAACTAAACCGATAATTCTCCCGAGTTGTCTTTCTTTCGGAGAAAAATGGGAATGTACCACGCTTCATTACTAATATGTTTGCATTCATGGATTCCAAATACCATTAAGAGATAAAATTTTGGGTTTATCTTTTCTCTACTATTCGAAGCTTGGCGCTTCGACTTCGCTTATTCTGTTTCATCTCCTCTTCCGTTGGAAGGAGTGGTTTTTTGGTTACTTTTTTGAGAATAGCAGGAACCGTGTCCTGTCCAGTAAATTCATCACGCTCTGCTTGTAAGTATTCAGCAAATATCTGTTTTACGAGTCGGTCTTCGAGTGAGTGGAATGTTATGACAGCACATCTTCCTCAAGGTGAGAGAAGATTGACTGTATCTTTAAGGGAAGTTTCTATGGATCCGAATTCGTCATTGACAGCAATTCGTATTCCCTGGAAACTTCTGACAACCGATTTCGGGTCATAACTCGTCTCTTCGATAAGCCTCGTAAGTTCTTCCGTCGTTTCTATCGGTTTAATCTTTCGGGTTTTGACTATCGCTTCTGCGATAAATCGAGCTTTCGGTTCTTCTCCATATATCCGGAGCATTTCTATGAGTTCTTTTTCGTTTGCGTGGTTTATGATATCACCAGCAGTTTTCCCACCATGTTCGCGGTCGAATCGCATATCGAGCTTCCCAGTAAACCGGAAAGAGAACCCGCGATCCGCGTCATCGAAGTGAGCGGAGGATACTCAGAGATCGTAACATACGGCTGTAACCGTGTCGATACCAAGTTCCGAAAGTTTTGTTTTTATATCCTTGAAGTTCGCATGGATGCAATGGATAGTAATTCCATTGTCTCTTGCAAAACATCCAACACTTTTTTCAATGGTTTCTTTGGAGCTACTCAGATTGTCATTATCGAGGTCAAACCCGACGAATATATCTCAAGTATGAAGTTTTTTTATAATTCCTACAGCATGTCCTCCAAGTCAGAGGGTGCAATCAACCACGATATTTCGCTTTGTAGTGCTCAAATTGAGACTATCAATATATTCATGGAAAAGTACAGGAATATGTCAGAAACTTTTTTCGTCCAAATTGTCAAAAAGTGATGAAGGGGAAATAAAATATTTCCTGTGAAAGAAATTATCCTTTTTTCCTCTATTGTCAAACGAAAAGATGTTTTTCTTTTTAAAAAATCTATTGACAAATATTCTAAAATATTTATTAGAAACAGAAAGTTTCTGACATTTTTTGGACAATTTCCATATTTTTATGTAAAAAAATGTTAAAAAACAAAAGAAACTCGAGAAATCTTTTGACATACTTTTCATACTTAGTATACTATAACATACTTTTTTATCAGTATAATATACTTTTATGGATTCACAAAAATGTTCGGAAATCACGCAAGAATGCGATGTTAAGATGTATGGAAGCGTAACAGTTGGGACAAAAGGGCAAGTTGTTATCCCAAAGGATATCCGGGAAGATCTCGATATTAATCCCGGCGATACTCTCGTAGTTCTTACAAAACACGGAAAAGCTATCGGTATGATTAAAACCGATGATATGGAGGTATTTATGGAATATATGAAAAAAGAGATGGGAAAATAAAAAATCTCTAAAAATACTTGATTATATTTTATAATATTTAATGCTCTTTTTATGCCTAAAAAAACCATTGCTCTTGCGTTTTTTATCCCGCTTCTCCTCTCAAGTTGCGGAAGTACCACTGAAACAGTGAAAACGGAAGTAGCGAGAAAATCAGTCACTACCGAAACGGTAAAATTGGATTATTTTACCGAGCGCGTGAAACTCGTGGGAAAAGTGGCTCCACTCAAAGAAACAACCGTTTCTGCACAAGTAGCCGGAGTGGTGAAATCACTCAATGTAAATATCGGAGATAATGTAAAGAAAGGAGATATTCTTGCAACGCTTGATTTCAGTACAACAGCTATCAATGCGAATCTCAATAATGCTGCAACTGCTTATTCTAATACACTCACAACTTATGATCTCGCGAAAGAATCTACGAAAAATGATTTAGAAAATGCACGTATCGCTCTGGAAAATGCACGTATCAATAAGGAGAATACATATATATCTACGGAGAAACAACTTCTCCTAGCGCAGACTCAGCTTGATAATATCCTTACTCAGAAAGGAAATACCGAAAAAACTACAACTCTTTCTGTTTCTCTCGCGACAAAAACCCGCGATCAAGCAAAAACCGCTCTTGAGAATTTTGAAAAAACTTCTAAAGATACACTTACGCCTACAAAAGGAGATACTTCTGGACTTCTCTCAAATACACAAGTTTCTATGGAAAATGCTCTCATTACTATAGATAGTGCTATTACTCAAGCAGATATTATTCTCGGTATCACCAACTTAAATAAAGGTTTCAACGATAGTTATGAAACCTATCTCGGAGCAAAAAATACCACACTAAAAACTCTTGCCGAGAATAATTTCCATAAAGTCTACAACACATACCATGTAGTTTTGGATGCAAAAAATACATCAAATGGAGCAACAAATATACGACTCGCGGATATTATCACTCTTTTAAATGAGTCTATTTCTTTATACGATTCGATCGTATCGGTATTTGATAATTCCATTGTTTCGAATCAATTTCCACAAACTTCTCTTGATGCACTCAAGGCAACTATAAGTGCGAAACAATCTGTTCTTACACAAACAAATTCTTCTCTTGTAGCACTCAGTAATTCCATTATTACCACTCGAACGCAGCTCGAAACCGCTCTCACGATTGCAGAAACGAGTCTTCAAAATGCCATAGCGGGAAGTATTTCTAGTCTCGATGGTATCACAGGAACCGAAACACTTACTCGAACACAGCTCGAAAATACCATTGCAACCGTTAAAAATGCTCGCGATAATGTGGACAACGCATTGAAAATTGCTGAATCCCAGTATACCAGTACTCAAGCGAAACTTCAGAGCCAGCTCACAGGCGTAAAATCACAGCTCGATGCTTCAAAAGGACAAAAAGACCTAGCGGGAATCCAGGCGGAAAATGGACTCATTCGTGCACCGTTCGACGGAGTAATCCTCACGAAAACTGTAGAACTCGGTACTCTCATCAACCCGGGAACTCCGGTCTTTACTCTGTGAGACGATTCTAGTCTCGTAGTTCGAACGGATGTAAATCCTGATATTATCGGATCGCTTCTGATAGGTCAGGAAGTTACTATAACAAAAGATTCCAAAACTTTCACGGGAGCTATTTCTCTTCTCGCTCCCGGATCCGATTTACTTTCTCGGATGTTTCGAGTAGAAATTATTTTTCATGATACGGTACAATCCAAGGAAATCTTTCATATCGGAGATTTTACGGACGTATTTATCAATCGAACGATATCGGACACGAAAAGTATTAGTATTCCATTTTCCGCGCTTACTAGTGACGGTCAAGGATGATTCATTGTCTCTACGATTGGAACCGGAAATATCGCAACAGGAAAAGCAGTGAAGATTGGAGCCCAAAACGAATCTCGTGTCGAGATTCTTGACGGATTATCGGAATGAGACAAAGTAGTAATTTCCGGAGCGCTCAACTTACAAGATGGAGATGTGGTCCAAGAATAATCAAATAATTTCTCAAATAATTCTCTATTATGTCCAAAAAAACTCAAGAATCCCTGTATCTCGAGAAGCTCACCTACGACCCGAAACTTGATGATTCATGGTTCGCGTTCTTTATCGACCGTAAACGTTTTTTGTTTCTTCTAATTATAATCATCTGTATCGCTGGATATCTCGGGCTCAAAGCGCTGCCACTAGAATCCCAGCCGGAGGTGAGTATCGGTATTGGGGTGGTGTCTGTGGTGCTCCCAGGCGGAAGTCCTGAGGTTATGGAGGATCTCGTAACCAAGAAACTCGAAAAAGAAATTTCGAAGATCAAGGGAATCGATACGATGAATTCGACTTCTATGAATTCGGTTTCTGTGATTAGCGTGCAATTCAAATCCGATACCGATATCGCGACAGCGATGCGCGATCTGAAGGATAAAACAGATCTCGTGAAACCGAAACTTCCAGCAGATGCCAAAGATCCGGTCGTAAAGGAAATATCATTCGACGATACACCGATTTGGACGTTTTCCCTCGCAGGAAAATACGACGGATTCAAACTTCGTAAATTTGCGACAATTATTCAGGAGGAACTCGAAAAAAATGTACTTGTCTCGGAAGTTAGTATTTCAGGATGAGATGAAACAGAATACGGAATATTTATCGATCCGAAAAAACTCGAGGCTTTCGGGCTTACTATAGGAGCAGTAAATAACACACTTCAATCTCTCAATTTTACAATTCCGATTGGTCAGTACGATATCGGAAGCTATACTCATTCGTTTAATGTCGATGAGCGATATTATACCGTTGCTTCACTCCGAGATCTTATTATAGCGAAAACTGGTACGACTGGAATTATCCGTCTCTCGGATATTGCCCGAGTCGACGAAGTCGCAAAGAAACGCACGACTATCGCACGACTCTCCGATAAATGAAGCAGTCCAGAATCAGCAGTTACACTCGGGGTTGTAAAGAAAAAAGGTGGTTCGATTGTTAATCTCGTTACCGAAGGAGAAGCAGCCATTGAAACTCTGAAAAAATCTGGAATAATTCCTTCGGATGTTATTATTACGACTGTTCTCGATCAATCGGAGCGTATCAAGCTCGATCTCGCGCATCTCATCCGAGATGGACTTATTACGGTTGTACTTGTTTTCATTACACTTTTTCTCATCATCGGAGTTCGGGAAGCGCTTGTTGCTGGAGCTGCGGTTCCACTCGTATTTCTCATCACTTTTGCAGTAATGTCCGCCTTCGGACAGACACTGAATTTCCTTTCGATGTTCGCACTCATCCTATCACTCGGACTTCTGGTTGATGATGCTATAGTCGTTATTTCCGCTTTCAATCAATATCACCGAACTGGAAAATTTACTCCAAAACAAGCAGCGCTTCTGGTTCTACGAGATTATAAACAAGTACTTACTTCAACGACACTTACGGTTGTGTGGATATTTTCCGCGATGCTTTTTATGACCGGACTTATCGGGAAATTCATTTTTTCGATTCCATTTGTAATTACTGTTACGCTCATTGCTTCGTTCATTATAGCGCTTACTATCAATCCAGCGCTTGCGGTGGTGTTTGTTGGACATTCCGCGGAAAAAAAGAAATCGTCCCAATGGTCAAATATCCTTAATAAAGGGCTTATCTCTATCCATCCGCTCGAGGATTTTTATGCCCGAACGATTGATCGGCTTCTCTTGAGTAAAAAAAGGGCAAAGAAATTCCTGATAGGTGTTCTATTTCTCTTTATCTCAGCTCTCTCCCTTCCGATAAGTGGAATATTGAAAAGTGATTTCTTTCCAAAAACCGATCAAGATCTTATGTTTATTAATATCGAAGCGGAAGCGGGGACGAAACTCGATGTAACTTCCGAGATTACGAAACAAATCGAAGAAATTCTCATAAAAGAAAAAGAGATCGCAAGCTTCTCGACTGCCATCGGATCGCAAGTAGCGGTCGGAAAATCAACTGGAGGAAGTACGAGCGGATCGAACTTTGCCGGTATTTCCATCAATCTTGTTAAAAAAGAATACGGACGAGAGGAATTATCTCTGTCAATTGCAGAGCGTCTCCGAACCAAAATGAAAACAATTACCGATGCAAAGATTTCTGTTGTCGAACTCGCTGGAGGTCCTCCAGCAGGAGGAGACTTTGAACTCAAAATATCGGGTGCAGATTTCCGTGTTATGGAGAATATCGCAAATGATGTAAAGAAAATTCTTGCGACCGTTCCGGGAGCTATCAATATAGAAACCTCCCGAAAACCGCTTCCGCTCGAGTTTCGTCTTTCGTTCGATTCGACGAAACTCGCACTTTATAATCTGACACTTCCTCAGGTTTCACTCTTTCTCAAGAATGTAATCGATGGAACCGATGCGACGACTATCTATAAAGGGAATGATGAAATAGCCGTTCGAACCCGTTATGAAACGAGCTCAACTGATACAATTGATAAGATTAAGGATTTGAAAGTAAGAAATAATTCAGGACAAGATGTATTTATCCGTGATATATTAAAAACAGAATTTGAACCGTCGGTATTCTCTATTTCTCGAATAGACCAGAAACGAGTAATTTCTGTTACCGCTTCGGCTGCGGGTGGTGCAACTGCAACATCTTTGCTTGCCGGATTTACAGAAAAGACAAAAGACTATAAAATCCCAGCAGGATATGAATTTTCAACCTGAGGAGCTAATGAAGAAAATGCAAAATCAGTACAATCGCTTCTTATCGCTATGGTATTCGGGATGTTTTTTATCGTTGCGACGCTCGTAATACTTTTTGATTCTTACAAACAATCAATAATGGTTCTCGTAACGATTCCCCTTTCTCTCATCGGAGTATTCTACGGACTCACACTTTTCGGACAACCACTTTCGTTTCCTGGACTTATCGGACTGGTTGCGCTTTTCGGTATCGTTGTCCGCAATGGAATCATTCTCTTCGATAAAATCAATCTGAATCGTCGCGAAGGAATTCCATTCCGTGAATCGGTTATCGATGGAGGAAAATCCCGTCTGGAACCTGTATTCCTCACCTCAGTCTGTACTGTCCTCGGTATGATTCCTCTCACTCTCAGTAATCCAACCTGGACATCGCTCGGTCTCTCGATTATATTTGGGCTTTCCGTTTCAACTGTGTTCACACTCCTCGTTTTGCCAGCACTCTACTTTTTGGTAATAAAAGAGAAATAATTAAAACCATAATAAAATCGGGTAAATAGAAAAAAATGTAGGCTACAAATTGTTTCTTTTGTATATCCAAAGAGCTAAAAATGAACGAAGTCTGGTATTACTTAATCACTTGTGTTCATTGACTCATTCGGTAGTTA
>Ga0210021_1004820_pt1 | contig 10103 bp, 10 predicted proteins | sample CryGeymeta201517_FD_183981 | JGI IMG/M metagenome (GOLD analysis project Ga0210021, IMG submission 183981) | Groundwater microbial communities from Crystal Geyser aquifers in Utah, USA - Crystal Geyser metaG 2015-17 (SPAdes) (version 2) | ecosystem: Environmental > Aquatic > Deep subsurface >... | reverse complement strand
ACCGGATAGAATTTGATTTAGAAAAAAGAAGAATTGAACTTAAAGAAAGAAGATTAAAATAATTGTTCTTTGAGAAAAGCAACACCTTTATCCTTTTTCTTATAAGATAGGATAATTCCTACTTAACCGTTAGGTAAAAGGGCAGTTCTTTCATAGAATTGCCCTTATTCTTTTGTCACCTTCTTATCCACTAACCTTTTTGTCTTCTTATCCAGGTCACTCAAAGACAAGATTTTTGATTTATGTTATACTTTTCAAATATACGCCCGTAGCTCAGCCCGGATAGAGCAGAGGTTTCCTAAACCTCTTGTCGGAGGTTCAAATCCTCTCGGGCGTGCAGAGGCTCGGAGAAAAGTGGAGCAGTGGCGATTTCTGGATAGTGGGGAAGGGAATGGTTTCTGGAATATGGCGATAGATGAGGCAATATTTGCCTTTACCGGGAAAAAGAATTCTTTGCCAACTCTACGTTTCTACCAGTGGAAACCTGCGGCTGTCTCGATTGGTTATAGTCAGGATATAAATGAAGAATTAAATTTAGAGGAATGCAGAAGATTAAAGATAGATGTTGTCCGGCGTTGGACCGGGGGAGGAGCAATATTTCACCAGGATGAGTTGACCTACTCTTTTACATCTAAGACTGATGCTTTTAAGGGTTTCAATAATTTTATTACCTCTTATTATCGGGTGTGTGCTGGTATTATCAAAGGACTTTCTCGGCTTGGTATTCAAGCGGGTTTTAGAGAAAGAGGAGATTCATTCTTAAACAAGGGAATCCCCTGCTTTATGGCAAATTCAAAGCATGACCTTATTGCGGATAGAAAAAAACTTGTCGGCAATGCTCAACGCCGCACTAAAGAGGTTTTTCTCCAGCAGGGTTCTTTGCCGATCGCTTATGATTTCGGTCTTATCAATAAACTTTTTCCTCAAAGCGATGGTTTTGGAGATGTAGCGAGTTCGATTTCAGAAATTTTGGACCGAAGAATTCCTTTAAAAGAGATAAGACAAAAACTTCTTTCTGGTTTTGTTGATAATTTTTCGGTAAGTTTTAAGGAAGATTCTTTGTCATCAGAGGAATTAACTATGGCACAAAAGCTGTTTAAAGAAAAGTATTCTTCGCCAGAATGGACATTTAATAAAAAAGTAAGAAAAACATAAAAATTTGGACGCAGATAACATCAAGATAAAATCAGGATTCTAATGAAGTCATTGCGAGGAGCAAGATTCCTCGCCTGTCATTGCGAGTCCGCCTGAGGCGGGCGAAGCAATCTCAAGACAGGCTCGGAACAGGCTCCGCAATCTCATGAGATTGCCACGGGACTTTGTCCCTCGCAATGACCCTTCGGGTCAATTATTGTTTTTTATCTGCGAGTATCTGCGTTAATCTGCGTCCAATAATAATGATGAAAAAGAAAATTCTTTTAGGGGTTTGCGGAGGAATTGCCGCTTACAAAGCCGCGGATGTTATTCAAAAATTAAAAAAGAAGTATGAAATCAAGGTAGTGATGACTGAAAATAGCAAGCGTTTTATCACTCCCCTTACTTTGCAGACCCTTTCCGGAAATCCTGTTTATTCGGAAATGCTTGTTCTTCCAAAAGAATGGGAGATAACCCATATCTCTTTGGCTAAATGGGCTGACCTTCTTTTGATTATTCCGGCTACGGCGAATATTATTGGCAAGGTAGCTTCAGGTATTGCCGACGATCTTCTTTCCACGGTAATGATGGCAACAACTTCTCCGGTACTGTTTGCTCCGGCAATGAATAAGAATATGTGGAAAAATCTTATTTTGCAGGAAAATGTCAAAAGATTGAAAAAAATTGGGTATCATTTTATTGAACCGATATTAGGAATTTTGGCCAATGGGCAAATCGGTGTCGGCCATCTGGCACCGGTGGAGAGAATTGTTGAGGAAGTAGAAAGGCGGTTAAAATGAAACGGATTCAATTATTAAGTAAGGTAAGCCGGGTGGTTATAAAACTTGGTACCAGGGTTTTGACTACTCGGGAGAATCGGCTTGATACTTCCAAAATAGAGGAATTGGTTGAAGAGTTTGTCTGGCTGCGGAAAAAGGGGATTCAACTTACTATTGTTACCTCGGGGGCAATCACTGCCGGGATGAAAAGTCTGGGTTTAAAAATAAGGCCGAAGAATCTTGCGAAATTGCAGGCAGCTGCTTGTGTTGGGCAAAGCCAACTGATGCGCATTTACGAAAGATTGTTTAAAGAGAGAGGTTTTATCGTAGGTCAAATTCTTCTTACTAAAGACATTCTGGCTAAAAAGGAACGTTATCTTAATGTGCGCAATACTTTGTCTTCCCTGCTTTCCTTGAACGTTATTCCCATTATCAATGAAAATGACTCAGTGGCGGTTGATGAGATTAAATTTGGGGATAATGATACTCTTTCTGCTTTAGTTACCAATTTAGTGGAGGCAAATTTATTAATTATCCTTTCTGACGTTGACGGACTTTATGCCGATTATTATAGAACAGATAAATCCGGTAGATGCTATCAACGGGGTAAATTGCTTTCCTGCGTAGAGAATATTTCCGAAGACATTGAAAAATTTGCAAAAAGAACAAATTCTCCTCAAAGTATGGGAGGAATGATTACGAAGATACAAGCGGCTAAAACTGTGCTTAAAAAGGGAAAAATGGCGCTGATCGCCAATGGAGAAAGACCGAAAATTATCAGAGAGATTTTTGCCGGCAAAAAAGTCGGGACAATCTTTTTACCAAAATAAATGCAACCACGAATTGCTCGAATTTGACGAATTAAAGAATATGTGGGAAAGGTCTCCTGACCTTGATATTATATCGACATCAGGAGATGTCTCCTACAATGATAAATTCGATTAATTCGTGTAATTCGTGGTTAGAAATAAAATGAATTTAAAAGAGGAAATTTTACTGATGGGGAAATATGCCAAAGAAGCTTCCTATTTTCTTGCAGAAAGCTCTCTGACTTTTCGCAATAAGGCACTTCTTTTAATTGCTCAAGAGTTGGACAGAAAGAAAACTTTGATTCTCAAAGAGAATCAAAGAGATATTAAAGTTGCTCAAGATAAAAAATTTTCTTCGGCTTTTTTGGACCGTCTTCGTTTAGATAGCCATCGGATTAAGAAGATGATTGAGATGGTTAAGGAGGTTAAGAGATTACCGGAGCCTTTAGGCAGAATTATTTTAGAGAAGAAAAGGCCAAATGGACTTCTCATCAGAAGAGTCAGCGTTCCTATCGGAGTAATTGCCATTATTTATGAGTCTCGGCCGGATGTTACCGTGCAGGCATCTATTCTGTGCTTGAAATCAGGCAACAGCGTGATCTTGAAAGGAGGGAAAGAGTCCCGATTCTCCAATCTCATTTTGGTGAATATTTTGCAAGAAAGTCTTTTGCAGGCAGGTCTTCCTGAACATAGCGTCCAGATTGTTAAGAGGAAAGAAAGAAAAGCGACTAAGGAACTTCTCTCTTTGGCTGATTATCTGGACCTGGTTATTCCCCGGGGAGGAGAATCCTTGATTAAAATGATAAGTCTCAATTCCCGGATTCCGGTAATCAAGCATTACCAAGGGATATGCCATACTTACGTGGATAAAGAAGCGGATTTGAACAAAGCGGTTTCAGTTGTTTATAATGCTAAGATGCAAAGACCGGGAACCTGCAATAGCACTGAGACCTTGCTGGTTCATCAAGAGATTGCCCCTTCTTTTCTTCCGGAGATAATTAATAAATTAAAGGCAGCTGGCTGCGAAATTCGCGGTTGCCCAAAAACTTTTAAAATTTTTCCCGGGATTAAAAAGGCCAAGGAACAAGATTGGAGCACTGAATACCTTAATCCTATTTTATCAATTAAGGTGGTAGATTCTTTGAAAGAGGCAATAGAGCATATCAATTTTTATGGAACAAGGCTTTCGGATAGTATTATAACTGAAAATAAGAAAAGAGGGGAAAAATTTTTAAAAAAGGTAGATTCAGCGGCGGTCTATTTGAATGCTTCCACCAGATTCACTGATGGGAATGAGTTTGGATTGGGCGCCGAAATTGGGATTAGCACCGATAAAATTCATGCCCGCGGTCCCATGGGCCTGGAATCTCTTACTTCCTATAAATATCTCATTTACGGAAATGGTCAAATCAGAAAGTAGCAAAAAGACCGGTGTTGGTATTTTTGGGGGAACGTTTAACCCTATTCATCTTGGACATCTTATCATTGCCGAGAATTCAAGAGAAAAATTAAACTTAAAAAAAATAATTTTTGTTCCATCTTGTTACCCTCCGCATAAAAAGACGCCTGAAATCGGAGCTTCTCATCGCTATCAGATGGCAAAGTTAGCTATTTCCCCAAATCCTTATTTTGTGCTTTCTGCGATAGAAGTGAAACGAAAAAATAAGTCTTATACCATTGATACAATCAGAGCGTTAAAAAAATTGTATTCAAAAGAGAAAAATTTCTACTTTATTCTTGGGCTGGATGCCTATTTAGCAATAAATACCTGGAAGGATATTGAAAAATTAGCAGGATTAGTCAAGTTTGTTGTGGTAAAAAGGCCGGGCTATCAGGGTGACACTTCGTGTCAGATTGCCACGTCGTCCCCACCGCTTTGCTTCGCAAAGCGAAGCAGTGGGGACTTCCTCGCAATGACACCAAAATTCAAAAATGTAAAGTTTCTCGATTTAGGGCCAATCGGTATTTCATCTACCGAAATCAGAAAGAGAATAAAAGAGAAAAAATCGGTCAGGTATCTGCTGCCAAAAAATGTAATGGATTACATTTTTCAACACCATCTTTATGAATAAAAAAGGAAATTCCTATACAATTGAATTAAAAAAGATCGAGAAAGAAGCGTTCCTTTCGTTAAAGAAAGTGGAAACGAAGGAAGAATTAGAAAATTTCAGGATTGCTTATTTAGGGAGGAAGGGAGTCCTCAATGGCATTTTAAGGAAGATTAAAGATTTTCCTTTAGAAGAAAAGAAAATCTCAGGACGACAGGCCAATAACTTAAAAAGACAATTAGAAGAAAATCTAAAAAAACGTGTTTTACAATTTGAGAAAAAAACAGAGGCTAAAAAGATTGACATAACTTTACCGGGAATAAAACCGAAATTAGGACATCTGCACCCAATTACTCTTATCCGGGAGGAAATGAAAGGAATCTTTCAAGAACTTGGTTTTGAGATAATAACTGGGCCTGAAATTGAGACCGAATACTATAACTTTGAAGCCTTGAATTTCCCCAAATACCATCCCGCCAGAGATTCTTTTGATAGTTTCTATCTGGCTTCCGGCATCCTTTTGAGATCTCATACCTCGCCGGTTCAAATTCGGGTTATGGAGAAAAGAAAACCTCCGCTTCGGATAATTACTACCGGCAGATGCTTTCGTCGTGACGCTATTGACAACAGCCACTTTCCAATTTTTCACCAGATGGAGGGTTTAATGGTAGGGGAGGGGATTAAATTTTCTCATCTCAAGGGAATTCTCATCTATTTTCTTCAGAAAATTTTTAGTTCTGAAATTAAAGTTCGTTTTTTACCAGCCTATTTTCCGTTTACCGAGCCAAGTGCCGAGGTAAGCATTTCCTGTATTTTTTGCAAAGGGTTTGGATGCAGCAGTTGCGGTCATAGTGGTTGGATTGAAATTTTAGGCGCCGGGATGGTTAACCCCAAAGTTCTCAGAAAAGTAAAATATGATCCCGAAAAATTCACTGGTTTTGCCTTTGGGATGGGGATAGAACGAATTACAATGTTGAAGTATAAAATCTCCGATATCAGACTTTTCTGGGAAAATGATGTGAGATTTTTAGAACAATTCTGAGAAAAGCAACCACGAATTTATCGAATTATGCGAATTGTAACTTATTGTATGGAATTTCAAACTTATTTCTTCGCAACCTGAAGGTTGCGGCTACCTGGTAGCCGCACCATTTATGGTGCGCATAAATATGGTAGTCGCAGGATTTATCCTGCGTTAATTTAAAATTCTTAATTAGAGAAATTCGTGTAATTCGTGGTTAGAGAAAAAATGGTTTATTCTTATCGGTGGTTGAAGGAATATATTGATTTTGATCTTTCTCCTGAAGGATTAATGGAATTACTCACCTTTAGCGGATTACCAATAGAGAATTTTGTGTCTCTCCCGAAGGATACTGTTTTTGAGTGTGAAATTCCGGCAAACCGAGGCGATCTTTTGTCCATCTTTGGTATGGCCCGGGAACTTGCCGCTATTTTAAGAAGAAAAGAATCTCTTCGGCTGCCCCCGGTCTTTTCGGAGGAAGGGTTAAACTTCTCTTTTAAAGTGAGTTCTTCTGTGCCGACTCTTTGTCCCTTCTATTCGGCCAGAATGATTAAGGGAGTGAAGGTGAAACCCTCGCCAGATTGGCTGCAGGAAAAGTTAACTAAGGCTAGACTCAGGCCAATCAATAATGTAGTTGACATTACTAACCTTGTTCTCCTGGAAACAGGGCAACCTTTACATGCTTTTGACCAAAGAAAAATTGATGGGGAAATAATTGTTCGCTGCGCTGCTTATGGTGAGAAACTTAGAACACTTGATGGCAACTTTAGAAAATTAAACCAATCAATGTTAATTATCGCTGATCAGAAAAAACCGCTGGCGATTGCCGGAGTTATCGGAGGAGAGGAAAGTCAGGTAACCGAGACTACCTGCGATGTCCTTTTGGAAAGCGCTTGTTTTTCCCCTTCCTCTATCAGAAGGACAACAAAATCATTTAATCTTTCCACGGAATCCTCCTTTCACTTTGAAAGAGGGGTTGATCCAAACGGAGTAGTTTTTGCCTTGAACCGGGCAAGTTGGCTGCTGGAAAAGGAATGTGAAGGCAATGTTGGTCAGCTCAATAGAGCAGGAAACTTCCTCAGAGGAGGAAGTTTCCTCTTTCCTTCTTGCAAATTAGAGTTGAGGAAGGAAAAGGTATCTCGCCTTTTGGGAATTGAAATTTCTACCGGGGAGATAAAAAGGATTTTGACTTCTCTAAATTTTAAAGTCTGGGAAAACGAAGATTTATTTGAGATTGAAATTCCGTCCTTCCGGCATGATATCACAGAGGAAGTAGACCTAATTGAGGAAGTTGCTCGCCTTTATGGCTATGAAAAGATTCCTGCCGGCATCCCGAAAGCAAAAATTACCCCTTCCTCTGAAAATAAACAAGAGAAAATTGCTTCTCGGGCAAGAAATATTTTAGTTTCTTTTGGACTCAATGAGGTGGTTGCTCCCAGTTTTTCTCCTTTTTCAGACGTGGAAGAGATAAAAATTGCAAATCCTTTAACGGTAGAGCAGAGTGTTTTGCGCACCAACCTTCTTGCCTCTCTTCTTTCTATTTTCTCCCACAATGTTAATCAGGGGAATAAAAAAATGGGATTTTTTGAGTTGGGGAAGGTTTATCTGCAAAAGGATAATTGCCTACGGGAAAAATTAATGCTTTCCATCGGTCTTTATAATTCCGGAAATTTCTTTGATTTAAAGGGAATTCTGGAGGAACTTCTAAAGAGAACAGGAATTTTAGGCTGCATCGTAAAAGATTTCAATCATCGTCTTTTGGAGGAGGGGGCATCCGCCGGGATTTTTGTAAATAACAAACTTATAGGTTATTTTGGAGCGCCCAAGAAAAATCTTACGTCCTCAATGAAATTGAAAGGAGAAATTTATCTGGCAGAATTGGATTTTGAACTTTTAACTGAATTTGCCTCTTTTGAAAAAGAATTTAAACCATTGCCAAAATATCCTAAGATTAAACGTGATTTGTCGATTATTGTTGATGAGGAAATTGATTGGGAGAAAATATCCGAAACAATCAAAGATGTTTCTAACCTTATTAAAAAAGTTGAAATTTTTGATGTCTATAAAGGCGAAGAAATTCCCTCCGGTTATCGGGGATTGGCTATTTCTATTCTTTATCAGTCTTCCGAAAGGACCCTTACTAAAGGAGAGGTTGATGAAGTTCAGGGGAAGGTAGAAAAAAGATTAAAAGACTGCTATAAAATAGAAGTAAGGGGTTGTTTAACAACCCCAAAAGGCAAATGAGAGAGAAAGGTAAAGTAGAAATTACCATTTTCGGAAGTAAATATATTTTGGAAGGCGATAAGGAATATGCGAGCAGATTGGCTGATTATATTAACCAAAAAATAAATGAAAGGTTAAAAATGTCTCCCGACTTTTCTTCTCTTAAACTGGTGGTAACGACACTTTTATCAGTTAGCGATGAACTTTTTACTTTAAAAGATAAGAGAATAAAAGAAAAAATGGAAAGTAAGTATGCCCAAAAGAAGGTTGACGAGTTGATAGAATCGGTGGGGAAAAAAGCAGAAGAATTAGATCGCCATGTTGACAGAGATTGAAAAAATGGCTATAATAATGAGTTAATTGCGGGGTGGAGCAGTGGTAGCTCGTCAGGCCCATAACCTGAAGGTCGTAGGTTCAAATCCTACCCCCGCTACTTACTTATGTTTAAAGGGAAACGGGGTATTGCTATTGATTTGGGAACAACTAGTGTTAAAGGGTTATCCTTGGCTAAAACTTCAAGAGGAGTTGAATTAACTGGTCTGGATATCCTTCCGGTTTCTTTTGCCTCTCCCGAAGACAAAAAAAAGACCTGGAGCAAGGCAGTTCAGGCTCTTATTGGGAAAACGCGAGCAAGCCATATCGTTATTTCCCTTCCGGGGAGAGAAGTTTTAACCAGGATTGTTTCTCTTCCTCTTGTTGCCTCAGGTAAAATTAAATCAATGCTTCAATATGAGGTGCAACATCAGCTGCCTTTTCCTTTAGATGCCGTTGTTTGGTCCTATCAGATTCTTTCCCAAAAAGAAAAAATAAATTTACTGGTAGGCGCAGTCAAAAAAGAACTGATCAATAATTTGTTAAATCTCTTTATTAATCTGAAGGTAAAAATAGATTTTGTTGATGCCGATACGTTTGCTCTTTTGAACGCCCTTAAATTCTCTCCGAATTTCGAAAGGGATAAAACGATTGCTTTTTTAGAAATGGGAGCAGAAAGCAGTAATCTTCTTATTTGTCATAATGAGCAGGTGCTGATCAGGTCCTTGACCAATTCCGGAAATGCGTTTACTTCTGCAATTAAAGAGATATCTAAAATAGAATTTTCTGAAGCCGAGGAGAAAAAAATCAAAGAAGGCAAGACTGTTTTTCCCGCTCTTTCGCCAATTTTAGAGAATTTAATTACTGAAATTCAGAATTCCGTTGATTACTGGAGATTTACGCAGAAGGGACCTGAAATAGGGAAATTTTTTCTTGCCGGGGGAAGTAGCCGGTTAGCAGGTTTAAAAGATTTCTTGGCTGAAAAATTAAGGGTAGAAGCGGCTCTTTTTAATCCCTTTGCTAATATTTATTGCTCTTCCCGATTTGAGGAGGAAACGGAGAAAGAAAACTCCTGTTTAGCAGTAGCGGCGGGTCTTGCTCTTCGCCAAATATAAAAATATGACGGAAACGTTTGTAAATATCAATCTGTTGCCTTCGGAGTTTATCCAAGCTGAAGAAACCAGAGAAAATAAACCTTATCTCTATCTATCCTCTTTAATGGTAGTCCTTCTGGTTATAACTCCCTTTCTCTTTTTAAAGCAGGAAAATATCCTTAAACAATATGTTCTTGAAGAAGCGAATTTTTCGTTAAAAGAATATGAGAAGTATAAACCCAAAATTAAGGAAGTTGAAGAAAAAATTAATGAGTTAAAAGAAAAAAAGAAAGCCTTTAGAATAGTGATGGGAAAGCGCTCAATTTGGTTAGCCAGACTCTTAGATATTGGAAAAACTTTGCCCAGCAGAAGTATTTATCTCACTAATTTTTCCCCAGCCACCGGAAATCTTGAAATTAAAGGTGAGATTTCCCTAACTCATATGAAAACGGCATTTGATGACCTGCGCAATTTTGCTCTGCGTCTGAATAAATTAGATTATCTTGAAGAAGCTGTAGTTACCCAATGTGATCGGGATAAAACAAAAGAGAAATTAGTTTTTGCGGTTACTTTAAAAATAAAAGAATAAAAAAATAAAATGGAACCACGAATTAACACGAATGAACACGAAAAATAGTCATTGCGAGGTCATAGACCGAAGCCCCGAAGGGGTCCCATTGGGA
>Ga0210021_1004814_pt1 | contig 10111 bp, 9 predicted proteins | sample CryGeymeta201517_FD_183981 | JGI IMG/M metagenome (GOLD analysis project Ga0210021, IMG submission 183981) | Groundwater microbial communities from Crystal Geyser aquifers in Utah, USA - Crystal Geyser metaG 2015-17 (SPAdes) (version 2) | ecosystem: Environmental > Aquatic > Deep subsurface >... | reverse complement strand
GCCAACATCAAAGCCCTGCCATTGCTTTATCGAAGCTAATACAAAACGCTCGCCGTCAGCCGACTCGATCACAATGTTTCGATGGCGCGCTTTATCGAGCAGACTATTCAAAGCCTTTGCCTTTGTTGGAACGAAAACCGTTTTCATAACTTCCTTCTTTCGCGAAGTATAACAGCAAAGTATTTTGCTGCAAACACCCCACCCAGCCTTCAAAGAAAAGGACTGGCGCAAACCAGTCCTTTTTGTAACGCGACCCCTGACCATCAGACTATCCGACTATCCGACCATTCGACTACCCAACTATCAAACTATCGAACTACCCAACTATTTACCAAACTTCCCCTTCAAAATGTCCTCCAGCGTCGGCTGGCCGATCTCTTGCAGCTCGTAGCGCACGCGCTGGGCGGGCTTGTTGATCTTGATGATGCGCGTCAGGTCAATCGGCGTGCCGACGATGACCATGTCCACGTCAGATGCGTTGATGGTGGCTTCCAGGTCTCTCGTCTGCGCTTCGCCGTAGCCCATGGCCGGCAGGATGGGGCCGGTTTTGGGGTACTTCTGGTATGTTGCAGCAATGGAGTTGACCGCGAACGGGCGCGGGTCAACGATCTCGGCCGCGCCGAAGCGGCGGGCAGCCACGTAGCCGGCGCCGTAGGCCATCTCGCCGTGGGTCAGCGTCGGGCCGTCCTCGATGACGAGGACGCGCTTGCCGCGGATCGCGTCGGGATCATCCACGAAGAGCGGTGAGGCGGCTTCGATCACGGTCGCCTTGGGGTTGAGCAGGCGCAGGTTCTCGCGCACCTTGATGACGTTCTCGGCATCTGCCGTATCCACCTTGTTGATAACGAACACGTCCGCGCTGCGGGCGTTGGTCTCGCCGGGATGGTAGGAGACCTCGTGCCCGGGGCGGTGCGGGTCAGCGACGACAATTTGCAGGTCCGAAACGTAGAACGGGAAGTCGTTGTTGCCGCCGTCCCACAGGATGATGTCCACTTCCTTCTCCGCCTGGCGCAGGATCTTCTCGTAATCCACACCCGCGTAGACAATGACGCCGTTGTCAATGTGCGGCTCGTATTCCTCGCGCTCCTCGATGGTGCACTCGTACTCGTCCAAATCATCGTAATCCGCGAAGCGCTGCACTTCCTGGCGGATAAGATTACCGTAGGGCATCGGATGGCGGATGGCCGCGACCTTGTAGCCCATGCCGCGCAGGATGAGAGACACGCGGCGGGTGGTCTGACTTTTGCCTGATCCGGTGCGCACGGCGCAGACTGAGACGACCGGCTTGCTGGATTTGATCTGGGTGGCCTTCTCGCCCATCAGGCGGAAGTCCGCGCCAGCCGCCAGAACCAGCGAAGCCTTGTGCATGACGTACTCGTGCGTTACGTCGCTGTAAGCGAAAACGACCTGGTCCACCTTTAAATCCTTGATGAGCTTGAGCAGGTCGGTTTCGGCGTAAATTGGAATACCTTTAGGATATAGCTTACCAGCCAACTGAGCCGGATAGGTGCGGCCTTCGATATCAGGGATTTGAGTAGCAGTAAAGGCCACAACCTTATAATCTTTGTTATCACGGAAGAAAACGTTGAAGTTGTGGAAGTCGCGCCCGGCGGCGCCCATGATGAGAGTCTTGATCGGCATGTGAGTCTCCTTCGGGTTTTGTTTTTGCGAAATGGATTATTCTCAAGTCGTGGTGCGTAAAACGTAAAACGTGAAGCGTAATTACGTTTTACGTTTCACGTTTTACGTTACATCACTTCCGGCGCTTCGATGGACAGCAATTTCAGCGCGTTGGCAAGCACGTACCTGGTGGCAGCGACCAGTCTCAGGCGCGCATCCCGCACCTGCGGCTCGGCCTGCACGACTGGACAGGCGTCGTAGAAACCGGCGAAGGCCTTGGCGATGTCGTAGGAAATGGTGGCAATGACGAGCGGCTTGTACTCCGCCGCAGCGCGCTGCACTTCACCAGGGAAGCGGGAAATCAGGTCTATCAATTGGATTTCGGCGGGTTCAAGAGAATAGTCGAAAGTTGAAGGCTTGCCCTGAGCATCGCCGAAGGGTCGAAGGTCGGACGTTTGACCCTTCGACAGGCTCAGGGCAGGCTTTTCGACTTTTGACTTCTTAAGAATTGAATTACAACGCACGTGGGCATACTGGATATACGGCGCGGCCTGGCCGGTGAAATCCAGCGCCGACTGCCAGTCGAAGGTGACCAGCTTGGTATTCTCGCGCGCCAGGATCGGATATTTGAGCGCACCCAGCCCGACGGCGCGTGCCACGTTTTTCAACTGCTCCTCGGTCAGCGAAGGATTTTTCTTGCGCGCCTCTTCCCTAGCGCGTGAGGTCGCCTCGCGCAGCAAATCTTCGAGCAAGACGACCGTCCCTTCACGCGAGGACATGACCACGTTGCCTGGCAGGATCACCAGTTCATAGGGGATGTGATGGCACTTCTGCGCGCGTTCGTCTCCGGCGATTTCCAGGATCTTGAACACCTGCGTGAAATGCAGCGACTGGCGCACATCCACCACGTAAATGGACTTTGCCAGGTCGGGATAATCGCTGAACTTGTGCTTGACCAGCGCCAGGTCTTCGGTGGCATACAGCGCCGTCTCGTCCGAGCGCAGGATCACCGCCGTGCGATACTTTTCCTTCGTCAGGCCGAGCACCTCGTCTATTTTGACGATCACCGCCCCACCCTGCGGACGCTCGTCAATGGCGATGCCGCGCTGCACCAGCTTTTCGACCTCTTCCTTGCCGGGCTTTTCCTCCTGGCTGTTGAAGTAGTACACGTCGAAATGGATGTCCAGTGCAGCGTACATCTGCCGGAAGCCTTCCAGCGACCACTCGCGCGTCTTCTCCCACAAAGCCACGATTTCCGGCTCGCGCCGGTCCCAGCGGGCGTAGACGGCGCGCACTTCGGCCTCCAGGTCCGGGGTCTCTTCCAGGCGCTTCGAGGCTTCGGCGTAAACCTCGCCCATCCATTGGGTGATGTCCGCAGTGGGTTCCTCGCCGTCGTGGTATTTCAGGTAGCCCCACAACCACTTGATGACGTGTAGGCCCATGTCGCCGGGATAGTTGGCGCGCACCACATCCAGGCCGGAGAACTCCAGGATGCGGCACAGCGCCTCGCCCAGGATGGTGCCGCGCAGGTGGCCGACGTGGAAGGCCTTGTGCGTGTTCGGGTGGGAAAATTCGACCATGACGCGCTGCCCGGTTCGAGGTCCGGCCCCGAAGCAGTTTTTTTGTTCCAGGACGGTATCCACAACGCGCTGCGCGTATTCCGATGTCGAAAAATATAGATTGAGATAACCCTTGACGGCTTCGACGCGGCGGATACCCGGCACGTCACTTACCGGACCCTTGGCCTGCTCGGCGATTTCCTGGGCGCGCTGCGGTACGTTGACCTTTTTCCCCGCCCGCGCCTCGTCGGCCGCGGTCTGGAAAAACGAGGTGGAAATGCCCCACTCCCCACTGATGGGGATGGGAACCCACTTCAGCCCTGCAAGCGGGATTTCGTTCGCCGCGCAGAACGCCCGGATCTTCGCTTCGATGGCCTGCTGTTCTTTATCAAACATCGTTCACCTGTGCTGGAAAATGGCGAGGGGATTATATCATGGGGAAAAGAGCTGAAATCTTCTCTGTAGAACGAGATACTATCTCGTTCTACACGCTATGCGCGCAAAAGCGGGAGCGTACTTACTCCCGCTTGTGGTGCAGCATATCCGCGAAAGGTTATTCCTTTGCTGGCTTCTTGGTCGTTCTGGTCGTTCTGGTCGTTCTGGTCGTTCTGCGCGCTGGTTTCTTGACTGGTTCAGCTTCTGCTGGCGTTTCCTCCACAGGAACTGCTGCCTGCGTCATCGTTGGCGCTATAGCTGCCAGTCGCTTCACCAGGCGGGACTTTCGCCGCGCGGCGTTATTCTTGTGGAGGATGCCCTTCTGGGCAGCCTTATCCAACATGCTAATGGCTTCCAACACAGCGGCCTTCGAAGGCTCAAGGCTGTTGGTTTCAAAAGCCGCGCGAGTTTTTTTGATCGCAGTTCGCGCCGCGCCGCGGTAGACACGGTTCGTTATGCGCCGTTGTTCGTTCTGACGGTTGCGCTTGATCTGAGACTTGATGTTTGCCAAATTACTTCCTCCAAAATTCAATCCAGGGTCACGGGGCGTTATTTTACATGAGGCCAGGGAATCTGTCCAGTCTGACGAACCGACAGTTTTCGTCTCGCACGCCCGTAGAACGAGGCGGCAACGGCATCGCGTAGCGCGATATTCATATCGCCCTTTGGTTGCGGAATAAATTCCGCATTACGCTATCCGCTCGAACTTCTCGCTGGGAGCGCCGCAGACCGGGCATTTCCCTTCCATCGGCCCTTCGTGGGTGTAACCGCAGATCGGGCAGACGTAGTACTCCACGGCTGGCGCATCCTTGCCCTTGGCCTGGATCTCGGCCGCCTTGCGGTAGAGCGCCTCGTGGATCTTTTCGACCTCCAGCGCCCACCGGAACGACCGGGCACCCCTGCTATGCCCTTCGGTCTCGGCTTCGGCCAGCATGGGCGGGTACATGGACACCACTTCGTAATTTTCACCCGCGATGGCCGCCTGCAAGTTCTCCGCTGTGGATTTCACGCCATCCATGGCCTTGAAGTGATTATGGGCATGAATTGTTTCCGCGGCAGCCGCGGCGCGAAATAGCCTGGCGATTTGAGGGAAGCCTTCTTCTTCGGCTTTCCTGGCAAAGGCCAGGTATTTGCGATTGGCCTGCGATTCACCCGCGAAGGCGGCCTTCAAGTCATCAATGGTTTTTGACATGGATTTTTCCTTTCGACATGTTTTTTTTCGTACGGATTTCCTGCCTGATTATACCAAAATTATCCGCTGGCAAATGGTTGACGCCTGTCCCAAGAAAAGGTATGATGAAAATAACCTCAGGCTGGCCAGACGGTCGCGGTTCCACGCGTAAGCGAGGGATCGAGGAAAGTCCGCACTCCATAGGGCACGGCGTCGGGTAACACCCGGGGCGGGGAAGTCCCCTTGTGGGACAACCTGCCGGAACAGGGCCACAGAAACAGACTGCCCGCAAGGGCGAGGGTGAAAAGGCGGTGTAAGAGACCACCGGCGTCCGCAGTAATGCGGGCGGCCAGGCAACCCCCGCCGGGAGCAAGGCCAAGCAGGGACAAAGTCGCCTTCGGGCGGCGGGAGGCGGCTCGTCTCCCTCGAGTCCCGGGTAGGCCGCTAGAGCGGCGCGGCGACGCGTCGCCCAGAGAGATGACCGTCCAGGCAGGCGGGCCGGGATGAAACCCATGCCCTGAGCTTCGGCGAAGGGTCGGGCGTAAACCGGAATCCAATTGCTGGACAGAATGCGGCTTATAGGCCAGCCTGAGGTTATATTAATACTATGGGAGCAGGATCTGCAGCCGTTCGGGGAAGATACGATACTCCAGGTCCTGGATGCCAAAGGAGAATAGTTCCCCATCAGTATGGGCAGGAGAGGGATCATCGAGGTGTATCTTTAGCCAGGAACAATCCTGCTCGAAGATACCTTCCATCTCCACGTAGCTGCCGGGGCCCGGTTTCATGATGCGGAATAGGGTGCGCAGCATCTCACGCCGAGTGGCCCGGAAACCGTAGACAAAGGTCAATTTACCATCGAAGGGATCGGCGTGTGGAATCATGTGGAACAGGCCGCCGGAGCGCGAGCCATTGCCGACTGTAACGATGCTGAGCGGGCCTTGATAACTGCCTTTGTCCCATTCGATCCGTCCGCTCCATTTGGGGCGCGCCGCGATGGCGCTCAACGCAGCGATCAGATAACGTGGAATGCCGCTGATCCAGGTGATCTTGATCTGTATCGTTGTGACGAAAGGCTCGATGCCGATGGCGGAGTTATTGGCAAAGTAACGGTCATTGACCTTGCCAATATCCATGCGGCGGCTTTTGCCTCCGGCGATGATCCGTGCGGCAGCTTGGAAATCCGTGGGGATTCCCAGTTTGTAAGCCAGATCGTTGGCGGTGCCCATCGGCATCAATCCAAACGGCCCCAGCGGGGCTTTCTCGTTCTGGGCCGCCTGAGCCAGCCCGTGGACGACATCGCCGGCTGTCCCGTCGCCGCCAGCGGCGATGATGGGGGAAAAACCAGAACGGGCGGCCTCAGCAGCCAGTTCAACAGAGCCACCGGGAAGTTCCGACACGGCTAATTCGAAATCCACGCCAGCAGCCTTGAGCGCAGACTCGGCTTCCGGCCAGCGTTTTTCCGCGTTCCAGCGGTTGGCATAGGGATTCAGGATGACTTTGGCAGTCATGTGGCCTCCAGTATGAAAGGTTATTCTTGCAATATTCTATACCATCTTTGACATGCGCGGGGGCAGATCGTCGCGCAACCTCATCGAAAGGTTATTCCTCGTTTTCGACCTTCCACGCCGTGGCTTTGTCGAGAACCGCCTTCTCGTCAGCCGAAAGGCTGATCGCCAACGCGCCGAGGTTATCTTTCAATTGATCGAGCGAATTCGCGCCGATGATCGGGCTGGTGATGAGCGGGTCGGCTAAGAGCCAGGCCAGGGCGATCTGTGAGATCGTCGCGCCCTTTTCTTTCGCCATGCCATCCATACGCTCGAGCAAGTCCCAATTGCGCTCGTTGAAATAGCGCTTTACACCGCCCAGGCGGGCGCTGTGCGCCTGACGATCGCGGCGGTATTTGCCGGTCAGGAAGCCGCCCGCCAAGGGGCTGTAAGGGATGACGCCCAGCCCATAGGTCCGGCAGACCGCTGCCAGTTCCGCCTCGAACTCGGCGCGATGCACCAGGTTGTAGTGCGGCTGGAGGCAATCGAAACGCGCCAGGTTGTGCTTGTCCGCATCCCACAGCGCCTGCATCAACTGCCAGGCGGCGTAATTCGAAGCGCCGATAAAGCGGACTTTCCCCTGCTTCACTAAATCGTCGAAGGCGCGCAGCGTTTCCTCGATCGGCGCAGCCTCGTCCGGCCAGTGCGCCTGATACAGGTCAATGGTCTCGATCTGCAGACGGCGCAGAGAAGCTTCGACGGCCTTCAGGATGTGCGCCCGCGATAGGCCCTCGTCATCCGGCCCTTCGCCCATGTTCCCACGCAGCTTGGTCGCAATGACCAGTTTCTCGCGCGGAACACCGCTCCCCTTGAGCCAGCGACCAACGATCTGCTCAGCGACGCCGCCAGGATTGCCGTCTACCCAGCGCGAGTAGATATCGGCGGTATCAATGAAGTTGACCCCCGCCTCGCAGGCCGCGGACAGGATGCGCTGCGAGACCGGCTCATCCGCCGTCCAGCCGAACTGCATGGTGCCCAGGCACAACGGTGAAACTTTCAGCTCGGTACGACCCAGATTACGGTATTCCATCATTCCACCTCCACGTAAATGCGTTTGTTGATCGCTCCCTTGCTTTTGTAATCCACCACCCGAATGCGCCCGACCTCGGACGTGTTCTTGACATGCGTGCCGCCATCCGCTTGCAAATCCAGGCCGACGATCTCGACCGTGCGCACCTGCGCGATGCCCTCCGGCAGGAGATTGATCTTGGTACGGATCAGATCCGGGATTTTGAACGCTTCCGCGCGCGGCAGGATGTTTACCCGTATCTCGCGGGCGTTCTGGACCTCGCGATTGACCGCCGTTTCGATGGCGTGGATCAGTTCCGCGCGCATGGTCTCGAATTCGAAGTCCATGCGGCCTTTGAGCGGCTGCATATCCCCGCCCGTGACCGAGGCGCTGTAATCGCGGAAGATGACGCCGCACAGGATGTGCATGGCGGTGTGCGTGCGCATCAGTTGATAGCGGTGCTCCCAATCAAGCTGGCCGTGAGCCGCGGCGCGGATGGCAGGTAACGACGCATCGCCGCCAAGGAAATGATGCACGCTATCACCCTGCTTCTTGAGGCGCTCGACGGGATAGGCCACGCCGCCAATGGTCAACCTGCCGGTGTCACATGGCTGGCCGCCGCCACCTGGGTAGAAAGCCGTGCGGTCGAGTATCACAGTACGCGCTTCGGCCTCGACAGCAATAACTACGGCATCGAAGTCCTTCAAGTAACTGTCGGTCTGGTAGAGCAGGTCGGACATGGGCGCCTCCGAAAATCGTAACTGCTCACGCCTGTCACCCTGAGGGAGCGTTCTGTGCGACCGAAGGGTCTCAGGGCCAATCGGGGAGATTCTTCGCCGCTGGAAGAACATCAGCGGCTCACATCGTCCCGATGTCCTTCGGGAGAATGACACTATGGCTGGCCAGTTACCGCAAATCAAGATTGGCCAAGGGAAGTTTACATAAATGGGAGGTTGCACAACTAGGAAAATTGTGATGCGCCCCAATCAAATCTCGGAAGCGATTCATTTCACCCACGCCTATTGAAAAATGGTCCGGGTTAGACTATACTGACATTGTGGATTCACGATATAGAGGATGCGGGAATCCACAAGAAGTTCTGTGATTCACAACAGGTTTGTTTCGTGAAATATAAGTTCCCAGAAACGCCTTTGCAAAACCACAAGATTGCGCGGAAGACGGAATAGCTTACAGTTGATTTGGTACCAAGATAGAGCGGAGCAAAATATGGAGTTGCAGAAGTACAACTTCGTTCCTGCTGGCAACTGGGTAAAGCGGGAAACAGTCAACAGCGGCATCACATTTGAACTAACCGCGCTTGCACGAGACAGAGTAGTCTACGCCTTCGTCGTAGATAACCAGACAAAGTACATCGGTATCTGTGATAAGGATACAACTTCTCTTCAAGACAGAATGCAGCGATACAAAAGCCTAGCTGGGGGCAGTACCAATAAGAGAGTAGCAGGTAAGATTAAGCAATGCCTCGCAGACGGTAAATCTGTGCAGATATTCGCCCTAAAACCAGAATCGAAGTTTCAACATGTAGACTTGAACATTGATTTGGTGAAAGGTCTTGAGAATCCACTCATTGAACGATTCAAGCCAGAGTGGAACCTATAGCGCGCGTCTGGGAACACCCGCACGCTGACCACGCCACCGTCGCGACTTTCTGGCGCAGGTGGTTGGCATAGTTGAAAGATATTTTCATTTCACGGGTCGTATTGGGCTTGGAGGCGTGCTACGGCGTTAGCAGACATGCCTTGTGAAACCCAACATCGTTTCGCCAAAGGAGCAAAATGGACACGACACTTATCACTGCTTTTGTAGGCGCAATTGCAACGATTGCCGCCGCATGGATAACAGCACGCGCAAAAGACAAGACCGTCGCCAATTTGGAAAAAGAACTCGCGCTACTTCGCAAGAATCCGCTGTCAACATCAGTGCTCTCGCGCGAAGAGTATGGTATAGAAATAGTGTCCCCATCTATTGGAGAGCAAGTTGCCCACACCTTTCCAGTGAACGGCATCTTTCGTAAACTGCCGGAAGGTTACGAGATTTGGGTTTACACTACAAGCGAAGAAAACCACATAAGAAAATATTGGCCCCAAGAAAGAGCGACCATCAAGGGGAGTTCGTGGTATAGCAAAGTAAACTATCTTGGTGGTCTTGACGACGCGCAGACAATACTCGCGTTTGTCGTGGGCAAGCAAGGACAAGCACTCATTCACTACTTCAAGACGGCAGGAGACATTAACAGGAAATGGCCTGGGATCATCCAACTCACTTACGATATGGTTGAGTGTGCCTCAACCACTGTCGTGTGCAACAAATAAACGAACGAAGCACGTCTGCAAACACACGCACGCCGACCACACCGTATCACAAAGGATGAAAGATGATGTCAGAGCGGTTCCCAGGAAAGGAGTCACCTTGAATCACCGATTTCCTATCAAGGAGATAATGGCTGCGCTGGCGACAGCGCTAGCACTTCTAGGTTGTGGTAGTCTCTCGACGATAACCCCTACGGCTGTTCCCCCAGCCGCTACCGTGACGCCCATTCCACCAACACGTACAGCGACATCTACGCCCACGCCTACGGCTACTTCTACACCTGGCGTCATTGTCACGCCGGTCTGTGCGCAATGCACAATCACGGTCATCTCTGCCAAGAATGAAGGCACCCGCGTCCTTTATGACACAACCGGCGGGGGCACCTATATCACCGTCAAGGATCCGAATACGCATTTTCTTGCAGTACAGGTACAAATCG
>Ga0210021_1004808_pt1 | contig 10127 bp, 10 predicted proteins | sample CryGeymeta201517_FD_183981 | JGI IMG/M metagenome (GOLD analysis project Ga0210021, IMG submission 183981) | Groundwater microbial communities from Crystal Geyser aquifers in Utah, USA - Crystal Geyser metaG 2015-17 (SPAdes) (version 2) | ecosystem: Environmental > Aquatic > Deep subsurface >... | reverse complement strand
AAAAATTATAAACTTGCTGTTCACCTTGATACTGACGAGGGAAATGCCGCCGGCATAATAAAAAAAGGAGAAGGAGAAATTATTTTAAAAACATGCTCTTAGTTTTAAATTGCGGTAGTCAATCAATAAAATGGAAGTTATTTGAAGATGATTTGAAATTGGCAAAAGAAGGCGAAAGGGAGATTTTTAATCCAAAGAATTATCAGAGGATGTTAACAAAGGAACTGAGAAAAACAGCTAAATATAAAAAGGATATAAAAGTAATAGGGCACCGGGTTGTTCAGGGAGGAAATAAATTTAGAAGGCCGACCTTAATTACCCGAGCGACAGCGAGGGGCGAAGATGAACGAAGTTCATCGCCTAACCGAGCGAATTTAAAAGAACTGGAAAAATTTAATAAACTTGCTCCTCTCCATAATCCATTTAATATTTTAGGAATAAGAATAAGCCAGAAAATTTTTCCAAATTCAAAACAGATTGCTGTTTTTGATACTGGTTTTTATCTGAATCTGCCAGAAAAGGCCTCTAATTATACTTTGCCAAAATACATAATAAAAAAATTTGGGTTCCAAAGGTTGGGTTTTCATGGTATTTCTCATGAGTTTGTAGCAAAAGAAGCGGCCCAAAAAATTAAAAAACCGTTTAAAAAACTAAAAATTATTACCTGTCATTTAGGAGGCGGCTCAAGTATAACCGCTATTAAAAACGGCAGAGCGGTCGATACTTCAATGGGATTTACTCCGATGGAAGGAGTAGTAATGATGACCCGGCCTGGTGATATTGACGCTGGTATTGTTTTAGAACTTGCTAAAAGTTTTTCTCCAAAAAGAGCAAATGAAATTTTAAATTTTGAATCGGGACTTAAATCAATTTCAGGGACCAAAGAAATGTTAGAGATTCTAAGAAAAGCCAAAAAAGGGAACCAGGAAGCAAAATTAGCTTTGGAAATATTTATCTATAAAATCAAAAAATATATTGGGGCTTATTTCGCTGTCTTAGGAGGATGTGATTTATTGGTTTTTACTGGAGCGGATTGGCTGGGGTTCTCTGAAAATCAGAAAGATGATTTGTAAAGATTTGGCTATTTTAAAAAATACTAAAATTTTAGCCGTAGAAACAGATGAAGAGTTAGCCATCGCGAAGAAATTGCAAAAAAATTATGATAAAAAAAGAAAAAAACATTCTTTGGTTTAAAGAGATTACGATTAAAGATGTTCCTTTAGTGGGGGGGAAAAACGCTTCTTTGGGCGAGATGTATAATCAACTCTCTCAAAAAGGAATTCACCCTGTTAAATCCCGCAAAGCGGGAATTCCGCCGAAGACGGAATTATTTAACAGGGTAAATATTCCTAATGGTTTTGCCATTACTGCTAAAGCTTATTTTGATTTCTTAAAAAAAGGCAAAATACAAAAAGAGATAGAAAAAACTCTAGCCCAAATGAATCCTCATAGTATTAAGAATTTACAAATAGTTGGTAAAAAAATTAGAACCCTCATACTTAAAACTTCTATTTTCAAGGATTTAGAAACAGAGATTATTAAAAATTATAGAAAATTATCTCAATTATATGGAGAAGAAAATGTTACAGTGGCTGTCCGCTCTTCGGCCACGGCTGAGGATTTGCCTTCGGCAAGTTTTGCTGGCCAGCATGAAACTTATTTAAATATCACTGGAGAGGCAGAATTACTCAAAGCAGTGAGAAATTGTCTTTCTTCTTTATTTTTAGATAGAGCTATTAGCTACCGAGAAGAAAAGGGTTTTGAGCATATGAAAGTCGGTTTATCAGTAGGCATTCAAAAAATGGTGAGGTCTGATATCGGTTCTGCTGGGGTAATGTTCACCTTAGATACCGAAACTGGTTTCCCGAACATTGTTGTCATCAATGGTATTTTTGGTTTAGGAGAAATGATTGTCAAGGGTAAAATCACTCCAGATGAGTTTTTAGTCTTTAAACCTACCCTTCGGCAAGCTCAGGGCAAGCTTTACAAGCCAATCATTAGAAAAGATTTGGGGAGAAAAGTCAGAAAATATATTTATAGTAAAAAGGGTGGAGTAAAAGAAGCAGGTGTTTCTCAAAGAGAGCAGTTAAGATTTTGCATTAATGATAAAGATATTTTGACTTTGGCTAAATGGGGATTAATCATTGAAGATCATTATTCTCAAAAAAACAAAAAATGGACGCCTCAGGATATTGAATGGGCTAAAGATGGGAAAACTGGCGAACTTTTTGTTGTGCAGGCTAGGCCGGAAACAGTTCATTCACTTGATACTTCCAAATTTTACCAAGAATATGAAATTCAAACTAAGAAAAAACCAATCGTAAACGGCATTGCTATTGGCAATAAAATCGGTTTTGGTAAGGTTCATATCATTGAAAACATTAATAAACTTTCCCAATTTAAAAAAGGAGAAGTTTTAGTCACCAGAATGACAGATCCAGATTGGACCACAGCTATGCCTCTGGCTTCAGCTATTATTACTGATGAAGGAGGAAAAACCTGCCATGCTGCTATTATCTCTCGGGAATTAGGCATACCTTGTATTGTGGGCACTGGCAAAGCCACCAAAGTTTTAAAAAATGGCCAGGAAATTACTATTGATTGCACTTCTGGAGCAGAAGGGAAAATCTTTCTTGGCAAAATTCCATTTGAAGTTAAAAGATACGATTTAGAGAAAATTTTTACCCCGTACCGAGCCGAAGATTCCGGTGCGGGACCTAAATTGAAAACAAAGATAATGATAAACATTGGGGCTCCAGATATTGCTTTTAAGACCTCATTTTTACCCAATGATGGGGTGGGATTAGCCAGAGAAGAATTTATTATTGCTGAAAAAATTAGAGTCCATCCTTTGGCTTTATACCATTATAAAAAGCTCAAAGCGCAAAGCGAAAAGCGCAAAGCAACAGCTCAAAACTTAAAACTAATTATTAAAAAAATAGACGAAATTACTGTAGAGCACAGAGATAAGAGGGAGTATTTTGTCAAAGAATTAGCCGAAGGAATCGCTCAGATTGGGGCCGCTTTCTGGCCAAAGCCGGTGATTGTTAGATTTTCTGATTTTAAAACAAATGAATATCGAGCTTTAGTCGGCGGAGAATTATTTGAGCCAGAAGAAGCAAATCCGATGCTTGGTTGGCGGGGAGCTTCGAGATATTATGACCCGAAATTTCAACCTGCTTTTGAAATGGAATGTCGGGCGATAAAAAGAACAAGAGAAATTTTTGGATTAAAAAATATTTGGCTAATGGTTCCATTTTGTCGAACCCTTGAGGAAGGAAAGAAAGTTTTGGAATTAATGGCAAAAAATGGATTGAAAAAAGGAGAGGATGGATTAAAAGTTATTGTGATGTGCGAAATTCCTTCAAATGTCATTTTGGCTGAGGAGTTTTTGAAAATTTTTGACGGAATGAGTATTGGTTCAAACGATTTAACTCAATTATCCTTAGGTATTGACCGGGACAATGCCTATTTGCAAAAAATCGGTGATGAGAGAGACGAAACCATTAAAAAAATGATTTCCAAAGTCATCCGACTTTGCAAAATGAAAAACAAATACTGCGGAATCTGCGGTGATGCTCCTTCTTCGTTCCCTGATTTTGCTAAATTCTTAGTAGATTGCAAAATTCCATCGATTTCTCTATCACCAGATGCTGTTATAAAAACAATACTATCCTTATCAAAGAACAAAAAATAATCACTACTCACTACCCACTAATCACTAATCACTAATTATGTACGATATTATTACATTTGGCTCGGCGACGATAGATACTTTCTTAAAATTAAGAGACGGGGATTACCGGATTTCAAAAGATGATAGATTCTCAAGCGGAAAATCTTTTTGTCTGCCTTTGGGTTCAAAAATATTGATGATTGATGATTTAAAAGTTTCAAGTGGAGGCGGGGGAACAAATACTGCTTGCACCTTTTCAAAACAAGGATTTAAAGTGAATTATATAGGAAAAGTTGGCAATGATGAAAGGGGAAAGGAATTAATAGGGGAACTTAAAAAATTTAAAATTGGGACTCGATTTGTAAAAAAGGACAAAGATTATCCTACTGCTTTTTCTCTTATTTTATCTTCTTCAATTGGGGAAAGAACGGCTTTAATTTATCGAGGCGCCTGTCATTTTATGAGAGAAAGTGATATTCCTTGGCTGGGGGACAGTCCCCGTTCGGGGACAGTCCCCAAGTGGTTTTATTTAGCTCCTTTAAGCGGAGATTCGTCTCAAGTTTTCGGTCCCTTGGTAAAATTTGCTAAAAAGAATAATATAAAAGTTGCGGCCAATCTCGGAAACAGCCAGATAATAGGGACAGTCCCCGAATGGGGACTGTCCCTAAGAAAGATTCTTTCTCAGCTTGATGTTCTGATTTTGAATAAAGAAGAAGCCTCTTTGTTAACAAAGATTTCTCCCGAAAAAGAAAAAGAGATGATTAAGAGATTATCTTCCTCTACCAAAGGAATCGTTGTTGTAACAAGAGGTAAAAAGGGGTCAATAGTTTCTGATGGAAAATATATTTTTGAAGCGGGGGCTCCTTCGGTTTTAGCTGTAGAAGCAACGGGGGCCGGCGATGCTTATGGAAGCGGGTTTCTGAGTGGACTTTTGGAAAAGAATAATATAGAATATGCTATTCAACTGGCGACGGCTAATGCTACCAGTTGTACTCAAAAAATTGGAGCAAAAAATGGTTTGTTACAAAAAGGTAAATGGGGACCTTGGCCTCGAGTCAAAGTTAAAAAGAAATTGTTATGAAAATTATTCACGAAAAATCAAAATGTATTGGCTGCGGCTCTTGTGTAGCTTTATGTCCAAAGTTTTTTGAAATAGATGAAGAAGGGATAGCTCATTTAAAAGGAAGTCAGTTGGATTCTAAAACAAAGGAAGAAATATTAGAAATTCCAAAGCCAGAATGTGTTAAAGAGGCAGCAGAAGTTTGCCCGGTAGAGTGTATAAAAATCTTATCATGATAAGTCTTAAAGCTAAAATTAGAAATAAATTTGGCAAACAAACAAGGTCTCTAAGGAAGAAGGATATTATTCCGGCTGTTTTATATGGGCCGGAAATTAAGAATCTTTCTCTTGAGGTTGACCGAAAAGAATTTGAAAATGTCTACAAACAGGCAGGAGGAAGTTCCTTGATTACCCTAGCGATAGCGAAGGGTGAAGATGAAGCTAAAGCTAAAGCTAAAGCTAAAGCTAAAGCTTCATCGCCATCCCTTGAGGTCCTAGATAAGAAATTTTCTGTTTTAATTCATCAAACAGCTCGTGATTCTATAAACGGAGAATTTTTACACATTGATTTTTATCATCCCTCTAGCAAAAAGAAGGTCGAGGCTGAAATTGCTTTAGTATTTGAAGGAGAAGCGCCGGCTGTCAAAGAATTAGGAGGCACTTTAGAAAAAGAGCTCCAGACAGTAGAGGTTAAAGGATTGGCTGAAGATCTTCCTAGAGAAATTAAGGTTAATGTTGAAAATCTTAAAACCTTTGAAGACAGGATTTTAATTCAGGACTTAGAGACCCCTAAGGGAGTGGAGATTTTAAAAAATCCTGAGGAAATTGTTGTTCATGTTAGGCCGCCAGAGACAGTTAAAGAAGAACTTGCTGCCGAAGAAGAGAAAGGAGAAGAAAAAAAAGTTGAAGGAGAAAAAGTAGAAGAAGAAAAGGCGGAGAAAAAATAACTAATTACTCTAATTATTCTAATCAAATCCCAATGACTAAATGACTAAAACTTTTAGACATTAGAAATTAGAAATTAAGCTTCATGTTTTCTCGTTTTTCAAAAACAATTCTTTGCTTCATTTTGATTACAGCTTTTTTATTGCCAATCATCAATGGATTTGCCCAAGAAAATCGTGAGGAAATTTGTCAATGGGAAAAAATTGAAGAAAAACCGGAAAATCTTTCAGATAAGGATTATGAATCTTTGTTGAAAAAATGCCAGCCCTATTACGAGGAAAAAGTTGAAGAAATCGAGAAAGATATTACGAAAACCCAACAGGAAAAAGATACCCTTAAGAACAAAATTTATATTCTTGAAAACAAAATAAAGAGTTTAGATTATCAAATATATCAGGGTAATATAATAATTAAAGACCTTGGTGCCCAAATTCAAGATACTCAATTATCAATTGATGAAACTAATTTAAAAATTGAAGAAGTTAAAAGAAATTTATCTAATGTTTTACAACTCCAATATGAGGAGGACCAACGATCTTCTATAACAATTTTATTGGCTGAGGAAACTTTAACCGGTCTTTTTGATGAATTGATGGCTTTAGAAGCAATAAATTTAAAAACCCAAGATCTTTTAAAAAATATTAAAAATTTGAAATTCAATTTAGAAGGCCAAAAAAAGTCTATGGATGAGGAAAAAGGAGATTTAGAAAACGTGGTTATGATTCAAACACTCCAAAAGCAAGAAAGCGCGAAAACGAAAGAACAGCAAGAGTATTTTTGGAAATTAACTGAGGAAGAATATCAGAAACAGCTTAAAGAAAAAGAAGAGACCGCAAAAAAAGCGGCTGAAATTAGAGCCAAAATTTATGAGTTAATTGGGATTAGAAAAGAGGTTACTTATGAAGAAGCTCTCGAGGTAGCCAAATATGCTGCTTCTCAGCTTGGGATAAGACCTGCCCTTTTGCTTGGAGTTTTAAGCCAGGAATCTGCTATCGGAAAAAATGTTGGTCAGTGCTATGTAAAAAATACTTCAACTGGTTCAGGGGTAGTAGCTTATAGCGGAAAAGCAATTAATAATGTAATGAATCCAACAAGAGACATTCCTCATTTTTTAAACATTATTAAAAAACTCAACAGTGATAAGGGGTTGAATCTTGACCCTTTTGAGACTTTGGTTTCTTGTCCAATGAGTTTTGGTGGGGTAGGAGGAGCAATGGGACCGGCCCAGTTCATTCCTTCTACTTGGGTTTTGTATGAAGACAGGGTAAAAGAAAGGACCGGCAATTCAGCCGATCCTTGGGATCTCAGAGACGCTTCTCTGGCTGCCTCTACTTATTTAAAAGATGGTATAAATAAATACGGTACAGAAGGTAAGGCTGTTCAGGCTTATTTCTGCGGTAGTCCTAAAAATACCTATTGGTGCAGTTGGTACGAAAAGAATGTCCTTTACCTCGCTGACTGTCATCAAAACTTTATCACCTCTGGCTCAATGTCTTTAAAGTGCCAAGAAGCCATTGGTCTAAAATAAAGTTACAAATTTTTTTGAAGAGTTTTAACAATGGGGTTTAAATTTCCAGCTAAAATTTTTTCTATATTATAAAATTTTTTACTGATTCTGTGATCTGTGATTCTGTCCTGGGGAAAATTATAAGTCCTGACTTTTTCTGACCTTTGGGCTCGACCAATTTGAGTTTTTCTTTCGCCGGCTATTTTATTCTCAATTTCTTTTCTTTCTTTTTCAAAAAGCTTAGCCTCTAGGATATTCAAAGCCGCTTTTTTATTTTCTTCAAGATTTCTCGAAGTTTGAGAGGAAACGATTAGGCCGGTTGGTAAATGAGTAATCCGGATAGCAGTTTGACGTTTATTAACGTTCTGGCCTCCGGGTCCCGAGGCCTTGTAAAAATCCATTTTTAAATCTCGCGGGTTGATTTTAATCTGGGTTGACTCTGGCACTGGCAAAACAGCAACCGAGGCAGTGGAGGTGTGAATCCTATTTCCTTTTTCTGTTTTTGGTACCCTTTGAACTCGATGAACCCCGCCTTCATATTTCATTTTTGAAGAAGCACCTTCGCCTTTTATTTCAAAAATTATCTGTTTTAGACCGCCCATCTCTGTCTGACTAGAGTCCAAAATTTTAATTTTCCAGCTTTGAGTTTCAGCGTATTTTGAGTACATCTTAAAGAGGTCCTGAGCAAAAAGGGCGGCTTCTTCTCCACCAACTCCACTTCTTATTTCCATGATAATCGAAGAGCTTCGCTCTTCTTCACCCTTCGCTGCTGCTTGGGTAATTGATGACATGTTATTTTTTCTTTTTTGCTAATCTTTCTCTGAATTTTTGTACCTGTCCGGCCGTATCAATTATTTTTTCTCCTCCCGCATAAAATGGATGACATTTAAAACAAATTTCAGTTTCAATATGTTCCTTGGTTGAGCCAACTTCAAAAGTATTTCCACAGGCACAATGGACTTTCGCTTTGGGATAATATTTTGGATGTAAATCTTTCTTCATAAACGCGATACCAATATACGAATGCATACTAATGATACTAATGAAAATCGTATTCGTATATTAGCATCGAACTATTGAAAAATCAAGAGGGATATTGTAGAATGAAGTAGTTCGCCCACGCAGGTGAGCCTACGCTCATAAACAAATATGGCAAAAGAAACTAAATTTAATATTGACACTAACAAAATGATGGAAGCCGGGGCTCATCTTGGTCATCAGATTTCAAAACTTCATCCTAAAATGAAGGATTATATTTTTGGCGTTAGAAATACTATTCATATTATTGATTTAGAAAAAACAGCCGTTCAACTTGAGAAGGTGCTGGAGTTTATCAAAGAACTTATAAAGAAAGGAGGAATTTTACTTTTGATTGAGACAAAACCCCCATTAAGAGATTTGGTAAAAGAGATAGCAGATGACTGTGGTATTCCTTATGTTAATGAGAGATGGCTGGGAGGAACGTTTACTAATTTTAAAATCATCTTAGAAAGAATTAAATGGTTTAGAGAGCTTGAGAGGAGAAAAAAGGAGGGGGAGTTAGAGAAATATACGAAGAAGGAAAGAGTTCAATTTGACAAAGAATTAAAAAATCTTGAGATTAAATTCGGAGGGATAAAGAATCTGGAAAAAATTCCTGAGGCAGTATTTATTTGTGACGTAAAAAGGAATATTTTGGCAATAAAAGAAGCCAAAACAAAGGGAGTAAAAGTTATTGCCATAGCCGATACAAATGTTGACCCCAATTTAGCTGATTATCCCATTTGTGCTAATGATGGCGCAGTATCATCAGTCAGATATATATTAGAAAAGGTTAAAAAAGTTATATTAGACTCAAAAACCGAGCCCCCTCCTCTAAAGGAAGGGGCGAAGGTGAAGAAGAGTGCGAAGTCCTCTTTGCCTGTCAAAACGCAAAGCGCAAAACCAAAACTTAAAACATGACAAATATTGATCAACTTAAACAACTTCGTCAAGAGACCGGAGTTTCCTTTCTGGAATGTAAAAATGCTTTGGAGGAAGCTAAAGGCGATATTAAAGAAGCGAAAAGAATTTTAAGAGAGAAAGGAAAAGAGATAGCTGAGAGTAAAGTCCTGCGAAAAACTGAACAGGGGATTATTGAAAGTTATTTACATCCTGGAGGGAAGATTGGGGTTCTTTTGGAGGTTTGTTGCGAATCTGATTTTGTGGCTAAGTCGGGAGAATTTAAAAAATTAGCTCATGAAATTTGTTTGCAGATTACTGCCATGAAGCCATTATTTTTAGACGAGAAAGACATTTCTGAGGAATTTTTGGACGGCGAGAAAAAAATCTATCAAAAGCAATTCGAGGGTTCGGGCAAACCCCAAAAAGTAATTGACCAGATCATTGAGGGGAAATTGTCAAAATATAAAAGAGAAGTTTCTCTTTTGAATCAGCCCTGGGTGAGAGACGAGGAAAAGACAATAAAAGATTTGATTAATGAATACAGTTTGAAGCTCGGAGAAAATATTAAAGTTAAAAGATTTGCAAGATACGAGATATAATTGTGCCCGGGTAGCTCAATTGGCAGAGCAACGGTTTTGCGAAGCGGAGCGTAGTCCCTCACCATTTGCCAGGATAGCTCAGCGGAAGAGCAACTGTTTTGTAAACAGCAGGTCGTGGGTTCGAATCCCTCTCCTGGCTTTTTAGCAAATGGTGTGGGGTAAAGTTGGGGATTCGAGTTCTCTCCCGGGCTTGACATAAAAGATTAAACAGGTAAAATAGAAAAGTAGCAGTTCTTTTCAATTATTTAATTGGACGTCTGATTGAAAGATCGGACGAGTATTTTTTTGAGAGTTTGATCCCCGCCTAAAGCCAGCTTTGCTGGCATTATGGCGGGCCCGCCTGAATGCCCAAAGGGCTTTCGGCGGGCTAGCTCATCTAAATTATTTTAGGTAAGCGAAGAAATTAACCTTTCATTTT
>Ga0210021_1004804_pt1 | contig 10133 bp, 5 predicted proteins | sample CryGeymeta201517_FD_183981 | JGI IMG/M metagenome (GOLD analysis project Ga0210021, IMG submission 183981) | Groundwater microbial communities from Crystal Geyser aquifers in Utah, USA - Crystal Geyser metaG 2015-17 (SPAdes) (version 2) | ecosystem: Environmental > Aquatic > Deep subsurface >... | reverse complement strand
TATCCCACTGGGGACCGGACTGGCCATGCCGATTGCGGCCATTGCCAATACAAGAATAAGCGAGGCAAACAATACAGAAAACTTTTTCATAACGTTTACTCCTTACATTTCAAAAAGATTGTTAATAAAACATGCCCTTAAGTTAAGAAAATCTGAAAACCCTTGGTGTGCCAACCACCTCCCTTCTGACTGAAATCTAACCAAAGCCCCCGTCTCGCATTACCTCAGTATTAAGGATGTGCTGTGGTTATCACTGTTCTTTAGTTGTTTTTGACCCATGTTATTTTTTATATAAGCAGTTTTCGTGCCAATCTGCCGCCTGAGGAGCCCCATTTTTTAAAAAATTCGCAACTTATTGTAATTTAAGAATTAAAATGTTATCAGCATCACCAATTTTTTAACTCATGCGCCTATTCGGAAACTTGAATATATGTAAACTTTTTCCACTTTTATGAAAACTTTTTCCACATTTGGGAAAACTTTTGGAACTTTTCCCCGGCCCAGTTTAGGTTCTTTATCTTGAAGCCGCTTTTCTTTATATTAGTAACCATTCCCTCGCCAAGGTCGCGAAAAAATTATTAAAATATTTCAGTACAGGATTCCGATGACTGAAAGAGACTTTTTCAACAGCCCCCCGGGCCCCTGTTTTTCCAAACAACTACGATATAGAGGGAGAAGTGTTGGCAATGAATGAATTTAAAAAAATCATGTCATATAAGAAATAATATGAGATGTTCAATGGTTTAAAATGGTTTAAAATTTGAAGAAGCAATATTATGAGAAATAACATGAAATATTGACTATAATAGCCTGAAACAGTTGTTAATGGACAATTACTTCTTTGTATAGAATTGAGAAGTATGAAAAAAAATACCCAAAATAGGAAAACTTTTTCCTAAAAAGAGAAAACTTTTTCCCAGGTTTCTGGTCTAAAGAACCTCGATGTGCCGGCGCTGAAAGGCAATCAAAGAGGTCTGCAAGATTTTTTTTAGGACTTCAGCATAAGTGTTCTTTCTTTTTTCATTATCGGCATATTCTTAAATCTTTTTTATTTTCAATAGGGTATAAAAACAAAAAACGGGGAGTCAATGAGGGCGTCTGATTGGGTATGACGTTATGAAAGACATACAATATGGATTTCCGGAATAATTGCAAGGACAATGGCATAGAACTTGCATTACTATCTTTCAATGACTGTCTCGGTGCAGTACCGGGATTAGTCAAAAAAACATTGTCAAAAAACAGTAGAACGTTGGAAATGGTTAAAGAAATATATTCTAAAGTTTAAACAAGATTAAAAAAAATCTTGACAGAGGGGAAAATAAGCAATAAGATAATTTTCCTAAAACACAAAACAGAAACTACTATTGTATAGGAATCCTTATATTTTATAATAAATATAATTAAAATTTTAAATCACGGGAGGCATTGCTTATGAAAAAGTTCTCACTTCTTTTAAGTCTTTTAATCGGTATAATTTTTATTTCTGTTTTATCAACCACGGCCATGGCCGCCCCGCTTCCGAGCGGAACCAAACTAACCGTGGCCGCCGGTAATGTCATCAGTGGAAATGAAGACGGCTTGGCCGCCGGCTCCGGATTCGCCATGGGTGACGGCATCGGCACTGGAAATCAGGACGGCTGGACCGCCCTGCTGCCTGGAACTGACGGCGGGCTTATTGTCGGAACCACCCAGCCCAAGAAGGCGATTGTTGCCCAATGGACGTACTTCAACGGACCGGGCAATAACTATACCTCAGCCGCTGTCGCTGCCGCCACCAGCGGCGCTCTTGATTTCAGCGGCTGGACCGTATTCTGGGGTGGCGGCAACATCCCCATGGGGAGCACCACGGACTACACCTTCACGGCGACCAGCGTCAGCACCTACAAAATCGACGGCGCTCATGTTGTCAGCCATCCCACGGATGCGAACTTCATGTTCAACGGCGTGGTCTATACCCTTCATCTGGAAGGAAGTATCTCTCCGCCACTGCCCGACTGTATTGACAATGATGGTGATGGATACGGTGATCAAGCATCCTTTGATATTTCGACGTGTACCAATGGAAGCACTCCGGACTGTAATGACAATGACGCTGCGATCAACCCCGGGGCCAGCGACACGAACTGCAACGGTGTGGATGAGAACTGCTCAGGTGCGTCTGATGAAGGCTACGTCTCCGTTCCGTCGAGCTGTGGTATCGGTGACTGCGCGGCAACGGGCTCGACCTCCTGTGTGGGAGTTGTCATAGTGGATAGCTGCACGCCCGGGACCCCCACAGAGTCCCCCAAGGAAGTGAGCTGCTCCGACGGCCATGACAATGACTGCGACGGCCTTACGGATACGTTGAAGGACCCTGATTGCGGCGTAATCAAGGATTCGGACGGGGACGGTATTCCGGATTCGATTGATAATTGCAAGTTTATTCCGAACCCCGGTCAGGAAGATATGGATAAAGATGGCATCGGCGATCTCTGTGATACGGATAAAGACGGGGATAATGTTCAGGATCCTGTGGACAACTGCCCCATAACTTACAACCCCAATCAGGCGGATTGTGACGGGGTCGGCGGCGGCGACGTCTGTGATCCCAAGCCGTGCAATACCGATACGGATGGAGACGGGTACTACGCTGATGGACCGAATAAAGATTGCAACGATAATAATGCTTCCATCCATCCCGGAGCAACCGAGGTCTGCAACGGAATTGATGACAACTGCAACGGCCAGATAGATGAGGGTGTGGCTACGAAGACCTTTTACCATGACAACGATGGTGACGGCTACGGGAACCCCTTCAATTATATAGAAGCGTGCAGTCTGGATCAGGCTAAAAGCCAAGGATCTTTTGTTGCGACCAATACCGATTGCGATGACAATGATAAGAGCCGGTATCCTGATGCCGAAGAGGTTTGTGACGGCATTGACAACAACTGCGACGGCCAGGTGGATGAAGGGGTGAAGAATGTCTACTATGCCGACAAGGATGGCGACGGCTACGGCGACCCTAATGACAAGACCCCGACCTGTGCGGATACCCCTCCTGCCGGTTATGTGGATAATAACTGGGATTGTAATGTTTACGATGCGGCGATCAGCCCGGGCGCCCCTGAGAATTCCAACAACGGCAAGGATGACAACTGTAACGGCGTCATTGATGAAGTGAATACTGCTTTGAAGGCCGATCACGAATATGAGTTGAGAATACTCCCGACCCCATTGAAGCTTTCGAGCGGGAAATTGGTTGCAGAAGCTGTTGATCCCAAGACCGGCGAGCTGTATTCTTCTTTTACATTCGCGGCGCTTCCCGGCGGGGGCTCACAGTTCATGGCGGATAACGGCTACAAGCTTCGGTTGAATAATGACGGCATTCCTGACTTCGGATCCGGCATCGGCGGAGACGGATACGCAGGCATCATTAAAATCCGTACCAGCGCCGACGGAACAACCTTTATGGGAAGCACCGGGACCTCGGATGATTATCATGTGGACAACGTCTTTGACACTGCAGGAGGTAATTTCAGCCAGGAGTACCATCCCAACAGCACCACGACTAATGCTTATACCAAGGCTCAAATGGGTGAAATCCACGGTGCGATCAGGGCCGATGGTTCCATGACCTTGATTCCCGATGGAAGAACCTTTTCTATAGACAAAACACAAGCGTGGAGACAACAACTCCCTGGTGGAAGATGGAATTTCAATACCCGGAAAGGGGGTTGGGATATCTTTACGACCGACTTTACAAGCAGCGCCGTCGGGACCCTCCATGGAAGCAGAATTTCAAGCAACGGGGATGGAACCTTCAGCGTTACGCTGGTCAGTCTCGGCGTTATGGGCGACGATGTCGGTTCATTCAGCGGTGTGCCCTATGTAGAAGTGTGGCAGGGAATCATTGCGGAGGTCGGGGCGCCGAATCCCTACCTCTCCGATGATGACGGGGACGGCTATTCCGAGGTTCAGGGGGACTGTGACGATTCCAACGCGGCGGTACATCCCGGCGCCGAGGAAATTCACTACAACGGGATAGATGATAACTGTTCTGCGCTCCCCTATTATATTGCAGGCAAGGTTGACAATGATGGGGATTTTTATACCTTAGATGGCGAAGATTGCGATGACAATGATATCAATTCCGCAACCGATTGTAGCCGTGCTCTGGAGCCTGCAAGCGACCGGGATGATGACCTGGATAGCGACGGGTTCACGGCGGACGTTGACTGCGATGATAATGATCCCAATATCAATCCTGCAACGGTTGAAATAGGCAGCCGGGCTTCGGATGGGATAGACAACAACTGTAACGGAATAAAAGATGAAGCGTGGCAGGATCTCGCACCCGGAAGTTACGTCTTTGTGGCTGACCCGGACCAGGATCATATCAACTCCGGTGAGGATGCAAAGCTTGAAACATATTTCTGGATGGGGAGCAAGTGGAAGGCCATTCCGGGAAGCAACAATCTGCCGGATATGATCAATCCCGAGACCGGGGAGGCTCTCAAACACGCAGGGCTCATTTATTTCAGTATGGATAATAGTAATCAAATTACCGTGCTCGGCCAGAAAAAGAAGCCCGATGCCTCCGGAAAGATGAGCTATCCCGGGGATTACCGGATCGCCAAGTTCACCTCACCCGGCGGGGAGTATACCTCTTATCTTGAAGTGACGGATAATGGCGGCAATTATTACGGACAAGCGACTAATTCGCCCGGGAAATTTGAACTTAAATTCAAAGACGGCATGGCGGATACCCAGTATGCAGGAACGGAAATACCATTTCCTTATAATCCTCTCGGGACCGAGTCTTATACGAATAAGAACAATGAAGTCCATAGCGGTATTCGGGCTCAATATCTGGGAAAAACCACGTTCGATATCAACGGGGATGGAAAGATTGACGGGAATGATGAATACTGGTCAGTGACGCTGGCCGCGGCCGGAAATGTGCCCCCATCGGTGCCCGGGTTTGCAGATGCCCCGTTCGGCCATGTTTTGAAAGGGTGGATCATCTACCTCGGGCCGGAGACAAACAATCCGCCGGCGGCCGATGCCGGCTCGGATATGATTGTCCAAGTAGAGTCTGCAGGGGCACCGGTCCATCTGGACGGCGCCAAGAGCTCTGATCCCGATGCGGGAGATGCCGTTCAAGAATATGCCTGGCGGCTGATCAAAAAGCCTCTTGGTAGCCGCACCGTGGTGTTGAATCCAACGGCTTCCAGCTTTGATATCACCCTTGACCGGATCGGGTTGTATACCTTCGGGCTGACCGTCAAAGACAGCAAGGGTGCGGCCAGCTCCGAGGATACGGTATCGGTTGGTGCCTTTGCAGGCGGTTCATACTGCGGAGGTGAATCCTGTACCGAATGTCTGGATTCTGACCGGGATGGGATGTGTGATAGTGATGAGTCTATAGGAACCGAAGGTCTCCCGGATGCGGATCTGGATGCAACGCTGGACGGCGAAGACCTGTGGAATGCCGATAATGACATCAACGCTGTAACCCTTGTGGATACGGACGGAGACGGGATTACGGATGGGCTCGATTTCTTCCCGGAAGATGATGAGGTTACGAGCTCCCACTTCATCACCGAAGATCATTCTCAGGTTTATCTCGAAGGCAAGGATGGGAGAAGCACAACGGTCCTGATCGGAAACACCAAAGGAAAGAACAAAAAAAATGGTCTGGATAGCGAACTGAGCGGGCAGGCCAATCTGAGCTATATCCGGGTCCTAAATTCTTCAGATCCCAAGCTGACAGGGGTTGATCTGCCGGACGGCGCCATGGTTCTGGAATACAATATCGAGTATAACCTGACCGCCTTTGAACCCGGCGCCACGGTGACCGTAACGATTAATGTCCCTGAAGGAATCTCGAATCCTTCGGTTTACAAAATTGTGGACGGCAAACTCCAGAAGATGGATGCCGATGTGGATATGGCCGGCAATAAAACGGTGATGTTTAAGGTGACCGACGGCGGCACGGGCGATGAAGACGGATCGGCCAATGGCATTATTGTAGATCCGGTGGTCATCGGTCAATCCGGAACTGGTGGCGACACGTCTGCGGGTGGCGGCGGAGGCGGCGGCGGAGGCGGCGGATGTGCCATCTCCGGATCGGGAAACAGCATGGATGCGGCGCTCTTCCTGTTGCCCCTGTTTGTCCTGTATGGCCTCCGCTGGGCAAGGAAAAGGGTAAGATAAGAACGGTTATGCGGGCGGGAACACTGTTCCCGCCCGCAGTTTTCAAGTCGCTTTCTCTCAGTTTTTTTAACTTGCTTCAAAATTTTTATTCTACTATAATTTTTCGTCTATAAAGGGATCAGTGAATAATTGCTTTTCTTCTCTTCTATGTATTTATTGACAACTGTAAAACAAATGTTCTATATGCGCCGCTGGTTATCCCCCTCACCCTCCCCTCTCCCCCTTTGAAGGGGGAGAGGATAAAGGTGAGGGGGTCCGAGAGCATAGGGCATTATCAATACAGTTCTCAATAGTATTTGTAGAAGTGACATGAAAAACTCATAAATCATTTATGAGTACTATTAAGGAACGATACGTGGTAGACGAGAAAGGCAAAAGGACAGGCGTGCTTCTCGATATAGATGAGTACCAAAAAATTCTCGAACAGTTGGAAGAGTTAGAGTCTATTCGGGCTTACGACACAGCGAAGGAGACAATAAAGAGAAGCCTTGGCTAACATAAAGGAGGCGATAGAACTTTATCTTAATGCTTTACCCCCTAACTCCCCCTTGCCCCCTCTTAAAATAAGAGGGGGAACCTCCCCTTGTAGTAAGGGGAGGAGGGGAGGGGTTAAGGGGAGGGTGTTCTTAACCGTTTGCGAATAGGCCCCTTTGAGGGGCCGGCAAAGGTCCCTGCCTGTGTCGGCACGGCAGACAGGAAGCCTCCGGCTTTGCCGGAGGTTAATGACTTACTTAAGGGCAATGAATAAGAGAGTTGGCTTGCTGATAAATTTTAATGTAGAAAGATTAAAAAACGGAATCAAAAGACTAATAGTTTGAGAGAACACAGAGGGGAGGAAATCTAAATCTTGCATGCTTCGTTGGTATCGAAAGATTTCTCTGTGTTCTCTGTGGTTGGTTTTTGACGATACTAATTTCTAACCAGGGAGGATGGAAATGAAAAGAATCATACTGTTACTGGTATTGGGGCTTGTCGGTATCTTCATGGCCACTGAAGCCATGGCCACCCGGGGGGCCACGCCGCATGCGTATGGGACAAGGGCAACGGGTCTGGGAGGCGCTTTTGATGCCGTATCCGATGATACGCTTTCTCCGGCGGTCTATAACCCCGCAGGTCTGACCCAGATCAAGGACAAGCGCTTTGATTTGGACATGATCTTTCTCAGGCCTTATCTGAATTTTACAAACCGTGACAATAATCCGCAGAACGGGCAGAATGGAAAGGCCAGCGCCTTTTTACCTTTTGAACCCGTTGACTATCTCCTCTTGAATAACGATGCGAGCGGCCGGACCGCCAAGAACAACTACTTCATCATGGGCGGCATGGGGTTTGCCATGCGGCTTAGTGAGAAGGCCGTATTCGGCGCCGGGTTCGTAGGACGGGCCGGGGGCGGTTCGTTTTATAGGATTAAACAGAGCCCCTTCTCGTTTATCCTGCCGTATGATGGGGCCGATACAACAAGCGACAGATCGGATGACCATCTGGTGCCTCTCGCCCAAACACGATGGGGTGTCATTGGTTCGACAGGCAGGGCCAACAGGCCCTTGAGTGACGCTTCTGATCTGACAGAGCCTTCTTACGAGGCCAAGTTTGTCAGTACCGAATATTCCTCGGACCTCAAGATCCCGGAATTCGGACCGGCCATCGGCTATGAAGTCAATGACTACCTCTCTATCGGCGTGAGCGCCAGGGTGGTGGGGGGCGCCTTCAATTTCCGTCAGGCCGTGGGGACCGATACGACCATCATGAAAGGTACCGGCATCTTTAATACCGGCAACCCTATCACGGATACCAACACCGGGAAAACGCTGACCTACGGTGAGGTCCTGAGCGGTAAAGGGGTCACGGGGGATCTGGGTAATGTCCAGTTCGGCTATCCCGAGGTCCAGGGGTTTGGAGATTTGCAAAACGCCTTTGCCGGCGGCTTTGGGTGGGGGGCCGGCATCCATTACCGGCCGTTTGGTTCCGATAAGTTGGTCCTCTCCGCCAGTTATAAGTCCCGTGCGGTCATGGATTTCAAGGGTGGACAGCTCATGTTCGACTTCTCCGATCAGTTCCGGAAATTCTATTATGACACGGCCCAGTTCGGTGAGTTTGCAAGCCAATCGGCCCTGGGAAACCTTTTTGGTTCGGACGGCGTGAATCCGCAAACCTATTTCACAGACGGAAACCCCAAGGATCTCCGCGCCCCGAAATTTTTCAACAATGTTCTGGGAACAATCGACTACCCCGCCAAACAACTGGTTTATTATAACAATATTAGATCCGCCACTCCAGATCCTACACTTATCAATCCAACCACTTCAACCATCCAGCCTGACCCCAAAGTAACGTTCGAACAGGCCCAGCTCGCCGCTAAGGCCATGAACTGGTTTTTTGACGGGACCACCAAGGGCGGGAATCCGACTCTGATCCGGGATGCCAACGGGTATATCCGTTCTATTAATTTTACAGCCTATTATGATCCCTATCTGCAGTTTGCCATGCCTAGGGAGCTGGCCTTCGGCGCGGCATGGAGGCCTACGGAGCGTCTCCTCCTTTCGCTCGAATACCGGCTGATCTACATGAATGACATGGTGGGAGATTATTTTACCCTGAACCTCGGAGGCGGAACCAGCCCCTTCTTTGATTGGATGCTGGGTGTGGATGAGCATGGGAACTTTGATTTCTCCATGTACACGGATTTCAACACCATCCGGAGCATCTCCGTGGGCGCCGAGTATGACCTTGGGGACAAGTGGACCATCCGGGGCGGGGTCCAGCATTCCAACAACACCTTCACGGGAAACCATCTACCCTTTACCTTTAACATGCAGCCCGAGGACGAATTCTCAGCCGGATGCGGATACAAGTTAAGCGATCACTGGCTCTTGGATTTCGCGGCGAGCACGTCCTTTACCTGGGATACGACCGAATCCAAAGGTACGGAGAAAACAGGCCCCAACTCCTTTGACCCGAATTTCGGAACTAACGCAATCTTTAATAAAGGCTCCGAGATAGATCAGTTCCACTCCAATGCCGAGTTTGACCACAAGCAGTGGCAGGTCAACTTCGGTATTGCGTATGTGTGGTAGAAGACTTTATCTAAAGACCGAGAATGGCCACTCTGCGATTGAGGTTGCAGGGATCTTTCCCGCATGTTATGATTTTTTTAGTGATGTGGTTTCTTCCAGAATCAGAGTTGCTGGAGGCGGATATGACCAAGAAGACTTTCCCAGATGAAGATCGGCTCAAGGACCTTGTTAAGACGGCATTTCGTGAAGTCCTCGATGAGCGACGGGATTTGCTATGCGAGGTATTAGAAGAGGCGCTCGAAGATGTGGGGCTCGTCCGAGCCATAGAAGAAGGTGAACGCAGCAATCTGGTGCACCGCGACAAGGTTTTTGAGCTTCTTAAGAGCGAGGCGTGAAAACCCGATTCAGAGAGAGTTTTACCAAGGATTTACTAAAGATCGGGGAAAAGTCCGTTCTAAAGCGTATTCGTGATGTGGTGGAGCACATTGAACGGACGGAGAACATCAAAGACATCCCGAACCTTAAGAAACTTAAAGGCACTACTGGCTTTTATCGGGTCAGAGTGGGTGACTTTCGGGTAGGGCTTGCCGTTGAGGACGATACCGTAACATTTGTACGATGCCTGCATAGAAGAGAGATCTATAGGTATTTCCCGTAAATTGCATAAAACAAATTCAATCTTCCATAAGAATCATGATATAAGCCAGTTCCACTCCAATGCCGAGTTTGACCACAAGCAGTGGCAGGTCAACTTCGGCGTGGCCTATGTTTGGTAAATGAGTCTTTTGTACATTAGATAAAAAACCTCCCGGAGGATATAAGTCTTCCGGGAGGTTTTTTTATGGGAAATGGTCAATAAACTTCCGGCTTTTCGAGTCATTAAATGGATTGATCCCAATAGCAGATAAAGTCACTCCT
>Ga0210021_1004802_pt1 | contig 10135 bp, 10 predicted proteins | sample CryGeymeta201517_FD_183981 | JGI IMG/M metagenome (GOLD analysis project Ga0210021, IMG submission 183981) | Groundwater microbial communities from Crystal Geyser aquifers in Utah, USA - Crystal Geyser metaG 2015-17 (SPAdes) (version 2) | ecosystem: Environmental > Aquatic > Deep subsurface >... | reverse complement strand
GCGTTCTCCTTTGACCAGACTAATAGTTTGACCGATGGCGCGATCTTCGTTTTTGACTTCGATTACGGTATCTAGATCACTCCAGTAGTCGAGCGCAACAAGTGCCGTCATGACTTTGGTGATTGAGGCTGGCATAAGGGGTGCATCTGGATTTCTGCTGTACATGATGGACTTGCCTACGGCATCTTGGACAACGACTGAGTAGGCGGTGATGCCAGCTACTTTGGTACCATCGGACTCTGGGTAGAGTGCGGGAGCGAGTGAGGGGATAGAGAAAGTACGAAGATCACCGGGACGTACAACAATAGTTTGGAGTGAGTTGTGGCCGGGATAGAGGAATACCAACAGAAAACAGCTAACGGCCAGCAAACGACGAGGCAAATCAATTTTCAACATAGCTACCTATCAGTTGAACTCGCTCTTTATTATTCCAGACATTAATATCGATGGAGCCTACTAGATTGGTGATGGTTTTGAGAGGATAAGGTTCTTTAGTATTGAAAAGTAATACTTCGAGTGATTTGTCGCCACTTTCTATCGTTAGTTTTCGATGCTTGCCGGTTGTACCCAACTGGCGATCTTCAAGAACAACTACGTTGCGTAATAGAAACTTGGGTTTGGGATTGCCAATACCAAAGGGAGATAGTTGTTCAATCAATTTGGCGAGAGTGAGGGTCATTTGACTAGGCTTCAACTCAAAATCAACAGTAAGATTGTTCTCTAGGAGTGCATCTGGAATGGTAGTATCTGCGAGGTCATATATTGTTTGCAAAAAAATGGATTCTTGATCCTTGGCTAAGGCAAAACCAGCAGCTTGAGAATGGCCACCAAGACTAAGATACGAAAGTGAGAGTGAACGCAAAAGTTCAGTAATGTTGACCCCTGGGACTGAGCGAGCGGAGGCTTTGAGCGAGTTGCTATGATTACTCATAACGATGGCTGGCTTGTGAGTGAGCTCGGTAAGCTTGCCGGCAATGAGGCCGATGATACCCTCGTGATAATCACCTATGACGACGATGATTTTGTGGGTAAAAGTCTCTTTTGAGAGTGAAGAGAGAGCCAGATCGGTCAATTCCTGACGATCTTGGTTGTGAGCGTTTATTTTACTAGCTAGCTGAGTCGCCAAGCTAAGCTTGGTCGCGCAGAGGAGTCGCAGAGCATCGTAGGGATCATAAAGCCTGCCGGCTGCATTGATCCTGGGGGCGAGACCAAAGCTAATTGTATAAGTCGAGATACCAGGCGGATCTACCTTGGCTGCTTGGTAGAGTGCAAGGAGTCCGAGACGTTTGGAAGTTGCGAGTTTGGCAAGGCCGTAAACTACAAGGGATCGGTTGAGACCGAAAAGCGGCATCATGTCGGCCACGACGCCGATAGTGGCGAGGTCGAGGAGATCACGGGAAAACTGATTTTCCTCAAGCAGATAGAGTGAGAAAATCCAAGCTATTCCAGCGCCCGATGTGGCGGTCGTGTGCAGAATAACTTTTGCTTCAGGGAGGGTGTCTGATACTTGGTGGTGATCGGTAATAACTAGGTCTATCCCCTTTTTAGCCAGAACTGAGGCTGCCTCGTGGGCGACAATGCCGTTGTCGACAGTGAGGATGAGCTTGGGAGAGAAGTCAGGAAAGCTCGTAGTCTTGAAGCCATCCCCTTCTATGATATCACCCACAGCTTTGATTGAGAGACCATAACCATGGCGAGTGCGATCTGGAATAAAGGGGAGGATCCGCGACTTCCCCCCTTTAGCGTAAGCCATGAGAGCTTGCCAGAGGGTGGCGGTGGCAGTGATACCATCGGCGTCGTAGTCCCCAAAAACACAAATGTCGTGCCCCAATGCTAAATGTTGGTCGAGAAGATTTTTGATGTTTTTCAGAGTGGACAACTTGAGACCAGTTTCTTTGATGAGAATCTTAAGAGTGGGCTTGGGCGGAGAGAGAAAGTCGTCTTGATCTTTTTTAGAGAGATGACCCCTAGACTTTAAAATAGCCTCAAATATTTCTTGGGCGCTTAGGTTGTCGCCACCATGAGTTGTGACATTGATTTGCATATTATTTTTCTCCTATTTTTATATTCTGATCTATCGATTCAACGGAATGTGTATCTTACCTCAAACTTTCTCTTAGTTGACGTGATTTGAGATTAATAACTTTTTCTTGACCCGCGAGTTTCCAGTTGCGATATTTACCTGGTGGCAATTTATCCAAGACTGATTCTATTTGATCAAAAAACTTTTGCCAATCTTTTTTCATATTAAGTAAATTAAGTGCTTTCTTGGTGGCAGGACTCGCGTTTTTCAACCAACTACTAACACTCATAACAGCAGAATTGCTGACAAACAACGTATCCTTGATATGCTCTATCGTTTGCCCACGCATGAGGAGAACCATGATCATAAATCTCTTACTAAACATTATTTTTTCAGTAGGAGTCAAAAAATCATTAAAAAAAGCCTGAAAGGAACTGCGAGCCGGAATTAACGTAATAAACTGACAAAATTCACCGTAAATTAGCTCTGACATTTCTGGCTGTAATTTATGTCTAGATACCTGTGTCATATATCATTCCGATCTATCGATTCAACGGAATATATTTGTTGATCATACCTACATGATACACTGTCGACTCCTCGTGGTAGACTAGCTTTATGAAGTTTAAACTAGATGAGGGCGCAGTCCAGATAGTTAATGAGCTGGAAAAAGCGGGGTATCAAGCCTGGATAGTGGGTGGGGCGGTACGAGACCTTCTTTTGGGACTTCCTTCTTCTGATTGGGACGTGACAACAAATGCAACACCAGATCAAATTGTCCCCTTGTTTAGTGAGAGTTTTTATGACAATGAGTATGGGACTGTGAAGGTGGCGGGCAAACATATCAGAGAACAGTTTAAACTGGGCGAAGGAAAGATAAATGATGACTCCCTTTATGACATCACGACTTATCGATCTGAATCTGGCTATAGTGACAAGCGCAGGCCAGATAAAGTCGAGTGGGGCAAGACTATCGAGGAAGATCTCAAGCGGCGTGACTTTACAATCAACGCCATTGCTATCAACCTGCGGAGTGAAATAGTGGATCCATACAATGGACAAGAAGATATTAAACTTAAATTAATTAAAGCTGTGGGAGAGCCAAAAGAGCGATTTGAAGAAGATGCGTTGCGGATCATGCGGGCGATCCGGATCGGTGCCCAACTGGGATTTGCGATTGAGGAAAAGACGCTTAGTGCTCTAAAAGACAAAGTGGTCAATCTCAAAGAGATCTCACTGGAGCGGATTGGTGCTGAGGTCATGAAACTATTGGCGACAGTGCACGCTGCTGACGGGATCCAGCTCATGACCAACACAGGGATCATGGAGATTGTGATACCGGAACTACTGGGTGCAAAAGCGATCAAACAAGGTGGCCACCATATCTATGATGTCTATACTCACCTGGTCGAGGCACTGCGAGCCTGCCCATCGAGCGATCCTGTGGTTCGCCTAGCTACCCTACTGCATGATATCGATAAGCCAGTGGTAGCAAAGCAAGGAGGAGAGCGTGGGGTGACATTTTATAATCATGAAGTGTCTGGGGCACGTACTGCCAAGCGGATTGCTGAGCGGCTCAAACTATCTAAGCGCGATCAGGACCGAGTATTTACGCTCGTGCGGTGGCATATGTTTGTGTATGAATCCAAGATGACCGATGCCTCGATCCGCAGATTTATCAGACGAGTGGGAAAAGAGAATATTCATGACATGATGGCGCTACGCATAGGAGACCGAGTGGGAGGCGGATCCAAGGCCACGTCATGGCGACTGACAGAGCTACAAAAAAGAATTGGCGAACAGTTTTATGAGCCATTGTCCCTGAAAGACATGAATCTCAACGGAGCAGATGTGATGCGCATACTAGGGTTAAACCCTTGTAGAAAGATCGGAGAGATACTCAATACTTTGTTTGAGGAAATCATTGAAGATAGTGCAAAAAATACAAAAGAGTATTTGGAGGGTAGAGTGAAGGAGTTGGGCTAAATGATATAATTCTCCTGCCTTGGGTAGGTGGGCGACCGGGTCCCGCTTAGCGGGATCAGGAAAGTCCAGACAGCAGAGTGCAGGGTGGGTGGCGCAAGCCATCACGGGTAACCGCTAGTTTAGAGCAACAGAGACGAGTCCCCGCCTTCGGGCGGGGGGTGAAACGGGCAATCCTCCCCGCTGCAACCGACGAATTTGGCGACAAAGACGGTAGCACTCCCGAGCCATAAAGTTTGCGGGCATTAGAGAAATGGTCGCACGAAAAACAGAATCTGGCTTATGCCTACCCAAGGCAAAATAAGCTAAGGTAAAGTATTTTTTAGTTCTTCTATTCCTTTTGATTCCATTTTCAGATATTCTGTATAGGCATGATCAAATTTTGACTGATTGAATTTCATCAGACAAAATGATCTCATGCCATTTGATTGATCTTTTTCTGCTGAGATTACCCCTATTGTATCGAAAATAAAAGTTGGAAAATCTTTTTTGTTCCCAGTGATTAAATATGAGTTATCCCTGTTATACATAATTCTGCCCGCCAGAAACAAATCTATCGAACTTGGTTTGCACTTTGGATAGTGATGAGCGTAGAGTTTTGACAGTAATAATGCGTTTGCCTGTATTTTGAGATATATTTCTTGATGGTTTAGGGCTGGAATAAAAATATTATAGCTAATAAACTGTTCACGTAGTACCCTTTCAGAGGGTACAAAGATGTCTCGCAGAAATTCAAATTCGCTAAATGAATCAATTACTAAAGATGAATTAGAGAATATCCTAGGGATTGCTTCTAATACATCATCATTTTCAAAAAGAAAACTTAAAAAATCATTATCCAAAAATATCTGTTTATTGCTCGAATTAGAGCTAATATTCTCAGTTAAAAAGTATTGCATTGTTTGAGGAAAGATATTCTTCTCTTAGTTTTTTCGCTTTTCTAACAATAGCCACCATTTCATCCATAGTTTTCTTGGAAACTTTTGTGCCAGAGATCTTTTTTGTAGATTTCCGGGCGTAGTTTGGTGTTATTTTTGTAGGAAAGTTGGTCATATAATTACAATATACACGCTTTGTCAAATTATTTCAGAATATTTTGGAATCCCCTTTTGACTATATTCCAACATGACTAGACCTCCCATGGGGATATATGTCTCGGTTAATTCCTCCTTTTGATTGGGATAGAGCTTAGGTAAACGATATGGAACAACTTTTTCTGGATTCTGATATTCTCCGTGATGCGCAAAATATATTTTCATTATTTTTTTCGATGGGAAAATTTGTCCCAGGCAATCAGGAGTGGAGCGGCGGTGAAGGTAGAGGAGTAGGTGCCGGAAATAGTCCCGATGAGGAGTGCAAAAATGAACCAATGGGTTGTTTCGCCACCCATGAGATACATAGCTAAAAGCATAAAGATGATTGTAAGAGAGTTGTTGATACTCCTACCCATGGTCTCAACTACTGCTCGATTAATGATTTCGTCAAAATCGAGATAACCATGTTTTTTCTTGAGTTCGCGAATACGGTCATAAACCACAATCGTATCGTGCACTGAAAAACTAAGGATCGTCAGAACGGCCGTGACAAAGAGAGTATCTACCTCGACGCCCCTGAAATGCCCCAAGAGACTAAAAATACCCAAAAGGACAAGAGAGTCGTGGAGCATGGCTAGGATGGCTGAGACCCCAAACTTGAGGCTCTTGAAACGATAGGCGATGTAGAGCAAGATGAGGGTGGCAGCGAGAGCTACTGCGGCAAAGGTCTTTTGGATGAGTTCGGCTCCTAGAGAAGGACCGACTGTATCATATGTTAGTTCTTTGGCGTCGATCACTTTTGCTTTGAACTGTTGATAGGCATCTTTTGTGAGATGATTTGTAGTCAGAGTATAAGTATCATTAAGGTTACTTAGTTCACGAATAGTAATATTGTTCGATTTGGCAATGTCCCTTAAGGCACTTTCTTCTATTAAAGTATGCCAGACGATGGTAGACCCACCGGTAAAATCAATCGAGGGCTTGAGCCCCCAGATAACTAGTGAGTATATCCCTGGAATAATAACGATTACTGAGATTGCAAAGTAGAGCCACCAGTAGCGCATGGGTTGGAGGATAGTTAGTTTATTGCTCATAGTATATTGCTCATAGTTTCTTTATAAAAAAAGCACGAAGAAGATTGCGAGTAATAAAGATGCCAGTAAAGAGCGAGATCGCGATACCCAAGAACAGGGTCAGGGCAAAACCGCGGACCATACCTGAGGAGTTGAGAAAATTCCAATCAAAAGGGTTAAAGAGGACAAAAGTGGTGATGAGAGTGGCAATGTTGGCGTCTTTGATCGAGTCCCAAGCTTTGCCAAAGCCTAGTTCCATGCTCCCCAACCAGTCATTACCTTTGCGACTCTCTTCTTTCATACGCTCAAAGACGAGGATATTACTATCTACCGCCATACCAATTGAGAGAATAAATCCTGCCAAACCAGGCAAGGTAATGGTAATGGGGACAATTTTGTAAACTGCCAGGGTGAGCAGACCATAGATCACGAGCCCCAAGTCAGCAATGAGTCCGAGCCATCCATAGTTCATGATCATAAAGAGTGCAACTAAGGCGAGTCCGACTGCGCCTGCTTTTAGACTGTCTGTCACACTAGTCTCACCCAAAGTTGGGGCAATGTTTTGCTGTTTGATGATATTGATCGGCACTGGGAGAGCACCGGCATTGAGAGTAATGACCATATTCTTGGCTTCTTGCGTAGTATATTCACCATTGATGACAGCCTTGCCATCCATGATGGCTTGCTGGACGGTGGGGGCAGTCAAGATCTGACCATCGAGCAAGATCCAAACTGGTTTGTCAATATTGCGCGAGGTGATCTCACCAAATTTCTTGCCCCCATCTTCCGTAAACTCGAGATTGATCTCGGGTTTGCCGTTTTGGGAGTTGAAGCCGACGCTAGTTTTCTTCAAATCCTTACCTGTCAGACCGGTCGGCCTCAAGTCGGCGTAGGTGGGGCTATCCGTGGCAACTGGCATCTCGTAAAAATCGAGAGAGGCAGTTTGGCCGATCAAGGCGAGAGCCTCTTCTGGATTGGTGACACCAGGTAAGGCAACAAGGATACGATAAGTATCCTGACTCACGACTGTTTTGATCGAGGGTTCGGCTACACCGTAGAGGTCGACGCGGCGGGCGATGATCTCTTTGGCAGAGTCGAGCGCATCAGAGCGATCGGAAGCCACAATATCTTTCATGTTAGCCTCGAGGGTGACCTCGGTTCCACCCTGAAGATCGAGACCTTGGCGGATATTGAGATCCCTTTTAAATGACCCTATGTTGATCGTGGGGCTCGCGAGCGTAAAGTTGGCGAGCTTGAAGTTTTTGGGAGCGTCTATCACGAGGGCAAGAGCAGTTAAAATGACAATAAAAAAGATATTGCGACGAAGCTTCATAGAGATTTTATTTTACATCAAGTTTCAGTTGTTTGGTGTGAGGAAAAATGATAGACATAACCTGAGAGGTGGGATCATAACTCAACTCGACTTCATCACCTTCCTCAAGAGCCAAGGCCTTGATAACCTCACTGGGGATAATGATACCTTTGGAGTTGCCAATTTTCGTCAGTTTGGTTTGCTTCACGCTACCAGTTCCTCTTCGTCACCCATAATCATCACGCGAGATGCCTCCAATATGCGACCGATGAATGGGTCAGTGTGGGTTTTGCGATAAGCTAGCTCGGCCTCGGTCATGACTGTGTAGTTGATCTCACGGCTCAAGATAGATTCTTGTTCTTTGACGAGCTCTGTAAGCTGAGGCATTATCAAGTCGCCAACAAGGAGGAGATCGACGGTGTCTTTGGCACGTGGCATATGACGCACAAAACGTCCCGAGATCATAGCATATTTAATTTTGCCTAGTTTGGGGGCTGACTTGGTAATGGCATGACCCAGGCCCGTAGTCTTGCCGATCATGCTCATAAGCTCTTTGTGGAAAAGATAATTCTTGTTGAAGGTGTAGTAGATGCGATTACCCCTCTTCTCATCTTTGACCATCCCAACCGACTGCATGTGGATGAGTTCACGCCGGACGGCATTGATCTCTTCCCCAATTTTGCGGGTTAGTTCACGGATATAGAACATTTGCTCTGGATCGACCAAGAATACTTCCAGGAGTTTGATACGGACTTTGGAAACGATAAAATCCTCGAGTTTGGCCATGATCCAATTGTACACAAAATGTGTGCTAAATCAACTGATTCAGAGTAGATCTCAAGAGATATTACTTATATCCTCGTGCTTGAAGAGTGAATAACTCTTTGTAAACTCCCTTTAATTTCATAAGTTGTTGGTGATTGCCTTCTTCGATAATTTTCCCGTCATTTAAGACAAGGATTCTATCTGCATTCCTGACAGTACTAAAACGATGGGAAATAATGATGACTGTTTTGTCTTTTTGTAACTGTTGAACTTTTTCGAATATTTCGTATTCAGCCTTGGCATCAATGGCGCTTGTTGGTTCGTCGAGAATCAAGATCGGAGCATCACGATAAAAAGTTCTCGCCAAGGCTAGCTTTTGCCATTGACCACCAGACAAATCAATTCCACCCTCAAACATTTTACCTACAACCTGATCGTATTTATCTGGTAGGTTGACCAAGTATTCACTTGCTCCAGCTTTGACTACAGCTTCTTCCAATAACTTATTGTTGTTTGGATCTTTGGTATTGCCGAACAGGATATTTTCCTTGAAAGTAAATTGGTATTTGATAAAGTCTTGAAAGAGCGCACTGATCATATCCCGCCATTTTTTGAGATCAACATGCTTGATGTTTACCCCGTTGAGGAGAATTACCCCATCCGTAACATCATAAAATCGTAATATCAATTTGATAATTGTAGTTTTGCCCGCGCCATTTTCTCCAACTAGGGCGATCTTCTCGCCACTAGAGATCTTCATATTAAAATTATCGAGGACTTTTATATTTGAACCTGGATAGCTAAAAGAGACGTCTTTGAATTCGATCTCTACTGGATTTGATGAAGATGGGATTGGTAATGGTGAGGTAACGTTTACAATGCGTGACTGAGTATTGATAAATTCAAAAAATTTATCTAAGTATTTGGTTCGCACGGAAATACTTGAGTACTGATTGAGTATTTCCTCAGCACTAAAAGCTAGATTCATGGTTTGCTGGAAAACTAAAGTGAATTGACCGATCCCGAGTGATCTATTTAAAACAGCAGTCAAGTTGAGATACTGGGTATAGATGAATACGAGGAATTGGATAAATTTACCCAGAATAAGTTCAAACATCCTAGGATTTACGGCTTTGCGAAAATCATGATAATAAATTTTTTGTAATGATTTGATTTTTCTAACTAGGACTGGACCAGTATTAAAGATGGCAGCTTCTTTAGATGTTGAGTCAGATGAAAGCAAAGATTTGATATATTGGGTGACTCTAACGAGCAAGGATCTTTTTTCTACATAATATGGCCAGGTATAGTTTCTAAACCTATTCCAAGCGATAAAGGATGGGATAGAAGCAACCAGAAGTATTGGGGCAAAGAGAGGAAATGTAGTCGCCAGGAATACTGTTGCAACGATAAATTTGACTGTGGCATCAATTAGGCCTGTAAACCTAGCTAAGTACGCTTGTAAGGTGCCTTTGATCCCATCAATTTGAGCTAATAGGCTCTGGAAACTGGGATCTTCAAAAGTGGCAGGATCAAGCTCTGTCAGTTTTGTATTAATTTTTAAATCGAGGAAACTATCGGTTTTAATCTCTTGATATGATTGTTGTGCATCTTTGTAGCTAGCTAGCAATAATTTGGCTAGTGATGAGAGTAAATAACCCACAATAATCCAAGTTAGGTTAATGAGTGATAGGTTGTGATTATTGCTAACTAAGTCTAGTAGTCTGGCTAAGATAAAAACCTGGATGAAGGGGAACAGAGTACTCTCGTAGATTGCGCAGAATAGTAGGAGTAGGGCGGCAAAACCATTGGCTTGCGTTGATATTTTTAGCGATTCCCAACCATAGCGAAGATTTTTCAGCATAAGTTGATCATACGCTTAAAGAACTGATCAATATGTGACGGTGTTGTCTTTGGGTAAGATCTCAAAGTATATCCTGCCACG
>Ga0210021_1004797_pt1 | contig 10146 bp, 10 predicted proteins | sample CryGeymeta201517_FD_183981 | JGI IMG/M metagenome (GOLD analysis project Ga0210021, IMG submission 183981) | Groundwater microbial communities from Crystal Geyser aquifers in Utah, USA - Crystal Geyser metaG 2015-17 (SPAdes) (version 2) | ecosystem: Environmental > Aquatic > Deep subsurface >... | reverse complement strand
GTGGTTTGTCGCCTGAGACCTGACGGGTTTTCACAGAACCCCGATTGAGCGGGTACAATACAACGCGGAGAAGTCCGATGAATGCGCGCCACAATAAAACCTGTCAGGTCTGCGAGTTACTCCCGATTTCCCGAGGAACTTGTCCAAGACGCTGACGGTGGATTGAGGTAGCGGACATAATTTGTAAATAATCGGCAATTGATATGCCATCACGTAAACTTTCTGGAATCGCAAAATAGTTTATTAACGAACGTCTGCTCTATCCGTGAATTCGTGGTTTTATTTGTGGACGGTTTCACCCCGCAAAATGAGCTTATAATACGTTCCAGTACCGGACATAATGAGAATTATCGAGCGACAAATCAACAGGAGTAATAAAAATGCCAGGAAAATTTCAAAATTATGGAGGATTGGAAGAACCAACAGAAAAACCAACCGTCGAAAATGATGAATTAAAAACCTCTGGCAATAAAAATCTATTTGATAATTATGCGGCTCCGACTAGCCAATTAACCAGATCTGAAGAAGAAGCAAAGGCAATTGTTGAAAAGCCTATGTCAGTTCAAAAAGTGCCTGAATCTGAACTTGTAAAAGAAACGGATCAACAGGATATTGAAAAACTAATTATTGAATTAAACAATCTTGTGGGTTTAACAAGAGTCAAGAGTGAAATCCAGGCGCTTCTGCAATTTGTAAAAGTTCAAGAACTTAGAAGACAAAAAGAAATATCAACTTCAAAACCTTCCTTGCACAGTGTCTTTTATGGAAGCCCTGGAACCGGCAAAACCACCATAGCAAGGTTATATGGGAAACTGCTTTCGAGCATGGGGCTTCTTTCGAAAGGGCATTTGGTTGAGACAGATCGTTCCGGTCTCGTGGGCGGATATGTTGGACAAACAGCTATAAAAACTGACGAGAAAATAAAAGAAGCCTTAGGCGGTATCCTTTTCATTGACGAGGCTTATACCCTGTCAAAAGGAGAAGATAGTCCATGGGATTATGGGGATGAAGCGATTGCTATTCTTCTTAAGCGAATGGAGGATTACAGAGATGATTTTATTGTAATAGTTGCTGGTTATCCTGAGCCGATGGGTAAGTTTATAACTTCAAACGAAGGTCTCCGAAGTCGATTTAGTACTTATGTCCATTTTGACGATTATTCTCCATCAGAAATGGCCGAAATTTTCAAAAGGCTTTGTGAAACAGAAAACTATACGCCCACTGATGAAGCTTCTGAATTTGTTTTTACTGCCATTGATTACAACTATTCGATCAGAGACAAATCATTTGGTAATGCCAGATATGTTCGAAACCTATTCGAAATAGTGATAAGGAATCAGGCTCTAAGGATAAGTGGTACTTTAGAAAACCCATCATCAGATGACTTGCGAGTAATTTTACCCAGTGATATACCGTTTGTAACGCCAGCTGATACGAACGGTATTCCAAATTTGATTACAAAAAAAGAGGTGAAAGATGAATGACACTACAATAGTAAAGCCTAGTGGAAAAATCTTGTTTGGTATTGATTATTTAAACCTGATGAGATTTATGGAAATACCAGACGAAAACGAAAAATACGATAAAGATAAAGTATTTGTTGTTGATGCAGTAGCGCGCTTGTTTTTGTTACAATGGGATTTTTCTGTTGAAGAAATAGACGAAGCGAACCATGCTTTTTGGGAGAAAGCGAATTCTAATACGCTAGATGAAAATATTACTACTGTGATTGATAGAGTTGCCGACTTTCTTAAAGGCGATAAACAGGCTCAAGAAAAATTTTTAATTGAAATAGCTGCTATCGCTCAAATGGATGGAATATTTCTTGCTAGAGAAGAGCAGATGAAAGAATGGCTTCAGGCGAAATTTGATTTTCGTCCATCAGAGATGGAAGTGTTTTATAGAAAAGGATGGTTCTGGCGGGTGGCTCTTGATTTCGTAGGCGAAAAATATATTGAATTAGATAAAGAAAAGAAAGCCAATTGATAAGTAAAGATGAAAATATGGTAGAGAAGAAGTCAACCAAGGCAAAGTTCACGCGAGGGCAACGCGTGACTAAGCAGATAGAAGAGTCAAAACCTCTCTGCAATGGAAAACTTAGCGATGGAAAAGCATGTCCAAAAACTGTAGAAGTTGGGAAAACTTTTTGTCGGTGGCATGATCCAGAAGATGAAACTTGGCGTGAAGTCTATGCACGGTTAAAGAAAGCAACTCCAGAGAAAAGAACAGATATTGTGCTTGGGTTAATTGAGGATCATCCAGAACATAAGCTTGTGTTACCTGAGCACGATGGTCAAAAAGCAAATCTTAAAAGAATTAATCTCAGTCTGGGGACATTACTTAAGAAAAAAGTTCAATTCGGTGTTGAAAAACCATCGTGGCTAACAACCTACTCTAGGGCTAACCTAAAGGATGCCAATCTAACAGGCGCCGATCTTACGGGCGCGTACTTAGCTGGCGCCGATCTCCAGAATGCACATCTTGAGCAGGTCAATCTCTCACACGCAAGTCTATGGAATGCTAACCTTAGTAATGCTTACCTTTGTTCAGCCAATATTGAAAATGCAGATCTTGGTTCGGCTACTTTAAAAGGTACTATATTTAATGTAGCTAATCTCCAAGGTGTGGATGTTCATCTTGCTGATTTTACTGAATCTAATTTAAGTGATGCAAAATTGCAAGGTGTTGATCTATCCAGTGCAGGAAGCTTATCTAAAATCTACATTAGTAGAGCTTGGCTTGACAGAACTAGAATGCGGCGAGAACAACTTAATGGAGAAATTGGCGAAGAGAAGGACGGCAATTATTCTGACGCGAAACAAGGGTATCTTGCCCTCAAACAAAACTTCGATGATTTAGGTGATTATGAGGCTTCTAGCTGGGCTTACCGCAGAGAGAGAGTAATGGAAAAACTTGAAGCCAGAGATATTGGCAGAGCAGCACTCAAAAAACGAGAGAGACGGTTGCCAAAGTTGCCTTGGGACGGCGTTGTACACATGGAACGCAATTTAAAACAAGCACTCACAGGTTACTCCAAATATGTCAGCGATACTCTCATCGAATGGTTATGTGACTACGGGGAGAATGGTTGGAAAGTAATATGTTGGATGGCCGCCTTGCTTTTTGTTGTTGAACCCCTTTTTTTGTCCTTGCTGGGTGGATTTGGGTGGGACTATTATCTTGCTCAAGAATACTATGGTCTTTCATCTCCATTAGGCAAGTTTTTGTATAGTTACTGGCTCCATATACTTTATAGTTTGGGCGGGCTTGGTACTGCAAATTTTTCAGGTCTGCAACCAGCAAATGTTGCTGTCAAATTAGCGTCTAATTTGTTTTCACTTATCAATATATTCTTAGTTGGTCTTTTTGGGTTTGTGGCAGGTAATCGTATTCGGCGTTCTTAAAGTACTTTTTGGTAACCAGGCAAAATTAAATAACTCAAACGGAAATTCTCGAAAATTTACATTGTAGAAACCTGTCAGATTTGATTTTCCCCTTGACAAATAGATACTTATCTATATAATACGCATAGAAGATAACGTCTATGAAAACCGATCCCGTCCTCTTTGCCAAAGCCCTCGCCGATGAGACCCGCCAGAAGATCATGAACCTGGTGTGCTGTGGATGGCTTTCAGTCAACGACATCGTTGAAAAGGTCAACGTCTCCCAGCCCACGGTCTCGCATCACCTCGCCATTTTGCGCGAGGCGGATCTGGTGAGCATCCGCGAAGAGGGCAAGCAGACTTTCTATTCCCTCAACCAGGAACGTGTCGCGGTCTGTTGCGGACAGTTGATGATCAAGTTCGCGCCTCAAACCGAAACGACAAAAAAGATCGCGGCATAAGCGCCGCCTCTTTTTTTGACAAAACGCATAGACAATCATCTATATAAGGAGACCAAATATGTCAACTTCAACCCCCATTCACGACGCTGTACGCGAGCATTACGCCGAGCGGATTAAGAACTCCGCTTCCTGTTGCGGACCTTCGGCTGGCTCCTGCTCCGACAGCAATCTCTACCCCGCAGATTTGCTTGCCACCCTTCCCGCAGGCGAATCCGCCGTCAGCTACGGATGCGGCGACCCGATCACGCTGGCGTCGCTCCAGCCTGGACAGATCGTCCTCGACCTCGGTTCGGGCGCGGGTCTCGACTGCTTCTTCGCCGCGAAAAAGGTTGGCGCGACGGGACGCGTCATCGGCGTGGACATGACTCCCGAAATGGTAGCCCGCGCGAGGTCCAGCGCGGAGCGGATGGGCGTCACCAACGTGGAATTCCGTCAGGGTTATCTCGAAGACCTTCCCGTTGACGCGAACACCGTGGATGTCATCATCTCGAACTGCGTCATCAATCTCTCGCCCGACAAGTCCAAAGTTTTTGCGGAGGCGTTTCGCGTGTTGAAGCCTGGCGGCAAACTGGCGGTTTCGGATATCGTCACCGACGGCCCCCTGCCTGAGTCAATCAAGCAAAGCCTGAGCGCCTGGGCGGGGTGCGTGGCAGGCGCGGTCGAAGCGAAGGAATATATCGGCATGATGGAAGCGGTTGGCTTCACGGACGTGTCGGTCAACCCCGTCTTCTTCGACAAGGAAACCGTGGATGCCGCGCTCGACGACTTCGGCGATGTGATCGAGTTGAAGACCATCTCGCGCGAGGAAGTCTACAAGGCGGTCTACAGCGCGAAGATCACGGCGTACAAGCCAGATTCCATGTAGTGACGATTTCAATCGTCTCCTCTTGTCTCAAAAAGTGACAGCGGATTTCCCGCCGTCACTTTTTTCTTAACCTGTTGTCATCATCGTAACCTTGACAGTGCAATCGTTCGCGGGTAAAAACATACCAACCAGTCGGTTTGTTTTCAAAAAGCGACTGGAAGTCGCGACCACAATTGCGAAGCCGACCTTCGTCGGCTAAGTCACAGTCCACGAAGGTGGACTTCGCAGAGGTAGGCGCGATTTTAATCGCCCATTGGAGTACCATGCAACAACGAAGCGAAGAGACACGCGCGCGCATCCTTGAAGCCGCCATCAAACAGTTTTCAGTCAATGGCTACAACAAAGCCAGTGTGGACAATATCTGCGCGCAGGCGGGCGTCAGCAAGGGCGCGTTCTACCATCATTTCAAAACCAAGCAGGACGTCTTTCTGGCGTTGCTCGACGGCTGGTTGCAAACTTTCGATCAGGCCATCGAAGCCTCGAAGGATCGTCCCGTCCCTGAAACTTTTCAGATGATGACGGAATACTTTCCGTACATGTTCCAATCTGCCAGCGAAAACCTGCCGATGTTCCTCGAATTCTTGTTGCAGGCCAGCCGTGATGAAACCATCTGGCAGGCCAGCATCGCGCCTTATCGCCGCTATCACAAGCATTTCGCCTCGCTCATCAAAAAGGGAATCGCCGAAGGCTCGTTCGTGGATGTCAACCCCGACCTGGCCGCGCGGCTGATCGTCTCTGCGGCGATGGGCTTGTTGTTGCAAAGCCTGCTCGACCCCGAAGGCGCGAAATGGGAAAAGGTCGCGCGGGAAACGGTGCAGGTGATGATGAAGGGTTTGTTGAAAGAGTAAGTGGTAAATGGTAATTGGTGATTCTTGAAGCAAATACTGTTTTCCGTCATTGCGAGGAGGGCGCACTTCCCGACGAAGCAATCTCCTCCCTGGCGCGGGGATTGCTTCGCTTCGCTCGCAATGACGGGTAAGGAGATTGTATGTGGTTGGTAACTGGCGCGACGGGACACATCGGCAATGTCCTCGTCCGCAAACTGCTGAAGCGCGGCGAAAAAGTCCGGGCGTTGATCATGCCGAACGAAAGCCGCGAGCCGCTCAAAGGTCTGGACGTGGAGGCGGTGGAGGGCGACGTTCTCGATTTGGATTCGGTCTTCGAGTCCATGCGCGGCGTCCCCAAAGGGGATGCTATGCGCGGCGTCTTCCACCTGGCGGGCGTCATCTCGATCATGCCCGGGCCGAATCCGTTCGTCCGCCGCGTAAATGTGGACGGGACGAAAAATATTTTGCGGGCCGCGAAAGAAACGGGCGTGGACAAGGTCGTGTACACCAGTTCGATCCACGCCATCCAGCGCGCGGATGACGGCGTGATTGACGAGTCCCTGCCCTTCGACGCGGACAATCCCTACGGCGCGTATGACCGCTCGAAGGCGGAGGCCACGTACGAGGTGCTGAATGCGGCTCGCGCGGGACTGGAGGCGGTTGTGGCCTGCCCGACGGGCGTCATCGGCCCGTACGATTTCCGCGGCTCGATGATGGGCGCGGTCATCCACGACGCGGCCGCGGCCAAGCCCTCACTTTACGTGGACGGCGCCTACGACTTCGTGGACGTGCGCGACGTGGCGGATGGACTCATCTCCGCCGCGAAGCATGGCAAGCGCGGCGAGAGCTATATCCTTTCGGGGAACAAAATCTCGGTGCGCTACCTGCTCGAAACGATCCGCGAAATTACGGGACGCGGCTTCTTCCAAATGAAAATCCCGTTCGACCTGGCAAAATTTGCCGCGCTGTTCACGCCCATGTATTACCGGTTCGCGCACGCCACCCCGCGCTTCACGCCATATTCGCTGGAAGTCTTGAAGAGCAATTCCAATATCAGTCACGCCAAAGCGACGCGCGAACTCGGCTACAAGCCGCGCACGATCTACGAATCCATTTCAGATACGGTGAAGTGGTTTTTGGAAAGAAAACCTTTTTAAACACAAAGGGGCACAAAGGATACAAAGGTTTGGTGAGCGGCGCAACATGGTGAATTCTTCCTGACCATCGCTCGTGATGATCGAAAGCAAATCAACGCAATCATCACTCAACCCACCTTCGTTGCCTTCGTGTCCTTTGTGTTTGAAAAAAATACTCACTCAAAGGAGACATCTCATGAAAATCGTTACCGATTGCGCGGCGGACATGTCCGCCGAAGAACTGGAACAATTGGGCGTCACGCAGGCGCCACTATTCATCCAGTTTCCCGAAGGCGAAGTCAACTCCGCCGACATCACCGCCGACGCGTTCTACGACCGGCTCGAAGCCATGCGTCCGCAAATCCCGACCACGGCCATGCCGTCCACGGGACTGTTCGCGGAGTTGTATCGCAAGGTCGCGCAGGCAGGCGAGAACATCCTGTCCATCCACATCTCGTCGGGATTGAGCGGCACGATCAACGCCGCGCGCGAAGGCGGCGAACAAGCCAGGCCCGAAGCGGACGTGAACTTCTGGGACTCGCTCACCCTCTCCGGCGGCGAACGCTTCCAGGTGATTGCGGCCGCGCTGGCCGCCAAGCGCAAGACAGGCTGGACAATGGAGGCAATCAAGGAACGGATGGAAAAAATCCGCGAGAAGACCGAGGTCATCTACACGCTCGACACGCTGGAATATCTCGCCCGCGGCGGGCGCATCGGACGCGTCAAAGCCATCGCGGGCGCGTTGCTGAATCTCAAGCCCATCATCCGCGTGGACACGGACGGCAAATACAGCACCGTGAAAACTGAGCGCACGCTCGGCAAGTCCATGACCGCCATCGCGGAGCATCTTTACGAGAAGTATGCCCAGACGCCCGTTTGGGTCACGGTCCTGCACGGACGCTTCGCGGATAAGGCCGAAGCGCTCAAAACTGAACTCACGCAAAAACTCAACGTGGCGAAACTAGAAGTGATGAGAATTTCGCCCGTGCTGGGAGTCCACACCGGGCCTGGCATCGTCGGCGCGGCGGTGGTACCGATGGAGTTGATGAGCGATTTGGGGTAGTGATTTAAACACAAAGGACACAAAGGCACACGAAGGAATTCCTTTGTGGCGTGCGCGCAAACCATGTCAGGCGCGGAGTCCAACGTCTCCCGACGTTGGACTCCAAAGTCTGGCCCTTACAGGGTGCTTCGCGAAGACTTTGGAGTCCGAAAAAAAATGGACTGGCAAAATAAGATCGCGGTTATCACTGGCGCGTCGTCAGGCATCGGGGCGGCGACCGCGCGTCAACTGGCGAAGATGGGAATGCGCGTCGTGCTCGTGGCGCGGCGGCTGGAGAGACTGCTCGGGTTGCAGGCGGAGATCACGTCAGCGGGAGGAAAGGCTGAGGTGGCCGCGGCCGACCTGGGGTCCGAAACGGGGCGGGAACGCGTCTTCGAGCAGGTCGGCGCGGCGGACGTCCTCGTCAACAACGCGGGCATCGGCTGGTACGGTTACTTCAACGAGATGAATTGGGAAACGGCGCGCGAGATGTTGCAGGTCAACGTCAGCGCGACCGCGCATCTCACTTTGTTGTTTCTGCCTGGAATGCGCGAACGGAATCGCGGACATATCGTCAATGTGGGTTCGATTTCGGGGAGCATCCCCAGCCAGGGGATCGCGATGTACGCGGCCAGCAAGTCGTTCATGGACGCGTTTACAACCGCGATCCACCGCGAGACGCGCGGGACGAATGTGCAGGTGAGCGTGGTGCGGGCGGGACCTGTGAAAACCGAATTTTGCGAATCCGCGCTCGAACGCGAAAACGGCGGACACATCCCGACCGAGAGAGTCGGCGTCACTTCGGAGCACGTGGCCTGGCGCATCTGGAAATTATTGTTGCGCCCGCGGCGAGTCATTTATGCGCCGCGCTGGCTGCGGATCGTGCCGTGGGTGGAATTGAGTTTCGGCTGGCTGGAGGATTTGGTCGGGCCGTTGCTGCTAAAGAGACAGAAGGAATAGAGAAGTGATCTCAAAAGGACTGGCGTGCGTTTGCATCGCCAGTCCTTTTCAGGAGGAGAAACTCCAACTGTTCACTGATCACTGATTACTGATTACTGATTACTGATTACTGATTACTGATTACTGATTACTGATTACTGATTACTGATTACTGATCACTATCCCTTCCCCGCCACATTCATCTCAGGGATGAGTATGTACGGGGCATAGAAAGTGTTGTAGACCCACTGCGCTTCCTTGCTCACCGCCGCGACGTTCTTGAGCAAGTCGTAGATATTGCCGGCGATGGACAGGTCCTTCACGCGCCCGACGATCTCGCCTTTCTCGATCTTGAACGCCAGCGCCAGCGGGTTGGAGAACGCGCCGGAGATGATGTTGCCCTGGCCGATGCCGAGCAGGTCTTCGACGATGATGCCTCATCAATGCCGGAGAGGATGTCTTTCAGGGGAGTCTGCCCGGGCTGGATGACGAAGTTTGTGAACGACGGTTCAGGCGGATTGAACAGGCCGCGCGAAGCGTTGCCGGTCGATTCGACCCCGGACTGGGCCGCCGTTTTCAGGTCATAGACGAAGCCTTTAAGCACGCCCTTCTCGACAAGCACATTGCGGCGGCGCGGCACGCCCTCGTCATCGTAGGAGGCGCTGGCGAATTTACCGTCAATGGTGCCATCGTCAATGATGGTGATCTTCTCATCGAAAAGCTTTTCGCCAATCTTATCCTTGATCGGTGACGTGCCTTTGTAAACTTCCTTGCCGTTCAAACCCTGGCTGAGCGGAAGGCCAAGCGCCAGTGTGCCGGTGGGAGCGAACAGGACGGGCATTTTGCCGGGCTGGATGCTGGTGATGGTGCGGGCTTTCTTTAGTTTTTCCACCAGGTTGCGGGCAAAGTCGAGATAATCATTATCCCAAACGGTGGCGCCAAACTGGTCATACAGGATGAGCACATCGTCGCCCTCGATGCGGTCAATCTCAAGTCCGAGCGAGAGCGGGGAGGTTTGGAAGGAAACATCCAGGCCCTTCTGGTTTCGGATGCTGGCGGTGACGATACTGCGCTCCAGCCCGATATTGCAACGGGCATCCGGTTCGACGCGCAAAACCAAGTCCAGGATCTCCTTGCCCATCTCCACCAGGCGCGCGATGGGCAGGTCCGCGACAGCCTTGTCAAAGGTTCGGACGGCGGGACCCGGCTTGGGGTCCGGAAAAGAGAACGGGGCTTTATCGCCATACGCGGCAGACTCGAGGGCGTTGGCGGCCAGTTTGTTGATGACCGTCTCGTCCGTCGAGGCGGAGAATCCGAGTTGTCCGTTGCGGATGACGCGCACCGCCGTGCCTTTCGTCTCGGCGACTGCGCAGGTTTTGAGCTGGTTCGCCTCGTACTCGACGGTGGTTTTTTCGTTTTGCAGGCTGAGAACTTCAACCTGTTCGGCCTCTTTTTTTAGTTGAGTCAGAATATCCATTTTCTCTCCTATCGAA
>Ga0210021_1004793_pt1 | contig 10148 bp, 8 predicted proteins | sample CryGeymeta201517_FD_183981 | JGI IMG/M metagenome (GOLD analysis project Ga0210021, IMG submission 183981) | Groundwater microbial communities from Crystal Geyser aquifers in Utah, USA - Crystal Geyser metaG 2015-17 (SPAdes) (version 2) | ecosystem: Environmental > Aquatic > Deep subsurface >... | reverse complement strand
GATGTCCTTCTTCCCAGGCGCGTGGTCGCCGAGGAAGTGTCCCACGAAGGCGGCCACCCACGGTTCGTTGTGGGTAAACCAGGTGTTGACGCGGTCGCCCAAACGTCCCGCGACGACGCGGGCATATTCGGCGAAGTGACCTGCCGTGTCGCGGTTCGGCCATCCGCCCTTATCCTGCAACGCTTGCGGCAAGTCCCAGTGAAAGAGGCAAACGTACGGTTCGATCTTGCGCTTGAGCAGTTCGTCCACGATGCGGTCGTAGAAGTCCAATCCCTTTTTGTTGACCTTGCCCGTTCCGTCGGGAAAAATGCGCGGCCAGGCCGTGGAGAAACGATACGCCTGGATACCCATGTCGGATAGCAAGGCAATGTCTTCCTTCCAGCGGTGATAGTGATCTGCGGCGATGTTGCCATTTTCGTTGTTGGCGATCTTGCCAGGTGTGTGGCTGAACGTGTCCCAGATGGACAACCCGCGTCCATCCATGTTCCACGCGCCTTCGATTTGATAGGCGGAGGTGGCAACACCCCAGATGAAGTCTTTTGGAAAGGTGAGTGTGGTCATGCCATAAGGATACAAGTGATTTTTGATTAAGGCAAGCGAGTCCATGAAGGCGCTTTGCTGTTGTGGCGCGAGTTCGAATCGCCTCTTTAGCAACGCAGCCGACTCAAAACAACGTATTGACAAAGCATATACAACTCGCTATACTGCAATTCGATGAATGTCAAATACGCGCTTCACAACATCGCTTTTGAATGGGACGGCCAAAAAGCCAGCGCCAATCTTCATAAACATGGCATTTCCTTTGAACTGGCTTGTGAATCGTTTTTCGACCCGTTCCTTGCTCGTCTTGATGATGAAGTTGTTGAGGAAGAACTTCGCGAGAAAATACTCGGCATGACGGCAAACTGGAAAATCCTGTACGTTGTGTATGTCATGCGCGATGAAATCATTCGAATTGTTTCCGCCCGTCTGGCGACCCCAGAAGAAAAAGAGACCTATGAAAACCAATAAACTTTCCCAACGTTTGCAAAAAGACCGCCCCATGACCATGGTCAGCATTCGCATTCCCAACGATGTGATTGACGATCTCAAACGCGTCGCGCCCATGCTCGGCCTCTCAGGATATCAATCGCTCATCAAGGCCTACATCGGCCAGGGATTGCGCGCCGATCTGGAGCGCCTCGAAAGCGGCGTGGACATTTCCGCGCTGGTCGAAAGCCTGCGAAAGAAAGGCGTGAAGGATGAGGTCATCTCCTCTGCAATGGCAGAAGCGCAAAGTTCAAATTGACTCCGCGTAGTTGTCTTCATAAAGCAACGCGGCGAAGGTTTCTCACCTTGTTTGCCGCAACCAGACAATCACGGTAAAATCCCTTCGTATTGGAACCTCTTTATCGGCGGCCTCCTGGCCGCTTTTCTTGCGCCACCATGAATCCCATTGTCGAACTCCACGAAGTCGTCAAAGTCTACTCCACCGAAGCGGGCGAGTTTTCCGCGCTTCGGGGCGTTTCGCTTTCCGTGAACGCGGGCGAATTTTTAGGCGTCGTCGGGAAATCAGGCGCGGGCAAATCCACTTTGCTGAACATGATCAACGGAGTGGACCACCTCACCTCGGGCGACGTGCTCGTTCGCTCCAATTCGGACGAGGTGGCGGTTCACCGTCTCGACGAGAGTCAACTGGCCCTCTGGCGCGGGCGGACGATGGGCGTGGTCTACCAATCCTTTCAACTGCTCCCGATGCTGACGCTGATCGAGAACATCGTCCTGCCCATGGACTTGTGCGGACTCTACCAGCCGCGCGAAAGCCGCGCGCGCGCCCTCGATCTCCTCCGCCTCGTCGAGATCGAAGAGCACGCCAACAAATATCCCACCCAAATTTCGGGCGGACAGCAACAGCGCGTCGCCATTGCGCGCGCCCTCGCCAACGATCCGCCCATCCTCGTTGCGGACGAACCAACGGGCAGTCTCGACTCGATCACAGCCGACCACATCTTCGATGTCTTCGAACATCTTGTCAGCGAACAGGGCAAGACCATCATCATGGTCACGCACGACGACTCGCTTGCGCCGCGCTTCTCGCGTCACGTGACTCTCGCGGACGGGGAGATCGTCTCTGACGTGGACAACGCCTCGCGCGTGACGGGGAGCGGGTCGCGGCAAAACGGACGCGTTCGCGCCCCTCAAAGCGGAGCGTCGAAATGACCCTGCGCGTAGCCAGATTAACCAAAGCCAAAGTTGAAAAAAAGATACCGACGCGAGAAGTCGCTAAGAAACCTTCGCGTCCCAAAGCCTCTTCGCGCCCGAAGTTTACTCTGAGCGAAGCCCAAGAGCCTCTTCGCGGTAAAACCCTCAATACCAAATCCAACCACCCAACTACCGAACTACAAAACTACCCAACTACGGAACTACCCAACTACATGATCGAAACGCGCGGCATCGTGAAAACATTTAAAAATGCGGCGGGCGAGTTTGTGGTGCTAAAAGGCATTGACCTGACCATCGGGCGCGGCGAGTTCGTTTCGATTGTAGGCAAATCGGGCAGCGGCAAGTCTACGTTGTTGAACATGATCACGGGCATTGACCACCCCACCGCGGGACAGATGATCGTGGGCGGCACAGACATTTATCACAACATGGGCGAGAGCCAGCGTTCGCGTTGGCGCGGAAAGAATCTCGGCATTGTGTTTCAGTTCTTCCAGTTGCTCCCGATGCTGACCCTGCTCGAAAACGTTATGCTCCCGATGGATTACGCTGACATGTTCGATTTTGACCAATGTCCGCAACGAGCGAAGGAAATGCTCGCGCTCGTGGGATTGGAAAAACAAGCCAGCAAACTCCCCGCCGCCGTCTCCACGGGACAGCAACAAGCCGCCGCGATCGCGCGCGCCCTCGCCTGCGATCCGCCCCTGCTCGTAGCCGATGAACCGACGGGCAACCTCGACTCAAAGTCGGCGGATGCGATCATTGACCTGTTCATGAAATTGGTTTCAGAAGGAAAGACCATTCTGATGGTCACGCACGACCCCTCACTGACCTCGCGCACACACCGCAACATCATCATCTCGGATGGCGAGTTGATTGACGAAGCCATCTCGCGTTCCCTGCCGCAGTTGCGTCACCGTCACATGCTCGAGATGACGAAGAAGGCGCAACGCGTCACCTACCAGCCTGGCGAGACCATTCTCGATTGCGACCAGCATGTAGACAATCTGTTCATCGTCAAAAGCGGCGCGGTGGACGTGATGAAGAAAGACGACGGCCGCGAGCAACAGCTGGCGCAATTGGGCGCTGGAGAGTTCTTCGGTGAGATCGAGTTGTTGCGCGGCGGCAAGGCCATTGCCTGTGTGCGCGCTTCGCAGGAAGGATCCGTCGAAGCGCTGACTTTCCCTCGCGCAGATTTCCTCCGCATCATCGAAGAATCGCCCATCACCGCCGAGGCGCTGGGAAAGGTGGTGGAGGAGAGGTTGGCGCAGAATGCGGAAAGCGGAAGGCGGAAGGCGGAAGGCAGAAGGCGGAAGGCAGAAGGCGGAAGGCAGAAGGCGGAAGGCAGAAGGCGGAAGGCAGAAGGCGGAAGGCAGAAGGCGGAAGGCAGAAGGCGGAAGGCGGAAGGCAGAAGGCGGAAGGCGGAAGGCGGAAGATGAAAGATGAAAAAACGTCGTCCTGAGCGGAGGGTACTCCCGAAGTCGAAGGACAGGTTACCAGAGCAAGTACTGTATCGTGGACTTGCCCTTCGACTGCGCTCCCTCGACTTGCACTCGGTCACTCCGCTCAGGGCAGTGAAAATTACCAATTACCAATTACCAATTACCAATTACCAATTACCAATCACTAACTACCAAACTACGAAACTACCGAACTACCAAACTAAAATGCGACCAAGATGGCGTAAAGTAATTTCCGACCTGTTCGATAACAAAGCCCGCACCGCGATGGTGGTACTGTCCATTGCGGTGGGCGTGTTTTCCATTGGGGTCATCGCGGGGGCGTATGCCATCATTTCCAACGACATGAGCGCCAGTTACGCGGCGAATGTGCCGTCCAATATCGAATTGCGGATGGCCAACTTCAACGATGCGGCGCTCGAGTCCGTGCGGAATTCCAGCGGAGTTGGCGAGGCCGAAGCGCGGCGCGTGTTCAGCATCCGCGTGCGCGTGCCTGGCACGACAAAATGGACGGCGCTCGACATGGTGGCCTTCGATGATTTCGAGAATAACAAGGTCAACCTGTTGACCCCGCTCGAGGGGAAAGCCTGGCCTGGCAAACGCGAAGTGGCGCTCGAACTCGGCGCGCTGGATCACATCAACGCCAAAGTCGGCGGGACGCTGGAATTCCAACTGCCCGACGGCTCGATCAAAACCATGCCCCTCGTCGGCGTGGCGCAGGATACGGCCATGGGCGCGGGTGATTTTCTCGCCTCGCCCTTCGCATACATCACCCAAAGCACCCTGCAATATCTGAAAGAACCGCAAGACTACAACCGCGCCTACATCACCGCCGCCGAAGGCGGGGACGACATCGAACACATCCGCGGCCTCGGCGCGGACCTGAAAACGAATCTCGAAAAGGGCGGCGCGTACGTCATCCGCTCGCGCTTCTCGGAGACGCACAAGCATCCGCTCGCGGATACGGTCAATGCCATCCTCGGCATTCTCATGGCGCTTGGCATTCTCATCGTCTTCCTCTCCAGTTCGCTGATCGCCAACACGCTGGCCGCGCTCCTGCAACAACACATGCGTCACATCGGCGTCATCAAACTCATCGGTGGGCGCGACCGCCAGGTGCTGGTTATGTATCTCGCGCTGATCATGTCGTTCGGCGCGCTGGCCTTGCTGATCGCCATCCCGCTGGGCGGACAGGGCGCGTACGGACTGGCCGCCTTCATCGCAAGCGAAATGAATTTCGCGCTCCTTGGTTATCGCATCGTCCCCTCGGCGCTTCTTATCCAGACTTTGGTCGGGTTGCTGGTTCCCCTGATCGCGGGACTCGTCCCCGTCGTCAACGGCTCGCGCGTCACCGTGCTGAAAGCCATCAGCGGGGAAGCGGCCCGGGAGGAAGGAGGCAGGCTCAAGGGGAGTCCGACGCGAGTCTCGCGCTGGGAGTGGATCCAGACTCGATTCACGATCGCGCTCGCGAAGCGCGGCATCCACATCCCGCGTCCGTTCGTCATCTCGCTTCGCAACACGTTCAGGCGGCGCGGCCGTCTCCTGTTGACTCTGTTCACGCTGACGATGGGCGGCGCGATCTTTATCGCGGTCTTCAACGTGCGCGTGACGTTGCACGATTACATCGGCGCGATCAGCCGTTATTTCGTCGCGGACGTGTCGCTCGATTTCGACGCGCCGTATCGCCTGCGCGAGATGGAGCAGATGGTGATGCAGGTGGACGGCGTGGAGCGGATGGAGGGCTGGCAGTTCGTGAGCGGCGAGTTGCTGGACGAGAACGGCGACGTGTTCGAGAACCTGAATATTTTCGCGCCGCCCGCGCACAGCGAGTTGGTCAAACCGATTTTGGTAAAGGGACGCTGGATCGAACCGGACGATGTGCGAAAGTTCGCGGTCAGTGAGGCCGCCTATAAATATTATCCCGACCTGGAGCCTGGCGATCTGTTGCCGGTGAGCGTGCTTGGCAAAAAAGAGACCTGGGAAGTCGTGGGCATTTTCAAATTTGTGGATCGCGAGGGCATGTTGGCCTACGCGCCGTATGAATATATTTCGCAAACAACGAACCTGGCGAACCGCGCCTACATGTTCCGACTCGTGACGACGCGCCACGACCGCGCCTACCAGGACGCGAAGGCCGAGGAACTGGATGTGTTCCTGCGCGAGCGCGGCTACAAACTGCACAGCGCCGAAGCGGGAAGCGCCTCGCTCGACATCGCGGTGGAGAGCCTCGACACGCTGGTGGTCTTCTTGCTCATCATGGCCGTGCTGACGGCGGTCGTCGGCTCGATGGGACTCACTGGCACGATGAGCATGAACGTGCTGGAGCGCACGCGCGAGATTGGGATCACAAGAGCCATCGGCGCGGATGACCGCGCCGTGATGCGGACGGTGATCGCGGAGGGCGTGGTGATCGGGATGATCTCGTTCGCGTTCGCGATTTTGCTGTCCATCCCGTTCACGTATTTGCTTTCGACCATTGTGAGTCTCGCGGTGTTCGAGACGCCGATTGACACGGTCTTCACGTGGTCGGGCTACGCCATCTGGCTTGGACTGGCGCTGGCGCTTTCGGCGGTCGCGTCCATCCTCCCCGCGCGCAACGCGGCGACGATGACGATACGGGAAGTGCTTGCTTATGAATAGTAAGTGGTAATTGGTAAGTGGTAATTTCAGTACCGCAACATTCATGTTGCCTTTCGATGTGGTGGACACTGCCACTCGCAAGATGAATCTTGCGGTACTGCCAACCGATTTGTTGTTTGATGAAGAACGCCTTGCCTTTCCCCTCTCCCGATTACGGGAGAGGGGCAGGGGTGAGGGCAGGGGTGAGGGCAGAGGAAAGGTGAAACTATGAAGAAACTCTCTCTCTTGTTTTTTGTTTTTGCATTCGCCCTCGCGGCTTGTGGGACGCCCGCGACGGCGATATCCGTCGCGGCGACGCCCGCGTCTGCGCCCGCGAATGCGGTCATTGTGGAGGGACACCTGGTCCCCGAAGGGGCAAATCCGCTGCAACCCAAAACATCCCTGGTGCGTATTGTAAACTTGAGAGGTAAGTTGCCTGGCGCTTGATCCCGAAAAGGGAGCAAGCGCCAGGCAACGGAACGCCAAAGAAATAAAGTGAAGGAACTGACATGGAAAACAAAGTCAATGGCTCGATGATAGATTTGCGCGGCGTGGTCAAGACCTACAAGACCGGCGCCGTGAACACAACCGCCCTCAAAGACATCACACTTCAGGCGCAAGCCAATGAATTCATCGCCGTGATGGGTCCTTCCGGCTCCGGCAAGTCCACCCTCATGAACATGATCACCGGCATTGACCACCCCACCAGCGGAGAGGTGTACCTCGGCGGAACGGCCGTCCACAAACTCGGCGAGAACCAACTGGCGCTCTGGCGGGGACGGAACGTCGGCGTTGTCTTCCAGTTCCTCCAATTGCTGCCCACCCTGAACATCCTGGAGAACGTGATGCTGCCGATGGATTTTTGCAACGTTTACTCCCGGCGAGAGCGAGGGAAGCGGGCAATGAGCCTGTTGGAACAGATGGGGATTGCCGACCAGGCGCACAAATTTCCAAGCGAACTCAGCGGCGGTCAGCAACAGCGGGCGGCCATTGCCCGCGCCCTGGCGAACGACCCGTCGCTGATTGTCGCCGATGAGCCGACGGGCAACCTGGATACGGCCAATGCCAGGGAGGTCATGGCTCTGTTTCGGGAACTGGTCGAACAGGGCAAGACCCTGCTGATCGTCACCCACGATCTGTCGTTGGGCAAGCAGGCCGGGCGGGTGATCCATCTGCTGGACGGACAGATTCAGCGGGATGTGAGCAACGGTTCGGCCGGCCAGGAGGCGCAGCCATGAGCGCAATATGGCATAAAGTCTGGCGCGATCTATGGGACAACAAATTACGCACAATCCTGGCGGCGCTTTCGATTGCCGTGGGCGTGTTCGCGCTGGGGATGCTTTTTGGCGCGTCCGGGGCGATGCGCGCTCGCGTGGCGGAGAACCTGCGCGCCAACAACCCGGCGCATATCGCATTCTACATCGGCACACCGTTTGACCGGGGGGTTGTGAACGCGATTTCGCGGCAGGGCGAGGTCGCTGCGGCGGAAGGCATAACCCAAACTTCCTTCCAATGGAAGTTGGAGGGCGAGACGGAGTGGCGCAACGGGAGAATCAACACACGCGATTACCAGGAACAGCAGATGTTCCCGGTTCAATTGTTGAGCGGCGAATGGCCGGGCAAAGACACGCTGGTTATGGAGCGCCAGGCGTCGGAAAAGTTCAATGTTCCGGTCGGCGCGGCCATCCTGATTAAAGCAGGGGAAAGGGAGAAGCGTTTCCTCATCACCGGACTTGCGCACGACTATAACATTTGGGCTCCGCTGTTTGGCGGCCCCGCCTATTTCTACGCCACACCGCGGACCGTTGCCCGGCTGAGCGGCATGGAAAAGGGCGCTTTCACAAGACTCTATATTCGCCTGCGTTCCTTCGAGAGCGAAGAACATGCAAAAGAGGTAGCGCGCCAGATCCAGCATCGGCTGGAATTGATGGGCCTGGCGGTAGAGGGGGTTGATGTGAACGATCCCAATGTTGATAACTGGCAACAACAATTGGACGGCGTGTTTCTCGTCCTGGGGGCGATGGGAGGGCTGTCGTTGGGATTGAGCGCGTTCCTGATCTTCAACACGATGAGCGCGATCATAGGGCAGCAGGTGTGGCAGATCGGCGTGATGAAAACCGTCGGCGCGACGTTTGGGCGCATCATCCGCCTCTACCTGATGGCGGCGCTCATTTACGGCCTGCTGGCCCTGCTCATCGCCATTCCGGCCGGCGCCATCGGCGCCCGTTTTCTCTCGGCGTGGATGTTGGGTATGATGGATGTTCCTGCCGGGGAGCTTCACCAGGCGCCGCTGGCATTCATCGTGCAGTTGACGGTGGGGTTGCTCACGCCGCTCCTGGGGGCGCTGATACCGGTCGTCGGCGGGGCGCGCATCAGCGCGCACCAGGCGATCAGCGCCCATGGGGTAGGCGGCATGTTTGGCCGCAGTTGGCTGGATCGCCTGATCGGGCGCATCCGCTTCCTGCCACGACCGCTGGCGCTCAGCCTGCGCAACACTTTCCGCCGCAAGGCGCGCCTGGCGCTCACGCTGGTCACCCTCGCCATGGGCGGCCTGATGTTCATGGCGGTCATGAGCGTGAGCACAACGCTGGATAACTTTATGGATGAAGCCCTCAGCGATATAAACTTCGATGTTGATTTGTGGACCAGCCGTCCATATCGTGTGGGTAGTCTGAGCGAACCCGCCCTGGGCGTGCCGGGGGTGACTGCCGCTGAGGTCTGGGGCTTCGGAAGCGCAGCCGTGCTGCTGGGCGGGGAGGAAATCGAGATACAACTCTGGGGAGTGCCGGATCATTCCACGATATTTCATCCCAACCTTACCGGCGGGCGCGCCTTGCAGCCGGGGGATGGGCAAGTTATCCTGCTCAACAACAAACTTGCCACCGACGAGGGCATCCGGCCCGGTGACGTGATTACGCTGAAGATTCAAGGGAAAGAATCGGACTGGACGGTGGCAGGCGCCGCGATTAACCTCTGGAATGGCCAAATGGTTTCTTTCGTACCGCTTGACGTTCTGCAGCGGAAGACCGGCGCTATCAACCAGGGCAGTGCAGTCTTTGTGGCCTCCGAAAAGCACGATGCCGAATCGCAAAACCAGTTAGCCCGTGATTTGCGCGAGGCCTACAGCGCGCGCCACTTTACCGATCTTACCCTTAAAAGCGTTGCCCAAATGCGAGAGGAAAACAGCTCGATGTTCAATATTCTCATCTACCTGTTGCTATCCATGGCGCTTCTGGCGGCGGCGGTGGGCAGTTTTGGGCTGATGGGGAGCCTGTCCATCAACGTGGCGGAGCGGAGGCGTGAGATCGGCGTGATGCGCGCCACCGGCGCGCAAGGCCGCGCTGTCATCGGGATATTCGTCGTCGAGGGGATGATGACAGGAGCGCTCTCCTGGCTGTTCGCCGCGCTGCTCAGTTACCCTGTCGGGAAAGCCTTCGTCAATGCGCTTGGAAGCGCCCTCCAACTACCCATGGGCAGTTACCGCTATTCCTTCGGGGGGGTGGCGGGCTGGCTGGCGATTGTCCTGGCGCTTTCGGCCTTGTCGAGCCTGTGGCCGGCGCGTCAGGCGACCAAGGTCAGCGTGCGCGAAGCGCTGGCGTACGAGTAAATCCTGTTTCATTTCATTCGTTCAAGGAGAATACCATGTTAAAAAATCATCGTATGTTGTGGATCGTGGGCGGCCTGGTGTTGGTTGCCCTGCTTGCGGCCTGCGGGACGCCCGCGACCGCGACGCCCAAACCCGCCGCGACTTCCGCGTCTGCGCCCGCGAATGCGGTCATCGCGGAGGGACACCTCGTCCCCGCGCAGGACGCGACTCTCGCGTTCCAGGCGCGCGGCACGGTAAAGGAAGTCAGCGTCAAGATTGGCGAC
>Ga0210021_1004791_pt1 | contig 10149 bp, 8 predicted proteins | sample CryGeymeta201517_FD_183981 | JGI IMG/M metagenome (GOLD analysis project Ga0210021, IMG submission 183981) | Groundwater microbial communities from Crystal Geyser aquifers in Utah, USA - Crystal Geyser metaG 2015-17 (SPAdes) (version 2) | ecosystem: Environmental > Aquatic > Deep subsurface >... | reverse complement strand
ACCGCCGAACCAGAAGCACTTCTCCTGCTAAACTGCGCGGAGCGCGACCCTGATGAGTCACCCCCTTGCGGGGTGGCTCATCAGGGTCTTGTTCCGGTCAGAGCACAAATCCCAATCTGCTAAACTGTATTCAATGAGCTTGAGCACATGGGACTTGTTCCGGTCAGAGCACAAATCCCAATCTGCTAAACTCATCGCCAAAAAAAGCAAGCTTATCCGCGAGTTCCGGTCAGAGCACAAATCCCAATCTGCTAAACTATGCGCCTATTCTTTTGGGAGATCAGCATGGTTCCGGTCAGAGCACAAATCCCAATCTGCTAAACTATCGACGGCTACATCATGCGGAAGACGCTAGTTCCGGTCAGAGCACAAATCCCAATCTGCTAAACTCAGAGCCGCAACAACTACCGCGCCGATTCCGTTCCGGTCAGAGCACAAATCCCAATCTGCTAAACTTCGCGCCGTTTCTTCCAGTCCTTCCAGATGGTTCCGGTCAGAGCACAAATCCCAATCTGCTAAACTCCGAGCGAATCAAAGCCGAATTCGGGTTTAGTTCCGGTCAGAGCACAAATCCCAATCTGCTAAACTTCCCCGCCCTTGTCTGCATCTTGTAAAACAGTTCCGGTCAGAGCACAAATCCCAATCTGCTAAACTCCGAAAAAGGCGTGGGAATGATGCATATTGGTTCCGGTCAGAGCACAAATCCCAATCTGCTAAACTTTTGTCATCGGCGAAGTAAGGCCCGGTTCGGTTCCGGTCAGAGCACAAATCCCAATCTGCTAAACTGTTCTCCGGCCCCAGCAAACCCGATGATTGGTTCCGGTCAGAGCACAAATCCCAATCTGCTAAACTATGATAACCGCTCCGTGAAGGAGATTCTGGAGTTCCGGTCAGAGCACAAATCCCAATCTGCTAAACTAAGCTACAAAATCTTGAATTCACAAATTGAGTTCCGGTCAGAGCACAAATCCCAATCTGCTAAACTAACCCATAGATTCGAGCTCATGCTGATTAAGTTCCGGTCAGAGCACAAATCCCAATCTGCTAAACTCTCATAAAGTTTAATACATAACTAGGGATAGTTCCGGTCAGAGCACAAATCCCAATCTGCTAAACTCGCAACACGACAACCACCTGATTCACCGGGTGATTGTCGTGTTTTTGCGGGAAAGAAACAACGTGTTCCATCAGAATAACTCGTATTGATCCGGCGATTTGAGAGCGGGTTGTTTGGCTTTTCCTCTGAATGTGAGGATGCGTTCGTACTGTTTGTCGGTGAACTGCAGTATGTTGACTTTGCCGCCCGCGGGCAAGGATTTTTCGACCTGTGTGCAATAGGTGTCCACTTGGCTCTGACTGCTGCAAAAACGCATATAAACCGAAAACTGTGACATCTCGAAACCCATGTCGAGCAGTGCATTTCGAAAGTCCGTGGCGGCTTTGCGTTCGGCCTTTTCGACAACCGGCAAATCGAACATCACCACGACCCACATAAGGCGATACCCCGAGAGCATCTTGTGCTAATCATCCTGCAATGACGACGCGAGATTGAGCGGTAGCCCCGGCGGTGGAAGATCGAGCTTGTCTTTTTCTCCCATGAAAACTTGCGCCAAAGAGATCGCAAGTTTTTGTGCGCACACCATCACCGGGGTTGCACCTGCGCTGGTTTGCATGTCGTCATATAAAGTTTTGACCAGGGCGCGTTTGCTTTCGGGCGTGATCATTGTTTCCCCTTGCCGCTGGAGTTGCCAAACCTTCAAGTCAATCACCGGCCTGAACGGCTCCATCAAGTCGTCCACCAAACGCATGGCGTTGCCTTCGTTGCTGTGGTGCAGCCCGATGGTGGGGTGCAGCCCAGCCGCGACGATCGCGCGTGCGGTGGCAGCACGAAGAACTGTATATCCATAGTTGAGCATGGCGTTAATGCCGCCACCTTGCTGATCACGGCGAAAGTCTTCGCCAAACAATAACCCCCAATAGCGCTTGGCGCCTTGCGCCTCGAAATTCTCCGGGTCACCCGAGCGAACTTTGCGCACCAGTGCTTGCAGCGGAACAAATGGAGCACCTGCGGCCTCAAGCGCAGCGGCTTGTTGCTGGAGTTTGGATTTGACGATGTCTGCCCACATGCGCTTGATCAATGGTTGTGTGGCGGCGAGTTGCGCGTCAAACCGTTTGGCCTGCTGATAATTGCCGTCGATGGTCATCACCATCCCGACCGCATTATGGTTGGCGGCGCATAACACAAACGGGGCGCAACGCTCTGCCAGTGCCACCAGCAGATTGTTGGTATAGCTCAGTCCGTGGGCATTAGCGATCACGGCAGCGATATCATCCAGCGGAACCTGCCCCAACTCTTTGCGATCACCTTCGGTATCTTGCACCACAAGAAAACCGCGCGAGAGAAACAGATGCCGCTTGTCATCCGCCACTTCGACGATGCGGCCTATCATTTCCCTTATTCCTTGAAGCCGGGATCGCGCAACTCGCCGATGGGAGAGATGGTTACGCGTCGGGCTCTGAAGCCGCGCAGACTATCTGGCGAAATACTTTTCTGGAAGAAGTTGTCTTCTAACGCCGACAAATTGAATGGCTTTCCCGCCTTCCGACCCTTCTGTGCCGCAAGCTTTGCGGTATAACGCGCACTGATATTTGATTCATTGTGTAGCACGAATGTAATTGCACCTGTGCTGTTGATTTTCAGTACGCACATCAATTGCGTTATTCCATCAACTTCTGCGCGAACATAATCGCCAATCAACAACCGCATGACCAATGGTTGCTCACTAATGCTTAAGGTCGGATGATGTAGTCTGGCCTCTCCGAATTGAGCAACAATCTGGTATGCACGGTAGCGTTCTATAACTTCAGCCGTCCATCCAGCATTTTCTGTTCTGATGATTTCAATGCAGTAATTGCTTCTGCTCCACAGTCCCATGTAAGGTTTGGGGGAGCCATTCTCAAGTAGCCCGTGGCGATAGCCATTCAGTGATTTAGCTTTATCATCTGTGAAGCTAACAACATCACGGTTTAAGATAGGCCTCTGGCGTTGACCATCAATTTCTTGCCTGTAGGTCGCCTTGCCTTCCCCTCTCAATCCATAAATGGTGGCATCAAAAATTCCGCCTTGATAAGCATGGTCTGGACGATGGCTAATCCAGATATTTTCAATCGCACGTTGCACATGCTCCCGATAACTTTCCCATGGCAGTGGCATGTTCTCCACCAGGCGATTGAGTTGTTGTTCGCGCGCGCTGGCGCTGGCTTTGGCAAAGCGTTGCAGAAGCCCTTGATCTGTTACCGCAATGACGCAGGCATCAACCGCGTGATGGCGGTGGTCGTTGCGGTTCTTTTCCCCGTGGAGGCCGAGTACGTCGTTTAGGCCGAATTTGCCGCGCAACATGGCCGTCATGCGACCTGGAATGACGCGCGTATTGGGACAGATCAAGTTCAGGTATTCACGCGCAACTTTACTAAGATGGCGTGTGTCATTCAGCGCGCGTGCCAAAAATCCCTTGTCATCCTTGAGCCAGCGTTGGTAACCATCTTCGGCAAAGCGATAGCGCTTTTCTTTGCGCATATTGCCGGCACGTGCAACGATGTCCTCAAAGTTCCAGCCTTGATTAGCAAAATCCTGCCTTGCATCCCAAGGGGTTCGGTTGCCTTTGACCCGATTCGCTTTGCGCATCGCCACGGTTTTGTTATTGAGGCTGTCGTCCAGGGTTTGTGAAAATGGTAGGATATGCTCGATTTCAACTTCATCGCTCAATACCATCGTGGCGCTGATTGGGGTGCCGGAATAAGGACATTTCCGATCGGCGATATCATCGCTCAGTTCTTCCCACAAAATCATCTTCTCGATGTCGTCTCGGTGTACCTGTTCTTCGCTGATATTCAGTATTCCTGCGGCCTCCTTGCGGAGACGTTCATTGCGTTTTTGATTCTTGGCCTGCCGCTCCTGTTCTTCCTTGCGTTGTTCCCGGCTTTGTTTCAAATCACGAGCCACCTCGACAATTACTTCGCTGGGATGTCCGTAGCGCTTGATGAGGGAATTCACGACCAGTCGGGTCTGATTCAAACCAATATGCACGGTCGGATTGGCGATTTTGCCGTAGCGTTTCTCGGGTGAGTCTTCCGGTTTGCCGCTACCAAAGCCAACATGACGCTGTAGGTATTCGCCGTAGTAAGGCAGTTCCTTGTGAATATGGAATGCCTTGATCTCACCCGTATCCTGATCGATGATTTCCACTTTGACGGTGACACCAGGAATTTCTGAATTGGTGGTGAGTTTGCTGTGATGTTCAAAGCCTGCGGCCTGTACCGCCTTGTCATACGTTACGACATCTTTGCGCAACTCCGGCAGGATAAGCGCAAGCGCTTTGGCGCATAGACTGCCATAGCCTTCTGGCAGGCCTGCATTGGCGATTGCTTCGGCGTGCTGTTCATCAACTCCAGTTTCATTTTGCAGCCAGTGCACGAGCTTGCCTTCGTTTTCTTCCGTGAGAAGTTGCATCACAATGGCATCCTGCTCGGTTTCGTTGAGTTTGAACCATGCAGGCCCGAAGTGTTCGTTCTTGCCAAGGATTGCGCTAGTGGTATTGCCTTTTAGTTCTTCGTGTTTTGGGTCTTCAAAGTTGAATTTCACCGCCCCGCCTACGCCGAGCAGCTTCTTGATTTTCGTGAATGTACATTTGTTGTTTTCTTCCAGTGCGGTGATGAGCGTGTCACGCTGTTGCAAGGTTAATGGTTCTTCCTTCAGCCCATTTCGCAGGATGCGCAGGTTGTTCACCTCCTGATACATGCGGAAACGCTGGGTGGTGGGCAGAGCCAGCGGGGCGCGTTCCTCATCCGGCATGAGCGTGCAACGCCCAGGCTTGACGGGTTTGAGTGGACGTTGATGCAACAGTACGTCTTTCAGGTCGTCACGGGCTTTCTCGTTGAATTGTGAGGGGTTCAGTTCGGCTTGATTCCTCCAGAGTTCGTCAAACTCATGCTCGATCATCGCGCGATCGATATAGAGGTCGTAATACTTGTTTATCCTTGTCTTGCCGTCTTCCTTGATCTCTTTGTCCTGGTGATAACGGGCGCGCACGGGCTTGCCAGCCAAGTCGCGCTTGTATAACCATTCGCCGACTGTGCGGTAGTTTTCTGTTTTGAGCGTTTCGCGCAGTTTGCTGATTGCAGTTTTCAGTGCGCCGCTGTCATTATCTTTTTTGTCTGTTTTGCGATTGCTCTTGAAGCCGCGCCGCTGGTTGATGTGGAAAAGCGCGCGGCCAAATTCTGCAGGACTCAGAGCTTCATCCAAGCCTTTGGCTCTCAGCACATAAGGGTTCAGAGTTTCCAATGCCTTGCGCTGCACTTCTTCTGCGGGGAAGAAGCCGTATTCAATGAGCGTGCGCAACATGCGCGCCTTGCGTTTCAGCAGGCGGTCGCGCCTGCGGCGCATGGCGCGCGCTTCTCGGCGGGTAACGGCCAGTGAGGATCCATCCTTTGGATTGCGGCCATCGGAGAAGATGCGGACGCCCGCTTTAATGACGGCGCATGGTTGGTTGTCGGCATTCAGTCGAATCATTGCCCAGCCAAGTGAGGTGGAACCCAAATCAAGCGCCAGGCGATAACGCATCCTATTTTGCATGTTGCCCCCTTTGTGTGAGTGTGGGATTCTATTACGAATTTCTTGACGATATCGATTCTGGGAACTAGGATGCCACCCACCAGTAGATTGGGATTTGTGCTCTGACCGCTAACAAGCTGAAAGATGCACCAAATGAAAGAGCCGCTATATGCGGCTCTTTGCTTTGGTTGGATAGTATTACCGCAGAATCAAATTGTGGCTTTGCCGACTGCCTCGCGGTTCAGCTTTTTTCAGTTGGTTTGTTCCGCAACTTTGTTTTGCTTCTTCAAAGTAATACGAGATTGTCTCTGTGGATCAGTTCCGGCTCGTCGATATAGCCGAGGATGGCTTCGATCTCGCTGCTGGGTTTTCTGGCGATGAGGCGGGCTTCGTCGGCGCTGTAGTTGACCAGGCCGCGCGCGATGTCGCGGCCGTCGCCGTCGAGGAGGGCGACGACCGCGCCGCGCTGGAAGTTGCCGCCGACACCGGTGACGCCGATGGGGAGCAGGCTTTTGCCTTCCTGGCGCAGGGCGCGCACCGCGCCGTCATCCAAAGTCAGTTTGCCGCTGACCTGCAGGTGGTCGGCCAGCCATTGCTTGCGCGCATCCAGCGCGAGGGCGGGAGCGAGCAGCAGGGTGCCGATGGCTTCGCCTTGCAGCAGGCGCGGCAACACGTCTTTTTTATGGCCGGAGGCGATGACGGTGTGCGCGCCGCTGCGCGCGGCGCGTTTGGCAGCGAGCACCTTGGTGATCATGCCGCCGCGCCCGATGTGGCTGCCCGTGCCGCCGGCCATCAGCTCCAGTTTGCCGTCGCCCGCCTGCGCTTCACGGATGGGGGTGGCGCTGCTGTCTGTGCGCGGGTCGGCGGTGAACAGGCCGGTCTGGTCGGTGAGGATGACCAGCGTGTCGGCTTCGATCAGGTTGGTGACCAGCGCGCCGAGGGTGTCGTTGTCGCCGAATTTGATCTCGTCGGTGACCACGGTGTCGTTCTCGTTGATGATCGGTATGACGCCGAGGTTGAGCAGGGTGCGCAGGGTGGAGCGCGCATTCAGATAGCGTTCGCGGTCGGCCAGGTCGGCGTGGGTGAGCAACACTTGCGCGGCGAGCAGGTGGTGCTCGCGGAATGCGCTTTCGTAGGCTTGCACCAGCCCCATCTGGCCGACGGCTGCCGCCGCCTGCAATTCATGCACCGCGCCGGGGCGTTGTTTCCAGCCGAGGCGTTGCATACCCTCGGCGATGGCGCCGGAGGAGACGAGTAGCACCTCGCAGCCGTGCGCGCGCAGGGCGGAAATTTGCTGCGCCCAATTGCCGATAGCCCGCAGGTCCAGACCGGCGCCACTGTTGGTGACCAGGCTGCTGCCGACTTTGACGACGATGCGACGGGCTTGTGTCAGTACGGTTTTCATAGCGATGGGTCGTAGATATCGATTCCGCTTTCCTGCGCGCTGTCGCTGACCGCTTCCTGTTCTTGTGCCGCGACCCGGTCCAGGTGTTCCATGATGGCGTAAGTCATTTCCTTGCAGCCCTCGCCGTTGATGGCGGAGATGGTGAAGTGGCGCGTGCCTTCGCCGTAGGCCTCAAGGAAAGCGGCGACTTTTTCTTCGCGGTCCTGCAATAGGTCGAGTTTATTCAGTACCAGCCAGCGCGGTTTATTGTAGAGCGTTTCGTCGTATTTTTTCAGTTCGTTGACCAGCGCATGCGCTTCGTGCACCGGGTCGGCACCTTCGTGCAGCGGGGCGAGATCGACCAGATGCAGGAGCAGGCGGGTGCGCGCCAGATGGCGCAGGAACTGGTGGCCGAGTCCCGCACCTTCCGCCGCACCTTCGATCAGGCCGGGAATGTCGGCGATGACGAAGCTTTTCTGGTCGGACACGCGCACCACGCCCAGATTCGGGTGCAGGGTGGTGAAGGGATAGTCGGCGACTTTGGGCTTGGCAGCCGAGACGGAACGAATGAAGGTGGACTTGCCCGCGTTGGGCATGCCGAGCAGGCCGACATCGGCCAGGACTTTCAGCTCCAGTTGCAGTTCGCGCCGCTCCCCTTCTTCGCCCGGCGTGCATTGGCGCGGGGTGCGGTTGGTGCTGGATTTGAAATGCAGGTTGCCGAGGCCGCCCCTGCCGCCGCGGGCGAGCAAAACTTTCTCGCCGTCGCGGGCGAGGTCGGCGATCACTTCGCCGCTGTTGAGGTCGGTGATGACGGTGCCGACCGGCATGTGCAGGATGATGTCGTCCGCGCCCTTGCCGTAGCAGTCCGCGCCGCGCCCGGATTCGCCGTTCTTTGCGCGGTGCATGCGCGCGTAGCGGTAATCGACCAGGGTGTTGATGTTGCGGTCGGCGACCGCATACACGCTGCCGCCGTGGCCGCCATCGCCGCCGTCGGGTCCGCCCTTTTCGATGTATTTCTCGCGCCGGAAGCTGGCCGCACCGTTGCCGCCGTTGCCGGCGATCACTTCAATTTTTGATTCGTCGATGAATTTCATGGGGGTGCCCGAAAACAAAAAAGCCCTATCTCGCGATAGGGCTCATTCTAACTGCATGTGCTGCTTTACGCGGGGACGATGCTGACCGTCTTGCGGTTGAGCGCGCCCTTGACCGCGAATTGCACCTTGCCGGTGATCTTGGCGAAAAGTGTGTGGTCCTTGCCCATGCCGACGTTGTCGCCGGCGTGAACCTGGGTGCCGCGCTGGCGGATAATGATGCTGCCGGCGCTGATCAGTTCACCACCGTAGCGCTTGACGCCCAGTCGTTTCGAATGTGAGTCGCGGCCGTTACTGGTACTGCCGCCGCCTTTTTTCGATGCCATGTTCTAGCTCCTTATGCTTAAGCGGAGATGCCGTCGATGCGGATCTCGGTGTAGTTTTGACGATGCCCCTGGTGCTTCTGGTAGTGCTTGCGGCGACGCATCTTGAAGATGGTCACTTTCTTGTGGCGACCGTTGGCAACAATGGTGGCTTTGACCGAGGCGCCGTTCAGCAGGGGTTGGCCCACGCTGATTTTCTCGCCGGCGCCGATCATCAGCACCTTGTCCAACACGATCGCGCTGCCGACTTCGCCGTCAACTGATTCAATTTTGAGCGTTTCGCCCTGGACAACGCGATATTGCTTGCCACCGGTTTTGATTACTGCGTACATAACGACCTCACTTGATGCGGTTTCTTTTGTTAGGGCATAACCTGAAGGTTAGCCTCCACTGCAACTTCATTTTCGGAAAGGCGCGCATTATACCCAAATCGCCTTGCCCGTCAAAACCTTTTGTGGTGTGCCTTAACGCCGCATCGAATCGAAGAACTCGGCGTTGTTTTTCGTGGCCTTGACCTTGTCCAGCAGGAATTCCATCGCTTCCAGCTCGTCCATCGGGTACAGCAGCTTGCGCAGCAGCCAGATTCTTTGCAGGATTTCGGGTTTGAGCAGCAGTTCTTCCTTGCGCGTGCCGGAACGGTTGACGTTGATCGCCGGGTAGATGCGCTTTTCGGCCATGCGGCGATCCAGATGGATTTCCATGTTGCCGGTGCCCTTGAATTCCTCGTAGATCACGTCATCCATGCGGCTGCCGGTATCGACCAGGGCAGTGGCGATGATGGTCAGCGAGCCGCCTTCCTCGATGTTGCGCGCCGCGCCAAAAAAGCGTTTGGGGCGCTGCAGGGCGTTGGCATCCACGCCGCCGGTCAGCACCTTGCCGGAGGAGGGGATGACTGTGTTGTAGGCGCGCGCCAGACGGGTGATGGAGTCGAGCAGGATGATCACGTCCTTCTTGTGCTCAACCAGTCGCTTGGCTTTTTCCAGCACCATCTCGGCGACCTGCACATGGCGGGTGGCCGGCTCGTCGAAGGTGGAGGCGACCACTTCGCCGCGCACGGTGCGGCTCATTTCGGTCACTTCTTCCGGGCGTTCGTCGATCAGCAATACGATCAGCGTGGCGTCCGGATTGTTGGCCGAGATGGAGTGGGCGATATGTTGCAGCATTACCGTCTTGCCCGACTTGGGTGAGGCGACCAGCAATCCGCGCTGGCCTTTGCCGATCGGCGCGACGATGTCGATGATGCGTCCGGTAATATTTTCCTCGGCGCGGATGTCGCGCTCCAGTGACATGTGAACGGTAGGGAACAGCGGGGTCAGGTTCTCGAACAGGATCTTGTTCTTGGCATTCTCCGGCGGTTCGCCGTTGACCCTGTCCACCTTGACCAGCGCCACGTAGCGCTCGCCGTCCTTCGGTGTGCGAATCTCGCCCTCGATCGAATCGCCGGTGTGCAGATTGAACCGGCGCACCTGGCTGGGACTGACGTAAATGTCGTCCGGTCCGGCCAGATACGAGGTGTCGGGCGAGCGCAGGAAGCCGAAGCCGTCTGGCAGCACTTCCAGCGTGCCTTCGCCATATATGCTTTCGCCTTTTTTCGCGTGACTTTTCAGCAGCGCGAACATCAGGTCCTGCTTGCGCATGCGGTTGGCATTGTCGATTTGGCTGGTGGTGGCCATTTCCACCAATTCGGTGATGTGTTTGGTCTTGAGGTCGGATAAATGCATAGTCAGAATGGAGCGCTTC
>Ga0210021_1004744_pt1 | contig 10208 bp, 8 predicted proteins | sample CryGeymeta201517_FD_183981 | JGI IMG/M metagenome (GOLD analysis project Ga0210021, IMG submission 183981) | Groundwater microbial communities from Crystal Geyser aquifers in Utah, USA - Crystal Geyser metaG 2015-17 (SPAdes) (version 2) | ecosystem: Environmental > Aquatic > Deep subsurface >... | reverse complement strand
CTGAACAGCAATGCCGCTCCTGCCATCACTGGTTCAATTGCCCGACCTGCGGTGATCGTATTTCCAAAAATACTTTGCTGACCTGCCCGCGCTGTGGCACCGGGCTGCGCTGAATGGCGATTTTTTGTTCAGTCGGCCCGCCGATCTTCGACCCACAAGAGTCCGTCGTGGGCTTTGATATTTTTTTTCGCCAATGAAAGCCCAGTCCCAAGCCTTTGCCGTCATCACCCAGACGCTCTGAATCGTAACTATTCAGTTCTTTCCTGGTCGTGAGACCAGTAAAATTTTCCACCGAAACGGGGGCTGCCTGCTGGCAGCCCCCGCGGTGCATTATTTGCTGTTTTGTGATTCATCAGTTGGCAGCTTCCCCACGGGAGGCTTACAGGCGGCGGACATTCAGGTTTGTACCCCCATGCGGGGTAAAACCCAACGATTCAAAATGTACCAGGCGGCAACAACGCCCAGCAGTAGTAACAGCTCTTGCATAATCATGCCCTTTCAAGATGTTGCCCCGCTCAGGCATGCCCTTCGCTGTCAAGATCCAAAGACAGGAATTTCTCGGCCAGGGTATAGGCCAAGGCGCTGAAAGCGATGCAGCCTAAAACAATCAGCCCCTCAGCCACTGAGGGAGTGTAGGTGAACAAACCATCAATCAGCCCGGCAGTGCCGGCTTTCATCGGATAAACCTGACCGCTGATGGTCATATCATAGCGCATAAAAAACATCCCGACCAGAGCCAACACGCTGGCAATCATGGTGGTAAAGGGCGTACGGTTTTTACTTAGCAGCAATGCCAGGGGGATCGCCAGACCAAGCAAGATTTCTCCAAGCCAGAAATTGAGGGCCAGGGAGCCACTGAGCAGGTTTTTAACCGGCTCATAATGACCCGGCTGAGTGCCATAAATTCCAATGACCACGTTCCAGAAAACCGAAAAAATCAAGACAAATATCATCAGGCGCAAAATTCGACCCAGCAGCCGAATCACGCGCTTGTCGTTGTCATCCATCTGCAATCCACGCACACTATGTTGAAAATACATGACAATCGAAATGATGGCGGTGCCTGACACCAAGGCCGTAATCAAAATATAAACTGGCAAAAAAGCCCCGTGCCAGAAGGGGCGCGCCAGGGTCAGGCCAAAGACCGCCCCCAGCACCGAGGGGGCGGCGATGGCAAACAAAAAGCCCAGCGAGCCCGTTATGATCGACAATTTGTGATTGTTGGTCATCAGGGCGTAAAACTCAATGACCAAAACCCCGAGATAAATGCCGTAAACTGTGCCCATCCACCAGATTGCCGAGGAAAAGTTGGGCGAAAGCAGGGTGTAAATCATGTTGAAAGGTTTTTCCAGGTCCAGGCCGATGGCAACAAAGGCACCAACCAGACACAGGATGGCGAGTAAAATCGCTCGGCGAGACAGCCGGTTAAATTCATCAAAACCAAAGACGTGCCCCAGGCTCGAGATCAGGCACAGGCCCGAGCAGGAGATGGCCAGAAAAACATAGGTCGAGATTAAAATGCCCCAGGGAACCCCGCGGGTGACGTTGAAAGCTGCCTCGTGGCCGACCATCAGGCTGTAAACTGCGGCCCCCACCGCGGCGACCAAGGAGAGGCTCAGCAGGGCAAACCACAACATCTGACCTGAATTTTTGACAAGCGTTGACATGGATAAACTCCTAAATCAAATAGTACAGAAATGGTTTAGTCCCCAGTTCTGGCTTGAGAACAGTATAGCGGTGTTTCGCCAAGAGCAGGCTCACTTCGCTTTCGGGGTCATTTAAATCGCCAAACACGCGCACCTTGGTCGGACAGGTTTCGACACAGGCCGGAATGCGCCCAACAGCGACGCGCTGGATGCAGAAGGTACATTTATCAATGACCCCGGTTTCTTCGTTGTAATAGCGAGCATCATAGGGGCAGGCGAGCATGCAGTATTTGCAGCCGATACACTTGTCGGCGTTGACCGTGACAATGCCTTCAGGGGTGATCCCAGTGGCACTGGTCGGACAAACGCTGTTGCAGGGCGGGTTTGCACACTGATTGCACTGACTTGGGCTGAAACTTTGTCCCAAATTGGGAAAGGTCCCGCGCAGGGGTTCCTGGGTGACCCAGTTGCGATGTTTGTCTTCGCCCAAGGGCACATCGTTTTCGGCCTTGCAGGCAACCGTGCAGGCTTTACAGTCAATGCAGCGCCGGGTATCAAGAACAATGGCGTAGCGCTTGGTTTTCATCGTTTCTACTCCTTGACCGCGCCGATTCAGGCGGGGCTGACGTCAACAAAAGTTTGGTGCATGGCGACATTTCCCGAAATGGGTTCGAGCGCGTCTTCAATCAGGGCGGCATCGCAGGCCCCCCTGCCGTAGATCAGGGACTGGCCTTTGGAGAGCACGCCGAACCCATGGGCCATGTAGACACAATCGGGGCGGATTTTGTCGGTGACTTCCAGGCGCAGCACGCCTTCGCCGACTGCACTTTTGACCTTGACTGGCTGGCCATTGCGCAAACCGAGTTTTTGCGCCGCCTGCGGGTTGAGCCACAGACTGTTTTCGGGCATCAATTCATGCAAAAAGGCGTTATTGGCGGTAGTGCCGTGAGTAAAGTAGGCATTGCGCCCAACCAAGAGGCGGAATTTCCCCGGAGGAACCTCGGCGTGCGGGCGGAAGACCGGCATGGGATCAAGCCCCTTGCTGGCGTAGTTTTCGGAGTAAAGCTCAATTTTCCCGCTTTTGGTTTTTAAGCGTTTGCCTTGAGTCAGGCCGTAGCTGGGCTCGACCTTGAGATAATAAACCCCCTTCTTTTTGAGATCTTTCAAAATCTGGGGGTTTTTACTCACCTGATGGTGAATATGCTCATCCATAGTGAAATCGAAGGTCTCGGCGATTTCTGAGCCCAGGCGCTTGGCCAGGTTTTGCATGATCCACAAGCAAGGTTTGCTTTCGAACATCGCCTCAACGCAGGGTTGGCGAAAGGCTACCACCGGCACAACTCCGGAGAGAGACTCCAACGGATCCTGGCGTTCAAGGTAGGTCGCTTCGGGCAGCACCACATCAGACAGCCAGGCGGTGTCACTCATACAAATGTCGATGGTGCAGATAAAATCCATCTGCTTCATCATTTTGAGAGTTTTGGCGCGGTTAGGAACGGACATGACCAGATTTTGCTTGTAAACCATCATCCCCTTGATCGCGTAGGGATCGGCAGCCAAAATCCGGTCGCGCATTGCCGTCCAGGAACCATCCTTTTCCGACAGAAATACCGCACTGTCCTTGTCGATGCGTTCCGGTACGTCGTCGTACCAGGGAGCCAGGTAATCATGTTTGCTCAGAGGAATCACACTGTTGGGCACCAGGCCGCCCTCAGTATCCCAGCTGCCGACAATCGCGTTGACAATCGCCATCGCGCGGCGCAACTGGACATCGTCATCGGCAAAGGATGACCGCCGCCCAGGGTAAAACAAAGCCTTGGGTGCCGCTTTGGCAAATTCACGCGCCACCCGGCGAATGTCGGCGGCGGCGATCTGGCAGTGTTGTTCGGCCCATTCGGGGCTGTATTGCTGCACGTGGGCCGCCAGCTCATCAAAACCGACGGTCGTAGTGGCGACAAAATCCTTGGCATAGAGGCCTTCACCAATAATCACGTGAATCATCGCCAAAACAAATGCCATGTCGGTGCCAGGCTTGATCGGATACCATTCATCGGCCTTGGCGGCCGTTTTGGTAAAGCGCGGATCCAGATAAACCAGCTTGCGCCGCCCGCCATCACCTTTGAGCTGATCAATAGAGTCTGGTGTCAGCAGGGCTTCGCTGCGATTGGCCCCGGCCATGATAATGTAATCGCTATTGAGAATATCGGCGGAGGGGTAAGTGCCAAAAGTTGCGCTGAACCCCTGGATATTGGAGGACAAGCACAAGGTCGGATGGCGCACCGTGTTGGGTGAGCCGAAACATTCCGCCATTTGCAGAAAGAAATGTTCCTGAAAAGTGCCCTCGGTCGAGGCAAACATCACCCCGGCCCGAGTGTGTTTTTCGGCGATTTCGTTCATTTTTTTCGCCACCAGATCAAGAGCTTCTTCCCAGCTGGCGCGCCGCCATTTACCTTCGCCCCGTTCGCCGACCCGGATGAGGGGATATTTAAGGCGGTCGGGATCATAGACCTGGTTTAACCCGGCATTACCACGAGCACAAAGCATACCGCGGCTTTTGAGGTATTCGGGATTGGGATCGAGTTTGTAAATGCGCCCATCGCGAACCCGGGCAATAACCCCACACTTATTGACGCACATGCCGCAGGCAGTAAAGACATCGCGATTGTCGCCGAGTTTGCCGCTGAGCGGCTCTTCGCTTGTGGCCAGCGCTCTCAAAACTCGTCCTTGAGAGGCCAGGCCAACTCCAGCCAAAGCGCAGGTCGATGTGCCGATAAACCGCCGCCGACTCAGTTTTTTATCAATCAGTCGTGACACGTTAAACTCCTCATTCAGGGTTGTCGGCTAGCCAAAAGCGGCCCCGACTTAAATCAAAAATATAGATAATTGAATGTATTGAGTTGAAAAAAACGAGGAGAACGCCCAAGGGCCGCGCTCCTCGCACTAAAATTAAAATTTAACCGTCAAAGATGCGTAGGCATCCCAGGCGGTATCGACAACCGGCATCAACGAAAATGCCTTGCCATCTTTAACGTCTTCAACTTTAAGGGGAGCCCCCACCGGTGAACCGCTGCCGGTGTATTGATAGTCGTAGTAAAGACCACCGACCTTCAAGAAGGTATTTTTGTTGAATTCAACAATGTAATAGGCTTCGCCAACATGGCCGCGGGTGGCGAGTTTGCTGCCAATGGCGTCATCTTGCCCTTGGGTGAAAGGCGTCCAGTATTTCGATCCGAAGTTATATTCCAGCCCCAGCTTGCCCATGGGGGCCGGAGTCTGAATGCCAACATAAACGCCGTAGCCTTCATTGGTCTGATCATCCATCGCCTTGACCGGGGTCATGTAAACCTCAGACGCGTCACTCGTCAAGGTGGCTTGATAAACCGCATCATTGCCCATGCCGCCAAACATTCCAGCCTTGCCGTTGGATTCAAGCTGAGTCATGCCGACCGCGCCGAACCAGGTAAACCCATTTTCTTCAACCCGCTCAAAATTCACTCCGGCAAGGTTGATATCGCCGATCACCGTCGAGGGCGTGTAGCGGGTAACAAAATTAAAGTTGGGGAACTTCTGCATATCTCGGTAGAGGGTCGGTGCGAAAAGTGCTCCGTATTGGGTCGGGAAGGCAAAAGTGCCTTTAAAACCGTCATTGACATCCATGGCGCGGAAAGCTGTCAGCTGAACGAGAGAATAACCATCGTTATAGAGGTCGATATTAAAACCGCCGACATGGGTGTCCTCAAGGTTCGCGGTACCGGCATCGTTGAACATTTCACCGTTACCCCATTGAGATTCAAAGCCTTGCCCGTAGCAGAAACGCACCACCTGGCCCTCAATGCCGGTGACTTCGCCGAGTTTATAACCAACGGTGATGCCATCAAAAGCAAAGTGCATCATTGCGCCGGAGGGCGTGCCGCCGCGCAATTCGTTTTCGCGATAATTGGAGGGTGAGCCATAGGTCGAAGGTCTGCGTCCGATAGACAGGTAAAACTTGCTCCCACCCATGTCTTTCCAATCGAAATAGGCGCGTTCAACCCGCAGCCAGTCCCCCGAGGTTGCGCCGCCATTGGAGCCGTCCATGGTAAAAGCATTCCAGGAATCAAACACCTTAACGCCGGTGGAATCTCCCCAGTTTTTATACATAGACAGACGGCCGGAAAAATTGATCTTGTCCGCAACTTTGGCCTTCATTCCAAGGCGCAGGCGCGTGGTGTAAAGAATATCATTGTCAAGATCGGAAGATTTAGGTGCCGTAGCCAGGCGGAAGGCTCCAATTCCAGGCATGGTGCCGTTTTGTTGCATGGCGCCCATGGCTTGCATCAGTCCTTGAAATTGAGCCGGATCATTGTTAGCGAGATTGACGAACATAGTGTCGAGAGCGCTGCCTTGCGACAAACCTGGGTTGAAGTTGCCGGATCCGTCAAAAACGTTGAGTGCGCCCAGCTCGCCACTGCCGACCTTCATGAAAAAATCTGTAAAATCGGCGTTTATGCCAGGGTTCCAAGTCAAATCTTGGTAATGCAAGCTGTCGACTTTGCCGCGCAGATCACCGTACCAGGTGATGCGGTCAGTGGCGACATGGCGTTCGGCCCGTTCGAGGCGATCGGTTAAATCGTTCAGCTGTTGTTGTAAATCATCCACGGTTGGTGTTTGGGCCAGAAGGGTGGCAGGGGCCAGAAACAGCAACGCGAGAATCAAACTGAAAAACTTTTGCATCTTTTGGTACCTCCAGTTTTAAGGGAATAGGTTCAGCCGCAAGTTTCCGGCTGATCGGAATCGACGGCGTGGTCAAACAGAAACTGATTAATGTCTTTAAGATCCTGGTCAGAAAAATTTTCCAGTGCCTCAGGCTTGCTTTTGTGTTTGTCGTCAGTGAAAAACCTGTCCCATTGTTTTTGGGTTTTTTTCAAAGGCGTCAATTCTCCCCCTTCGGCACCGCTGACGTGGCAGGGTTTACAGCTTTTTTTGAACAGATACTTCCCTTTGCGTGAATTGCCGCCTTCGGCAGCCATAACCAGGGTGGCTGCGCAGGTCACAACCAGAAGAACAGTCAGAAGCTTGAACAATTTCATTTTCTACTCCTTTTAACGGATACAGTGAGTGCAGCTCAGCGAGAGGTTCGACAGGCTGCGTTCGGTGATGAGTCGGACGAATAATTAAACTTTCCGGATATTAGGATTTCAAGATATATACCAAAGAGACTGGCGGGGGAAAGCCCGCTATCTGGGGGGGGCACTCGGCGAAAGGATTGACTGGTTGAAACAAAATGTTTCTAATTTTTCAACGATTATTCCAGCAGAAACACAGAGAACTCAGTGAGTCGCAGGGAATTGCACGCTCGTGAAACAAAAAGTTTCGTGGAACATTTTGTTTCTTGGCCGAAAGGTTAATCGCCCTGTGCGGAAACTCCCTGGAAGGTTTCTTCCTCGCCGCAGAAGTCGAGCAGTGCGTTGGCGCTCCAGCGATAAACAGGGTGACAATCTTCAACTTCAAGAATTCGTCGACAAAAGATTTTGATCCAGGGTTGGAGCAGAATATGGCAAAAATCTCCTTGTTTCTGGCGTAAACTGTGGGCGAGTTCGAGCTCTTGACGTTTCAGGGCGGCTATTTCCTCGCGCGTGAGATAGTAAAGAAATTCCAGCTCGGTGGCGATGAAGTCCGGCGGCTCAGTGCCTTGTTCATAGCTGAGGCCTTCATCCTCGTAGGCGCGCAGGGCACACAAGCTGGTCTGACCCATGAGTTGCTGGTTGTCTTCGAGGTAAATAGAACCGTAGGGCGGAGCAGGTACACCCCCCAGATGACTGATGAAGAGCCGCGTATAGGCAGTTTGCAGCTCATGGAGACTGGGGGCCTGGGCTAAATGGAGATGTTCGCTGCCGAGCAACTTTGCCACGGCGGTAGCTTCGTTGGGCAAATCTTCCAGCAGGCTGTGGTCGGGATAGGTAAAGAGCCGGGCAAAAATTCGATAGAGCTCAAGGCGGTGATGGTTTTCGAGCATACCGCTGTCCTTTGCTGATTTCAGCACAGTTTCACTTCTTTCATGCGACGCCATAGGGTGGTGCGACTGATCCCGAGTTGCTTTGCCGCTGCGGCTTTTTGCCATTTGCAGGCTTCGAGAACCTGGCGTATTTCCGTTTGTTCCGAGGTTTTCGGCAGATCTTCACCCGCAAGCTCACGGTCAGAGGTGTGCCGCATGACAGCGGGCAAAAAGCGGCGCTCTATGCGGCCACTCGTGCTGGTGACATAGGCGTGTTCTATGGCATTTTCCAATTCACGCACATTGCCGGGCCAGTCGTATTCCATTATCAAGGCCATCGCCCGGGTTGAAACTTCCTGAATTCGTTCGCCGCGGGCGTTGAGTTTGGCAATAAAGGCTTCGACCAACAGGGGAATATCTTCCTTGCGTTCTCGTAAAGGCGGCAGGTAGAGGGGCACCACGCAGAGCCGGTAATAAAGATCTTCGCGAAAATTGCCATGGGCAACCTCCTGGCGCAAATCTTTATTGGTGGCGGCAATGACGCGGACATCCGTTTTAAGGGTGCGGATTCCACCCACCCGTTCAAATTCACGCTCCTGTAACACGCGCAGCAGTTTGGCTTGCAAGGCTGGCGAGGTATCGCCAATTTCATCGAGAAAAATTGTGCCGCCGTCGGCCAGCTCAAAACGGCCAGGTTTGTCCCGAATCGCACCGGTGAAGGAGCCTTTTTCATGACCGAATAATTCCGTTTCGAGCAGACTTTCTGTCAGGGAGGCGCAGTTGACGCGAATAAAAGGTTTATGGCGACGATCTGAGCGGTAATGAATAGCCCGGGCCATAATTTCTTTGCCCGTGCCACTTTCTCCCTGGATCAGAACGGTGACCTCGGTAGCAGCGAGATTATCCGCCAGCTCAAAAAGCTCGATCATCGCCTTGCTTTTGCCGACAAATTCACTGAACGACTGGCTGTCTCCCAGCCGCTGTTTAAGGGTTTCGACTTCGGTGCGATCACGGACAATCCCGATACAGCCGTTGATCCGCCCGGCGGCATCGCGTAAAAGTTCAGACGAAATAAAGACCGGGATGTTTTGGTTGCTGCGGTTAGTCAGCGATGCACGGCAGTTCTGGATGGGTTTTTCATTGTCCAGAGTCCAGCGCAGGGGGCAGTCGGTGAGGCAGACGCTGCTTTGTAAAACATCCCGACAACAGGCTCCCAGAACCTCTTCCTCGACGAAGCCGGTCATGCGTTCAAGGCTGCGAGAAAAAGCCGTAATATGCATGTTCATGTCGACGGTATACACGCCATCGGCAATAGAATTGACCAGCGAGCGTGACCGTTCCATTTCAGCTTGCAGGTTCGCCTGATTGTCTTGCAGTCGCGTTGCAAGTTCGTGAATGACCGGGGCTTCGCGCAGGGATTCAAGAAAGGCGAGGCACTGCCCCGATTCTGCATAGATGGGGATGAGTTCAACAATCCAGGGGAGAGCTGAGGTTGTCGGCTCAATGGTGGTGCTGATGCGTTTTTGCCGACCACTGGCGAGATTGTCAAGGTGACCATCAATGGCGACAAAACGAAAGCCCGTCGCTGCATCAGCGTGCAGACCCAGCAATTCATCTTCTTTGCGCTGCAACATATTGCAGGCCTGGGTATTGACCGCCAAAATCAGACCATCGAGATTAAGCAGCAAGGCCGCCTGGGGTAATTGATTAAATAAATGTCGTGCCGTGGGAAAAATATCCACAATCTTAGTCCTGGTTAAAACCATATATATTATTTAGGGCATGTTATGTCCCGCAGGCAGGAGAGGTCAAGGTCTAAAATTTGCGTGCGGGAACAGCCCTGTTTCTGAAGACAAAAGGCGCGAACAACTCCGGTTGTCCGCGCCTGATATTTTTTTACGAAAACGCGTACAACTACTGGATGGTATAACTGCCGTCAGCCGCCAGATTCACGGTCTTGTTTAAAAATAAACTGATATTTTTCAAACCCGCCGCTTCGGCCTCGTAGTAGGCCATAGCCGCTCGACTGCCGGTGTTACAGTAAAAAACAATTTTGTCATAGCCCTTGAGCTGGTCGATATTTTTGCCGATCATTTCATCGGGGATATTGATCGCGCCCGGCAAATGACCCTGGGCATAGTCAGCGGCAGGACGCACATCGACCAGCGCCACCCTGGGAGAGGCATTTTTCACCAGGGCGTTAAACTCCTCCACGGAAATTTCGCCTTCAATCACGGCGGTTTCGGCTTGCGGAGCTGCCCCCATATTGTTGGGATCAACTAGGGCGAAGGCACGTTTTGACGCGCTTTTCCATTCTGGCCAGCCGCCGGCAAAAGTCAAAATATTGGTGTAACCCAGGCTTTTTGCCGCCTGCGCAGATTTGTGTGACAGATCACAGGAAAAACCGCCGCAAAAAAAGATCACTTGTACATTCTTGTCGGCAGGAAGCAGACCTTGAAGGCTGCTGAATTGCGGCCAGGGCAGGTTCAGCGCACCGGGCAGGGTGCCGGCATTGTATTTGAGCGCCGGTCGTGCATCAACGATCAGGGCAACGCGCTCGGGGTCGTTGAGAACCATTTTAATGTACT
>Ga0210021_1004735_pt1 | contig 10216 bp, 10 predicted proteins | sample CryGeymeta201517_FD_183981 | JGI IMG/M metagenome (GOLD analysis project Ga0210021, IMG submission 183981) | Groundwater microbial communities from Crystal Geyser aquifers in Utah, USA - Crystal Geyser metaG 2015-17 (SPAdes) (version 2) | ecosystem: Environmental > Aquatic > Deep subsurface >... | reverse complement strand
TTATCTTTCCTATTTCGAGCGCGCCAAAGAGCGATACGGCGTTCACTATCATCGCAGCCGCGTCAGCATGATCCGCGAAGACCCGCTTTCGCATGATTTGGTACTTACCTATGGGGATAGTGTTCAGTCTTCAGTTATCAGTAATCAGTCCGAAAAACCCACTGAACACTGCACACTGAACACTGAACACTTCGATATGGTCGTTCTCTCCGTCGGCATGGAGATTTCCGAGTCTGTGAAAGCGCTTGGTCACCGGCTGGGTATCGAACTGGACGAGTACGGGTTCTGCCATACCGTGCAGTTCAACCCGCTGGAAACCTCGCGGCCGGGAATCTACGCCGCCGGCCCGTTCCGCGAGCCGAAGGATATCCCCGAATCGGTGGTCGAGGGCAGCGGCGCGGCCGCTTCCGCGGCGGCCATCCTAAGTCCGGCGCGCTTCTCGCTGACGGTCGAGCGCGAGTATCCGCCGGAGCGGGACGTCAGCGGCGAGCCACCGCGTGTCGGCGTGTTCATCTGTTCCTGCGGCTCGAACATTGGCGGTTTCGTGGATGTGCCCGGAGTGGCGGAATACGCAGCGAAACTGCCGTATGTGGCCCACGCCGAGTACAATCTATATACTTGTTCGCAGGACAGCATCAAGCACATCACCGAGCAGGTGCTGGAACATAATTTGAATCGCGTCGTCGTCGCGTCTTGCACGCCGCTGACGCACCAGCCGCTGTTCCAGGACAGCATCCGCATGGCCGGGCTGAACCCGTACCTGTTCGAGATGGCGAACATCCGCAACCAGTGTTCGTGGGTGCATTCAACGGACAAAGAAGCCGCGACCGCCAAGGCACGCGATCTGGTGCGCGCCGCAGCGGCGCGGGCGGCCCTGCTCGAGGCGCAGCACACCGTTGACGTGCCGGTGCAGCGGACTGCGCTGGTGGTCGGCGGTGGGGCAGCCGGTATGACCGCCGCGCTCTCGCTGGCCGGGCAGGGCTTCCCGGTGCATCTGGTCGAGAAGGAGGCCGAACTTGGTGGCAATTTGCGCAAGGTTTTTACCAGTTCAAGCAATAGAGCGCCGCAGGAAACCTTGCAGCAACTTATAACTCAGGTGAATGAGAATCCAGCGATTACTGTGCACATGCAGAGTAAAGTTGCGGCGACAACCGGCTTCATGGGCAATTTCATCTCCACGCTCCAGTTTGCCGATGGCCGCCGCCGCGAAATCCAGCATGGCGTCACCATCCTTGCCACCGGCGCACAAGAGTACCGTGGGCCGGAGTATGGTTATGGGAGTCATCCCAATATTGTCACCCAGCAGGAGTTTGAGGCAATTTTGGGTAGACAAGTAGATAGGGAAACAAGTAGACAAGTAGATAGGGAAACAAGTAGACAAGTAGACAAGTATACAAGTACCTCCCCGACCCTGTCTACTTGTATACCTGAAACCGTTGTCATGATCCAATGTGTTGGACCCGCCGAAAAATTTTGTTCGCGCATCTGCTGCACGGTGGCGCTGAAGAACGCGCTGCGACTGAAGGAACTCAATCCGCAGGCGGAAGTGGTCATTCTGTACACGGATATCCGCACTTATGGCTTCAAAGAACGGCTCTACACCGAAGCGCGCGAGAAAGGCGTCATTTTCATCCGCTATGACTTTGACAAGAAGCCGGAAGTGCAAATAGCGAATAGCGAATGGCCGATAGCCGATAGTGATACGCCCTCAGCCCTCAACCATCCGCCATCTGCCATCCGCCATCAGCCATCTGCCATCCGCGTTCGTGTCTGGGAATCGATATTACACCAAGAAATTGAACTACATCCCGACCTGCTCGTCCTTTCGATGCCAGTCGTGCCAAACGTGGACGCGCACGAGATGGCTGCCCGGTTCAAAGTCCCCTTGGACGTGGACGGCTTCTTCCTCGAAGCGCATGTCAAACTCCGCCCGGTGGACTTCGCCTCCGACGGCATCTTCATGGCGGGCATGGCGCACTACCCGAAACTGCTGGATGAGAGCATGATCCAGGCGCAAGCGGCGGCGGCGCGGGCGGCGCGCATTTTGAGCCGTGAGACGCTGACCGCCGGTGGACAAGTCGCTGTTGTGGATGCAAACAAATGCACCGGTTGTCTCACCTGCGTGCGGATCTGCCCGTTCAACGTGCCGAAAATCCGCGCCGACCTGACCGGTGTGGGCGGTATCATTGGCGCGGCGTACATCGAGGCGGCAGTTTGTCAGGGCTGCGGCTCGTGCGCCTCGGAATGCCCAGCGCGCGCCATTCAGTTGATGCATTACACCGACGCGCAGATGATCGCCAAAGTCGGTGCGTTGTTGAAGCCGGAGTTGATAGAGGTGCGGAGATGAGCGAGGATTTACAAATCATCGCTTATTGCTGCCAACACTGCGCCTACGCTGCGGCCGACCTGGCCGGCGGCCTGCGGATGCAGTATTCGCCTTCGGTGAGAGTGGTCATGCTGCCGTGTACTGGCAAGCTGGACGCGCTGCTGGTACTGCAAGCCTTCGAGGATGGCGCGGATGGCGTGATGGTGGCAGGTTGACTGCCCGGCGACTGTCATTACCTGGAGGGTAATGCGAATGCAAAACGGCGCGTGGAATACCTGCAATCTTTGCTGAAAGAAATCGGCCTGGAGCCGGAGCGCGTGCAAATGTTCAACTTGTCAGCGGCCATGGCGGGACGCTTTGTGGAGATCACGAAAGAGATGGTAGACAAAGTAGGGATGATGGGCGAAAACCCATTGAAAAAAGAAAAGGCGGAAGGATGAAGGATGAAGGCGGAAAGGATCGAGACCTAAAGGAGCGCACGAAGTGATTCGCGCTGCAAATTATCCGTCTCTACGCTTCCCTTCCGAAGACCACGGAGGCGCAAGTTCTCGGCAGGCAACTTATTCGGGCTGGCACATCAGTCGGAGCGCATTACCGAGAGGCGCAGAGAGCAAAGTCCGATGCAGATTTCATTAGCAAAATGGAAGGCGGCTTGCAGGAATTGGACGAAACAGGCTATTGGCTTGAACTGATCAGAGAATCGGGTATAACACCCAAAGACCGATTAGAACCTTTGTTGAAGGAAGACGATGAACTGATCGCAATCTTTGTTACCATCGCCACCAAAGTCAAAAGTAAGAGAAAATAACCCCCCTTATGACTTCATCCTTCATCCTTCAGCCTTCATCCTTTGTGAGGTGAACCATGATTGTTGCAGAACAAAAAACTCTGGAAGAAATCAAGAAACTCGTCGCCGATGCTAAGAATGTACTGGTGGTCGGCTGCGGGACGTGCGTGACGGTCTGCTTCGCGGGCGGGTCGCGCGAAGCGGCCATCGTCTCGGCGGAACTGCGCATGGCGTCGAAACTGGACGGCGAGGCAAAGAACGTCAGTGATGTGACCGTCCAGCGCCAATGCGAGTGGGAATACCTGGACGAAATCGCCGAGCAGGTCAAAGGTGTGGACGTGGTGCTCTCGCTCGGCTGCGGCGTGGGTGTGCAGGCCATCGCCGAGCACTTTCCCAACGTCTGGGTCGTGCCGGGGCTGAATACCAAGTTCATGGGCATGCCCACCGAGCAAGGGGTCTGGGCAGAACGCTGCGCCGCGTGCGGGGACTGCATCCTGGGCCTGACGGGCGGCATCTGCCCGATTGCGCGCTGCTCGAAATCGCTGCTCAATGGCCCCTGCGGCGGCTCGCTGGACGGTCATTGCGAAATTGATCCGGATATTCCCTGCGGCTGGCAGTTGATCTACGACCGGTTGAGCAGCATGGGCAAACTCGAAGTGTTGATGGACATCCAGCCGCCCAAGAACTGGCGCGCCTCTCGCGATGGCGGTCCGCGCAAGATCGTGCGCGAGGATTTACGTTTGGGGAAGGAAGAGTGAGGAGTGAGAAGTAATGAGTGAAGAGTGATAAGTGATACATCAAATCACTCATCACTCATCATTCATCACTCATCACGAATGGAGAAACAACTATGACGAACACAAACGGATACCTCTCAGGTTCTAATTTGGAACGCGTCCTCAAGAATGGGCACTTCGCCGTCACCGCTGAACTCGGCCCGCCCCAGAGTGCAGATAGAAATGTCGTCACCAAAAAAGCAGCCTTGCTCAAAGGCTACTGCGACGCGGTTAACCTGACCGATAATCAGACCGCCATCGTGCGCATGTCCAGCATCGGCGCAGGAGCGATCCTGGTGCAGGAGGGGTTGGAGCCGGTTATCCAGATGGTCTGCCGCGACCGCAACCGGCTGGCGATGCAATCTGACCTGCTCGGCGCGTATGCGCTCGGCATCCGCAACTTGCTCTGTCTCACCGGCGACCATCAGACTTTTGGAAACCATCCCACTGCCAAGAACGTTTTTGATATTGATTCCACGCAGATGGTGCAGATGGTGACCACCATGCGTGACCAGCGCGTCTTCCAGTGCGGCGAGGAGATGAAGGGCCAGGAACCGCGCTTCTTTGTCGGCGCGGCCGCCTCACCGTTCGCGCACCCGGTGGAATTCCGGCCGTATCGCTTGCAGAAAAAAGTCAAGGCCGGCGCGAACTTCATCCAGACGCAACTGGTCTACGATATTGAGGCTTTCAAGGAGTTCATGGAAAAGGTGCGCGAACTTGGCGTCCACAAGGAAACTTACATTCTGGCCGGCGTCGGCCCGCTGAAAAGCCCGGGCATGGCGAAGTATATGAAGGAAAACGTGCCCGGTATTCTGATCCCCGATGAATTGATTCGGCGGATGACAAAAGCCGGCGCGCCATGGGCCGGCAAGAGCAAGGACGAGTTGACGCCCGCGGACAAGAAGGCGCGCTCCAAGGCCTGGCAGGGGGAAGGCATCCAGATTTGCATTAACTTGATCCAGCAATTGCGCCAGGTAGAGGGCGTGGCCGGAATCCACATCATGGCAATCGAATGGGAAGAGGCCGTCAAGCCGATTGTCGAGGGCGCGGGGCTGTACCCGCGTCCGGTCGTCCCCGCGCCGGAACCTCAGGCGGTGAGTTAGGTCACCACAGAGTTCACAGAGCGCACAGAGAAAAAGATTTTTCTCCGTGTTCTCCGTGCTCTCTGTGGTGAAACAAGGAGTCAAGTATGCGAGAGAAACCACAACCCGCTGAAGACATCCTGACCATTAACCCGGCCCTGGCGCGGCGCATCCAGGAAGAACTCGGCCAGAATGTTTATCTGTGTTACCAGTGCGTCAAATGCACCGGCGGATGTCCGCTGGCGGAATATTTCGACTGGCAACCTAATCAGATCATGCGCGCCCTGCAACTGGGACAGGAGGACATTGCTCTCCACGCGCAAACCCCCTGGCTGTGCGCCTCCTGCCAAACCTGCACCACGCGCTGTCCGCAGGGGTTGGATATCACCGCCATCATGGAATTCCTGACGCGCGAGTCGCTGGCGCGCGGCAACAAGCCCAAGATCCCGGAAGTGAACGCTTTCAACGAGGCCTTCATGCGCGAGGTACGCTTGTGGGGGCGCTCATACGAACTCGGTTTGATGGGCGAGATGAAACTGCGCACACGTAAACTGACCCAGGATCTCGATTTGGGCGTGAAAGTCATTGCCAAGAACAAACTACCGTTCCTGCCCGAGATGTCGAAACCGCCGAAGCGTGTCAAGCCCGTACCGGGCGCGGCCAACGCCGTGGCGTACTACCCCGGATGTTCCCTGCACTCGACCGCCGAAGAGTTCGACGAATCCACTAAAGCTGTGTGTGCGGCATTGGGCATGAAACTGGTCGAGCCGAAGGGCTGGGTGTGCTGCGGCAGCTCCGCCGCTCACCGCGCCGATCCGCACGAGGCGGTGCGCCTGCCGATGGAAAACCTGCGCATCATCGAGCAATCCGGCTTCAACGAGGCGGTCATGCCCTGCGCAGCCTGTTTCAGCCGCCACAAGTTCGCCCTGCACGAAATCCGTCACGACGAAGACCTGAAAGCCGCAATGGACGAGGCCATCGGATACGGATACCGCGACACGGTGCGGGTCAGTTCGCTGGGCGAGGCGCTCATCCGCCGCGTTGGGCCGCAGGCCGTGATGGACAAGGTCAAGAAGCCGCTGACCGGCCTGAAAGTGGTCTGTTACTACGGCTGCCTGCTGACGCGCCCGCCGGAAGTGACCGAGGCTGCGCATCCCGAAAATCCCGCCGAGTTGGACGCGCTGATGGTTTCGGTCGGTGCGGAAGTGCATGACTGGTCGTACAAGACTGTTTGCTGCGGCGCGGCGCACTCGTTGACCCGCCCGGATATCGTCCTCGACCTGAGCAGCCAGATCATCGCTCACGCCCGCGAATCCGGCGCGGAGGCCATCGCGGTGGCCTGTCCGCTGTGCCATACCAACCTGGATGCACGCCAGTTCCAGATGAAACTGGAAGAACCCATGCCGGTGCTGTACTTCACGCAGTTGATGGCGATCGCGCTGGGGATGCCCGAGAAGGCAGCTTTGCACAAGAATCTGGTAGACCCGCGCCCGCTGCTGCGCAGCAAGAAGTTACTGTAAGTGGTTGCGTTCTTGGCAACCAAACAGGATGACAAGTTTCAAGCGTCCCTCACTACGTTCCTTCGTGCTGGCAGCCACTGGCCAGGATTTGCGCCGCTGCCGCGCTTGCGCCGCCTGCGAGATAAACCCCTGCCCGGACTGCGACATCCGCCTCGATACGCTGGTGCAAATGGTTCTGTTAAACGACGAAGAAGTGTTAACCACCCGCACGTTGTGGTCGGAGAACGCCTTAAGGAAAGCGTATAAGGTTTGCAGCAATGGCATTGACTTGCCCACCGTCATCCTGGCTTTGCGCGAGGAAGCGCAGTCGAGAAAACTGGTATAGGTCAAAGTTGAGACATGGAGAAACCGAATACGGTGACGAGCAGTCAACTCGCCGGGCGCCTCTCCAGCCTGCGCTTGAATTTGCAGGGTGAAGATCCCCGTACTTTGGCGGCGCGCAGTGGGGCGGAATACGAAGCAGGGACAGGGGGACTTTGTCTGTCCCTCTTTGGTCGCGCCGTTGCCGTTCCTTTTCCGGACATCGAGGTCTGCGACTCACAAACCGGCGATTCCCTGCCTGTGACAACTCAAACGCTTCTCCTTTATTACCTCAACACTGCCGATGGAACGCCGGTCGAGGGTCGCTGGATTGCCTTTGCCGAGTTACCGGATGGGCGTTTTTACAATCAGGCATTCCAGGGCTATACCGGTCAGGAGTTGGCGCGGCGTTTTGGCAACGATCTTAGCGCCTTCGAGGGGGCTGCAAGCAGACTGGATGGGATGAAATTGGGCTACGGCGACGCAGCCTTCGCATTTCACGTTCTGCCGCGCGTCATGCTGGCCGTTGTTTACCATCTCGGCGACGAAGATTTCCCGGCGACCTGCCAAATCCTGTTCGATGCTTCGGTCAGCCATTACCTGCCGACCGACGTGTGCGCCATCCTTGGCAGCATGTTGACGAGGAGATTGCTCGTTTGATGACGTTGCGAGCCGCCGCCCTGAGCGAAGTCGAAGGGTGGCGGCGACACTTGTACCTGCTGCAGGTACAGGTGAGCAATCTACGCCATGCGAGGAGATTGCTTCGCGAAGCTTGCCCTGAGCCTGTCGAAGGGTGCGCTCGCAATGACACGCGGTTACCTATGCAAAAAGAACTCTACTTCGCCCCCGAAACAATCCACGCCAAAGCGCAAAGCATGTTGGCTTCCGTCAGCGAATTTCGGCGCAGGCACGAAAACATCCGCTTTCATCCCAACCGCGCCGCGCTGCTGGTGTTGGATATGCAGGATTATTTCCTAGGCCCAGACTCCCATGCTTTTGTCCCCAGCGCGCCGGTTATCCTGCCTGGCATCCAGTCGCTGGTAAAGGTTTTTGCGGCCTACGACCGTCCTGTCATTTTTACTCGCCATATCAACACGCCCGAAGACGCAGGCATGATGGCGAAATGGTGGCAGAGCCTGATCCGCCCGAAAGCGGCAGGGAGCAAGCTTGCTTCCGGGTTGGATGTCTCGAAGGGCAGGATTGTGCTTAAAAGCCAATATGACGCTTTTCACGGAACTTCCCTCGAAGCTGATTTGCGCGCCGGTGGGGTGGGGGAGGTGGTTATCACTGGCGTCATGACGCACCTGTGCTGCGAAACCACCGCGCGCTCGGCCTTCGCGCGCGGCTTCGAAGTATTCTTTATCATTGATGGCACCGCGACCTATACGGAGGCTTTTCATCTCGCGACGCTGCTCAATCTTTCGCACGGCTTTGCCGTACCGGTTTTATGCGGAGAAATTCTCGACGTTTTCAAAGATGTTGAAATTTAGTAAATTGCGCATAGCCAATATCACAAACAAGAAAATCTCAACCAAATGCCAAATAAACATGAACAAACCAGATATTCTCATCATCGGCGCCGGTCCCGCTGGGCTTACCACCGCCATCCAACTTAAGCGTTACGACCTCACGCCCATCCTTTTGGAAAAGGACAGCGTAGGTGGGTTGCTGCGCAATGCCAACCTGGTCGAAAACTATCCGGGTTTTCCCAATGGCATCCCTGGCCCAAGATTGATCGCATTATTCGAAAAGCAGATAAGACGGATTGGCGTCGAGGTTACGTTTGATGAGGTTACTGATATTGACTTCGATGGCGGACTTTTCAGCGTAGAAGCGAAACGCAACACGTATCATGCATCACGCATCATTATTGCCACCGGTACTAAACCAAAGCCATTTCCCATAGAAATTCCCACACAGGCAGGGGAAAGGGTTTTCAGCGAAGTCTGGCCTTTGCGGAATGTGCGAGGTAGGCAAATCGTAATCGTCGGGGCAGGGGACGCGGCTTTCGATTACGCTCTCAACCTTGCCGGGCGAGGAAACACTGTCACCATTCTTAATCATGGCCACGAAATCCACTGCCTGCCTTTGCTTTGGGAGCGCGCCAGAGCGATTCCGTCCATTACTTATCGCGACAAAACCACAATTCAACGTATCGAAACCGATGTACATACCAACCACTTAATACTGATCACTGATAACTGTTCACTGCACACTAATTACCTGCTCCTCGCTATTGGCCGCGAACCACAGATAGATTTCCTATCCGAACGTGTCAAAATGCAGGCGTCCGCACTCATCGAAAGTGGTAAACTCTATTTCGTTGGCGATGTCCACAATGGGCTCTTTCGCCAGACCGCTATTGCGGTCGGCGAGGGCTTGCAAGCCGCCATGCAAATTTATCAGATCGTGGGGCGGATTGGCAATCCGCCTTGCGAGGAGGACCGATGAAAGTCTTTGCTATCACTGGCACATCCGATATCGCCACTGTCTACATGGCCGAGATGGATGGAAAACTGATCGAGTTTGTCGAAGCGCTGCAGCCGCCCTATAGCCGCGACGAACGCTGGATCATGATGGTATCCACGCTGTTCGGCTGCCCAGTGAAATGCGCGATCTGTGACGCGGGTGGGCAGTACCAGGGCAAGCCATCGGCCGAGGAAATCCTGGCGCAAATTGACTACATGGTGCGCCGCTGGTATCCCGATGGCCGCGTGCCTGCCGCGAAGTTCAAGATCCAGTTCGCGCGCATGGGCGAGCCAGCCCTGAACATGGCCGTGTTGGATGCGCTGGAGGAACTGCCGCGCCGATACGACGCGCCGGGACTGATGCCGTCCGTCTCGACGATAGCCCCGCATGGCAGGGAGGCTTTTTTCGAGCGGTTGATGGACATCAAGAATCGCCTGTATGCGAATGGCCGCTTCCAATTCCAATTCTCGATTCATACCACAGACACGGCGCTGCGCGATAAACTGATCCCGGTGCGCAAATGGGACTTCGGACAGATGGCCGCTTACGGTGAGCATTTTCTCCGCCCCGGCGACCGCAAGATCACCCTCAACTTTGCCCTGGCCGAAGGGATGCCGATCGAGCCGCCGGTCTTGCTGCGATACTTCGATCCGGCGCGCTTTCTGATCAAGATCACACCCGTCAACCCGACCTGTCAGGCGATAAAAAATGGACTGTCTTCGTATATTGACCCCTGCCAGCCTGAAAGCCGAAACGGTGCGGCATGTGCACTGGCTGAAGCTGGTTACGAGGTGATCGTCAGCGTGGGCGAGGTAGTGGAGAACCAGATCGGTAGCAACTGTGGGCAGTATGTGCTGAAATATCTGGAAAGTCGGCAAGAGGTGGATGGCGGTTACTCATATGCCGTGGCGGCTGTGACGACCTGATTTCTAAACACAAAGTACACAAAGAAAGAA
>Ga0210021_1004729_pt1 | contig 10226 bp, 6 predicted proteins | sample CryGeymeta201517_FD_183981 | JGI IMG/M metagenome (GOLD analysis project Ga0210021, IMG submission 183981) | Groundwater microbial communities from Crystal Geyser aquifers in Utah, USA - Crystal Geyser metaG 2015-17 (SPAdes) (version 2) | ecosystem: Environmental > Aquatic > Deep subsurface >... | reverse complement strand
CACCACCTGAAATATCATTTATAATAGCAGCACCATTTTCAATACATTTTTCAGCAACAACACTTCTAAAGGTGTCAATAGAAAGAATAATATCAGGAAATTCGGCAACTAATAATTTAACAACAGCAAGTGTCCGTTTAAGCTCCTCTTTTTCTGATACTTCGCATCCGTTCGGACGTGTGGAATATCCGCCAATATCAATTATTTTCGCTCCATTAGTTAGCATAAATAATGTTTTTTCGATGATTTCAGTCTCAGAAAAAGTCAATTTTCCATCAAAAAAGGAGTCAGGAGTATGGTTTAATATACCCATAATAGTTGGTTCGTCTAAATTTAATAAAATCCCTTTACAATTAATAAATTTGTTTTTCAAAAAAAATGTATCTTTCGGGTTTTCTTTTACATTTAACATAATGTCGCTTTTTTTATGCGTAAAACTAACAAACAATACGATTCCATCATAGAGATTTGTGCTGAGATATTCACAAAAAAGATGAAAGATTATGGAAGTGCGTGGCGAATTCTGCGAACAAGCTCACTTACAGATCAAATTTTTATTAAAGCCAAACGAATTAGAACGCTTGAAGAAACAGAAGTAAATAAAGTGGGGGAGGATATTCGTTCGGAATATATTGGGATAGTTAATTATTGCATAATGGCGTTAGTTCAATTAGAATTGGGGTACAAAGAGAATACAGAATTACCCTTTGATGAATCATTAAAATTGTATAATAAATATTTTGTATTAGCCAAAGAATTGATGCAAAACAAGAACCATGATTATGGTGAAGCATGGAGAGATATGCGTTTGAGTTCCTTAACCGATTTAATTTTAATGAAACTTTTGAGAACTAAACAAATTGAAGACAATAAAGGAAAAACAATAATTTCGGAAGGTATAGATGCAAATTATTTTGATATGATAAATTATGCTGTTTTTGCATTAATAAAACTTGAGAATGTGTGAATGTGTAGATGTGAGAATTATCAATTAATAATTATCAATTAACTTTACGAACTTTCAACTGTAAAAAAACATGAAAATACTAGTTAACATTTGCCGAATATTAGTTGGTTCTTTATTTATCGTTTCAGGATTAATAAAAGCCAACGACACGCTCGGATTTAGTTATAAACTAGAAGAATATTTTGAAAACGGAGCATTAGCTTATCGAATCAGAGATTGGTTTGGTTGGGATAGCTTTTCTTTAGAATTCCTAATGGAATATGCACTTGCAATTGCTATTTTTATGTGCGTTGCCGAAATTGTGCTGGGATTTGCCTTACTTTTTGGAGCAAAAATTAAATTTACACTCTACTCCTTATTAGGGTTAACCATTTTGTTTTTCTTTTTAACACTTCATACAGCAACTTGCGACCCTTTTGCAACATATAATCAGTTGACAGAAGTAGAGATTAATTCTCAAGAACATTCAATAATGTTAAACAAGGTTGAAAATAATTCAAAAATTGAAATTTTAAAGCAAACCGACAAAACTATTACTTATAAAGAAGAAATGCCAGTACAATGCGTTACTGATTGTGGCTGTTTTGGAGACGCTATGAAAGGTTCTTTAGGTAGAAGTTTAACGCCTTGGGAATCTTTTATGAAAGATTTAATTTTAATACTATTAATTCTACCTATCTTCTTTTATAGAAATAAAATTAAGTCCAACACACAGAATGAAGATTTGATTTTAGGTGTTTTTGCTATTTTATTTGTAACATTATTCTCATGGATTTTTAGTTGGTATTTTCCTGTGGTTTTCACATTAATAGGGTTTGGAGGTTATTATGGATTAAAAAGAGCATTTAAAAATGATAGTAATCAATGGCTTACTTTTTTACTTTCATTTCTTATTTCGATAATCTTTATTTACTACACCTATAATCATCTTCCAGTAAAAGATTACAGAGCTTATGCAGTTGGAAAAAGTATTCCTGAACAAATGACTCTTCCAGAAGGAGCAATACCTGATGTTTATGAAAACATATTCTACTATAAAAACAAAACAACAGGAGAAACTGAAGAATTTCTCGAAAGTAACTATCCTTGGGATGATGATAACTATGAATTTGTAGATAGAACCACCAAATTAATTAAGGCAGGAGACAAAGCTACGATAACTGATTTTACTATTATTGGAGAAGATCAGTATGATTTTACAGCTGACTTTATGAACGAAGAAGGATATTTATATTTGTTTGTTGCTCATGATATTTCCAAAACAGCTGTTTCGCCCATTAAAAAAATTAATACATTTGCTGACCAATGTTTTGCTGATGGACAATATTTTATTGGGTTGTCTTCGTCATCATATGCTAATATTGAGGAGTTTAGACATCAAAACCAAACTATGTTTGATTTTTACACGTGTGATGGAATAACACTTAAAACAATAGTTAGAGCAAATCCAGGGATTGTTCTCTTAAAGAAAGGTGTAGTAATAGCAAAATGGAACGCTAATGATTTACCACAATATGAAAATGTTAAAAAAACGTATCACAAATAAAAAAGAAACACATTGTCTAAATTTATTTTAAAAAGAGTCCTTTATGGATTGTTGGTTCTAGCTGGAGTAATAACCGTTGTGTTTTTACTTTTCAATGTGTTGCCTGGAGACCCAGCTCGTATGCTAATGGGGCAACGTGCGGATGAAGAATCATTACGAGTAATTCAAAAAGATTTAGGATTAGATCAAACATTATCAACACAATTTGTAATGTATTTGAATGATTTATCTCCAATTTCAGTCCATAGTTTAGATGAAAACCATTATTTATACCTAGATGAGAATAAATATAGTTACAACAAATTATTTTCTTTTGGAGAAGATAATGTATTAGTTTTTAAAACACCCTACCTCAGGCGTTCATATCAAACAAAACGGCAAGTATCAGATATATTATTCGATTACCTACCCGAAACTGCTGTATTAGCTATTGCAGCCATGTTGTTTGCAACTTTTTTTGGAATTTTTTTTGGTGTAATTACCGCATTAATGAAAGATACATGGGTAGATAAAACACTTCTTTTTGGTTCAGTTCTAGGAATGTCAATTCCATCGTTTTACTCTGCAATAATTGTTTCTTGGTTGATAGGTTATGCCTTGCCGCAAGCAACTGGGATTAACTGGTTTAACATGACAGGAAGTTTATTTGAGTATGATGATTTAGGAAATGGTGAAATTTTAAAGCTTCGAAACTTAGTTTTGCCTGCGTTTACGTTAGGAATAAGACCTATTTCTGCCATTATGCAACTTACACGAAGTTCTATGTTGGATGTAATGTCGCAAGATTATATTAGAACAGCCAGAGCAAAAGGGTTGTCCTTTTTTGTGGTTGTAATTAAACATGCGTTGAAAAATGCACTTAACCCTGTTGTAACTGCTGTTTCAGGAATGTTTGCAAGTTTACTTGCAGGAGCCTTGTTTGTTGAAATGATTTTTGCATGGAAAGGATTAGGTTGGGTGTTGTATGACGCTCTTACTAAATATGATTTGCCTATAGTTATGGGGGGCGTTTTGTTAACTTCAACTATTTTTGTAATAGTAAATATTTTGGTTGATATTACATACGGATTACTTGATCCAAGAGTGAGAGTGAAATAGGAAGCGGGATGTGGGAAAGGAGAAATGTGAGAATGTGGAAATTCGTGTATCCGTGGCTAAAATATTAAAAACTTTACGTCTTAGCATCCCGTTCCGATAGCTATTGGGAGTTATCGAGATTGCGAAAAAAAAATGAGAGAAAGTTAGAATTAGTTTAAAAAAAATGAGAAAAAAGATAGTAGCAGGAAATTGGAAAATGAATACTTCTTTTGAGGAAGCAATAACCCTTATTGAGGAAATTAAGAAATGCACAATCTCGAATGGTTTAGAGCTAATTGTAAATCCTCCATTTGTGTATTGTCAACCCTTGGCTCAATCACTAAAATCTTCAGCCATTAAATTAGGAGCTCAAAATTGCTCCGAACACCAATCAGGAGCTTTTACTGGAGAAATAGCAGCAACAATGTTACAATCTATTGGAGTAACTTATGTAATTATAGGACATTCGGAAAGAAGAAGTTTGTTTAATGAAACAGACGAAACGATTGCAAAAAAAATAAATCAAGCCATTCATTCAAATTTACAACCTATTTTTTGTTGTGGAGAACAGCTATCAGAAAGAGAAGCAAACAATCATTTTGAAAGAGTAAAAACACAATTAGAAAACGGACTTTTTCATTTGTCAGAAACTGACTTTAAAAAAGTAATTATTGCTTACGAACCTGTTTGGGCAATAGGAACAGGTATTACGGCAACTTCAGACCAAGCACAAGAAATGCATCAATTTATAAGAACCTTAGTAAGTAAACATTACACACATGAAATAGCAGAAAATTGTTCCATACTCTATGGTGGAAGTTGTAATGCTTCAAATGCAAAAGAACTTTTTTCAAAACCCGATGTGGATGGAGGACTCATAGGTGGAGCATCACTAAAAGCAGTAGATTTTATAGCTATTGCAAATTCTTTTTAGTAAAAAATCCTTTTTTATGCATCTATCCTAATAATTGAAAAATACTTTTGACTTCTATTTTTCGTTTTTATCTATGGATTTACGATATTTGTAAGTTATTCAACTTAAGAATGAACTTTTTTAATAAACATATCACATTATTAATTGTAGTTATTACTACTTTTTTCTTGTCCTCCATAGAGCTAAAGGCTCAGTGGAAGTTAGATGTGAATGGAACAGTGAAAAATGAAGACACAAAAAAAAGATTTGAAGGTGTTACAATTACAATAAAAAGAAATGGGACAGTATGGAAAACGATAACATCACCATCTACAGGAGAGTTTACACTTGAATTGCCTCCAGATGCTATTTATCTAGTAGAATTTTCTAAACCAGGTTTCACTACAAAGAAAGTGGAGTTTTCAACTAAAAATGTACCTCCAGATGATGCTAAGTATGGATTTGAATTTCCTATGGAAATGAATCTTTTTGAAGAAGTGGAAGGCTTGGATGTATCCATTCTAAATCAACCTATCGCTAAAATTGCTTTTAATCCTTCTACTGGATATATGGATTACGATCCTTCTTATACCAAATCTATTCAAAAAGAATTAGAAAAGTTGAAAAAGGAACAAGAGGAAAAAAGAAAGCAACAAGAAGCGGAACGAAAAGAAAAAGCAAAAGAATATGCTACAATTATTGCTTCAGCAGATAAACTTTTTAGTGCAAAAAGTTGGGCAGAAGCAAAACCTTTGTATGAGCAAGCTGCTAAGTTATTGCCAAGTGAAGACTACCCTGGTGCTCAATTGAAGTTGATTGCTACTAATATGGCTAGTGCAGAAGAAGCGAATAAAAAATATACAACAGCTATTGAGCGTGCCGATGCAGCTTTTAAAGAGCGAAATTGGGAAAAAGCAACAATGGAATACAATGCAGCTTCATCTCATAAACCAACTGAAGCCTATCCTAAGAATAAAATCAAAGAAATTGAAACTATTGTTGCTAATGAGAAAAAAGTAGCAAAAGAATACAATGATTTATTGGTAACAGCGGATGCTTTTTTTATAAATAAAGAGTATGAAAAAGCAAAAGTTGATTTCCAAAAAGCATCAGCCTTAAAAGATTATGAAAAATATCCGAAAGATAAATTGAAAGAAATAGAAGGATTATTAGCAGAATTAGCCAAAAAAGAAGCAGCAGAAAAAGCGTTGAATGAAAAATACCAAGGGTTGATAACCGCAGCAGACAAAGCTTTAGAAGCAAAATCATACCAAGAAGCTAAAGGGAAATACAATGAAGCAGCAACAGTCAAACCTACAGAAAAATATCCCAAAGATAAATTGAAAGAGATAGAGGGATTATTGGCAGAATTAGCTAAAAAAGAAGCAGCAGACAAAGCCTTGAATGAAAAATACCAAGGGTTGATAACCGCAGCAGACAAAGCATTGGGAGCTAAATCATACGAAGAAGCCAAAGGGAAATATAATGAAGCAGCAACAGTAAAACCTGCGGAGCAGTATCCTAAAGACAAACTCAAAGAGATAGAAGGATTATTAGCTGACTTAGCCAAAAAAGAAGCAGAAGAAAAAGCCTTGAATGAAAAATATCAAGGGTTGATAACAGCAGCAGACAAAGCCTTGGGGACAAAGTCGTATGAAGAAGCCAAAGGTAAATACAATGAAGCTGCTGGTCTGAAGCCAACAGAAAAATACCCTAAAGATAAATTGAAAGAGATAGAGGCTATTTTAGGAGAATTAGCTAAAAAAGAAGCAGCAGAAAAAGCCTTGAATGAAAAATATCAAGGGTTGATAACCGCAGCAGACAAAGCCTTAGAAGCAAAATCATATCAAGAAGCCAAAGGTAAATACAATGAAGCTGCAACAGTAAAACCTGCCGAGCAGTATCCCAAAGACAAACTGAAAGAGATAGAAGGATTATTGACAGAATTAGCTAAAAATGAAGCAGCAGACAAAGCCTTGAATGAAAAATACCAAGGTTTGATAACCGCAGCAGACAAAGCATTGGGGACAAAGTCGTATGAAGAAGCGAAAGTAAAATACAATGAGGCTTCAGGAGTAAAACCTACGGAGCAATATCCAAAAGACAAACTCAAAGAAATAGAAACTATTTTAGGAGAGTTGGCCAACAAAGAAGCAGCCGAAAAAGCATTAAATGCCAAATATCAGGGATTAATTGTAGCAGCAGATAAAGCGTTGGGGGCAAAGTCTTATGAGGATGCTAAAGGAAAATACAATGAAGCTGCAGAACTTAAACCTACAGAAAAATATCCCAAAGACAAACTGAAAGAAATAGATGGAATTTTAGCAGAATTGGCTAAGAAAAAAGCAGAAGAGGAAGCTTCTAAAATGGCTGAAAAGGATCGTGAAGAGAAGTATCAACAATTAATTGCTGCGGGTGATAAAGCATTAAACAATAAATCGTTTGATGAAGCAAAAAATTCCTATAATGAAGCATTGGGAGTGAAACCTGCGGAAAAATATCCCAAAGACAAACTCAAAGAAATAGAAGGATTATTGGCAGAATTGGCTAAGAAAAAAGCAGAGGAAGAAGCTGCCTTAAAAGCGGAAAAAGAAAGAAATGAAAAATACCAAGGATTGATAATTTTAGCAGACAAAGCCTTGGGAGCAAAATCATATCAAGAAGCTAAAGGAAAATACAATGAAGCTTTAGCGGTAAAAGCTACAGAGCAATATCCTAAAGATAAGATAAAGGAAATTGAAGCTATTTTAAATGAATTATCAAGCAAAGAAGAACAGGAAAAGGCATTAAATGCTAAATATCAGGGGTTGATAGCATCCGCTGACAAAGCATTGGGTGCAAAATCGTACGAGGACGCAAAAGGGAAATACAATGAGGCATTAGGACTTAGGCCTGAGGAAAAATATCCGAAAGATAAGTTAAAAGAAATAGAAAATATTTTAGCAGAAATTGCTAAAAAGCAAAATGAAAGTGAATTAGAAAAAGAAGCAGAAAGAAAGAAAAAAGAATATTATCAGGCAGTGATAGCCCAAGCTGATGCAGAGTATTATGCAGATAATTTTGATAAGGCTGTAAAAAAATACCAAGAAGCATTAACAATTTATACAAATGAGCAATATCCTAAAAATCAATTAAAGGCAATAGAGGAAGCCAAAAGTAAAAAACAAAATGAACAAGCATTGAACGATAAGTATAATGCCATTATACTCGAAGCTGATAAAGGATTTAACTCAGAAACGTATGATTTAGCAAAAGTTAAATATAATGAGGCATTGAAAGTAAAGCCTTCAGAAAGTTATCCGAAAAATAGATTGGATGAAATTGAGAGAATTTTAATAGAATTAGCTAAAAAAGAAGAAATTTCAGTTACGTTGAATGCTCAAGATCAGAAAAAAAAGGAATATGATAGTTTTATTGGACTTGCTGACAAACAATTTGCAGATAAAACGTACGACCAAGCAAAATCTTTTTACCAAAAAGCATTGAGTGTTATGCCATCGGAAGAATATCCTAAAAATAAAATTGATGAAATAAATAAAATTCTTGCTGAAATTGCTGAAAAAGAAAGGAAAGAGAAAAGCGAATCACTAGCAATGAAGGCAAAGCGAGAGAAATATGAAAAACTTATTTTTGAAGGCGATAAAAACTTTATGTTAGATAATTATGATAATGCAAGCAATACTTATAAAGAAGCATTAATGCTGTTTGAAAATGAACAATATCCTAAAGATCAATTGGTGAAAATAGAGGCTGCAATTCAACGAAAGAAAGAAGAAAAAGAAGCTGAAAATATCGCAGTTACAAAAAAACCATTGCAACAAGGCGAAAGGGCAAAAATTGATGACAAACGTGAACGAGAAATTGAAGCTCGATTTGCTAAGATGATACAAGAAAAAGAAAAATCAAAAAATGATTCGTTGAATTGGTATAAAGAAAATTATGCAAAACAACAAGAAATTTTAGTTAGTTCGTCTATAGATAAAACTAACAAAGCACAACAAGACATTTTAGCAACTGTTGAGCAAATAGAAAAAGACAAGAAAGAAGGAGATAAATATCGGATGATAAATCATGAGAAATTAGAAAAGGAAAAGACTTACTATAAAGAATTTGAAACTGATTTAGTTAAAGAGTCAATAGACAAAACCAATAAAGCACAACAAGAAATTATAGCTACTGTTGAAAAGATTGAAAAAGAAAAACAAGAAGGAGATAATATTTATATTGAGAACAATAAAAACCTTCAAGAAGACATAAGTAAATTTAATCAATCTGAAAAAGAAAGAATTAAAAATGCAGACGATAGGAGAAATGTTGCAAATAGCGATGTGGTTGCTCAACAAAAAGATATAAATAAATATAACGAAATAAACGAACCTCGCTATGAGAAAAAAGTTGAAGAACTGAGTGTTTATAAAGAAGAAATTAAAGAAAACCATATAATAATGGTTGAAAATGCAGACAATAGAAGAGAGAAAAATAGAATTTTGTCAGAAGATATTAAAGTGAAAATTGCTTCAGATAATGCGGCAAGTGAGCAAAAACAAAATGAAAAGAAACAGGATGTTAAACAATTTGCTATTGATTTAAGAACTCAAGAAGAAATTAGAATTAAAGGAGCAGTACAACGTGTTGCAGACAATAGGAGATTTCTTGAAAAACTAGCTGATCAGATAGCATTGAGAGAACTGCAACAAGCAAAAAATTATAAGCTAAATGCTGAAAAAGTAGCTGCACAAACAGAAGTATATATGAAGTTGCAACAAGAAAGACATGAGGCAGAAACCAAACAAAATGCAAAAGCAAAAGAAGCACTTCTTAATTATCAAAAACAATTGGCAGAAAAACAGGTAGAAAATAAACAAAATGCAGATAAAATAAGAACAAAAAATGAAGAAGAAAATAAAATTTATAAATCGAAACTAAATGTTCCAACAGAAGAACAAACGCAAAGTAGTATAAAAGCAGCGAAACGATTAAAAGAAGAAAAACAGTTTTATGCAGATTATGGTTCTAAATTAAAATCAAATCAAATTGAGCGTTCTACAAAAGCTGATGCAGAAAAAAATGACGTTTATGTAGGAGAGAAAAAATCATCAAGTAATATCAATGAGTTTGAGAAAAAATATCCACAAGGTATTACAGAAGAAGAAAAAGAAACTGGTAATGCGATTGTGTTAACTCGAATTAAAGTAACTGATGATCATGTGGATGTATATGAAAAAATATTCTACAAATGGGGTGGCATTTTCTACACAAAAAATGGAGATAGTATTTCTCAAAATATTTGGGATAACGAGTCTATAGAAAAATGATAACAAATGGCTACTTAGCTTTATTTTAAAGAATTTAATTATATTTCTCTTTTGATTGCTGCAATAGTCGTTTTTTTTATACCTAAAGAAACAATTAATAAAAGTGGAATTAATCAATTCTATTTTGTTACTATTTTTCTACTATTAATTTTTACTCCCTTTGTAGGTGAAAAAGAAAATGAAAGCCTTGAAAAAAGAAATCTTACTGAATTTCCTGAATGGAGATGGAGCAATGTTTGGAAATTTTTTATTCAATATTTCCAGAAAATAAAGCATTTATATTTTCAATGAAAAAATTAGCATATTTGAAGTAAACCAATAAACCAATATTGCTTATTATGGCAAGATAAAAGAAGAAAAGTTGTTTCTTTTTTTATAAAATAGTATTGCATAAAAATCGAGTAAACA
>Ga0210021_1004716_pt1 | contig 10259 bp, 12 predicted proteins | sample CryGeymeta201517_FD_183981 | JGI IMG/M metagenome (GOLD analysis project Ga0210021, IMG submission 183981) | Groundwater microbial communities from Crystal Geyser aquifers in Utah, USA - Crystal Geyser metaG 2015-17 (SPAdes) (version 2) | ecosystem: Environmental > Aquatic > Deep subsurface >... | reverse complement strand
ACCAGACGATGATTTTTCCGAAAGATTCAGGAAGGGGTGTTCTAACTGCTGATTTACAGGCAAAAAAAATCGAAGGAGAAGAAATTCATGGATATCAGGCCTGGGAAGCAGAAGGTGAGATCCATTTATATTTCGACAGGAATCATTGGCAACTTTCCTCTCGCTCATGTTTCGGTGCTCCAGTAACTTCAGCCAAGAGAAGAAAGGTTTAATGTCAAATAAATTTAGGAAAAAGATATTCTTTTTTCTCCCATTACTTTTAATCTGTCTTTCTCTTTCCGGCTGTAACACCACTAAAACCGTGAGTACTGTTCCTTCTCCTGTACCGACTCAAAGCCCGGTAAAAGAAAGCGGAGGGGTTCCCCTGCCGACCCAAGAAGACGTTGTTAGAACTTTCATTAATCTTATCTCCGAAAAAAGAATTTCTGAAGCAGTAGGAATGATGGATGTTTCCGACGAGTCAGAAAAACAAGGCTGGGGAGTGCAGCTAAATAGTTTTGATAAAATTTCCCTTAAAAATATAGAGAAAAACGGAGAGGATACTTTTAAAGTTACTTTAACTGTAAAAATGAGCCCTAATTCAGCCAACGGCCCGATTCCGTATTATGGATACGAGAACGGAGACAATATCCGTTGGATAGGATTGAAAAAAGGCAGCGACAACCTTTGGAAAATTACCGGCTTCGCCACTTCCCCATGACCGCTCAAAGAACAATTGATGTTTACTGTAAAAACGGCCACCTTCTTTTTGGCCGCTACATAAAAATGAAACCCGGATTTTTAATGAAATGTTACATTGATAAAATCGGGATAGATTACGTCGGAGTGAAAGACTTACCTCTCGGCAAAGACGTTTATTGCCCGTCTTGCACAAAAGAGGGAGAAAATTTAAGAATTGGAAGAATTGGTATGGTTCACGGAAGACCGGCGGTTGTTGTCAACCACGGAGGAATAAAAAGAATAAAAACATAACCCTTAAAAATATTATCTTTGGTAAAACTTTGGGTAGCTTGCACTGAGCGCAGTCGAAGTGTAAAATTGGGCGAAATGATGGAAAATTCAGATAATCCAAAAGAAAAAATCCAGCAGCTAATTGAAAAATATCGTTCTGTAATATCTTCCGGTCAAGTTTCAAAATATACAGAAGAGGAAACTAAAAAAGACTTCATGTTACCGCTTTTCCGAGCTTTAGGTTGGTTTGTCGATGATAAAAAAGAAGTTACTGCGGAAGAACAACAATCTTCAGGAAGAGTTGATTATGGTTTTTATTTAGATGGCAGACTTAAATTTTATCTTGAGGCAAAGGCTTTGGGTGCAGACCTTCACAGAGAAGATTTTGCCAATCAAGCGGTAAAATATTCTTGGAACAAAGGGGCAACCTGGGCTATCTTAACAGACTTCGAAAGTATTAAGGTTTTTAATGCTCAAGATATAGAACGTTCTTTAGCGGATAAGCTCTTTTTCGAAATTCCATATACACAGTACCTAGAAAGATTTGATCAACTTTGGATGTTGTCAAAAGACTCATTTGAGGAAAATCTACTTGATAAAGAAGCGGAAAAAGTTGGCAAAAAGTTTCAAAAAGTAGCGGTTAGCACTCTTTTATACAAAGACCTCGATAATTGTCGCGAAATTCTAACTCACGATTTGGAGCAATGGAATCCTAAAGTAGATAGAGATTTGCTTGATGAGGGGGTACAAAAACTTCTAGATAGATTGATTTTTATTCGGGTTGCAGAAGACAGGGGAATAGAAGCTCCAACTTTAATTCCTTTAATTCGTGACTGGAAAATTAGTGGAGAGAAAAAACACCTTTACGAATCAATGATTGAAAAGTTTAGGGAATTAGATTCAGTTTACAATTCAAATCTTTTTTCGGAACATCCTTTTGAAAAATGGGAAGAATATAGCGGTGCTACGGAAAAAGTGATAAATATTCTTTACGGCAAGAAAGGCTACTACGAGTATGATTTCAAAGTTATGCCCGCCGACGTGCTGGGAAGTGTTTATGAGAATTATCTAGGATATCGTTTGGAGAAGTCTAAGAAGGGCCTATTGATTAGCAAAGACGCTAAAAAAAGAAAAGAACATGGAATATATTACACTCCAGGTTTCATCGTTGATTACATTGTACAAAATACACTTAAACCAGTTTTAGATAAATGTACAAGTATTGAAGACTTAAAGAAAATAAAAGTATTAGATCCTGCGTGCGGTTCGGGTTCTTTCCTAATAAAAGCATTAGAGGTTATTCATGATAAATATTTGGAGTTTGGTAATAGAGGTGGGGTTTTTACAAAACTCGACATTCTTCTTAATAATATTTACGGAGTTGACCTTGACTCTCAAGCTGTAGAAATAGCACGTCTTAATTTGTTGATAAATGCTTTAGATCAAAGAATGAAGCTTCCAAACCTTGATAAAAATATCAAAAATGGAAACTCTTTGATTTCAGGAACAGATGAAGAGCTTAAAAAATACTTTGGAAAAAATTTCAGAGATAAAAAGCCGTTTAATTGGAAAGAAGAATTTCCAGAAGTTTCCAAACAAGGCGGGTTCAATGTAATTATTGGTAACCCTCCATGGGGAGCAGAAATGAGCAAGAGAGAAAAGGAATATTATAAAAAAAGATACGTATCTGGCAAGGGCATTATAGACACATACGCCCTATTTGTAGAAAAATCACTATCAATATTAAGTGATAACGGAAAACTTGGGCTTGTGTTACCCGATATTATTCTTCTCAAAAATTACCCTCAGATTAGAAAACTTATTTTAGAAACTTGTCAGATTGAAAATATTTATTATACAGGCACAGCTTTTAAGAGCGTGAACCTGGATACTGTAGTTTTAGTATTATCAAAACAGAAAAACGAAGAAAGAAGAGTTAATAACGTTGTTAAAATCATGAATGATGACAAGAAAGCAAAAATCAAACAAAGAATATTTGCGGAGAACGATGGTTATAAATTTAATCTTTTTTTTAGTGACGAAGTGATTTCTTTAAAACAAAAATTGGATAATCAAAGCGTTCAATTGGGTCAAATTTTAGAAATACATGAAGGAGTACACTCCGGCAATATACGCGAAAAACTATTTTTAGATAGAACTATTTCAAAAAAATGTATGAAGTTACTATTTAAAGGAGTTGAAATCTTAAGATACTCTACAAGTTGGGGTGGAAAATATATAAATTACGACAAGACAATTATTAATAAAGAAAATGGTGAGTATGCAAATTTAGGGAAAGATGAATATTTTGATAACAAGAAAATATTAGTGAGAAGAACTGGGGACAGAATAATCGCAACATTAGACGATAACAAATATGTTGTCAGCAATAATTTTTTTGTTCTCTATTATAAAAATAAAATTATCCAGAACTTTGATTTGCTGGCAATTTTAGGAATATTAAACTCACCTTTGGGGACTTGGTATTTTAACGCAATCCAGCCGAGAAAAGGGAAACTTTTTGCAGAAATAAAAATTAATCACTTACAACAAATACCTATTTCCAAGAGATCGAACAACTCAGTTTTACCAGTGCTTGCTCGTAATCTTTTAACTCTAAATGGAGATATCACAAAGGTTCCAAAAAACTCAAATAAATGGAATTTAATAAAATCAGAAATCGAAAAAACAGACAGAAAAATTGATGAAGAAGTTTACAAACTTTATAATCTTACGCCAGAGGAAATTGAAATTGTAGTACGCTCGTGAGGCTTGTAGATAAAAGTACCAATAACCTTATAAAATTACCTGCTTCGCCACTTCCCCAATAAACTTATAAAACTCTCTGAAAGGTCTTCGTGTCGAGAAAGTTGATAATTCTCCGCAAAAGTATTATATAATGCGCCTATGATAGGTGAACGCGACAACGGCCATCGAGTAAAAGAGGGAAGCTCGGTCGTTAAGAGACATGCAGATGAACTTGACCTTACTACCGACTATGAAGTGGCAGTTAATACAACAGTAAGGGAATATGGCAATGCTAGAGGTATCGGCCATAGATTGCCCGCTGGAACACATTTTTTATTGACTGACGCCGACGGTTATAGAGTTATGTGGGCAGATAATGACATGGTTATCAGTATTCGAAATCGACAAATTATTCCCATAAAAAGACCTGATAAGGAATGGGTTACGCTCGGAAAGTAAAAAAACAGGTCGTCCGCCCGGAGGGAGCACGGTGCGCTGATAATTTTTTATGAGAACAAATATTAGAGTAGGCGCCATAATTATTAAAGACAAAAAAATTCTTTTAATTCATAGAATTAAAAAAGGAGATGAATATTGGGTTGTTATCGGCGGAGGAGTTGAAGAAGGTGAAAGCCTTAAAGATGCATTAAAAAGAGAAGTGTTGGAAGAAACTTGTTTGCCTCTTCTTGATTATAGGTTGCTTGGTAATGCCAAAGACGATAAAGGGTCTGATCATTATTTTTACTTTTGCAAAGTATGCGAGGGAGAGCCTTGTTTAAGTGGGCCGGAAAAAGAAGAAAATTGTGAAGACAATTGGCATAACTTGGAATGGGTTGAAATTGGGAAAATTGGGGAATTAAAGTCTTTATATCCTTCCCAAGTCAATGAATTCTTAAAATTGATATAATTTTTACCAACCGGCATTATCTCGGCGGCCATTACTTCGGCAAAATATCTGATGGAAACAAGAATCTTGTATATTGGGAATGCGACTCCTGCTATTACTAAAAATCTCCGGTCACTATTTTTTTCTCCCTAGCTACTATTTTTTAGCTTTTTGAGGTAAGATTGGGGAAGAATGAATACAAAGATAGTTGATTATCAGTGGTTATTTATAGATGAGTCGGGTAAACCGGAAGTTTATTCCTCGAGAGGTGAAAATCTCGTTTCGAAAAATCTTTCTTCAAAATACTTGGTTCTCGCTGCTATTAGGTCTGAAGATCAACTTCAATTACAGCAGGAAATAACCGAGTTTAGATTATCGCTTTTAAAGGATGAACAATTGATGGCTTTATTTTCTTCTGCTTATACACTTGATTCATTTCATGCACAAACTGACTATTCGGAGGTAAAAGAGCGTTTTTATTTATTTATTAATTCACTACAAGTTAAAATCGACGTTTTGGTGGTTGAAAAATCGCGATGCTTTGAACCGCTCAAGCGGAATCCCGGCAAAATGTACGGAGTGATGGCTGGCCAGCTTATCAAAAATTTATGTCATCAAGCAAAAAACACCGAAATTATATTTAGCCGGAAAGACAGTAAACTAAAACTACGACAAGAACTGGAAACGGAAGTTGAGAGAGTGCGGCTGGATTATCTTCAAAACCATTCCAATTTGCAGGCAAACCTTAAATTAAACTATTATCACAATCCTCATTATAGCCACGGTGGATTGCAGGTAGCCGATTACGTAGCCTTTGCTGTTTACCAAGTCCTCGAAAGAAATAACCGAAAATGGTACGAACTAATAAAGAATAAGATCGGGAAAATACAAGATATTTGCAACAAAAAATACTTCACTCGGAGCAATCCGCTTTAACTATCCGCAATGGGAAGTGCGAACTTCGCACGTCTCATTAAGCGGACTGCTCAAAGTGAAGTAGTAAGGGAAGTATAACTAATATGTCAACCAAAAGTCAAATCAAAAATTTAAAAAAAGTCTGTGCTTGCTGTGGAAAAGAAATTGAGGTAAAAGTCTTTCCCGATAAAACCTACTCTGGCGGTAACTACTTTTTCAAAATCCCCTCCAACCCCAAACCTTTAGAATATTGGGAATGTAATTGTTGTTACAAATAACATCTCCTTCTGAATTGTTTCCTTCTTCGCCGTGACTTGCAGTGAGCACTTCGACTTCGCTCAGTGTTAACTTGTTTTAAACCTGCCGAAGCTGCTTGCACTGAGCGGAGTCGAAGTGCAAAATTGGGGAAAAATTTTTTGGAGTTGTGTTGTATTTATTTAAAGAGTAATATTTTAGAGTAACACAATATAAATGCTTCTTGACAAGTTTTTTTTATTTTGAGATTATATAAATATATTACCCAAATAAAACCCGATCTAAATGCTCAATCCATATTTTCAAAAGAATAATTTTACCCTTTTCCAAGGCGATTGTTTAGAAGTTCTCAAAGAAATTGATGAAAATTCTGTGGATATGATTTTTGCCGATCCCCCATATTTTCTTTCAAGTGGCAGCTTTACTTGTCAAAACGGAAAAATGGTTAGTGTCAAAAAAGGGGATTGGGATTTAAGCAATGGAACAAAAAAGAATTTTGAATTCCACGTTAAATGGATGAAGGCATGCAAGCGAGTTTTAAAACCAAATGGGACGATTTGGATTAGTGGAACATATCATTCTATTTACCAATGCGGAGTTGCTTTAGAAGTTAATAAATTTCATATTTTAAATGACATTGCTTGGTTTAAACCAAATGCTTCTCCAAATTTAAGCTGTCGTTTCTTTACTGCAAGTCATGAAACCTTAATTTGGGCGAGGAAAGATAAAAACAGCAGACACATCTTCAATTATGAAAAAATGAAAAACGGAGAATGGCCTGAAGACCAATTGAAAAAGCCCGGATTGCAGATGAGATCAGTATGGTCAATAAATACTCCAAGACCCATTGAAAAAAAGTACGGCAAACATCCAACTCAAAAACCGACTGATTTATTGAAAAGAATTGTTTTAGCAAGCTCAAATAAGGGGGATCTAATTCTCGATCCTTTTACAGGAAGTTCAACTACGGGGTTGGTAGCTTGTCTTTATGGCAGAAAATTTGTTGGCATTGATACCGAGAAACAATATTTAGATTTGTCGATTAAAAGATTTAAAGAGTTAGACAGTAATCTTAAAAGGAAACAACTAACGTTCGTAAAAGAAAATCCCGAACAAGATTCATTCTCTCAAATACCACAATGGGTTTAAATTTAATTCAAAATCATTGTGTTTTTTGTTTTCTTTATAAGTATATTTTGACGCAGGAGGTTGCCCGTGAGCGATACTCATACAAATGTTGTCAATTTCCTTCAAATTGTCTAAAGATTGCCTTATCCAGCCTTGATAAAAAAGGGTTGGAGGATTAAATTTGCTTTCTTTATTGTAAGAATAAGCCTGCTCGATGATAAAAAGTTGTGACAAATTTGAAATAATTTCAATAGGATTCAAAAAATGCTGAAATTCTTCTTTTAATAAACTTTTAATTTCGATGTCCGGATCTCTTCCATAAAAAATATTATCGAAGATAGTTAATAGTTTTTCTTTTAAATCTGGCCTGCTTCTTATTCTTAAGTTTAAATCAATAAAAACTCTAAGGTGGTTGGGTTTGAAATTCCTTGCGCCATCTCTAAGCCAAATTTGGAAATTCTTTTGAGGATCGTATGCAGAAAATCTTTTCGGAGGGATGGATGGTCGCAGCACATAGAGTTCGATACTCCCAACCTTACATACTGGCATTTCAGTATCAAATTTCAAACATTTTATTTTTTCAAACATTTCGTCGTATTTCATGCTTTGAATATACAAGATAATTTTCTCTAGATCAAATATTAGCCCACGCCCCAGAGGTGGTTTAGTCTTTCGACTTATTTCGCTCTTCGACAAGCTCAGGACTTCGCTCGCTCAAGGCAAACTTCACACGAAGTAATTTTTCAATGTTGCTCCTTACGAGATGATTTTGGGAATCTTTTGCAAAACTTTTGCTATAATCCACTAAATGTCAAATCAAACAATAAAAGAAGAGGAGTTAGAAGAAAGTTATAAAGATTTTGTTTCTTCAAATAATTCAGTTTCCCATCGCAAAGCGATTGAGAAAATATTGGGAATGACTGGCTTGAGGAGAGAATTTAAAAGATCTTTAAAATATGGGATAGATAAGGTCAATGATACTTACTGCAACTTTGGTGAAGCTGCTGGTGAAAAGCGGGTTAAGGAAGAAGAAAGAGAACCAATTAGAAAAGTTGGCGCACTTTTTAGAAAGTTTTACAAGAATAAGGATTATCGGAATTTTGTAGATACCGGATACATGATGATTCTTCGAAATTTAGTTGATACCTTGAAATTAAAAGAACTTAAAAATTATGACAAGTTAACAGATGATGATTTATATAAAAAAGGTCTTTTGCCCCGTGGGATTTTTTTGCAATATTTTTTAATAGAAAGCATGGTTAAAAATAAATCGTTTGATTGGAATCGAGATCAAAGAATTATTGAACAAAATCTAATTTGTTTTGATGTTTGTTTTAGCGATATTTACGCATTTTTTAACGGAAGATAAAACTCCGAGTTTTTATGGCAAATTACACACCCCAGGTGTAATTTAAAATACTGGGTGAAGTATAATGACGAAGTAATTAAAAACAAATATATGAATAAACTATTTTTTGATATTGAAACCTTGCCGGCGGAGGAAGAAAAGAGCGGATGTCGAAGTAACCAGAAAGATATATAAAAAAATGACCTTTCCCGAAAGCCTTACGGACAGTGAATTTTAGTAAAAGAGGAAGAAGCAAGATGAAATCAATTGTCATTTTTCAATCTGTTCATAAAGGAAATACCAAAAAAATTGCTGAAGTTCTTGCCGGAGAGTTGGATGCAAAACTCGTAAAACCTGGCGAAATCAAAGTAAATGATTTAAAAAATTATGATTTGGTTGGAATGGGCTCAGGAATATATTTTGGAAAACACCATCAGGATATTTTAAATCTGGTAGAAAAGGTTCCGCCTACCGTCGGACAAAAAGTTTTCATTTTCTCCACCGCCGGCCTACCACAATTAAAATTTATCTGGCACAACGCTTTAAGAAATATACTTAAGGAAAAAAACTTTAAAATTGTGGGCGAGTTTACTTGTGTTGGTTATGACGAAGTCGGCCCTTTGAAAAGGATCGGGGGGATTAACAAAGACAGACCAAATAAAAATGATATCGAGAAAGCCAAACGGTTCGCCAATTCTCTATAACTTTACAGCCCAGGAGTGATTCAACCCTTTGGTAGATTCAAAACTTTGCCTTGCCCAATGCTATAATTAATTGTGAGAAAACTTTTTTTAACTTCTGTCGGTTTACCGCCGGAAACGGCACCTTTCTTTTCCAAGCTGTTGGATCGGGACCCGCGAGAATTAAAACTGGCGATGATTCCGACCGCCGGCTATCCCGAAATTGATAAAGTTCTTCTTAGTGAGACTAAGGAGGGTTTGGGAAAATCCGGTTTCCAAATAGAAGTAATTGACTTAAAAACCGAAGATCCGGAGACTATAAAAAGAAAGTTGGAAAAAGTCGATATTATTAATATTGGCGGCGGTAATACCTTTTTCCTTTTATATTGGGTCAGGAAATCTGGTTTGGATAAATGTTTGAAAGAATTTATAGACCAGGGGAAAATCTATCTGGGTGTCAGCGCGGGCAGCATCATTATGGGGCCGGACATTGAACTTTCCGGTTGGAAAAAAGAGTGGGATGAAAATGTGGTTAATCTAAAAGACCTGTCCGGCTTAAACTTAGTTCCTTTTGCTGTTTCGCCTCATTTTATTGACGAGGATTTATCTCTTTTAAGAGAAAAATCGAAAAAAGTAAACTACCCAGTTATTGCTATCAATGATACCCAAGCGGTAATGGTTATTGGGAACCAATATAAGATCGTTGGGAAAGGTAAAGAAATAATTTTTAATTCTTGTTCTGTAACTTATTGATTTTTCTTCTTAAGCTCCTTTTGATCCCAGCGCCTTGTTTTCTTACTTCTTCTTTTTCTTTATCGCTTAATTTATTAAAAACTTTTTGGTATTGAGGATAATACCAAAGATGCCCCATCCATCGGTATGGAGGAATTTCCTTATCCGGAAGTTTTTCGGCAACGTAACCCCTGTCACTGATTTGTTCCGTGGCCCAGATAAGTTTTCCCTTTTTGGCTAAAGCCAGCGCTAAATGATAAGCGGCTTTTCTTTTTTCTCCTTTTAAATCTTTCATAAGATCAAGTAATTTTTCCGCTTTCTTTAGATCGGTATTATTTTCTCCTACAATTCTTTGATTTCTTAAAATATCCCATTTTTTTCCTAGTCCGGGAATATCTACGCCCCCGTCCGAGGCAAGAACATACCAATCTGCGAAAACCCTCAACCTTCCAGGTTGAATAGGTTTAGACCTTCCCATTTTGTATTTGAATTAGCAAGAGGTTCTCTTGTGAATTATTGATTCCAACTATTTTGATTTTCTTTCTGGATTTGTTACAATTTGGCTAGTGAAAACAGAGAAGAAATTTGTTTTGGGAATTGGGATTTTTTTACTTCT
>Ga0210021_1004703_pt1 | contig 10277 bp, 10 predicted proteins | sample CryGeymeta201517_FD_183981 | JGI IMG/M metagenome (GOLD analysis project Ga0210021, IMG submission 183981) | Groundwater microbial communities from Crystal Geyser aquifers in Utah, USA - Crystal Geyser metaG 2015-17 (SPAdes) (version 2) | ecosystem: Environmental > Aquatic > Deep subsurface >... | reverse complement strand
GTGTTGTTTTCGAACTTGAAGGGGGATGGGGGATGTAAACTCGAAAACAACACTCGATGCAAATAACACAGAATTTGGCAAAAGTCAATTTCTCATTACTCATTACATCATTATTCTTCACATCAATGTCTAAAGTTTTATTAGTACCAGATGCTCATTCGCATCTAGCCCCCAAGCCCCCTTCGATGATCTTCATCATCGTACTCGAAGTCCTCGGCATAAGGGGGATTTTTGCCTTGTGCTCCGCACTCGAAAACCAAAGCTCTGCAATAAAAACCAGCGCTCCGATCCAAACTCCCCCTTACGCCGACCATTTATGCCAAAAAGACAAACCGAACTTGAAGGGGGTTGGGGGGATGTAAACTCGGAAACAAAACTCGATGCAATCGGTTAAAAGGGGAGTTTTTAGGCCCAGCGCTCCGCACTCTAAAACCAAAGCTCCGCACTATTAAATCAAAGCAAGAAACTCATAATTTTTCATAATTTCTCATTGCTCATTCATCATTTTTTAAATCGCTCCTAAATCGCGCAAATGTCTTTCAAGTTCAGCTTCATACTTTTTATCCATTGGAATCAATGGCAATCTCAACACGTTTTTCATTCTTCCCATTAAAGCAAGAGCCGCTTTAACAGGTATCGGATTTGTTTCTACAAAATTAAAACCCATCAAAGGTTGAAGTCTATAATGTATCTTTCTTGCAGCTGCAAAATCTCCTGAAAGACACGTTTTAACGTATTCAGCCGTTAATTTAGGGATTTCATTCCCAACAACAGAAACCAAACCTGCTCCTCCAGCAGCTATAATAGGTAAGGTTAAGGCATCATCTCCTGCTAAAACAGCAAAATCAGAGGCTACAAGTTCAATTACTTTCATAATCTGTTGTAAATCATTACTCGCTTCTTTAATCGCCACAATATTCTTGTGCGCTGATAGCGCTAAAGTTGTCTCAGGTAACATATTTACATTTGTTCTACCCGGTACATTGTAAAGCATTATTGGAATGGTGACCGAATCTGCAATGGCAGTAAAATGCGCAATTAGTGCTTTTTGCATAGGTTTGTTATAATACGGAGTTACCATAAGTAAACCGGTTGCACCTGCTTCTTCAGCTAATTTTGATTTACGAATTGTCTTTTCTGTATCATTTGAGCCGGAACCAGCAATTACATCCCCTTTACCTTTTACTTTGGTAATTTCAACAGCTGTTTTTACCAAATAGAAAAACTCATCATCCGTAAACGATGGACTTTCGCCTGTTGTGCCAGAGATTACAAGATGATCTACACCATTATCTAATAAGAAATGAAGATGTTTGGTATAAGATTCCTTATCAATGGAAAAATCTGAATTGAATGGAGTAACAACGGCTACAGAAAAGCCAGAAAAAACATGAGTTTTCATGAATATCTACTATAATTATTTAAAATTGTGCTGATATGTATCACTCAGCATAAACGCTACTAACAACCTGTGAGAATGAAAGATAAGTATTTTACGTTTACTGTATAAATTGAATCATTTATTAAATACCATTTAAAAATGTATATCACCATAGTTCTGGTTAAGAAAGAGAGTTAACAAGACAAGCGAACTTAGCACGTCTCTCCCTCCTAATCAAACTCATTCAAAAAAAACTGCACCCTATCAGGTGGGAGAACATGAGGGTGGTCAAGCAAAAAAACATCTTCATATCACAAACATAATTAACAACTTACCACCCTCCGACTCCCTCCGATTCAACAACGATGAAATTAACAAATCCATCTCGAAGGGAGAGCAATCAACTCAAAACCATCTTAGCAAGTCTCTACCTCCTAATCAAACTCATTCAAAAAAAACTGCACCCTATCAGGTGGGAGAACAAGAGGGTGGTCATTTAAAAACATAGATTACTTTGCAAAAAAGCTGCATTAAACATTAAAGTAAATCAATCTTTTACACTATTTCTTAAAGAATCAGTAAATTTAGCATAGTTTTTGATGACACTTTCGATCTAAAGCTGAGATAAAATCACATACTTATGAAAAAAATCTTTCATTTATCAGGCACCATTACTCTTTTCCTATTCCTGTTCCTTTTTGGGCAGATACAACTACGTGCGCAAGATACGCCCGAAACACCAGAACAAACTGAATATCAACCAGAAGAAACACCAAATTACGCTGATGATGCTTCAGATATGGAAGCCGAAGAACCTGTTCAAAAAAAGAAAAAAAGCTTTTGGTCAAAATTAGCATTTTGGAAAAAAGACAAGCAAGAAAAAGAAAGTCTTAAACCCAAAATAGAATTTAACGTGATGTCTGAGTCCATTTGGCACGAAAACCTAGCTCGATATATGGGTGTTACCGATGAAGAATTCTACCGATTTGGATATGTTCGTAAAGGTGTGCAATGGTATCCAATATTCTTTTTAAGACGCTTTAAAATGATGCAAAACCAATATGATCATTTTTTGGTTATTCATGGAAAACCAGCTAAACTCCCTAAAGTGAAAGGCTTAAACATAGGACCTTATGGATTAGAAGTGACCAATGAAGGTTTTGAGTTTCAAATGCCAACGGTCGCATCTGTATCAAGAAGTCAAAAACAATATGACGATGTTAGGTCAATTGAAGTAGCAACAGTTAGAATGCAATCATTCGGATTTGACCAAGTAGTTTGGTTAAAAGACAAAAAAAGAGAAACAAAAGATTTATCTGATACCTGGTCCTTCTCAACAGATCAAAAATAAAGCGAATCAATTAACAATTATCAATTGTTAATTGCTAATTGCTAATTGTATATAGCTCTGCACTATTAAACCAAAGCTCCCAAAGAAAGCCAGCGCTCCGCTCCAAACTCCCAATTCATCATTCCTCATTTCACATTCCTCATTTTTTCTTGACATCCCCCCAAACCCCCTTCGATGATCTTCATCATCGTACTCGAAGTCCTCAGCATAAGGGGGATTTTTGCCTTGTGCTCTGCACTTGAAAACACATCGCGCTACACCACAAAAACCAAATCTCCGCACTAAAAACAAGCGCTCCGCTCCAAACTCCCAATTCATCATTCCTCATTTCACATTCCTCATTTTTTCTTGACATCCCACCAACCCCCTTCGATGATCTTCATCATCGTACTCGAAGCAATCGGCATAAGGGGGATTTTTGTCCTGTGCGTTGCGCTCATCTCAAAATTTACCATTCGAGATTAAAGAAATTGGTAACTTATCACACGTTATAATGGCAAATTTCACTTATTCAACAAACACTAAAAATCATAATCCTGACTTAGAGCCTAAATCTATTCATTTAGACTGATTTAATGGGAACATTCATCCACGATTAAACTAGAAGCAAATTGCTAAAATATTACTCTGAAATCTTTTTTTGCATGAAAAAACTACTCTTTACTAGCTTTTTTATTCTACTAAGCATTGGCCTATCAAATCTTAGGGCTCAACAATCCATCGTTCCAAGCTATCATCCCGTTTATGATTGGTTGTATGCTCAGCGTGTTAACGGCTTTATCCCTACCTATTCGTATGAATCCCTTCCACATAGACGAATTCAAATCGTAAAACAATTAAAAACACTTGAGAAATACAAAACTGAATTAAGCTCACATGATCAAAGCTTACTCCAAGAATTTTTAAACGAATTTGATCACAAACTAATCATCAAGAAACCCTATTCCGACAAAGATGATTTTACCTATTCAGAACAAAAACTTCCTTCTGAAGACCTAAAACCACTAACAGATCACCCACATTTTCAATTATCAAACTTAATCAAAAAACCCAAATCGCTTTTCACTTCTTTAGAAGAACGAAAAGAAGCCCATGTTTATCAAACATCAGATGAAAGTAAAAACATTACCATCGATGCCGGCTTTGGAATGGGGTATTGGAAAGGTGACATTGATACGCTCAGAACGCCCTTTAGATTTAAACAGCCTACTAGCTATCAAACACCCTACATTAATTTTAACTTTCGGCTTTACGGTACCTTTTATAAATATTTCGGATTTCATTACGAACACCTTTCTGCCGACTTATATAATGATGAATATATCAGACTATTCCACCCACTTCTCATAAAAAATGCAAAAGGATTACGTGCAACCGATGCAAGTAAACAATCTTATCACACAGAAGGATATACCACATTTGGAAATTTGAATGCCGAATTGACCTTAGGCCGAGGATTACAAAAAGTGGGAGTTGGTTTAGATAATAATCTTGTGTTTTCAAGAGAGGGAATTGCCTTTAACTGGTTGCGATTAAAATACTCCAATTCCTGGTTCACAGCCATGCACATGCACGGTTCCTTAACATGGCCTGTAACGAATACCAATACAGGTGGAAATGATTCCAATCCCAATTATAATCAAACTAAAACATCCCCTTCTCGTTGGGTTGTTTATCAACGGTTTGAATTTCGCCCATTTAAATGGATGCAATTAGGCTGGTTTGAACTCATTAATTATAGTGAACGCTCTATGGACTTGTCCTATTTAAACATTTCAAATAGAATGTTTTTTATGGAATTTGAGAATATGGATAGAGATAATGGCTGGGTTGGTCTTGATGTATTACTTAGACCCATTAAAGGTGTCGAACTCTATGCGGAACTACTTGTAGATGATTTGAGTGAAGGAGCCGTAAAAGATGTATTTAACTTTGGGAAAAACCGGAATAGGATTAATAACAAGTTCGGAAGACGACTGGGAATTACCTACTCCAAAAGTTCTCTCTTTTTAATGAATATAGATTACACAAGAATCGATCAAGAAGTGTTCACCCATAAAAATGTGTATAATGCACATATTGAAAAAGGAGTTTTATTAGGAAGTCAATTGGGACCTAATGCTGACAAATGGACATTCGAAACAAGAAAATGGCTGAAGAATCGAAGTCAAATTCGATTTCAATATGCTTACATTCGACAAGCTCTAAACTATAAAGATGACGAAGGAACGCTTGTAAATGTGGGAGCAAATGCCAATATCTCCTATTTAGTAAATCGAGAATTCACTCATTTCTTGGCGGGCGACTTACAAAAGTATTCAAATTTCACCCTTGACTATATCATTGAACCCTATTGTTCCATTCAATTAAAATCTCGTATTCAAAGACAATGGACACATGAAGGAAACAGAATTTCAAACTATTGGTTCGGTGAGTTTATTGTAACAATTGGGATGAATTATTTCTAAGACAATTAGGGTAAAAAAGAGACTCTAAGAATTTAAAATTTTAAAAATAGTTCTCTCAATTTTACAATCTGCTTTTCATAATTCCCATTTACATTCAACACTCTTTCTAAATCGACATTTTTCCATTTCATAACCGTATCATAACTAGCAACAAAATTAGATCCTGCGACTCTTTCCATCCTCTCCTCATCCCAATACAATTTTTCATGCAGCTTCTCGCCATCACGAAGTCCAGAAACTACAATATCAGATTCTGATAAATCATGCTCCTTCATCAACTCTAATAGAAACTCATACACATTTCGTTTAGGAACTGAATTAGGAACGATAATAGCACCATCAAACAGGTTTAAATCTTGAATTAATTCCACAAAAGCAGTTGATATCGTACTTTCTGATAACAAATAGCGCGAAGCATTTCTATCCGTTAAGGGAATAAACCCCTTTTTTCTAAAAATCTCAGAAAATTCTAGAAAGAATGCCCCTCTTGAATCCCATATATTCGGCAAGCGAAGCACACAGCCTGGAATTTGCCATTTCAAAAAAGCACATTCTGCGAACCATTTTGATGCCCCAAGTAAACCATTTGGCTCAACAGCTTTATCTGAAGATAGAAACACCACAGGGATAGCTCTCTTTTTGGCCGCTAAAAAAAGACGTAAACTTGCTTCAGTATTCACCAAAAACGTTCGATCAGGAAACTCTTCTACTAAACTAACTTGCTTATGAGCTGCTGAATGAAATATAAAATCAGGCTTAAACGTATCTAAATGTTTTTCAATAGTGGAAAAAGAAATAATATCGTCTAAAATACATCTTAAAGAATGATTTCCACCCTCAAATTGCTGTTTAAAGCGATACAAATCCGTATCATCATTATCTAAGGCTATAATTTGAAACGATACATCTTGAAAATATTGGATTACTGAGCGAATAAACATACCAGAAATTGATCCAGCACCTCCTGTAACAAATATAGTTTTAGAAAAATCCATGCGGAAATATACAAGTATTCATGGTCTTTCATGATTTGAATAATAGGTGAATACAAAAAAACAGAGAGATTCAATAGTTTTGAAAAGAACCCAAAACGGAAAAATGAGACACGAGACATTGGGATTTTATAATAAAAAGAGATAACAACTATGTGATTTTCTAGATTTATAACGTAAAAAGTAAACCTGACTTACAAAGAATCAAGCTCTAATTATTGTGATAGTATTTGCTAAAAAAGTAGTTATCTTCCTTGAAAACCTAATTATAAGTAATTTTATAAATTGTACGAATGTTAAACAACGCTCATCGGTTTAAGTTGGGTAAAGCCATATTCCTCTTTCTGGTATTTTCATGTATAACACTCTTTGAGAATACACAAGCACAGCAATCCATCGTTCCAAGTTACCACCCAGTATATGATTGGCTTTACACACAATACGTAAACGGCTCTATACCAAGTTATTCTTATGAAACACTTCCTCACAGACGTGTTCAAATTCTCAATCAATTAAAAACAATTAAAAAATTTGCATCTGATTTGAGTAAGCATGATTTAAGTTTGCTCAATGAGTTTCTTACAGAATTTGATCATACAAGTATTCCTTTTAAGTCTAAAGAACCTGATATAACCCAAAATAAAATGCAAACTAAAGTCGAACAATCTAATGCCAATAACACAAATGGGACAACCGTAGCACCACATTATCAATTTTATGAATTCTTCAAATCACCAAAATCACTACTAAAAACAGTAAAAAACTGAGTAGAGTTACATCTTTTCCAAACTGTAGATTCAAGTAAAAATATAACTATTGATTTAGGCTTTGGAATGGGTTACTGAAGTGGCAGTTTAGATTCATTAATCACCCCTTTTAGATTTAAGCAGCCTAAAGAATATCAAACCCCCTTCATTAACTTTAATTTGCGCTTTTACGCTACTTTTTATAATTATTTTGGTTTCCACTATGAACATCTTTCTGCAGATTTATATAGGGATGATTATATTCGACTATTTCATCCATTGTTATATAAAGTCTAATATATAATTACAAATAAAACACGTATTTTAGCTTATCGTTTAACTAGCAAAATGAACATGAGCAAAGTCAGATTAAAAGTAGAAAATTACACATCATCAGAACTTAAAGAGTTATTGAGAAAAGACGAGAAGTTTCAGCAAGGAGTGCGGCTTTATGCGTGCTATCAAGTATCAAAAGGGAAAAAACCAAGTGAGTTAGAAGATTTGTACGACACATCATTTAAATCTATTTGTAACTGGGTGCACAAATTGAATGAAGGCGGGGTTGAGGCCTTGATAGATAAAGCTAAGCCTGGGAGAAATTCTAAGCTGAATGATGACCAAAAGACCGAACTAAAGGAAATAATCCTTACTAAAAGTCCAGAAGACTATGATTATAATAGTTCTACATGGACAGGCGCTCTGCTAATTGATTTGATTAAAGATCTTTATGAGATTGAATATAAAAAGGCGCAGGTTTACAACATATTGAAAAAAATGAACTTGAGTTTCCAAAAGGGCAAAGGAATCTATCCCGAAGCTCTGAATCGAGAAGAAAAAATAACGGCTATAAAAAAAACTTCAGGATGAAAGGGACAATCATAGTGTAATCGTTTTTGAGGACGAGGCTAGTTTGTCAAACACAGCCAGCGTTTCTTATCAATGGTCAGAAAAAGGTAGTCAGCCTAAAATTCAACAAAAACAGCGCAATAGAGAGCGGAAAACATTATTTGGTTGCGTAGAGCCAGAAACGGGTAAGGTTATAGCGCAAACCAGCGACAAGGGGAATACGCTGACATTTTTCACGTTTTTAGTCAGCGTTGTTCGCATGTATCCCAATCAAAAAGTAGTCGTGGTGTTGGATAATGTTAGATATCATCATGCAAAAAGATTAAAACCGATTTTAGAAAAATATAAAAGTCGATTGGAATTGGTGTATTTGCCAGCCTATTCTCCTGATTTAAATCCGATGGAAAGAATTTGGTGGTATATGAGAAAAAAAATAACTCACAATCGGTATCTTGAAAGTATGGAAAATCGAATACTCCGATTCAACGATCTGATGGAAGTGTTTAAAGTTGAAAATGAACTTGGGAAAAAACTATCAAAATTAACTGTAAATATATAATAGACTTTATATAATTGCATTAAAAACCAAAATAGTTCTGTTTATTCAATAATCGGATGCGGATATTCTTTTCCACGATGTTGAAATCTCAGTATTCCATCTTTTACAACATGACCTCTATTCACATTAATAGCATTTTCAATGGTCAGATTTTCTTTCCATGCATCTCTTCCCGATAATACAGTGGGTAAATGTACAATCAGTGCGGCTGAAATGGAACGAGATGCGCTTTCCCAGAAATAACTTGGCGTGTGATCTACGGCGTAATAATCGATGGAATCAATGGAAATAATCGGTGCTTTAAACGTGGTTGGTTTTGCAAAATAAAATCCCATTCCTTCATCACAACTTACATCAATAATTAAAGTACCTGGTTTTAAACGATCTTTTTCTTCTTCAATTACAAAATCGATAGGATGATCGGTATCCTGATAGGTTCCGTTAATAATAATTTCAGACTCACTTATTAGGTCGATAAGTGGCCGTTCTGCACCATTATGTTCAACCAGAATTAACCGCGCTTCGCCACTTTCACCTTTTCTAATTCGGGCATAGTTAACATCGAGAACTTCCTCTCTAACTTCGTGGTCAGGCCGTTGAATACAAATCGTAATATCCCGAAATCCGTGTGCTTTAAGGGCATAAATAGCGCCTCTACTAACTGCTCCAAAGCTAAAAATGATAACTTTTCTTTGGTTTCCATAATGTCCGTCAATTCCTTTTAATTGAAGTGCGTGGATAGCGGCACAATAGCCAGCCATCTCATTGTTTTTATAAAATGTATGTCGTCCTATTTGACCATTTGGGCTCCATACAAACATATCTTCAAATGCGATTAACGTTAACTTTCTGTCAATAGCAGTTTGAGTTACGATGTTTTGTTGGGCGCAATGTGGATAACCCCATACAATTCCACCAATTTTCATTTCTTTAAAATCGGATAAAATGGGTTTGGCAATTATGGCACAGCCTAAATCTTGTAAAATTTCGGATCGTTCTGCAATTCCGCCTGTTTGTTCTGCAATTTGTTCGTCTGAAATGTTGAAGGGTTTGCCATAACCTTTTTCAAAAAGGAGTTGTTTACGAATGTGTTCAGGCAGTCTCTCGAAATGTTCAGGATGAATTGGAACACGTCTTTCATCAACTTTTCGTGAAGTCCCAATAACGCCCATGGTTAATAAGTTCATAATAATAGGATTTGTGATAGCTTTCAAAAGAAGTAATGAACAAATTTTGAAGCTGAAAACAGTGTAAGAAGGGTTTACTTAAAAGAAATCAGTCATTAGTCTGATAAAACGTGTCAACAATAATCAGGACTTACAGAGATGGGTCGGGTCAGATCACATGTTTTTTGTGAAGAGCAGTATTAGCATTAACGGATAAATAATCCAGTTCATAAGATACTTGTTTAATAACTAAGGAATGTTATAAATTATTTAAAAACAATTATTAAGAATGTTTTTTGTATAAGTGGAAATTAATTGAAACTTAAAAATAAGTAGGGGATAAGCAAAGAAAGCTTATGCTGTAAGCTTGAATTTTGATTTGCTAAATTTTGATGCTGTCTGAATAAAAGCTTCGATTTGGTTTAATAGCAAAACGGTTTATATCTCTACTTTGATTTTTTCTTGTAAAAAATCAATTGATTTCCCTTCGCGGTGCCTTCGGTATCGAGCTTTTCGAGAAATCTTCCGTTTTAATTACTTGTTGCTGATTATTCGTTCAGAATTTATAATGAAGATCTCTCCATTTCGATTCGTTTTGGGTTCTTGCTTTTGATATTAGAGTTTGGGCTCATCTTCAGTCGAGATGACAATTTTTTTAATAAAAAAGTCCCTTAGGTTTAATAAAGCGTTTTGGAAAGGTTTTTGCTAGAAAGTAAGGACTTAAAAAGCGCACAGTTTACCGATTGATACAGGCGCATAATTACATGT
>Ga0210021_1004687_pt1 | contig 10302 bp, 10 predicted proteins | sample CryGeymeta201517_FD_183981 | JGI IMG/M metagenome (GOLD analysis project Ga0210021, IMG submission 183981) | Groundwater microbial communities from Crystal Geyser aquifers in Utah, USA - Crystal Geyser metaG 2015-17 (SPAdes) (version 2) | ecosystem: Environmental > Aquatic > Deep subsurface >... | reverse complement strand
AATAGCGCTTCAGACTGGGTAGAGCCAACTTTGGGAGTACAATGCACATTTGTTGCAGGCTCAAGAATTGATGCTCACATCATTGAAAACGCAGCTTTCATTTCGGATAAACCTATTATACAAGGAGTTATTGATATATTAGAACATATACAATGAAAAACTTTACGATAATTTCAGATCCTGGCATAGATGACTTAATATCTTTGGTTCTGCTTCATAAATTATCACCTCAAACAAAGAATTGCTTAATCTCCACTTTCGGTAACGCAACAGAAGAAATAACATCGCGAAATGCAAAAGAGTTTATATCCTTCGTTGCAAACTCTTGGCAATTTATGCATGGTTCCAAACTACCCTTAAATGGGGTGGTTGAACGACCTTGGCCAGATTATTTTCACGGGCCAGATGGAGTTTGGGGAGTTCACCCTCCCGTTGATGTAGGATTGATTCAAGGCTTGCCGAAATACCCAAGTAATAATGATCTAATTTCTTTAGCACCCATGCGGGATGCTATAAAGCTACTAAAAATCAATAAATCTCAAAACTTTACTATTATGGGAGGAATATTTAATGCTGAAGGAAATGAAACAAAATATGCCGAAACAAACATAGCTTTTGATCCCGATTCAGCGGCGGAATTCTTCAAGAATTGTAATAGTGTCAATGTGAAAGTGATTCCTCTAGATGTAACAAAAAAAGTATTTTGGGATATTGGTCGTGTAAAAAATATTTCTGAAAATAACAAAATCAATAAGTGGTTAAAACAATTATTACTTGTATGGTTTGATAAATACAATCACGAAAGAGAAAAGGACTTTAATTTACATGATCCCTTAGCAGTATATCTGGCTTTTTATCCCGAAAAGGCAAAATGGAAAAGCTCAGGAGTAAAAGTAATAATAGAAGGTGAACAAAGAGGTAAAACAGTCATGTTTAATGACCATCCACAGTGTCAAATTGCTCTTGATTTAGTTGATCCATTGCTTATAAGTAGGAAAATATACTCATTAGTTTTTGAGGAGGAAGCATTTTAGTAGTAGACAAAATTAATTGCTATTTAAGTCGTTATGAATTAATATAAAACACATGATAGAAGAGAAAATCAAGGAATTAATTAAAAAAGCCGTTTTAAAGAGTCAGGAGGATTTTTCTGATGAGATCAACTTATCGACTCCCCAACTTCAATTCGGAGACTTTTCAAGCAATATTGCTCTTATTTTGGCGAAAAAGATGAAAAGGAATCCTATGGAGTTGGCCGAAGAAATTAAATCACATATGGACAGTCATGAGGATATTGAATCTGTCCAAGTGCTCAAACCAGGATTCATTAATGTTTGGTTGTCAAAAACAGCGCTTATCATTCCCCTTGAACAAGCGGTCAATGAGACTTTTGTCATACCGCCCTTTTCCTACGGGCCAGAAAAAAAAGTTATGGTGGAATTCGCACATCCAAATACGCATAAGTTGCTCCATATAGGCCATCTACGTAACATCGCAACCGGTGAATCTGTATGTAGAATGTTAGCTGCAGCTGGAAATAAGGTTATTAGAACTAATTATCAAGGTGATGTGGGTCTGCACATTGCAAAATGTCTTTGGGGAGTTAAAGCAAGAATAAAAAAAGATGGGGAGGCGTTATTTGAAAAGCTTACTCTTCAAGAAAAAATTCAGCTTCTCGGAAAGGGATACTCAGAAGGACAAACGGCCTACGATGCAGATGAAAAGGCAAAAGCAGAAATAATTGAGATAAATAAACAAATCTATATTCAAGATCCACAAATAAAAGAACTGTGGATTGCTACCAGAGAATGGAGCGTTGCATATTTTGAAGAAAGGTACAAAAGGCTCTATTCACACTTTGACCGCTGCTACTTCGAAAGCGAGGTACACGAGCAAGGTTTAAAAACAGCGAAAGAACTTCTTGAAAAAGGAATCCTTGAAAAAAGTCAGGGAGCTGTCGTTTTTAATGGAGAAAAGTATGGCATGGATACCCGCGTATTTATTAATAGTCTTGGGTTTCCTACCTATGAAGGAAAAGAGTTGGGACTTGCGCCAAAAGAATTTAGCGATTTTGGGACTCTGGACAAAGCTATTCACGTGGTGACTCCTGAACAAACAAGTTTCTTTAAAATAACATTTAAGGTTGAAGAGCTTTGGGATAAAGAAAAATATGGAAATAAACAATATCATCTCGCCTATGAATGGGTAAAATTAAAAGACGGAAAGATGTCATCCCGCACCGGAAATGTGATTGAAGCTTCTTGGTTGTTGGATGAAATAAAGAAAAAGATCCTTGAAAGATTTAAAAATGCAGGTGATATTGTAGAAACACTTGCGGTTGCAGCTGTAAAATATTCGTTTCTTAAAAATGCAACGAATTCAATCATTTCTTTTGATATTGATGAATCTGTCTCACTGGATGGTAATTCAGCCCCCTATCTTTTATATACCTATGTTCGAACGAAAAGTATTTTGAGTAAGGAAACAGAGAATTCTGGCCAGTATCCGAAGGAAATCACTCCGGACGAAAAACAAATATTGCGTCTTATCTATCAATATACCGATAAAGTTTATAAAGCAGCGTCTACACTTTCTCCAAATATACTTGCGGGATATTTATATGAACTGTGTCGAGAATATAATGTGTTTTATCAAAAAAATCCCATTCTAAAAGCGGACCCCGATCAAAAATATATTCGAATCACTATAACAAAGGCTGTAAGTAATATTATTAAGCACGGACTAGATTTACTCGGAATACAAACAGTTCAGAAGATGTGAGAAGTACTTTGTCCTTCCCGCAAACGCGGGAATCTAGAGGATAATTTACATTATTTAAAAATTGATAATTTTAGACTGGATCCCCGCCTCCGCGGGGATGACATAAAAATGGCTTATTACATTTGCTCTTCCTGTCAGTTTGGTGCGGCTTCCTGGATTGGCAAATGCCCTGGGTGTGGAGAGTGGAATACGCTTCAACAAAAAAAGGAGGAGTCTAGAATCACGCAGAAAAAAGCGTCTCCCACTCAATTTTCTCCCTTGAAAAAAATTGATAAAACAAAATCTAATAGACAATCAATGGGCATGTTTGAGTTTGATCGAGTCTTGGGAGGAGGAGTGACAAGGGGAGAAGTTGTCCTTCTTTCTGGAGAACCGGGAATAGGAAAGTCAACTCTCCTTCTCCAGATTATAAAAAATAACACTGCAATCTACGTTTCAGGAGAAGAATCTCTTGAACAAGTTCAGCATCGAGCGGAGCGGTTGCACACGGATATCGGACATATATTGTTTTCTGATGAAATAAATATTGATAAGATCCTGTCGGGGATAGAAATGCAGAAGAAAACCCATTTAGTCATCCTCGACTCAATCCAAACGCTCTATACGGAAGACGTTGAAACCCCTCCAGGTAGCATTAATCAAATAAAAGAAGTAATGAATAGGGTAATCCCCTTCGCAAAAAAAAGCGGCGTACCTTTCCTCGTCATCGGGCATGTGACGAAAGATGGAGACCTTGCCGGGCCAAAGACATTGGAACATATGGTTGACTGCGTTTTATCCCTCGAGGGAGACGTGTCTTCTCCTTTTCGTATTTTGCGCAGTTCAAAAAACAGATTTGGTTCTATCGATGAAATTGGCGTTTTTGAGATGAAAGAAGATGGACTCCATGAAGTAAATTCAGCGACCGCTCTTCTTGAGGATTCGCAAAAAAAAGAAGTGGGAAAGGCGATAGTAGGCATATGTGAAGGTAACAGGCCAATGTTCCTTGAGGTACAGGCGCTCGCAGTCCCCACAACTCTTTCCATACCACGAAGAGTGGCAAAAGGGATCGATTTCAATCGCATTCAACTACTTATTGCGATTGCAAAAAAATACCTCAATTTGAAACTTGATTCATACGATATTTATTTCAATGTTATCGGAGGTATCCGCATCACCTCACCTCTTGCGGACGTAGGAATCATTGCCGCCCTCTACTCATCAGTATCATCAAAATTGATGAGGACAAATCAGGTATTTATTGGGGAAGTAGGACTACTGGGAGAAATCCGTTCGGGTTATTTAGGGAAAAAAACCTCATCGGAAGCAAAACGCTTGGGACTTAATCCACTTGATCAAAAACAATTGGATTCTATTAGGGGAATACAAAAATTTATTGCGTCTTCCTGAAGATCTTTTTAAGCACCGTTTTTTTTCCGTTTGCTCCGATTACTTCTATCAACAGGGGGTTTTCCTTTTTCTTCAACAGCATGTTATATTCGAATATTCCTTTTTCATTTTGATAAATACGCTCTCCCATGATGGTTATAACCGCCTCCTTCTCCGTCTTTCCGATTACTTTGACTGTTAATTCCCTTTTGAATATCGTATTTGTTGGAGAAACAATATGCACCGCAGGAGGTTTGAGATATTGAAAAAGTTGATAAGTAAAATATCCTACCAATACAATACATATGAAAATAAATCCAGCAAGTAATGTTTTTTTTGAATCGGATGATAAATAGGAAGTGGATATTTTTTCCTTGAACTTTATCTCTTCACTCCGCTCATACTCTCTCCTAAAAAAAGCGAGAATCTTTCGTTCATCCAATCCGAGAAACCGTGCATAATTTTTGAGAATGCCAGTTACATAAATGCGTGATGTAAATGTATACCACTTGTCTTCCTCAAGTGCACGAATGAACTGTTCACGTACCTTTATTTGTTTTTCTACTTCTCTGAGTGATACCTTTTTTTTCTCACGAGCTTCCTTCAGAAGTTTTCCAACAGATAGCATAAGTATAGTTTACTCTTTAACTCGCTCGCCGTATTCTCCAGTTTCAGGATTGACCGTTATCATGTCTCCCACCTTTACAAATAGAGGAACCATAACAGTAACTCCTGTTTCCACCTTTGCCGCTTTCTTTGCTCCTGAAACGGTATCCCCTTTAATGGCGTCCTCTGTTTCAATAATCTTAAACTTCACTGAAGTTGGGGGTCTCATACTGAGGGGTTTATCATCATGCATATAAACATAATATGAATTTCCCTCTTTCATAAACCTTGCCACATCTCCCACTATCGATAATGCGAGAGTATATTGATTATAAGATCGTTGATCCATAAAAAATACGTTTTCTTGGTCTTTATAGAGATATTCCATCTCAATACAGGAAACGTCAAGAACATCCACACTTTCGTTTGATTTAAATGCATAATCTACATTCTTATGAGTCAAAAGATTTTTTATGCGAGCTTTCATCAGGGCTGAACCCTTTCCAGGAGAATAAAAGTCGGCTCTTTGTACTTGCCAAATAGTGTCTTGATGGAGAATAAATTCACCTTTTTTTAACGCGCCTGCATTAGTTTTCATGTCCCTATTGTATATCAGGACAGTTCTTTCTGCAACTCCTCCAAGAGCCTTTTTGATTTTGAAGACATACGTTCTGGAACCTCAATCGTATAAATAACATATAAATCTCCCTTGTGTGCTTGTTGGGGATATACTATGCCATGTCCTCTGAGTCGAACCGTCGTACCTGACTTAGTCCCAGGACGAACACGAAGAGATACAGGGGCATCCAATGTTTCAACCGTAAGCTCCCCCCCTAGCGCGGCTAATGGAAAAGATATTTTTTTTTCTACATACACATCTTGACCTTCTCTTCTGAAATGGCTATCTTGACGTACACGTACGAGTACATCGAAATCACTGAAACGTATTTTCATTCCATCATCCACTCCGGCAGGTATTTTTATTGAATGACTTTTCCCCTTGATTACCGTTTCTTTCTCCACTCCATGTACGGCCTCCAAAAAAGAAAGTTCCATTTGGTAGAGATCTCTTCGTTTACGAGATCGACTACTTGATGCTCCACCAAATCCGAAGAATTGTTCAAAAATATCAAATGGGTCGCTTCCTCCAAAATCCACTCCTTCGAATGGATTTTGACCGCCTCCACTTGTGGAATACGTATAGCTAAATGGTCCCTGTTGTTGTCCGGCATCCTCTTTTCCATACTGATCATACATTTGTCGTTTTTGTGAGTCAGATAGCACTTCATATGCCCTATTAATTTCCTTGAATTTAACCGCAGAGTCAGGAGACTTATTACGATCTGGATGCCACTTCAGCGCTTGCTTGCGATACGCAGCCTTTATTTCGCTATCAGAAGCTCCTTTTTTCAATCCAAGTAAATCGTAATAATCCATATATAAAACAACATGTAGGGACAGAGCAATGCTCTGTCCCTACAAAAATATATTATCTGGTTCCCTTTATTTATTTACAACTTCGCCTTCTTCGACATCACCTTTAGCATCCGTTGGTTTTGTGTCTTCTTTTTTTTCACCAGATTCTTCTCCTTTTGAATTTGGATTTGGTCCGCCGGCTGGAGGATTGTTTTTTTCCTCTTTCTTATACATATACTGACCAACTTTTTGGAGCTCATCAGAGAGTTCAGAAGTTTTCTTTTCAATATCTTCCTTATTCCCTTTTTCTGATATGTCTTTAAGTTCTTTAATCTTTTTTTCTATCGACTCTTTGAGTTCTTTTGGTGCCTTGTCCCCTACGTCCTTCAAGGACTTTTCGGAAGTATAGATAAGATTATCAGCTTTATTCTTTACCTCTATCTTCTCTTTTTCTTCTTTGTCTTTTTCAGCGTTTTGCTCCGCTTCGGTTTTCATTTTCTCTATTTCTTCCTTTGTGAGACCAGTGGAACCCATTATTTTTATGGCTTGAGTCTTGCCAGTTGCTTTGTCTTTTGCAGTGACAGTGAGTAATCCACTTGCATCTATGTCAAATGAAACCTCAACTTGAGGAACGCCACGGGGAGCGGGTGGAATACCATCAAGGATAAATCGCCCCAATGATTTATTATCTTTTGCAAGAGGTCGTTCTCCTTGCAAAATATTGATTTCAACTGATGTTTGGTTATCCGCAGCAGTTGAAAAAATCTCAGTTTTACCTGTTGGCACTGATGTGTTTCTCTGGATGAGGGGAGTCGATACACTTCCCAATGTCTCCACTCCTAATGTGAGGGGAGTAACGTCCACGAGCAATATATCTTTCCCGCCTACATCTCCTGCGATGACTCCTGCTTGAATAGCTGCACCAACTGCAACCACTTCATCAGGATTCACTGAACGATTGGGATCCTTACCAAAGAAAGCTTTCACTACTTCTATTACTTTTGGCATTCTGGTCATTCCTCCCACCATTACTACCTCGTTTATATCAGAAATCGAAAGCTTTGCATCACTCAAACATTTTTTAACCGGTTCAAGAGATTTCTCAATCAAATTACCTACTAACGACTCGAGTTTTGCACGGGTTATTTTCATTACAAGATGCAATGGCCCCTCTTTTCCTTGAGTAATGAATGGCAAATTCACCTCAGATTCCATAGACGAAGATAGCTCAATCTTTGCTTTTTCTGCTGCATCTCTTAATCTCTGTAACGCTTGTGGATCCTTACGAAGATCTACATTATGTTCTTTCTTAAACTCATCCGCAAGATAATCGATAATCACTTTATCAAAATCATCTCCCCCTAAATGGGTGTCACCATTTGTTGATTGAACCTTATATACGCCAGACTGTGCGTCAAGGTCCAACTCAAGGATCGAAATATCAAATGTACCTCCACCCAAATCATAGACTGCGATTGTGTGCGCATTTTTCTTGTCTAATCCGTATGCCAAAGCTGCCGCTGTTGGTTCATTAATGATTCGAACAACTTCAAGGCCAGCGATTTCTCCTGCCTGTTTTGTTGCCTGTCGCTGCGCATCATCAAAATATGCGGGGACGGTAATGACTGCTTGAGTGACTTTATCTCCCAGATATTTCTCCGCATCGGCCTTTATTTTAGAAAGTATTTTCGCTGAAATTTCTTGTGGGCTAAACTGTCTCCCTTCAACTTCTACAACTGCCATATCATTCTTACCCGCCTTAACAGTATAGGGAAGCCATTTTGCATCCGTTTGTACTGATGGATCAGTAAATTTTCTTCCCACGAGTCGTTTGATAGAATAAATCGTTGACTTTGAATTAAGAACCATTTGACGCTTCGCGACGTCTCCTACGATATTCTTAATTGGATCTACGATTGAAGGAATTACATTGCGTCCCTCCGCAGAATGAATAACTTTTGGGCTTCCACCCTCCATTACCGCAACACATGAGTTTGTCGTCCCAAGATCGATACCGATTATTTTAGACATAGTTTTAAAATGTAATTAATAAAAATTTATAATTTATTTTCAATTTTCTTTGAGACTGTCACTTGTGCGACTCTCAATAGCTGGCCATTATAGGTGTACCCTTTTCTCAACACGGCTAACACAATGTTGTCCTCCTTACCCTCTTTCATATCTATGACTTCTGCGCTATGGGGATCATATGGTTTTCCAAGGACTTCAATCTCTTCAAGGCCTTCATTCTTTAACAGTTTTGAAAATGATTCTTTCACATGGGCTAAGTTAGGGTCTGTAATAAATAGTTCTGCCCGTTCTAAGTCATCGAGAAAAGCTAATAATTTGATAATGACATTCTTATTAGCGTTTTTTGTCCATTCGATATGTTGGTCTTGCACTCGCCTTTCATAGTTCTGATAATCGGCAATCGCCCGTACATATTTTGTTTTATATTTTTCTCCCAGTTTTGACATCTCATCACATTTCAAACATTCTTTCTTACAACATTCACAATCTTCCTTACAGGAACATTCCTCTTTTTCTTCCTTGGCCGCCGTAGCTTTAGCGAAGGAGGCTTTAACGTCTGTCTTATCAGTTATTTTTTCTTCTGGTTTTTTCGTTTTGTCCATTTTTGATTAAAAAATTCTAATTTGTGTGTACGGACAGGTCGCGACCTGTCCCTACCTATTTAACTACACACTAACCCCTAATTTCTGTTCTCTCATCATTTCTTCAAGTAGCGTTGAAAAGTATTTTATTTGCGGCGCCACTAGGTCATAATGCATACGCTTTGGTCCCACTACCCCAATCATGCCTTTTATGCTGTTTGACTCAAACTCTCCAAAAATACTCGCACATGAGTCATAGATGGGATCCGAATACCCTTCATCCCCTAAAATAAAATAAATATCATGATCCTCCGTCGCTCCAAACTTGCTCAATAATCGCTCCCAGTATTCCATTTGTTCCAATCGTTGAAACACTTGTCGTTCCATCTCCCGATTGATAAATTCCTGAATATCGAGAAGGTTGGCAAGCCCCGCAAAATAGATGTCTCCCGTATTGGTGGTAGCGATTGAAACGAGGCCGGTTCTATGAGCGAGAACTCTCGTTGCCTGCGTTAAGAGCTTATGCATTTCTCCACGCTCATCCCACACACTGTTTTTATATGCAACTTCATCAGCAGTTGACATGTCCTTTTGCTTCATTATCTTGTTGATATACAGCCGAAAACCCTTCGGCGATGGAATCCTCCCTGAGGAAAAATGAGACTTCACGATGTATCCTTTTTTTGCCAAAACCACCATTTCATTTCGTATCGTCGCCGGTGACACTCCTAGTTTGAATTTTTTTTCCAAAATTTCCGACCCTACAGGCTCTCCAGTATCTGTATGTTCCTGGATAATCGCTTTTAGGATTTCTAGTTGGCGTGCTGTTAATTCATCCATTAGCAATAATATACCAACTCTGCTAAATTAAGTCAAGGGGTATTTTTTGTTATACTACTGCTATGTACGAAAAATACAATACTATTTTGTCTGTTGGTGCCTTTATATTTAATCAAAACAAAGAACTTCTTATTGTAAAAAAATCACCAAAAGAGCAGATTGACGCGGGGCTTTGGACCATTCCTGGGGGGAAAATATATCCACAGGAACATATATTAGTGGGACTGAAACGGGAAGTATTGGAAGAAGTTGGACTGGAAATTGAATCTATGAAGTGGATTGGAGAAGATGTATTTCAGGATCGCAATTCCATGTTCCATGCAGAACATTTCATGTGCAAAACAAAAAACAACAAAGTTGTACTCGAAAAAAAATTAACAGAATATAAATGGATAGCGGGTTTGTCCGACATGTCTCCCCTCCCCTTCGCAGAAAATATAAAGAAACGTATTATTGAAATTTTCACTCAATTGCTATGAAAATAGGCGCGCATCTATCAATAGCGGGCGGTTACCACAAAGCATTGGAGAGAATCAGCTCTATAGGCGGAAACTGTCTTCAAATCTTCTCCGCTTCTCCTCGTGGATGGAATAGAGCTACTGTTACTGATGAACCAAAGCGACTCTTTTTAGATACCAAAAAAAGGCTAAACATTAAAGAAGTTTTTTTTCATGCTTCT
>Ga0210021_1004654_pt1 | contig 10348 bp, 5 predicted proteins | sample CryGeymeta201517_FD_183981 | JGI IMG/M metagenome (GOLD analysis project Ga0210021, IMG submission 183981) | Groundwater microbial communities from Crystal Geyser aquifers in Utah, USA - Crystal Geyser metaG 2015-17 (SPAdes) (version 2) | ecosystem: Environmental > Aquatic > Deep subsurface >... | reverse complement strand
CTTTTGCCAAAGTTAATGAGTGGCGATTTAAGAATTAAATAAGTAAATTTTATGATTACTGATAAATACCCAAATACACCAAGAAATGTTGACTTGAAAGATCTTTGTTTGAATCAAGATTTTGGTGGTTTGAAATTTTCTGCATCCCTCTCTATTTTAGAAAAGATGCAGAAGGAGATTGTCGAGCTTGAAGACTTGGATTACAAAGATAATTTAACGCAAAGTGAAATTGATCAAATTGAAAGTGCTGTTGCTAATTTTAATGCGTATATTCAGAGAATAAAAGAGTTCAGCTTAAGTCTCCCAGCGCCGCAAACAACAAGAGATGAGATAGAGAGCGGAATAACTAGTTTTTATCAGACGGTTTTTGCTACTCAAACAAGGAATGCGTTGATTTATTTACGTCAACAGCTAACGATGAGTGATGAAACTGAGAAGGATTTGAGACAAACGCTCATAAATGCAAAAGAGTTAGAATCCGATCTTCAGAACAAGCTTGAGAAGATTCAAAAGGATGAGGCTTCTGTTAAAAAAGGATCTGGAATAGTTTCAAGTAAATACCTGTCGCAAGTATTCAGAGATGCTTCTGTCAATTTAGAAAGGAGAATCAGTCTTTGGTCAAAAGCAATTTTTGGTTTGTCTTTAGGATTGTTTGCTCTTGTTGCTGGTTTATTTGCTACTTATTGGAACTATATTTTTGGTATGGGAGATGGAATGAGAAGTGAATTTGCAGTTTTCAGTTTTTTGTTAATAGCTATAGTATTTTATTTTTTGAAGTTTGCTATAAGAAATTACAATATCTCTAATCATCTTGCTCAATCAAATGCGCATCGAGCAAATGTCGCAGAGACTTTGGAATCCTATATAACAGGAACAGAAAATGACTCAGAGGTTAAGAATGCTCTTTTAAAGGAGGGATCTACTGCGATGTTTGGGTCCGATTCAACGGGGTATCTTACGAAAGATCAGATGGAAATTTCTACACCAGTACAGGAAATGATCACCACATTTATTTCGGATAAGAAATAGTAATTATGACCAAAATATTTGAATCAACAATTGAGGAATTTGTGATTGAGCTTTTGGAATATCAAGGGTTCGTGTATTTGTCGCCGGAGGATCAGGAGAAAGAGCGTCCGGATTTGAGCGAGGTGGTTTTGAAAGACAGATTGAAGTGTGCGATTGATACTATCAATCCGAATATTCCCGAGGAGGCCAAAAAACAGGCGCTTCGTTTGGTTTTGAATCTACCGAGTCAGAATTTGATGGATAATAATGAAACATTCCACCTTATGCTGACGGATGGAATAGAAGTGGAAGTGATGGGAACGGATGGTGTGAAAGGTGAAAAAGTATGGTTGGTGGATTTTGAAAATATCTCGAACAATGAATTCCTCGTTTGCAACCAGTATACGGTGATCGAGAATAATATCACGAAGCGTCCAGACGTAGTGCTTCTCGTGAATGGTCTCCCTCTTGTTGTGATCGAGCTCAAGAATCCTGTGGATGAAAATGCGACCGTACAGAAAGCCTATACGCAACTTCAGAATTATAAAAACGCTATCCCAACGTTATTCTATTATAATGCTCTTCTTGTAGCGTCAGACGGACTCGATGCGCGTGTCGGAACGATATCATCGGATATGTCACGCTTCCTCGCGTGGAAGTCTCGTGATGGAATGAAAGAAGAGAAATCAACCGTGCCACAGATTGAGACGCTCATACATGGAATGTTTCAGAAAGAAGTATTACTTGACTTGATTCATCAGTTTGTTGTTTTTGAAAAATCGAAAAAAGAAGATGTAAAAACAGGATTGGTATCAATAGTAACGATCAAAAAAATTGCAGCCTATCATCAGTATTTCGCTGTGAACAAGGCAATTGTTTCGACCAAAGAAGCATCGAGTGAAGAGGGGAATAGAAAGGCTGGTGTCGTGTGGCACACACAAGGGTCAGGAAAATCTCTTTCGATGGTTTTTTATACTGGCAAAGTGGTTTTGGCTTTGTATAATCCAACTGTTGTGGTTATCACCGATCGCAATGATCTCGATGAACAATTGTTCGATACATTTGCGAGTTGCAAACAATTGCTCAGGCAAGATCCAGTGAAAGCGAGTAATCGTGAAGAATTGAAAAATCTGCTTCGGGTAGCGGGCGGAGGAATAGTTTTTACAACGATACAGAAATTTTTTCCTGAAAATGGTTCGGCAAATTTCGATATGCTTTCAGATCGGAAAAATATCATTGTGATTGCCGATGAGGCACACCGAAGTCAATATGGATTTGGAGCGAAGACGACAGAAAAAGACGGAGAGGTATTTACGAAATATGGATTTGCAAAATATTTGCGAGATGCTTTGCCTCACGCTTCGTTTATTGGATTTACTGGAACGCCTATTGAAAAAGAAGATGCGAGTACCCCGGCAGTGTTTGGGAGTTATGTCGATGTGTATGATATCGCTCAGGCTGTAGAAGACGGCGCAACAGTACGAATATATTATGAATCACGTTTGGCCAAGGTACATCTGAAAGATGAAGAAAAATCATGGCTCGATGATGAAGTGGCGTCTATTACCGAAGGTGAGGAAAGTACGGCTGCTGATCAGGCCAAAGCAAAGTGGGCACAGCTCGAAGCAATCGTCGGGCATCGAGATCGACTACGGGTGATAGCGACTGATATAGTAGATCATTTTGAAAAACGACAAGAAGTGATGGAAGGAAAAGGAATGATCGTTTGTATGAGTCGAAGAATTGCTGTTGAATTGTGTGAGGCGATTATGGCGATACGTCCTCTATGGTATGATACGGATTTGAAAAAAGGAGTGATCAAAGTGGTAATGACTTCATCGTCCTCAGATCCAGAAAATTGGCAAATACATCATACGAGCAAACAAGACCGCAAAGCACTCGGTGAGCGGTTCAAAGATGAACATGATCCTTTGAAATTGGTGATTGTACGAGATATGTGGCTGACGGGTTTTGATGCACCGTGCCTCTCGACGATGTATGTCGACAAGCCGATGCGTGGACATAATCTCATGCAGGCTATCGCACGTGTGAATCGTGTGTTCAAAGATAAATCTGGCGGTCTTATCGTGGACTATATTGGCATTGCTTCTGATTTGAAGTTGGCGCTGGCGACCTATACATCAAGTGGAGGGAAAGGATCTCCGACATTGGATCAGGAAGAGGCTGTCTCGGCTTTACTTGAGAAATTTGAAATTGTTGAGCAAATGTTCACTGGTTTTGATTACAAGAAATATTTTGTTTCTGATACGAGACAAAAATTAACATTGATTTTGGAAGCGCAGGAACATGTACTTGGATTGGAAGATGGGAAAAATAGGTTTACGCGACAAGTAGCCCTGTTGTCGCAAGCATTTGCATTGTCTGTACCTCATTTGAAAGCAATGGAGATCAAAGATGAGGTTGGATTTTTCCAAGCAGTAAAAGCTCGATTGACGAAATTTGAACCGACAGGAGCAGGGAAATCAGATGCAGAAATTGAAACGGCTATCAGACAGATTGTTGACGGAGCAGTTGTGTCTGAAGGGATTATTGATGTATTTGATGCTGCGGGTATTAAAAAGCCAGATATTTCTATATTGTCAGATGAATTTTTGGAAGAAGTTCGACATATGGAGCGAAAGAATATTGCTCTAGAATTATTGAAGAAATTGCTCAATGATGAGATAAGAATGCGAACAAGAAAGAATTTTATTCAAAGTAAGAAACTTTCTGAAATGCTTGAGAATGCTATCAAGAAATATCAGAATAATCTTCTGACGACAGCGCAGGTTATTGATGAATTGATTAAGCTCGCCAAGGATATTCGAGAAGGAGATAAACGTGGTCAAGAACTCAATCTTGGCGAGGACGAATTGGCGTTTTATGATGCGCTGGCAAATAATGAAAACGCTAAGGAAGTTTTGGGAGATAAACAGCTGGCTACTATAGCAATTGAAGTATTTCGAAGTGTGAAAGGAAATGCGACTATCGATTGGACTTTGAAAGAAAGTGTTCGCGCACGTCTCCGTCGTGATGTGAAGAGAATTCTCAATCGTTTTGGCTATCCGCCAGATGAACAACTGCTCGCCACTGAAAATGTATTGAAGCAAGCAGAACTTATGGCAAATGAATTGAACTAGAAGAAAATAAAATTCGTCAGGTACATTGCACACTATAAAAACTTAGACATGTTGATATCCTTTGCATTCCCTGCTATACTACATTCCCTTTACTGATACTTTTTATGGAGAAAAAAATCAAGCAGACAAAGGCATTGCCTGTATCTGGTCCATCAGAGTGGATCATTGTTCGGGGTGCTCGTACGCACAATTTGAAGAACATTACCGTAGAAATGCCACGCAACAAAATGGTGGTATTTACAGGACTTTCTGGATCCGGGAAATCGTCACTCGCTTTCGATACTATTTTCGCTGAGGGACAACGTCGCTATGTGGAATCACTTTCTGCCTACGCAAGACAATTTTTGAACACGATGCAGAAACCTGATGTGGATGAAATCGTCGGACTCTCGCCTGCCATCTCTATTGATCAGAAATCAGCCAGTCGCAATCCACGCTCAACAGTGGCTACCATTACTGAAATCTATGATTACCTTCGGGTGCTGTATGCTCGTCTCGGTCGTCCGCATTGCCTCATTTGTGAAAGGGAAATACAAAAACTTTCCAGTGAGGAAATGCTTCTTATTGTTTCAGACAAAGTGAAAGAAGCACTGAAATCACCGAAGAAAAAGAAGATGCTTCTCAGTATCACGGCACCAATCGTCCGCGGAAGAAAAGGGGAATACTATCAGCTTCTCTACAATGCCCTCGGAAAAGGGTTTGTCGAAATCTTTCTTGATGGGGAACGGAAAAGTTTGCGTGAGAGAGTTCTCCTTTCCAAAACGAAGAAACATAACATTGATTTGATTGTTGATGAGTTACCTCTTTTTGAATTCGAGAAATTTCCCGATACTTCGCGTGAACGTCTTTCGGAAGCTGTAGAAAGGGCACTCGAAGAAAGTGAAGGATTGGTGAGTATTCGTATCGGAGAAGAAAGTTTTGTATTGTCATCAAAGTTCTCTTGTCCGTACGATGGTTTTTCATACCCAGAAGTAGAACCACGCTTGTTCTCTTTCAATTCTCCTTATGGTGCGTGCGAGGCTTGCAATGGACTTGGGACGAAACACTTCTTCGGCGATGAACCGTGTGAAGTCTGTCACGGATCACGTCTGCGTGAAGAAGCGCTTTTCATTCGTATCGGAGGGAAGAATATCGTGGAGGTGACAGCGATGATGATTACCGATGCGAAACATTTTTTTGATACACTGAAACTCAGTGAACGTGAGATACAAATTGCTGCCGTTGTTTTGAAAGAGATAGGCGGACGGTTGCAGTTTCTTCTCAATGTTGGTCTGAATTATTTGTCACTTTCTCGTCGCGCCAATACGCTTTCAGGTGGTGAAGCTCAGCGTATCCGTCTGGCATCACAGCTAGGATCACAGCTCGTAGGAGCCCTGTACGTGCTTGATGAACCGACCATCGGACTCCATCAGCGTGATAACGATAGACTCATAGAAACACTGAAGGCTCTCCGTGACCTGGGCAACACGATTATTATTGTTGAACACGATGAGGATACTATTTACGCCTCTGATTATCTTGTGGATATCGGTCCGGGAGCAGGGGTACACGGTGGTCATATTGTGGTATCCGGGTATCTCAATGATCTTCTTTCAGCACCAAAAAATGTTTCAGAGTCACTGACGCTCAGTTATCTTCGTGGTGAAGAGAAGATACGTGTACCAGAAAAAAGACGCACGAAAGAAAAAGGAATGATCAAAGTTCGCGGAGGAGAATTGTTCAATATAAAAAATATGAACGTTGATATTCCTCTGGGACGGATGAATGTGATTACAGGGGTTTCTGGATCGGGCAAGTCGACGCTTTTGTATGAAATAGTTCATAAGAATTTGCAAGCAAGGTTTGATCGTCGGTACAAATCAAACGAAGTATTTCATTGTACGTCTTTTTCTGGGTCAGAATATCTTTCTCGGGTAGTACTCATCGATCAGAGTCCGATCGGTCGTACGCCACGCTCCAATCCGGCAACTTATACGGGAGCGTGGACGCATATTCGTGATCTTTTTGCTTCAAGCGAAGATGCTAGAGTTCGTGGTTGGAGAGCGGGACGTTTTTCTTTCAACCGCCCAGGAGGACGTTGTGAAACGTGTGAGGGGAATGGTTTCATCGCTGTCGAAATGCATTTTCTTCCAACGGTCTATGTGCCGTGTGATGTCTGTAATGGGAAACGTTTTACCAAAGAAACACTGGAGATTTTGTACAAACACAAAAACGTTTATCAAGTACTTGATATGACCATCGAAGAAGCATTCTCATTCTTTGCAGATATTCCTGCTATCGCTGATCGTCTGAAAACTTTGAATGAAGTCGGTCTGGGGTATCTCAAACTCGGTCAATCGGCTACGACGCTCTCAGGTGGTGAAGCCCAACGGGTGAAAATTTCTTCAGAACTCTATCGGAAGATGTATGAACGAACGATTTATCTGCTCGATGAGCCGACAATCGGACTGCATTATGAAGACGTAAGAAAGCTCATTGAAATATTGGAGAGTCTCGTAGTGAAAGGAAATACCGTCATTCTCATTGAACACAATATGGACATTATCAAATCCGCTGACTATATCATTGACATCGGACCAGAAGGGGGAGCAGGCGGAGGAAAAATAGTGGCAGTAGGAACACCAGAAGAAGTGGCCCAGATGCCGAGATCCTACACGGGACAGTATTTGAAAAAAGTCTTGAAGAAATAAAGAAATCACTCTGAGTATGAGTGAGATAAAAAAAGAGGGGACGCTACGTGATATGACACCATATCTTTCGTAACGTCCCCTTAAAGAATCCAGCTTACTCTTTTACACAGGGAGGAGGGAACCCCAAGAGTCGGGCTGGACTATTGTGCATAGCGCGCAATTCAGAAATCCAGATTTCGGTTGTATTGCAACCGACTCGGATTAAGTACCGGAGCGCGAATTTTTTTCGCATTTCCTTTGTTCTTGATGAGGCGTTTCACCTCCTTCATTGCTTGTCGAAAAAAATAATTGTACTGCTCCTTTTCCTTGTGGTGCCAGATGTCGTGCTTGTGTGCGACATCAGCAAAAGCCTTCTTGAAATCTTCAAGAGAAAAAACTCCGGGCTCCATAAGGAGACAAAAAACCTCTTGCCCTATTTCTTTGATTAGATAGTCAGTCATTTATTCTCCTTTCGTCGGTGGTTGGTATTCATTTTTTAAGAAACTTTGTTTTGCTTATTATACATCATTTTTTAGAAAAAGTCAAGCTTGCTTTTTCACTTATTACCTGTTTGAATAGGAGAGAAGAAAAAATTATGGCCTTTTTATGGGAGAAAATATATACGCTTTCTGCGTTTCAGAAGGAAAACCACCTACCAGAAGTGCCTGGGGTATATTTCTTCTTGGATGAAAAAAGTGAGCTTCTTTATATAGGGAAAGCGACATCGCTTCATGATCGTGTGAAAAGCTATTTTACGCAGGATCTACTCGAGACGCGCGGACCAAAAATACAGAGTATGCTAAAGAGAATTGCGTTCATCGCTTTTCAGAAAACGGACTCCGTTCTCGAAGCGCTCATTCTTGAAAGCAACCTCATCAAAGCCAAGCAACCACCATACAATACTGATGCGAAAGATGATAAAAGCTACTACTTCGTCGCTATCACTAAAGAACTCTATTCGCGTGTACTTTTGGTACGAGGACGAGATATCGAACAGAAGAAATTTACTACGAAGGTGAAATATCTTTTTGGACCGTTTCCTGCAGGAGGATCTTTACGAGAAGCTCTGAAAATTATTCGACGACTCTTTCCTTTTCGGGATAAGTGTATCCCCTTTGAGGAATTATCTGAATCGAAGAAAGTGAAAGCCAAGCTTTGTTTTTCAGCACAAATCGGACTCTGTCCTGGAGTCTGCACGGGAAATATCACTCCCGAAGAATATGCAAAGACTATCAATCATATCCGTCTGTTTTTCGAGGGACACAAAAGCGATATTGTGAAACAGTTGGAGAAAGAAATGAAAATGTCTGCCAAAGAGCTCCGTTTCGAGCATGCTGGTGAAATAAAAAAAGTGCTCTTCGGACTGCGTCATATCGAAGACATCGCTCTTATCAAAGATGATTTGAGAGAACGGCACACACATCGTATCGAAGCCTATGACATTGCACACCTCGGGGGTACCGCGAGCGTCGGTGTGATGACTGTAGTCGAACAAAGTCGCAGTAACCCGAGTGAATATCGGCAATTCAAACTACGAGGAGAACATAATGGAAACGATCTCACTGCTCTTGAAGAGATTCTTGCGAGGCGTTTGAAACATAAAGAATGGAAATTGCCAGAAATTATCGTCGTTGATGGATCTTGGCCTCAGCTCAAAGGGGCGGAGAAAGTATTGAGAGAAGCGGGACTTTCTATCCCACTTATCGGTGTTGTGAAGAATAGTCAGCATAAACCAGACCATTTCGTCGGAGAAGAAACACTTCTGAAACGCTTCGAAAAAGAGATTCTTCTCGCTAATGATGAAGCTCATCGTTTCGCCATTACTTTCCATCGCAAACGGAGAGAAAAAGAGTTTTTGGCATTATAAGACGGGTATTTACAGCACGCGAAAAAGAGTGTATCATTGAAAACAATCATATATTTTTTCATACACTTTTTATCAAAAAAGACACGTTATGCCAGAGAAAAAACAAGTCATAGAGATTCGTGGTGCTCGGGTGAATAATCTGAAGAACATAGATGTTGATATTCCACGTAACTCGCTTGTTGTGATAACTGGACTTTCTGGATCGGGGAAATCATCACTGGCTTTTGATACTCTTTTTGCGGAAGCGAATCGTCGTTATGTCGAGTCGCTTTCTTCTTATGCGCGTAATTTTCTCGAAGGTTTCGATAAACCAGATGTTGATGCGATACACAATCTCTCCCCAGCTATTTCTATCGATCAAAAAAGTGTTTCGCGGAGTCCTCGTTCGACGGTTGGGACAATGACGGAAGTGTACGACTATCTCCGTATTTTGTTTGCAAAAGTAGGCGTACCGCATTGTCCTATCTGTGATAAGCAGTTAGTGCGCACAAGTATCAGCGCTATTTTAGATGAGGTTCTTCTCTTTCCGAATAATACGACACTGATTTTTCTCGCGAAGAGCAAAGAGTTGACTTCGCACACCGAGCGCGAGGCACTCGCCATTATCAATACCTGGGGATATATCAAGGTGTTATTTCGTGGTCAGATTATGCCCATTGCTGAAGCGCAAAGCCTGGCCTCAGCGACAGAGAGTTCAGAAATATCTTTGGTGATTGATAGACTCATCCTTGAGAAAGCTCGTCCTGATAAAGAGCGTATTTTGGATTCTTTGCAAACAGCTTTTCGGGTAGGGAGTGGGACGCTCGTGATCTGTTTCGATGATGAAGAGCATTCGTATAATGAAGAATATCGTTGTGATACCTGCTTCATTCATTTAACAGAGTTTACACCAAGCCGTTTTTCTTTCAATAATCCAGAAGGGGCGTGTGTCAAATGCGCGGGCCTCGGGGTGACGCTTGAGTTTGATCCAGCACTCGTTATCCCTAACACCAATCTTTCTTTTGCAGAGGGAGCAATCAGACCATGGAGCAAGATGAACGGAGATTATCAAACGGCGCAAGGGCCGATGCGTTTTCTCCGTGAGATGAGTAGGAAATATCGATTTTCACTCGATATGCCAGTAAAGAAAATTGCATCGAAACATATACAGATATTACTCTACGGAGAACAGACTGGCAGTAAGGAAGATTTCCCTGGCATCATAGCACTCCTAGAAAAAAAATATCGCGAGACCAAATCAGATCATCTGCGAAGTGATATCGAATCCTATATGCTCAGGCAGAAATGTCCCGAGTGTCTTGGTAAACGCCTGAAGAAAGAGTCGCTCGCAGTGCGTATCGAAGGATATTCTATCAATGATCTTGTAATACAGAGTGTTGATATCTTTCTTGAAACGCTTCATAGTTTGAAAGAGAAACTCCAGGAGACAGAAAAGAGAGAAATTATCGAACCGCTTTTTCGTGAAATGGAAACGCGAATGAAGGCAGTAGAGAAAGTTGGTCTTGGATATCTCGAACTCACGCGTGGTGCTGATACGCTTTCGGGTGGGGAGTCGCAACGTATCAGACTGTCTGTGCAAATGAAGTCTGGGCTTTCGGGTATTATTTATGTACTTGACGAACCTTCTGTAGGGCTACACAGTCGTGATACCGAAAGGCTGATTC
>Ga0210021_1004644_pt1 | contig 10365 bp, 9 predicted proteins | sample CryGeymeta201517_FD_183981 | JGI IMG/M metagenome (GOLD analysis project Ga0210021, IMG submission 183981) | Groundwater microbial communities from Crystal Geyser aquifers in Utah, USA - Crystal Geyser metaG 2015-17 (SPAdes) (version 2) | ecosystem: Environmental > Aquatic > Deep subsurface >... | reverse complement strand
GGTTAGCGTAGTTTTGCCGGAGGATTCAGGACCGTAAATCTCGATTACGCGGCCGCGCGGGAGACCGCCGACGCCCAGCGCGATGTCCAACCCCAGCGAGCCGGTGGACACCACCTCGACATCCTTGATCACCTCGCCCTCGCCCAGGCGCATGATCGAGCCCTTGCCGAATTGTTTTTCGATCTGGCTCAATGCCGCCGCGAGCGCCTTGCTTTTGTTATCGTCCATGGTGTTTCCTTTCAAAAAAATACTGGCGGATTGTGGCACAGCAATTTGGAGTTGTACAGAACGTTCGTTCTTGAGTGATTTCAGGGTGCCTCTAATAATTCAAAGTTCAAAGCAAGACAAGGCGCGAGAAAAAAATTGCGACGCAGCATATGCATGATATGTAAGGAGTAATTTTTTGAGAGCAACGCTGTATTGCGACGAAATTTGGATTATTAGAGGTGCCCGTTAGGCGCTGGCGGTTGTCTGCTGCAATAGCTCCAACACCCCCTGCAGTGCAATCCGCACCGCCTGCGCGCGCACTTCGGCGCGGTTGCCGGACAAGTGGTGCACACGGGCAGACGTCGCGCCATGTTTGATTCCCCAGGCGAACCAGACCGTGCCGACCGGCTTGTCCGGCGTGCCGCCGTCCGGCCCGGCAATCCCGCTCACCGCCAGCGCCACCTGCGCCGCGCCGTGTTGCAATGCGCCGGCCACCATCGCGCGCACCGTCGCTTCGGACACGGCACCGTGGCCGATCAACGTCGCTTCGGTCACGCCCAACATCTGCTGTTTCGATTGATTGGAATAGGTCACGAATCCGCGCTCGAACCAGGCCGAACTGCCGGCAATCGCGGTAACCGCCTGCGCCACCCCGCCGCCGGTGCAGGATTCCGCCGTCGCCAGCATCAGCCCATGCGCCTTGAGCGCGCCGCCAACCTGCGCGGCCAGCATATCCATCACAGCCCCCGCGCCAAGTCGTTCTGAATATCCACCGCCGCCTCCAGGCCGACCGCGATGCGGATCAGGCCGTCGCTGATGCCCGCCGCCGCGCGTGCTTCCGGCGAGATGCGCGCATGGGTGGTGGTCGCCGGATGGGTAATGGTGGACTTGGTGTCGCCCAGATTGGCGGTGATGGACAGCATCTGTGTGTTGTCGATCACGCGCCAGGCAGCGTCCCTGCCGCCCTTCACCTCAAATGCCACGATGCCGCCGCCGGTCTTTTGCTGTTTCAGCGCCAGCGCATGCTGCGGATGCGACGGCAGACCGGGATACAACACACGCGCCACGTTCGGCTGCTGTTCCAGCCACTGTGCCAGTTGCAAGGCGTTGGCACTGTGCGCCTCCATGCGCAACTTCAGCGTTTCCAGCCCTTTCAGGAACACCCACGCATTGAACGCGCTCATGGTCGGCCCGGTGGTGCGCAGAAAGCCATATACCGGCTCCATCAGTTTTTTGCTGCCCAACACCGCACCGCCCAGCACGCGCCCCTGTCCGTCGATGTACTTGGTGGCGGAATGGATAATGATGTCCGCGCCGAATTCCAGCGGGCGCTGCAGGATCGGCGTGCAGAAACAATTGTCCACCGCCAGCAGCGCGCCGCATTGCTTCGCGATGGCGGCAATCGTCGCGATGTCGGAAATTTCGGTGAGCGGATTGGACGGCGTCTCCAGGAAAAACAGTTTGGTGTTCGGGCGCGCCGCCGCTTGCCATTGCGCGGGATCGGTGGCGGAAACGAAGGTCGTCTCCACGCCGAATTTTTTGAACACGTTGTTAAACATGTTCACCGTCGAGCCGAAAATGCTTTGCGACGCGACCACATGGTCACCCGCCTGCAACAACCCCATGCAGGTCGAAAGAATCGCGGCCATGCCGCTCGCCGTCGCCACGCATTGCTCCGCCCCCTCCAGCGCGGCCAGACGCTGCTCGAACATGGTGACGGTGGGATTGGTGAAGCGCGAATAGATATTGCCCGGCTCTTCGCCGATAAAGCGCTTCGCGGCCTGTTGCGCGCTGTCAAAGGTGAAACTCGAGGTCAGGAAGAGCGCCTCGCTATGCTCGTGGAACTGGCTGTGCTCGCTCCCCGCGCGCACAGCCACGGTCTCCGGCTGATAAGAATTTTTATCCGACATGATTGCTCCTCAAAACAAAAACCCGGAAAGCTTAACGCCAAACCGGGTTTCCCCCGCTTTAGCTGTATTTGTAATGCGCCCGCAAGCTGTTCCTCAAATCGGCGCAGGCGGAAAGTAGCATCCACAACACATCAGGTCAATTGACACGACACCACTGGCACGACACCACTCACGCTGACTAAGCGTTTCAAGATTTACCTAATTCCTTCAGCAAATCCCGCCGAATCTCGCTTCGCCCTATTCCAGAAGCTTGATACTTATTTCCATCGGTGTCCAAGTTGGAACAAGGCGTTAAAGTTTCGGTGAGAGTTTTTACAGAGAAATTACTTGCAGTAATTGGCGAATCGCAAAGTAACTCCTTCAACACATCAAACAGTGCTTGCACGCCCACAGTCTTTCGTAAATAAGAGCCCTTACCCGCTGTGGCCCAAACCGTGTATCGAACGGCTGAGAAGTAATTGCACAACAAATCGTAAATAGCCTTGTCATTACTCTGGATGTACAGTGAGCGCAGTGGCAGGCCCTTGATTGGAGCAAGGGTTACCCGACCAAGCTCCTTGTTTTCTGGACGCCGGACGAGGTTACGATCTTCTTTCGGATTTTTTGAAATCAGCCGCAAGATACCATCCACGACAGTTGCCATGGACACACGCACATTCTCTTTTGGCTGCCCATCGGAATCAGAAAATAACTTGTCCGAATCGGCAACAGGGAAGATTGACCGGTACAGCGGCGACTCTTTCTCCGTGTTCATTAATCGCGTCAAGTAAACAGCCAATGTTTCTGGAGACCAGAAGCGCGCGGGACGCTCGTCTACATCGAAGCCAAATAGCTCGTAGGCCAGACTACGATCCACCTTCTTCTGATTAAAGTTGATGGTTGCAAAAACATAGGCGTGGTAAGGCGTTGGTAGTTCAAGAAATACCACGCACAGCAATTCCATAGCACGCTCGGTTGCGTCTAGCGGCAGCTTATTAAAAGCATGTAATCGGTGCTGTCCATCAATGATAGATGCTGATCGCTCACTTGACGAGGGTATGTGTAGCATCCAAGACCCATCAGTTGTTCCATTTACGGACCACCTTCGCGGGTCGTTTTCTTCGATATATCTCCCCTCTTGATCGTAGTTCGCAGCAAGGATAATAGCGTTTGGAAACGTAGCTTCTGTTGTTCTGATGAACGATGCGATCTCTTCCAGTCTTTTCTTGTTTTCACCGCGTTGGGTACCAAAAATTGAATACCCACCCTTGTTGTCATCCGATTCCTGTTCCAACCGCGCCATCACTTCTGCGGGCTGTGAATATGTGATCCGATCTAATACGTTAGCTCCTAGGGTAAATGCGTAGAAAGTCCCAAGAGGTTGATTGACGCGAATAGCAAACGTGTTGATGCCATCGGTTTGTGTAGAGTCGATAGTCATTGGAGGCCTCCACCGCTAAGGTGTGCAGGTGTAACTTCGGAGCCACCCAGTGAGCCAGTAGGCGGAATGGTTTCATCTGGTGCAAATCGACCAGAGTAGAGTGCAAGAAAAAACCAAACAACCAGAACAAGCAATGTGCCCAATCCACCCAATGTTAAGTCCCAAGATTTACCATCTCGAATGAGCGCAATAATGGCTAGGATAGCTGCCGATGCACAACCAAGGCCAATCCTCATTCGAATAACCTTGGTCAATTTCTTCCAGTAAGGCTCATGCAATAACGCATCTACCCAAAACGGTGCGAGCATGGCAAAGATATACGTCGCAAGTGCATCTGAACTAAGATTTTTACCCATAGCCAATGGCAAGTAGACACCAGCCCCACCTCCTACTACAACGGCTATCAATCCGTAGGTTAGGATAGTCTCAATCTCAGCACGACCTGGTCGTTCCACATTTAAGTTATCACTCATCGCTTCCCCTAAAACGCCTTAACCTTGACCTGCTTCAAGTCCTTCAACGTCATGAACACGCCTGATGGAAGAGTAGCAAAGTTCGCCTTGCCCCGGAACATGTTCTGGAGCACTTTGGTAGCCACAGCGTTTGTATTAAAACAAATAGGTAACCCAATGTTTTCCAAATAGTCATCGCTCTTGCCGTCATAGTCATCAGGGCTTTGCGAGGCTAGGGTGACCACCAAGCCTTTTGAGCGATGCAAACGGATGTTGTCGCTCAGGGCGTCATGTTTAGATGCGAGCAGGTGACGCGCCTCATCCACAGCGAGAACCAGTCGAATAGCACGATGCCCCTCGCTGTCTTGCAGTGCCTCTGGTGAACGTTTCATGTAAGTGTTCAACGCATCCATCAATAAGAAGACCGCCAGATTTTTTATGGTGTCGTGTGCATGTGCAAACGTGATAATCCAACTCTGGGAGAAGAATTGCTGTGGCGAGAAATCTGGCCTAAAGATTGTGTACTGTGTCAGGTCATTGATAGTGGACATCACGCTATCCACTTTTAATTCATTGTCCTGATAGTGCTGGTCAAGCCGCGCGCGCACATTTTCAAGTGTTATTTTCTTTTCAGCCATGAATAACGGTTTTAATGCTTCCCGAAGATTGTCCAATTGTTTTGGCCCCAGCTTACCTTGTACAACGCTGGAGAAAGAATCACGAAAACCCATCACCGTATCGGTAGCGACTTCATCGTTTTGATTGGAGGCATAAAACATATCCAGCGGAATGCCATCCTCTGGGACGCGCAATATTTTCGCACCTAATGCGTCAATCAACGACGTATCGTTGGCTAGATCACCCTTGCCCAAATCCAGCAGAATCACGGGTGCGGAAGTTTGTGCATGAATCTGCTTCAGCACCTCTTTCATGATGCGGGTCTTACCTGAACCAGACTGCCCCATAATCGCCATGTGCGGAGATGTGCCAACGCCATTAACCAGACGTTTGTATTGTTCATGTGGCGCATCCACGTTCTTACCTAAATCGACATACACAGCCTTGGCCAAGCCAGCAAAACCCATCTCGTCGTCATGATGTATCTCGCCAAACTTGCCCAATTTAGAGACGGTGTCAGGCAGCATGGCCCGGCGATGAATCAAGATTTCCCAAAATTTACGCGGTTCTTCTCCCGCCTCTTTCCAGTCATCCAGCAGGAGCAGGATGCCACGATGCCAATGTCGCCTGACTGCGTATTGCAGAGCGGAAATCGTAATTTCGGGTTTCGGAATGTGTTTTTTGATATTGGTAACGAGCATCCCAACCCACAATGGGTATTCGTCCAAACCAAACAGCAAATCACCTTTGATTGTTTTACCTTGTGCATCCACGTTTTGCGTGGGAAATGTGGGTTCACCCAGTGAGCGACCAATGGCAAGACGGGCGACACGATACCGTACTGAAAGTGCCAATTTACCTTTTAGCATTTCGGTTATTTTGTCGGCTTCGGCACTGGTCTGGAAGTTGGAGACCAGTACATTTTCTAAGCTGATGTCACTCATTACTGACCTCCAAAATAGGCGTTTTTTGTGGCAACTGTCATGCCGACACCGTTGCCAATTTGTTGATGCTGAAGCAAATACGACTGCGCGATACTGTCTTTTAACTCACTGTAAACTTGTGCATCGATTTCCTTATCCTGACTCAACAGAAACACTTGCCGACTCTTGTCAGAAATCCAAAAGTTAAGGATATTCTTGCGGTGGTTGCTATCCAAACGCGCCAATGGTGTATCCACTACCAATGGCGCCTTGATACCGGAAATTTCGGCAAGCCCTGCAAGCAGGGATGTAGCAAACAACTGGTCTTCTCCCGCCGATTTGTCGAACGTAATCTCGTCGCCTTCAAAGCTAATGAGACGGGATTTTCCTGTCTCATCAATTTCAATGCGAGCCACCTGCTTCTTGTGTGAAAGTTGCTGGAAGACGCTGGTCATAGCATTAGCCAAGCGATTGGTCTTGAGCGTATAGAGGCTAGGGATCAGGTCTTCGATCAACTTGCATACACGCTCAGCACGGGCCACATCTGATTTCACCGGATTAGCTTTCAGAAATTTTTCGTGCTCACGCTGATAGTTGGAACGTTCATTATTAATATTGGTTTGGAGCGTTGAAGCCTGCTTCTCAATTGCACCTAGATCTTGCTGCTTTTGGTCAATCTTGCCATGAATGGCATTCACTTCAGTATTGAGTGCTGCCAATGTGCCGTCACGGTCAATACCTTCAATCTTGGCCAGACGATTACGAAGGTTACGTATTTTCTCTTGTAAATTATCCCGCTGCTCCAGCAGACCGAGAATGTCCTGCGCACCTATATTTAGATTTTCCATCATGCCAATCACCTGCTGACGTTTTGCGCCATGGATGTAATCGTGGATGATTTCTGCTGCACAGCCATCTGGCAATGGATAAAACAGACTTTCCCATGCGGTTTCAAGACGATGTCTCGCCGTAGTGTGTTGCGCACTGGTCAGGTCAGGATTGAACGCCGGGGCGTCTTCCGCGAAAAAACGTGAAACGAATTTTTCCTTATCTGGCTCCAAGCTGTTCTTACGTGTATCCCACTTGATGCGCTCTTCTTCAGCTTTAAGTTGGACCACATAAGCGTTTCTGACTTCCTGCGAGATGAGATGAAAGGAGAGGCGCGAGCCCAATACTTTTTCCAGATCATCCTGGCACTTTTTTATTTCCATCTCGGCGCGGGTCATTTCTTCCACAATATCTCGTGCGTTAGCAATATCTCCACCACCGCCACCAAGCGCCATAATGCGGTGCATCAAATTGCTGCGTTCCGTTTTGATTGTATCCAACGCCTCATTGGCAGCAATTTTCTGACGTTGAGTATCTTCTAATAGTTGCTCATGCTGCGTCAGTTCTTCCAGCAATTGGCGGTGTTTTTCTTCATCAACCTTGGGTACGCCTTGACTCTTGTTGGCCTGGTATTGCTGCAACCGTGTTTCCAGTTTGCGGAGCAAAACCACTCCGAGCAAGCCTTCCATACCCATCTTGATTTGCTCAACGCGATTATGATCGGCCAAGCGCTTTACCTCTTCTCCATCGAAGAAGAAGAACGGTGCCAAGTGAGCGGGAACAAAGTATTGATCCAATATTTCTTCAATTTGTTCGGCGTTGCGTGTTTGAGTACGAATACCGTCACGTGTTTCGTAAATCAGAATTTCTTCGTCTTGCCAGTTGCCTTTCGTTGAGAAAAACCACTTACGCGCAATTTGGAATCCTTCATGTTCATTTGTGTTGATTTGTACCATCACGCTCATACTGTCGCGCTTAGTTTTCAATGCGTGTCCATGTAAAGCACGCTCAAGAAAAACTGGGTAACCCACATCACCTTTTATGCCCGCACGGGCCAAATGAATTATGGAATCTTTGCCATACAGACCAAGATAGAGTGCTTCTAAAATTGTCGTTTTCCCGTATCCGTTCATCCCGCCGATAAGTATTACGTTCTTGCCTTGGCTGGGTGCGGGGAATTCAAATACTTGAAGCTGGTAACTCTTGAAATTAATAAGCTCAATTCGAGAAATCCACATATCTATTCCTTTAGTCCATTCGGCTCAAGACTTCACTAAAGGCGTCATAAATACCAAACGCCCTACCTCTGTCTTGGTTATGGCGCTGTATCGCCACAAGATCTGTTAGCACATCTACAGGAACGTTATGCTTCTCGCACAGCTTCTCCATGACTTCTCTAGCTTCGTTGTCTGACCAAAGCGGCAGGTCGCCCAAATACACTTCTGACATTTTATTGCCCCCCTTTTTGAAGCAGTTCATCAGCCCAAGTGGACTCGATAAAATCGATTTCTTCTTTGCTAATTAGCCGGTCGCCAAATTCTTTTTCTGTTTCAAGCAGTCTGTCTAAAATCATTTTGCGCGCCTGAATGGTGAACGGTCCTGGAATATGTTTGCCCGTTAGTAGATCAAATTGCATCCTGCCATTTCTCCGTTCTACCTGCCGGTATTCTTGCTTGTTGCGAATTTCTTTAAGCCAGTCTCGGAAGTCCACCAGAGCTTTGAAGTGGTGATTTCCCACATCAATGAATCCCTGAAGGCTTTTATCCTTTTCAACGACGGTACATGTCCAGCATCCGAAACGACTGGATGATGTGCCGCATCCGGGTGCTTCCTCCTTGGAAAGGATCACTGGGCATTCACCGCCACCCGCGTCGCGATAAAGCTGAATTAGGTCTTTATGAGTACCACCCCATGGCGGTTGATATTCACTGAGAATTTCCCATACATCATCCAGCTTGAGGTCAACGATAGGCCGATAGATGTAAGCACCGGGTAATTCAGCGTGCGGAGTTAAATTTGAATTATCCATGTTCTGGAATTTCTCGATGGAATTGCGGCGTGAATTGCTCTCGTCTTTACGCACACCGAGTACCACGATGGCCGCACCATGTTTAGAAACGTTGTTAAGAATATAGCTGCTGGTCGGTTGTATTTTCAGGCGGTCGGTACACCAACGCATAGACTGGTTTGGACTGGGATAGCCTTTACCAATAAGCAGCGACCAGAACGTTTGCCCAAATACCGGCTGGGTGGTCACCACGGTGATTGGGAGTCCCAAGTTTTTTGCGGTATCTTCGATCTGCCGCTGTACCTTGACCATATGTGCAATAACCATCGGGCTTTCAACGAGGGTATCGTTAGAGACCACATGCACTTCGCGGGTGCGGGCAGATGGCTTGATAGCTAGGACGGCTTCCAACACGGCTTGGGCAACCAGCGTGCTGTCCTTCCCGCCAGAAAATCCAAGAATCCAAGGATAACGCTGAACTTCAGACAGATATTCCGCCTTTATGTCAGCAACTATCTCTTCCCACAAAACAGTAGTTTCAGATTGGTATGCGCGCGCAAGTTTCATGGAAGTATTCTAAATGGGTTGTTGGATTTCGTCCGTTATTATTCCAAATCAACGGCCATCAGCCGTTCCGTCAAACTTGGGGTTTGCCTTCCACTCAGGAAATCCGGGCGAGGATGCCGCCCTTTGGTCGTGTCACATTCAATCACAGCCTTGACCACTGCCGGAGATATCGCATCAACTCCATCCGCCGCACCGATCAGTCCGCCTACGATGCATGCATTGGTATCGGTATCACCGCCACCTGCAAGTACTTCGCGCATGGCGGCAAGATAATCCGATCCCTGCAGACATAGCCGAAAAGCATGGGTAAAAGCTATGCGTACGTAACCTGCTTGCGGATGATAAGGATAGTCGAGATTGGCTTCCGCATCATCCAGCCAGCCCTGCACTTCTGCATTGGCGTGCTTGTCGGCCCAATTACGTGTTGCCTGAAATGCCGCGTGGCGATTGCCGGGTGTGCGCATCAAGTTGGCAATAGCAATGACGTAGCAGGCCACGGCATCCTGGCAGCTTTGATTGGGGTGGGAGAGCGCCGAATCCTGCCGGGCAAATTCGGCGAGATCAGCGTCCGGAAAACGATGGCCCCAGATGCCAAGCGGCGTGGCACGCATCAGGCTGCCATTTGCTTTTGAAGCCAAACAAGCTTGTTTGGCCGCTTCACGCATGGCAATTGCGTAGCCCTGATTCTCACTGATACGTCTCCAGTGTGCGTTGTGCAAATAGCAACCCAGTGAATTGCGCGTGGTGATTCCGATATCAAAGGGATGCGAGTCAATCCAGCGCGCATAATGAATAGCGACGCGTTCGATTTCAAAAACAGTCTGATCAGCCAATGCATGAGCAAGGGATAGGGTCAATTCACCATCATCGGTAATTTGACCGGGAGCAACCTGCCACACGCCGCCTCCAACCATGCGCAAAGCATGCTCAACCTCATTATTGCTTGGACGACGGCCGATGAATTCGAGCGTTGCGCCTGCCGCATCACCCGCACACGCCCCAATCAAACAACCTAATGCAGTCGAGTAGCTATGATTGGTCATACTTCCCTTTTTACGATGTCTGGCGAAATATTCGCTTGCTACATGGAGGTTTCACTCATCACCAGATCCAGTTCCATTTGATCTTCATCCGGTTCCGCCTCCTTGCTTTCGCCCCCGCGCGCCGCCTCGACGCGATCCAGATAACCCGGCGTGATGTCGCCGGTGATGTAACAGCCGTCAAAACACGAGGCATCGAATACGGTCAGTGCCGGATTGGCTTTGCTGACTGCCGCTTTGAGATCGGCCAGATCCTGATAGATCAGGCGGTCCGCGCCGATCTCCTGCCCGATCTGCTCGTCGCTGCGGCCGGTCGCGATCAGCTCGTCACGGGTCGGCATGTCGATGCCATACACGTTGGGGAATTTGACCGGTGGCGCGGCGGAAGCGAA
>Ga0210021_1004642_pt1 | contig 10373 bp, 9 predicted proteins | sample CryGeymeta201517_FD_183981 | JGI IMG/M metagenome (GOLD analysis project Ga0210021, IMG submission 183981) | Groundwater microbial communities from Crystal Geyser aquifers in Utah, USA - Crystal Geyser metaG 2015-17 (SPAdes) (version 2) | ecosystem: Environmental > Aquatic > Deep subsurface >... | reverse complement strand
CCCCAACACCGCGTCCTGCCTCCGCCTCGTCTCGGCACTTCTCGCCGAGTGCGACGAAGACTGGATGACAGGCAAAATCTATCTCAACTTGAAAGACTGATCTCATCATCCCAATGGAATCGCCTGCAAACTTTTACAGAAAAGATGTTGCACAATCACCCAGGTGGGCAGGGAGGGTCGCAAGAGAAATGAGGAATCCAATGCAAAACCACGGCAACGCCAACTCAAAATGCGGGCGCTTGCTCAAGTAACCGCTGGCTTAGGCATAGGCTGCACGTCACCAGCAACTGCCAGGACAGCTGCTGGCAATCACTGAAATTCTACTCGCACTTTTTTAAGGTCGAGTCCCAAACCCTCACCCTGCTGCGCATAACCATGCGTATGGGGATCCCACGTTTTGGCATTAATCTCCATTTCTGTAACAAGAAATGGTTTGGCTTTGTTCATTGTAAAGCGATAAACATTATCACGTCCGGTTTTTATGCCGAGTGATTCGCCATTCAATATAACCTCTATTTTCTTATCAAGAGTGGATGGATAAAATCCTCTAAGTTCTATTTTTACGTCCACCCTGTGTGCTGTCGGCATCACTGCATCGCGCATATCCAAAAAATATCTGCCGCCGCTATCCATCCAGACCCAGTCCACGTCTGGCAGGGCAAGTCCTTTTCCGAAACGGCCCAGCATTGAAGAATCAAGTTCAAAATTGGAGTTGATTTCTTTATCGTACAATGTAAAAGGCCCCGAGATGGCAAGTATTTTTCTTGGCAGCAAACGATCCGAGATAAAGTAAACATTTTCATTTAACTTAATCTCACCCACACCAAGCTTGTTGGTTAACAAGTTAACCCAGAATAAAGTCGAATAAAAGCTAACATAATCCATTTTATCTCTAGCATGGTATGCCGCATCACGCTTTAGTTCTTGAAAATCCGTCACATTTCTATCAATACGAATGACAGCACCGCCGACTCTATTGTCATCAAACCAGCGCCCAAGTGGAGAATAAAAATTGTAGGTATCGCGAGAAAATTCATGCTGCTTATAAATGGCAGGAACAACACTTGCCATCAAACACAACCCAATCCCCGCTGCAACGATCCTTTCTATACCCCGGACTAATGCAAACAAAAAACCCATAGCCAGCAAGACAAAAATCGGCATGCTCAGGGATTCGCCAACATATTGGTATATGTATATCGTAAATGTATTTGCAAAAATATTATTTTTTGCAAAAAAAACCAGCGCTGTTGCTCCCACCCCAATTGCCGCGACTAAATACAGCCTACCTGGGACACGCGCAGCCGCCAGCTCTTTATACCTGTGAACACCTGCAAGACCCAGGGTAAAAATGATAGGTATTATAGGATCCAAGTACCTGGCGTAAATGGTTTTTATACCCAGATTATTCATTACAGCATTGGCATGGAGCGTAACTATAGCCGCATTAATTATTATAAAAACAATCCAAAAAATAGATAAATCTCGATATTTATAATCACGCGACTTTTCAAATAAAAATATAATCGCTAAAAACGTTGGTAAAAATAGCGTTGCCACGAAATAAAAACTCAGCTCACCTGCAAAAATATGCACCAAATCAAAGAATCTTTCTGGGCTACTGACAGCCTTAAACAGGCCGTCAACATAGCTCCCTCGCATTTCTGAGTAAGAACCAATCGACGGAAACAGAAGGAATCTAAAGACCACATAGGTCAGCACAGCAGAAACAAAAGAAACCATCAGTCCCCGCCGATCGCGTACTACTTCGCTGCGGAGCAGTTTAATAATGCAGTACATTGCAAACATCATAAGCAATACGACATACTGCGTTCTTACCATTGGCGCAAAACCAACACAAACTCCAAGCACCAACCACATCCATATTTTGCTTTTGAATCTTTCATCCGAGAGCAAAAGCATTATTACAAAGATCGCATAAATCAATGTAATTGCGGCCGCCTCACTCATGACGATATAATTAAACAATATAAATTGTGGCAATATGGCCACCATTGTCGAATATATAAGCGACTCCAGCTTTCCGACATTGAATGTTTTTCGGAATACTGCATATGCGAGGAATACCGCTCCAGACGTTATGGCTATATTTATCAACATGGCCGCTGTATGAGCCTGCGCTACTGTCGGCAGCATCAGCGCGGGCGATATAATTAGTGAGTACCCTGGGGCATGAGAATTCGTTATGCCCGCAAAGTTGCCTAGAATTATTTTTTGCGCCATGCCAAAATAAGATTGTTCATCACTGAATATCCATGGCGATGGGAAAAGGTTTATAAGCAGCGACTTGGCAATAATGAGCCCTATAAAGATCAAACCGAGCGCGAGCCAATGATTCTCAAATGTTTTGCGCAAAATAAATCCCCGAAAGAAGTATAGATTAATAATTAAAGGCTTCACTGAGGCTGCAGTTTGATTATGTCAGCCTAGGTACAGGGGGCCATTGTCGAAACGGATCACCGATGGTCTGCCTAGCAAATCGACAAACCCTGCCACAATGCCCATCTCAGCCAGCATTGGAAATTTTGAAAACATAGTATTTATTCATGAAAAATGAGACAACAACGTAAATAAGGCCGGCTAATACCTGGCCTACGCCAACATGCATGCCAATTCCATGTATCAAGATTACAAGAACTGCAAAATTTGAAGCATAAGCAACAACAAAAACAGCTAGGAATCGAACCATTTCATTACGCCGATTCTGTTTGCTCTTGAAAGTGTACTTTCTATTAAGAACGTAGGATGCGACCAAACCTACAGCATAACCAGCAACATTACTGCTTTCCGGGGACATCTTCGCAGAATACATACATATAAAAATGACGCAATATCCCAATATGGTGTTAAACACCCCAACCGTGACAAACCGTGAAAACTGCTTCATATGAAGCGTCTAGCCTGAACCCAATATTGACCGCCAAGCGGAAGCCAGCCAAGTAGACTTTCCATTCGTGCCAACACTGAAAGGCGGGGGGGCACAAAAAGACAGTAAGCATTGCGCTCTATGGTCAAGCCCGATTCATTTAGAATCCTTTTCAATTCTGATGGCTTGAGAAGTACTGCGTCTTCATCGTATGGGCAATTGTTTACTATGCGGCGTGTTATTGGGTTGAACGGGTTGTGCTCAAAAACAAATAGCTGCCCACCGGGGGATAAGCGATTAAATAGGGTTTTTGCAACACCAGCGCGGTGAGCTACAGGGATATGATGAAATACACCAGCCACGAATATCAAATCAAACAGCTTAGTCAGTTCAACGTTTTCATCTTCCCGAAAAAATTCGGCTCCCGTATTGTCGCGCCGTGCAATTTCAAGACTTGCACCGGAAATGTCTGAACCCATAATAACCGCAAGTGGAAAGGCTTGTTGTAAGAAGGGGATATTTCGACCAATTCCGCAGCCAAACTCAAGTATTCTATTTGCTGACGTATGGACCTGTTTTCGCACGAGATCAACTTTATATTTGGCAAAATATTCCTCGCTAGAAGAAAAAAAAATCGTTCCCTCTTTAAGCAATTGATTATAGTTTTTAGTGTAGTCGTCAAAATCCACTTTATTTGACATGATGCGTAATTTCCTCTTCAATAATGTAACGGGGCCGACCTTTGACCTCCTCGTATATGCCCCCAATGTACGCACCCATAATGCCCAACACGATAAGTTGTATGCCACTAAAAAGTAGCAAAAGCACGACCAAGGTCGTCCAACCGCTTGGAAGCGATTGAACCATAAAATATTTAATAACGGCGGCAATGATCAATACAAAAGAAAGAGCGGCAAAACTGACGCCAACGAATATCCCCATCTGTAGGGGTTTAGTACTGAACGAGAGAATGCCAGCCATCGCCAACTGTATCATTCTTGAAAACGAATACTTTGACTGCCCAGCAAAACGCTTTTCAGCGACATATTCGACACCAGTCTGCTGAAATCCCATCCATGAGAACAAGCCCCGCAGGAACATGTTGCGTTCTTGAAAATCCAACGAGAGAAGTCTTGCTACTCGCTTAGAAACTAGCCGAAAATCAGCAGCGTTTGCGTTGATTGGAACCTGAGAAAGCTTACCAAGCACACGATAAAAAAGATTGCCTGCCACTTTTCTAACAAGGCCAACATCTTCGGTGTCGCGACGTACTGTGTATACGACATCAAACCCATGTTTAAAATTTTCAAGCAAGTCTGGAATTAGTTCGGGTGGGTGTTGCAAGTCGCTATCCATCATTATGATGGCATCCGAATCCAATGAATTTTTAATCCCGGCCAGCAGAGACATTTGATGCCCGAATCGGGAGGACAATGCTATTACTTTCGCGTTAGGATCAACTGCCACCAATTCACGCAAAACGTTAAGCGTGTTGTCGGTGCATCGATCCACAACAAATAGAATTTTTGCTTCAACGTCATCAAGAGAATCCAGCACTCCACGAGTCCGTGCATGGAAATGCCTGATAACCTGTTCCTCATTGAAAACTGGAGTAACCACCGTAAGCTTAAGCTTCGACATCTGCCCTCCAGACTTTCATTAGTTGCATTGTGTTTGTAACATCCGCGTAAATTACTGGGACATCATAGCCAATGCGATTCGTCAGATCAGCCGCCTCTTGTACAATTGAAACATCGAGCTTGTGAATTGCAAGGTAATGAATGAGGAGGTCGCGCATTTTAATCGGTTTACCACTTGCAACGTGATACACCCGGCCAGACTCACCATGCGCAGCAATAGCTAGTATCTGATCAGCAGCCACATCAATGGAGACGTAGTCCCTGGTAGCAGTAAGGGGGCCTAGTTCAATTACTGACCTTCGTCCCGACAGCACTTCGTCAATCTGCTTCTGCAATCTCCCAATAAACAGCCGTTCTGAAAGCCTTGGCCCGTCAAGATTGAAAATACGCGCCACTACCACATTCACACCACGATTTGCATAAAGCCCGGCTAGTTGTGTCTGCCATGCCTTGGTAAGTCCATAAATAGATACGGGGTTCAGAACACGATCTTCCCGGATAGGGTTATCTTCTGGTCGCACCACACCATATTCAGCTGCCGAACCAATCAGCAAAACTCGTGTGCCTAATCCCGACTGTCGAACTACTTCCAAGAGATGCCTAGCTGCTTCCACGTTCATGACGTAAGCATCGTCAAAGTCATTGACGAAAGTGGCAGCTAGATGCAGAATTAATTCTGGTTTAGTGATTTTGATGGCAGCTAAAATCTGCTCGCGATTACGAACATTAAGCTGAAAACCACATTCATCATGGCGGTGGCGACTCGTGGCAATCACGCGCCAATCAACATCTTTCAACAAGCGCTTGATCACAGCCCGACCGAGCGCGCCAGTCGCCCCAGTAACCAGCACTGTCTTCACTAGACTATGCCTAACCTAGTCGAGAGTTCGGTGAAATTCTCGTCTGCATATTCATAATCATCCGGGCGACCAATATCTAGCCAGTACCCTGAGAAGGGGCGAATATCGATATCCTGTTTATTTGCGAGCCCATCAATCATCAGATTATCAAAGCCATATTTTGTACCACGCGGCAAAGCTTCAATCACTGATCGATTGATACAGTAGATCCCCATGCTGACATCAAAATCGTATGCGGGTTTTTCCTGGAACTCATACAAATGACCGTCCGCATCGTAGCGCAGCACGCCAAAATCGATCTTCACTTGCCTACGATACGCTGATACGGAAATCCGACTGTCAGACTCTACGTGAGAATCAAAGAAACTTTGATAATTCAAATCGCAAAGGATGTCGCCGTTCATCACGAGAAAGTTTTCAGGCAAATCATCAATCAACGTTAATGGACCAATTGTGCTGAGTTCGCCTTCTTCCAGTGAGTAATCAAGCTTCACACCTAAACGAGAGCCATCCCCAAAGTAAGCCATAATAAGTTGTGATAGATGATTTACAGCCAGAGTGATATGCGTAAACCCTGAGCGCTCCAATTGCATGATGATGATTTCGAGAATCGAATATTTACCGCCCAGTGGCACGAGGGGTTTGGGGATTAAGGTGGTGTATGGTCGAAGTCGAGTTCCCTTGCCGCCGGCAAGAATAATTGCTCTCATAATTTAAATCCTTTTAAACGTTGTACAGCCAAGCCTTATAGCGCGACAAATTTTCTGAATTCTTAAACCAGGCAATCGTGTCTCGCAACCCGGCATCTAACTCATAACTGGGTCGCCAATCGGTAAGCGTGGTAATCAAGGTATTGTCCCCCATGAGACGAAACACCTCTGAGGCCTCTGGTCTTAGCCGCTGATCATCTGTAATAATGCGTGCATCGGGATTCAGCTCGGAAATAAGAACTTTTGCAACATCTCCAATTGAATGCTCCTTACCAGTGGCGATATTGATTTCTTTACCCACAGCCAAATCTGCTTCAGCCAGCGCAATAAAACCTTGGGCGGTATCCTTTACATAATTAAAATCACGTGTAGGTGTGAGGCTGCCAAGTCGCAATTCCGTCTGCCCCAATAGAAGCTGAGTGATGATGGTAGGAATCACGGCTCTAGCGGATTGGCGAGGTCCATAGGTATTGAAGGGACGTACGATTACAACCGGTGTTTCAAATGACCTATAAAAAGACTCCGCCAGACGATCTGCGCCGATTTTTGTCGCACTATAGGGTGACTGTCCTTGGAATGGGTGATTCTCATCAATAGGCGCATACTGCGCTGTCCCGTAGACTTCTGATGTCGAAGTTATTACAACCCGTTCAGTACCTAATCTTCTTGCTGCCTGCAAGACATTTAAGGTTCCCTTGATATTTGTATCAACATAGGAATCAGGTGAGTGATACGAAAATGGAATCGCAATCAAGGCTGCCAGATGGAACACTACATCACATCCCTTCATCGCTTCAAAAACCCCATTCGGATCTCTAATGTCACCAGAAAAAACATCAAGGCCACGAATTACATCAGGCGGCAATGTATCGAGCCACCCCCAACTATTAAAGGAGTTGTAATAAACAAAAGCGCGAATTTCGCACCCCTGAGTTAACAGCGCTTCAACAAGGTGACTACCGATGAATCCATCCGCGCCAGTCACCAACACCTTTTTCCCTTCAAGATTCACCATTTACTCCCAACTGAGATTCCGAAACCGTATCTGCTTGCAGCCACATATCCATCAAGTAAAAATGGAGATCGCGCGTTTCACCGGGTGGAAGGTCGATCTTCCCCATTTCACCGACGAAGTATACTTTCACACTGCTGCTTGGTTTAAGGGTCAGCGGCAACTCTAAGCGGGTTGGCACTCCAGATGCAGAGGTGGACACGCTTTGGCCTCCAGCAGATACCGTGAATTTACCATTTTTTCCAGCTCCTACATAGAATGACAAAATACCTGACCATGGAGCATTGCCCCAGTTATGTATTTCCGCCGTGCTTTCCGCTTGCGACCAGTGGAATTTCCGCCCTTCCGGGTTGTGCTCCAAGGGGTAGATGCCTTTAACCCATGTCAAACTTGGTGCTTCAAGAAAAGCCTTTTGATCCTGAAATTGTTTTGGGGTTTCCGTGGCTTTGAGCTTTTCAGCGGCCTCGCGCAAATCCATGATTAAGTGGCGGTCGTCCGACAGCACCAGCTTTGCACCAGCGCCTTGAAGTCCTGAAATCAATGCCGCAGCGCGATCCTTATACCCGGAGCGGTCCACCCAGATCGCCCCAAAGCCAGAATAGATGGCTGCCTTCATCAATGCGCCCCCCTCAAGGCCAGATATCTGTTCCTGCCACGCTCTATGGCGCTGCGAGAAGGACGGCCAACTCCAGCGCATATTGTTGTCAGAGAATAGAAACGGCCGCAAATGGTCATAAGACGCCATATTCTCGTGCATGCTTAAAGGAGGAAATCCAGTCATGGGCAGTTGTAGGGTTGAGACACCACTTGGATAAATACGAGCGAAACGATCAAGCAGCGTTTTCTCGGCGCGATAGCTTGCCATGTCGTTATCTTGGGTGTTCAGCAACCCCGCACGATCCAGGAGTTGATCGTACAAGCTGAAGCAGGCTACGAGAAACACAGGCACTAACAACATCCAATTCACTCGAGACGACGTGCGCCGGTACCTATCCAGTATCAGACCCAGTGCAGCGAGCGCGAAAAAGGACACGAATACTGAAAAGCGGTTATAGGCCCTTATGTCCGGTGCCACAGCCAGGTTGAATATCGCACCAAAACCGCCAACGGTTATCACCAGCACGGCGAACAATGTCAATGCCGCCAGAGAATTCATGGTGTCTGCCTTGTCCCCGGCCACTTCATCGGGCCTCACCAACCGCAATGAGACCAGAAGAAGCAGGAGAAAGCCGGCCGCCCCGGCCAAGCCCAAGCGCGCTGTCACGTTCTCGTTCTCATTGGGATATCCGACCGATATGTCGGCCTGCCCCCATTTGCCAATGATCGGGACTGGGTTGTCCTTATGGGGTGCAATCATTCGTCTGATTTTTGCCCCGAAGATTTCCGCTTCCGCCGGGTGCTTGTAGCCCATCTCCGGCGGCTTCCCATCTTTATGCCAACTGTAAAAGCTTGGCGCAAGGTTTATTGCTGTCGCCCCGATGATTAGCCCGATTGCTACCGCCGCGACCTTGACGGCAGCTCTCGAACGAGAGTTCACATAAGCATATGCCGCTGCAAAACCAAACAGCAGAACCGCGAAGAAACTGAAGTAGATATAGTTAAAGCCTTGCGCAAGGCAGGCAGCGTACATGACACGGCGCACCCATGGCCCATTTGCTGCACGCAGGCCGGATGCAATATGGATAGCCAGCAGTGAGAGAAAAGGAACGAGGTAATAGACAAGATTCAGATGGGCGACATTCCGTAGCAAGGCATACGGCAAGAAGGCATACAGAACGCCCGCAACCAGCGAGACGGCCCGGTGCACCCCCAGAAAGCCTAGCGCAACGGCCGCTGACCAGGCTGAAAACACCATTGTCAATAGCCAGAAGAGATTGAGTACAAGCCCTGGCTCGGACGTAAAGAGCGAGAGCCCTTTCATGATCATCCAGTCGAAACTGGTCATCAGCGGGAATGCCGCTGCACTCATCCCGTACGGTGCGGACAACTGCGGAATGTCCCAAGTCCAGCCGTTAAGAATGAGGCCTTTGATGAACATCAGGATGACGACAGAGTCGCCTGTGTAGTTAAACGGTACGCGCAGGTCGTAGTTGGCCAGGCGAAACGAAACGAATGCGATGACAAGAACAGAAATGGCCTGCAATGCGTAGAGGAGAGGACCTGCAAATTTTCGGATATTGATCAATTTATTTTTACCTAGCAAAAGCCAATCCAACCTTCGACCTTGTCAAAACCTTGTGCACCATGGGGTGCAGACTCCTATTGTCGTTACGCAACACCTTGAGCGCGCAGCCTACGATGGTTTTCGGCAAGCTGTTAGAAAACCGCCACCATGCCTTTTGCACATTTGAAACCCTTGTCTTCGAACCAACAAACCCCTTCTTGAACAACCGCCAGGATCAATTTGAAATTTCCCTTTTGGTTTGGTGCAACGACTCTGATAATCTCTTGGACCGGCTTTCCGGGGCGCACGATTTGACTCTTCAACTCTGAACGCATCCCATCGTAAATCAGATAACTGCAATCGGCATTTTGCCAGTGGTAGCTGAGCACGACCGGATTGGTGCCATATCCATGCCAAGTCTCTTCACCTTCATTGCTCAAGGTGATTGGAATTTCAAACAACTCGCTAGCCGACACGGAAGCGGGGATTGAATCTGCCTGAAGCGATCCGTTCGGCTTTGCAACAGACGGTGTCTGGAACGGATTACCTTGCACCAGTTTCTCGGCGGCTGCTAGTGCATCCAGCTTCATCTTGATCGACTGGTCGAATCCGCCTACAAGATTTGGAAACCGATGCCGGACTACATGTTCGTGCATGACGAAATAGGCTCCATCCATATCATGCAGATCAGCGATGGTCGCGTTGTCCGTATCAATGGCATACAGATAAGGAAAAACGGTGCGCATGTAATCCAGAAAATCTGGAATTGTGATTCTCTGAAGAACATCCAAACAGAAGAGCTTCTTGCAAAACTATTTTTGATAATAAATGCTCAAAAAAGCAGCGGTTTTCTTTGGTTTGATTACGAATCATGCACTTTTCCAACTGCCATAAAACATGGGGAAAATCGCAAATGCTTCCAATCGCGCCAAACGGGCTTTGGGAGCGTTTCATGTCATTTTGACCCCGTGGCGTCGGTAACTGTCAAGTTCCGCCTGTTTATAAACGCGCTTGACGAATAATTCGGGTTTTTCCGTCTGCCATTTTTTCAATGCCTGGATGGGTGTCTGGTGGTTCAAAGCTCGCTGCGGGATGTGGTG
>Ga0210021_1004633_pt1 | contig 10390 bp, 10 predicted proteins | sample CryGeymeta201517_FD_183981 | JGI IMG/M metagenome (GOLD analysis project Ga0210021, IMG submission 183981) | Groundwater microbial communities from Crystal Geyser aquifers in Utah, USA - Crystal Geyser metaG 2015-17 (SPAdes) (version 2) | ecosystem: Environmental > Aquatic > Deep subsurface >... | reverse complement strand
GAACGCCGCGATAGTCGTCCGCTGGTTTGGTCAATGCGACGATGACGTTTGCGCCCCAGTTATGCAGGCGGCGCGCGGCGACCAATCCGCCGCCGCCGTTGCCGCCGCCCCCGCACAGGACTGCTACGCTGTGACCTTTCACCGCGCCCCCCATCTGACGGCGCGCCAGTTCCGCGAAATTGCGACCCGCGTTTTCCATCATCTGAATCAATTCGATGTGGTAGTCCTCGATCATGGCGCGGTCTACTTCGATCATTTGGGCGGTGGTCAAGGTGGGAAGCATTGGGACTCCGTAACGCGGAATTTATTCCGCAGGCAAAGGCGACATAAATGTCGCGGTACAAATGGAATTCATTCCGCAGGCAAAAGGCGATATAAATATCGCGGTACAAATCTTACTCGAAAAATCAAAATCCGCGCTCGTGGTTGAGCGCGGATTTTGATGGATGGGGAATTTACTTGGTCACTGCGGGGAAGCCGTTGACTTCGTCGTTGTGGAACCAGATGAACTCGTTGGAGGCGTGCATGGCGCCCGCCGAGTCGAAGTTGGCGTTGGTCACCGTCCACGCGCCGCTACTGAAGGTGACTTCGGTGGCGAAGACGGGCGCCACGCCGAAGTCTCCGCCCGCCATCGGGGGCAGGGGCAGGGTCGGGTAGCCGTAGAAGATGGCTGGCTCTTCCTGCTCGAATTTATCCTTGCCCGCGTCCACAGGCAGGACGGACAGTTGCAAGCCGCTCTTGTTGACGAGGTTGAGATAGACGGCGGTGAAGAGGTCGTTGGCGTGCGCCTGGTCAATCGCGTCGCCCGCGTGGATGATGGCGCTGTTGATGGCGCCCATGATGACGGCGACGTTGTCAATGCTGTAGGCGTTCTGGCTGTTGAAGACGCCGTCGGTGAAGTTGAAGTCGGCGTACAGGGCGTTGAAGGAATTTGCCGCGGCGGTCAGGAAGGCGGCGTCGCCGCTGACGCGGTAGGCTTCGAGCAAGCCGCGCACAGCGAAGGCGTTCCCGGTGGCGGTGGCGGGCTGCAGGGCGGCGAGCGCGCTGCCGAATTCGGAAATCCTGGCGATGGCGGCGGCTTTGTTGTCCGCGTTTTGGGTGTTGGCGGCGTACCAGGTCAGACCCTGAATCGCCAGCGAGTATTCTTCCGCGTCGGCAGGCACACGGTCGGCGAGAGCGCCGAAGAGCATATCCGCCGCGCCGAGGAACATCCCAGCCGAGTCAGCATCAAGGTAGCGGTTGGAGTCGCTGTTCGGCAGGGTTGCCGCGCCGAGCATCCCGCCCGCGTCGCTGAGGGCTTCGAGCATGACCCACTGCCCAGCGTTGTCGAGCGTGCCGTCGGTGCTGCCGTACAAACCCTGGTCATTCTTGAGCATTTGCAGGGCGTACTGGAGTTGCATCTTGGCTTCGGCGGTCACGACCAGCCCAACGAAGCGCCACTGTGCGCCGAAGTTATCGCTGACTTTGCCGAAGTGTTCGTCCACGTGGAACTGCTTCGCCCATTCGAGTTCCTTGATGACCAGCCAGGCTTGCGTGCGCGGGGTGACGGTCTTGTCGAAGGTGGCGGGGTCCCAGCGCTGCGTGCCGAAATCAGCCATGTCCATCGCTTGGGTGTAGTGCGGGTCGCCACTGGAATAGACGGAGGTTAGCAAGGCGGCGTTCATCGGCGGCATGGGAACATCGCCGTCGTCGGGGTTGGCGTCTGCCATTTTGACCATGGCTTCAATCATGCTCATTTCGGGCATGAAGGTGTCGCCCAAGCCAGAAATCATGGCGAGACTGCCCATGTTGTAGCGCGAGTACCAGTAGCCTTCTTCTTCAGCGGCGGTCTTGTCGAACGCGACAGGCGCTTCGGTCGGGACGAGGGTGGGCGGGACAGCGGTGGCAGGCACAGCCGTGGGCGGAACCGCAGTCGGTGGGACGGCGGTGGCGGGCGCGGGAGTGAGGGCGGGGGCGCAAGCCGCGGCGAAGAGCGCCACAGCCATCAGCCCAATGAGAACTTTGAACAAACGGTTTTTCATTTCATTTTCCTTTTTTGAGATTGCGTAACGCGGAATTCATTCCGCCTGTCTGCCGTCAGGCAGGCAACCAAAAGGCAATATGAATATCGCATTACAGAATCGAGAGAGTATTTATGGACAATTCTTCCTTTGCAACCATCCAACAATTAATAGAAGAAATCAGGCGCGAGGAAGATGCCGAAAAAATTGCTAGGTTGATTGCGACATTCGAGCAGTCGCTCGGCGCTGTCCCGCAGGATGACCCAGCGCGGATTGATTTTCTTTTAACCGTTGGGGAAGTTCTCTACGAAAAAGGAAAATATAAAGACGCAAGTCATTTGCTTGCATCAGGTTTGGAGCAGGCGCATAAGGCGCAGATAAAAGGCAAACAAGCCCTGGCTTTGGGATTATTGGCAGACTTGGAACGGGTGCAGGGAAATTACCGCGCCGCGCTTGCCAAATTGGCGCAGGCGCGCGAAGTTCTCGGGGAAAATCCCGAACACGATAAAAACACATCCGCGCGTCTGCATATCATCAGCGGACTGAATAACATGTCGCTGGGAGAGTATCAAAATTCCCGCGAAGCCTTCTATGATGCCTATCAGGTTTACAGCCAGATCGGGGACATGAAAGGCAAGACGCTCGCCGCCAACCGTTTGGGCACAATTGCGACGATGCAATCCGAATATGCGGAAGCCGAAAAGTATTTGCAGGAAAGCCTGTCCCTTGCCAAACAACTGAACGATCGTCACGGCATGGCGGGCGCTTTGCTGAACCTGGGCGAAATTCAACGTCATTTGGGACAGTTCGCCGAAGCGCGTGCTTGCTACATGGAGGCGAGCGCATTATTTGCCGAACTTGGCTTGCACCGCGGCATGTGCATTGCGGAAAACAACCTGGGACATATCGCTATCCAAATGCAGGATTATCCCGCCTCCAAACGTCATTATTTGACCGCTCTGGAGTGCGCGAAAATTGCCAACCTGACGCCTGATAAACTGGACACACTGGCCGGTCTTGTATTTATCTTCGTCGAGCGCGGACAGTACAACGACGCGGCGCTTTTGATCCAATTCATTTTGCGCCACCCCGCCCACTTGCAGGAGACTGAGGAATTCCTCGAATCCGCTCAACAGGTCATCGCGAACAAACAGACGCAGCCTGTTACAGATGTTCCATCTCCAGACCAACTTGAGCAGGTCATTGCTGAAACGCTCGATAAAGTATTTTAGCGATCAAATGGATAACACCGCCATCCAATTGCAAAATGGATGGCGGCGTTTCTTTTAATCCCTACTCAAAAACAGGTAAGAGAAATTGAGGGGTCTATATCCGTTCAGCAAGAAACCAAATTCAATAGGAGAAACAATGAACATTCTAAATGCAGTCATCGCTGGTCTCGTCGCAACCGTCGTATTCACCATGATCTTGATGATGGCGCCCAAAATGGGATTGCCCAAGATGGATATCGTCAGTCTGCTCGGTTCGATGTTCGGCAAACCGAACCAGGCGCTCGGCTGGATGATGCACCTGATGATGGGCGTGGTCTTCGCCGTGATCTATGCCTTCCTCTGGTCGAACGGAATCGGCGCGGCAACCTGGACGAGCGGGCTGGTCTTCGGCGCGGTCCACTGGCTGATCGTCGGCATGGTCATGGCGATGATTCCCATGATGCACGCGGGGATCAAGAGCGGCGCGGTGCAAGCCCCTGGAATATGGATGACGGGCAACGGCGGCGGCGTCATGGCGTTCATGGGCGGCCTGGTCGGACATGCGATCTTTGGCGCGGTGGTTGCGCTGGTGTATGCCGCTTTCTAATAGTTCACTCTTCTCCTCCCACAGCATTACAGCCTGTCCAATGACAGGCTGTAATGCCATCCATCAATCCCTGAAAGGAAATCCATCCGCATGACCGACTCTCGCTTGACCCCTGAAACAATCACAGTATATGGCACAGGCTGGTGCCCGGATTGCAAACGTTCCAAGCAATTCTTTGGCGAACAACGCGTCCCATATCATTATGTGGATATTGACCACGACGCGGATGCAATGGTCTTTGTCGAAAAGACCAATAAGGGCAATCGCAGTATTCCGACCATTGTGTTCCCGGATGGGAGTGTGATGGTTGAGCCGTCGAATGCGCAATTGGCTGAGAAATTGGGGATGCAGATCAGCGCAAAGCGCGCTTTTATGATGCCATTATCATCGGCGGCGGACCGACTGGCTTGACGGCCGCGCTCTACCTCGGACGCGAGGGCGTGGAGACGCTGGTCATCGAGAAGGCGGGGTTGGGCGGCCAGGCGGGGATCACGCAGACGCTGGACAACTTCCCAGGGTTCGACGAGGGTGTCTCGGGCGCGGAGTTCGCGTCGCGCTTGACCCGCCAGGCGTTAAAATTTGGCGCGGAGATTTTGCAGGCGCAGAATGTTACTTCCATTGATCAGGATGGGCAATATCTATGCGTATATACCTCGGATGGCAAGGAATATGGAGCAAAGGCTGTCTTATTGGCAACCGGAGCGCGTTATCGCCGCTTGGGAATTCCCGGTGAAGAGGAATTGATCGGCTCCAATGTTCATTTTTGCGCCACCTGTGATGGGGCTTTCTACAAAGGGAAAAAGGTGTTGGTGGTGGGCGGCGGCAACAGCGGATTCGAGGAGGGCTTGTTCCTGACCAAGTTCGCCAGCCGTGTGGATATCGTTGAATTTTTGCCGCAGGTGAAGGCCAGCAAAATATTGCAGGAAAAAGTGGCCGAGAAGGAAACCATGTCCGTGACGGTTAACCATGCCGTCAAGGAACTACGCGCGAAGAACGGTAAATTGGATGCGGTGATCGTGGAAGACCGCGCCACTGGCAAACAAAAGGAATGGCAGTATGACGGAGTGTTTGTGTTCGTTGGTTTCTCGCCCAACAGCGACCTGGTGAAAGGCAAGGCGGAGGTTGACCAGTGGGGCTCGGTCGTGACCGACAAGACCCTGATGACCTCCATCCCTGGGCTGTTCGCGGCGGGCGACGTGCGCGCGGGATCCACCAAGCAGGCGGCCTCTGCGGCGGGCGAGGGGGCGGCCGTGGCTTTGATGATGCGCCAATATCTGGCGGAAAAGTGAAAATCAACTCGTTTAAATAGTAAGAAAGTGTAGCCCTGCGAGACCGATCCCCATCGGGGTTGGATAAAAATTATAAGCGAATAAAAAACCGACTCTCAAAAGTCGATTTTTTATCCGCTTATTGACCCGATCGTATTGTTGTAAAGTGTTGCGTTTGTTGTTGTCCTATTCCATAATATAGCGGTACATCTTGCCGCCTACGTTGCCGCCTACGCTCTTAAACGAAATTTATACCCATACACGATCATCCCTCTCTCATCCCCATCGTCGCGCAACTTGCGCGTTACCATCTCTACCGGCATGCCAATCTGGATGGCCTGCTGGTCCACGTCTGTCAGTTGCGCGGTGATCATCGGGCCTTCGTCCAGTTTCACGAGCGCCACAGTATATGGGGCATTGCCGTCGTAGCCGCTGGGGGCCTCGTAAATGGTGGTGTACGAGTAAATTTCGCCCTTGCCGCTAAAAGCGAACGGGGTTTTTGCTTCATTCTTGCATTCAGGGCACACGTCGCGCGGCGGAAAAATTTTCGCTTCGCAATGCGGACAAACTTCACCCACAAGTGCATATCGTTGTTGTTTGAGTCGCCAGTGTCTGGGGATTTCCATTTTTACTCCTTGCTTGTATGCCAATTCTATTGGGTGCGACTCTCAAACGCTATCAGACTTCCAGCCTTTCTAAAATGTGAACGACTGCTGTGGACGCGGGCCCGCCGAGCGACTGGATCATGCCAATGCGCGCGTCTTTCACCTGGCACGCTTCAGCCCGGACCCTCAGCTGGGTCGCCGCTTCGACAGCCTGGTACACGCCGGTAGCGCCTCCCGCGAAGCCGCGGGCTTTGAGTCCGCCCATCGTCGCGCAGGGCAGGTTCGAGGCCCGGGAGATGCGGCCGTCTGCGGCCATCTTCCAGCCGTAACCGCGAATCGCGAATCCGCTGGATTCCAAAGAGAGCGCGGCGAAGATGCTGAACGCGTCGTGGTATTCGAAGAAGTCTATCTGGTCGAGGGTGATGCCCGCCTGTTTGATGGCGCGACCCGTGGCGAGGTAGGCCGCTTCGAAGAAGAGCGGATCCTTGCGGTCGTGGAGCGCAAGCGTGTCGGAGGCGGTGGCGGACGCGGCGATTCTCACGAGCGGATGCGGCCAATCGGACGGGAGCAGGTCGCGGCGAGTCAGAACGAGGGCGGCCGCGCCGTCCGCGTTGGGCGCGGCGTCGAACATGTTGAGGGGAGGAGTGAGGAGTTCGGCCTTCTGGTACGTTTCCAGTTTGATAGCCTTGCGGAACATGGCGTGCGGGTTGCCCGCGCCGTTGGCATGGGCGGTGAGGGCGAAACCCGCGAACCCATCGGCGGGGACGTTGTATTCGTGCATGTAACGTCCCATGAGCATGGCGGCCTGCGCGGTGGGGGTGAGACCCTGCACCGACTCGTAGTCGCTGTCGGCGGCAGTGGCGAGGGCTTCCTCCACGCCCGCGCCGACCTGGTCGGTCATCTTCTCAACGCCGACGATGAGCGCCACATCCACGAGTCCGCTTTTGACGGCGAGGTAGCCCTGACGCAACGCCGCGCCCCCCGACGCGCCCGCGGCTTCCACGGTGACGGCTTCGATGCCAGTGAGACCCGCAAAGTCCGCGAGGAGCGCGCCGAGGTGCGCCTGACGTGAGAGGTTGGGCGCGAGCATGTTGCCCACGTACATGGCTTGCGGTTTCAATCCGCCCGCGTCTTTGAGCGCGGCTTCGATGGCGGTAAAGGCGAGTTCACGGAGACCAATGTCCCAGTGTTCGCCAACGTCGGTTTGGCCGAGGCCTGCGAGGATGATGTCGGTCATGGATTCCTTGGGTAATTGGTAATTGGTAAATGGTAATTCACTACTTGCGCGCTCGTGTGCTTGGTTTCTTTTCGAATAATCTCAATGCCTGAACGGTTTGTGGTTTTTGAAGATTCAAACTGTTGAGGATGCTTGTTTTGATCGGTCGTTTGTCGTCCCAGAAAATCATGGATGAGAAGAAATCCTTCACGCTTTGCGTGGATAGAAAATATAAAGTCTTTCGGGCTTCTTCTTCCGTGTCGAAACTCAGGAAGTAAACCGTGTCATCAAACATAACAGGCTTGTTGTTTAGTTCTCCAACGAGACTGAATTCCAGTTTTTTGTACAGCCCGCAGATCGCGATTTTGTAGGGCGAGAACGAATACGCTCCGATGCCGAAAATGGAGAAGCGCGGATTGTCGTGATAAATTCTGCTTTTGCGATTATCCAAAGGTTCGGCGTGATTTTCCAAATATTTCCACGTTTTTGGTGCAAGATGTTTGATGATGTTGGTCGGCTCGCCAACAATTTTTTGAGTGACGATGACAAAGCGATTGGTTGATTTGATTCGGCCATTGGCAACGTCTGAGCCTTTGAGCAACGGATAAACATAAGCGGGTTCAATGTCCACTCTTTCGCCCAAACCGTTTACCAGTGCGCCATCCTGTTCTTTCAATTCCATGATTTCCGAACAGTCGTGTTTTACACCTGAACGCCATTTCATGCCACTGATTCCAAAGAGATTGTCGAGGCGTTCGAAGGTATCCAAATCGCGGATCGTCATGCCCTTTCTGTGACCGACGCGTTGCGGTTTGTCTGATTCGATGCTTTCATAAATATCGTAGTCGTAATTGTGTGAAACCCCGTCAAATTCACAAAACAACAAACAGGCATCTACCGACGCGCCGAAGTGTTTTTTGGCGTCAATGCTGTAGATGGCCGAACGAAATAGCCCCTTGCGATTGGCGTGAAGATGATTCAAGAATTTTCTTGCAACCGCTGTTTTGCATAACATTGCAAGATAGCCTTTTTTGTTTAGAAACCAATCCCCGACCTGAATCAACATCCATTCTGAAATATCAAAGTTACTTTTGCCTGTCATCGCGTCAAAGCCATTGCGATTTTGGAAATTGGCCTTGTCGGGCAGGTTCGTCCCGCCGATCATTCCCTGCTGGGAATTGGTCACCCAGGGGAAATTGCCGATGACCAAAACAGAACCCGCGTTGGCTTTGAGCAGATTTTTCCAATCGAAGTCGAAGAAGTTTCCCTGTTTGAGCGTCACGCGTTCATTGGCAGGGAAGGCGGATTTTCTCGCCCAAACTTCATCCAGGTAAGTTTGATTGACTTCGATGCCGATGATTTTTTTTGCTTTTGAAAATTGGTGAGCGGATGCTTCAATAAACGCCCCAACGCCGCAAGTCGGCTCAATGATCACATCGGGAGAAACGCCAAGTCCTTCCAGTTTTTGGCAGACGAGTTTTGCCAATTCCAATGGAGTTTGAAAATCGCCAAATTCGATTTTGGCTTGGCGAGATGCTACTATCATTCGTTTGCTCGATAAATGGCAAAGACGCCTTGTTCCGAACCTGCGCGTTCAATTACGCGGCTGTATTGCAAGCGCCATTGTAGAGCGTTGGAGATGGTCAGGAAACCCTGCACAGGTGGATGGTCGATGATCTCATTCGTCAGTTTGTTCATTTCAAGATCATCAATTGGAAGAAATTTATCGTGCATGAAAGCAGTAATATCGTCCTTGTTGCCTTCGTTCTCAAGAATCTGGCGAAGGACGCGTGTCGTTTGATGATCCGCTGTTCTTTCAGCCTCAACAAAAATCGTGTGCAGGATGTTGAGCGTGGCGGTTTTCTTTCGGGCATCGTCCACTTTGTCATAGACAAACACCAGCAGGGAATAGCCCAGCCCATAGACTTTCTGCCGCGCAGACTTGAAAGGACAGGAAGATTGTGGTTGCTTTATGCTGGTTACTTTCATGTCAACCAACAGATCAGGAAAGTCAATTCCGTTGGCTGAACTCCCTACTTGGAATTCATAACGACCTTTCAGATAATCTCTAAATTTATGCTCAAGAAATGTGCCGACAGCCTTCCCGTCCGTGACGCCGAACAAAGACTTCTCGGGAGTCGTGGATTGTGACGCAGAAAACGTCGCGGCTTCTTTGCAGAGGGTTTGGATGGTTAGTTTGGGCATGGGCACATTCCTTTGGAAAGATTATAGCGTAATCACTGATTCACCCGTCATTGCGAGCGAAGCGAAGCAATCTCCTCGAAAAGGGGGGATTGCTTCGTCGGGAAGAACGCCCTCCTCGCAATGACGAAATCACGTGTATACCTGTGTACACGTCCTGGTAATAAACGACAAAAACGTACCCTTGCACCTTGAAAACCGAATAAAACTTCCTGAACGGAAACGCGGACGGTCTCGTCAAAGCAAATAAACGCGACGGGCTTGTCTTCTTGGAGTTAGTGAACTCACAAGGAGGCAGGCATGTCTAAAAAGAAAAGGCCAACGATCCCCGTCCGTAGGGAACGTCTACCAAACCGCAGGGCAATTGAGCGAGTGCGAGAAGCATATCATCAATTGAGCCAAGCGGCAGACAGCGTTGAAAAAGAGAAACCGATTCAGGAGGCACAGCATGAACCAGATTTCGACAGGCTCAATCTACCAGTTAGCGGCAGTGTATGCAAGAGTGTCAACCTTGCAACAAGAACAGGAAGCGACGATTGATAGCCAGGTGGCAGAGTTGGAAAAGTATGCGTGCGAGAAAGGCTATCGGCTATCGAAAGGGTTTTACTTTTTGGATCAAGCGGTCAGCGGCGCGCAATTGGCGCGTCCCGCCTTGGATCGCTTACGAGACCTGGCGGCGGAAGGCTTGTTTGAAACGGTAATCTGTCTCAGCCCAGACCGCCTGTCACGGCAATATGCCCATCTATGGATTCTGATGGATGAGTTGAAACAGGTGGGCGTAAAGGTCATCTTCGTCAATCAGCCGCCAGTGGAAGACAATCCGCAAGGGCAATTGTTGTTGGGCATCCAAGGGTTGTTTTCCGAGTATGAGCGCGGGGTGACTGCAGACCGAATGCGGCGCGGAAAACTTCATCGCGTTCGTCGCGGCGAATTGGTGAATCCTGTGACTCCGTATAGGTATCGGTATATTCCCGTCGGCGAGCCAAACAGCGGACATTGGGAGGCGCATCCCATCGAAAAAGAGGTGGTCAGCCAGGTCTACACGCTCTACACCGAAAAGAGCCTGACCATGAGCAAAATTGCGGCTCATCCCAACGAAAACATTGCCAAAACGCCACCGCGCGGCAAGGGTTGGGGTTATAGTAGCGTGCAAGGGGCTGGTTAGCCCTGCTGTGAGAGAGTAGAGATATTTGGAACGGGAGCGCTCTGCGAGTATGATTGTGTTTGAGTCATAATCCACTTGCAGGAGACACTCCCGTGGCCAACAGGATAATTCCAACC
>Ga0210021_1004610_pt1 | contig 10441 bp, 8 predicted proteins | sample CryGeymeta201517_FD_183981 | JGI IMG/M metagenome (GOLD analysis project Ga0210021, IMG submission 183981) | Groundwater microbial communities from Crystal Geyser aquifers in Utah, USA - Crystal Geyser metaG 2015-17 (SPAdes) (version 2) | ecosystem: Environmental > Aquatic > Deep subsurface >... | reverse complement strand
TACGATTTCGAACTCATGAAGAAATCTCTTCGAAATCTTGCAGTTATGACTGTATTGAGTATTTCTACCTCAACCTTATATTTTTTAGTTTCTCCCATTTCGGACGCTCAATCGGAATTATTAGCTCGAACTTTCCCAACAGTATATGATGTACTCATCGCAATTTTTGGTGGTGCAACAGGTATCGTAGCAGGATCACGAAAGGATAAGCTGACTAATGCAATTCCAGGAGTAGCGATAGCAACTGCATTGATGCCTCCGCTTTGTACAGCTGGTTATGGATTAGCAAATGGAAATATGAAATACTTTCTCGGTGCCATCTATCTCTATCTTATCAATAGTGTATGCATTGGAGTTACGACTTGGATTTTTGTTCGCTATTTCAAATTCAAGAGAAGAACTTACCTTGATCCAACTTTTGATCGAAAGATTCATAGATATATTTTTGCAATTTCTTTCCTAATAATCATTCCTAGTGTTTTTATGGCATACAATGTCATCACTCAATCGAAGTTCAAGAAAAACGCTAATCAATTTATTTACTCTAATTTTACCTTCGATAAAACTAAGATCCTTACAACAAATTTTGTAAATAACCCTACTGAAAAATATATAGAAATTACAACTGTGGGCGAACCAATCTCTCTTGAAATGCAGACGTATTTAGAAAAGCTTTTACCTCAATATAAATTGGAGGGTGTAGATTTACGTATCATCCAGACGAATGATAGATTTGGAAATGATGAAAATACGGACACAGCAAGAAAGGAAATCTTAGCAAATATCAAATCAAAAGATGATAAGATACAATTTTTAGAAGCAGAAATAGCTGCTCTTAGAAGTAAGGATCGATTGCTTCAAAATGCTGCTAAAGAAGCCAATATTTTATTTCCTTCTTTGGAATCCATATCCTTTGGTGATTTACTGGTTCATAATATAAAAGATCTAACGACTATGTCCGAAGTTTCTGTCCTGGTTAAGTGGGGAACAAATACCAAAGAATCTGATAGAAAAAGATTAGAACTATACTTAAAGTCTCGACTTGAATTGGAAAACCTTCAAGTTCTTGAGACAGAATAAATGTAGAATCAAATTAGTATAATGCAAGTTAAATTAATATTGTCACAAAACAATTTGGGGTAAGTCTAATTTTTAATTAAAATAGGAGTTAGAAGTATGATTTTAAGTTTGTTTAAGAATAATCCACAGAGTTTTAGTTTATTAGTTTTGAGATTGTCCCAAAAACCGTTAGGAATCAATTAGGCGGATATAGATATATTCATCTCTGTAAAGTTTTCTTCAATTACTTTTTTATTGGCTATATAATTGGATAGAAATTTTTCTATTTCTTTGTATCCTTTTATTTTTCTAAAATGAAGCTCTTGTGCATATAGGAGAGCTGCTGTCCATCGTGTTGTCATGTCTCGATTTTTACGCCACCTTTTCACTCGGTTCATTTGAAACCTAGGATGTGAAAAGGCTGAATCAATGGGGTTTGTCGATAGAAATGTTTTTCGAATTTCGATTGGTAATTGAATTCTATGACAAGTCAATAGATTATCTTGACCTTCTAACAGACTCATCTTGGCTGTCTCACTGATTTCTCCTAGCCATTGCTCCATATTTTTCAAAGATTCTTTAGCCTTTGAGTATTCGTTCAAATTGAAAATTGCTTTATATTGAATTTGAAATTCATCATGATATTCTTTGGGCAAGCACGCTTTAATATTTCTCATTTTATGTAAAATGCATCTTTGGTGATCATAATTTTCACCAAAGTATTGTTTAATGCCTTTCTCAATTCCTTTAGATCCATCTGATACAATCAAAACCCGTTCAGTAAGTGAAATTTCACGATCTTGTAGTTTCCTTAAAGCAGATAATACTATTTCAGAATGTTCACTTGAGCCTTGTACCACCGATAAAAAATGCTTGTGTCCTTCTTTATCTACACCTAATACAACAACGATTACTTCATCCGCTACATGGATACCATCAATGAAAATTGAAAAGAATTCTTTGCCTGGAAATTTTCTCGTATTCATTTTGTTAAAATGTGCTCTAGAAGCATTTACAAATTCTCTGGATATCTTTGATTTTGAAACTCCAAGTTGCTCAGATACATCTTTCAAGCATTCTCTAAATCGCCGTGTCGTTAGACCAGATACCATCAGTTTGAAAACAATTTCTCCAAGATCTGCTTCGGATTTTAAATTTGCATAGCTTTCTAGTAAAACTTCTTGTCCAGATTTTCTGACTCTTGGTTTTTTGATTTTATGTTTCTGACCCAATATTGGAACAAAAACATTCTCTGAACCTGCCCGATATGCTAGGCTTTCTTCTACTTTACGGCTAAATTTTTTCCCACATAGGGCTTCGATTTCCTCTTCCATGATCTCTTGAATAAACTCTAAAGACCTTTTTCGAATTTCAGTTTCTATGTCTGATTTTAAAAAAGATCGAAAACTAGCAATATTCGATTGACTATTGGATGTGGTTTTGTTTTGATTTTTCATTGGTGGAACCCCTTTATGATTTTGTTGTCCAAAACTATATTATGGACGGGTTCCGCTTTTTTCAATTCCTAACGGCTTTTGAGTCTAGCTCTCACATCATAACAAAACCTATAACAAAGAACAATTTAATATCAATTTTATGTGAAGAACTAGTTTATAATCTAGATTCTATAGAAGACTTAAATCCTATTAAAATTGAAAGAAATTGGGAATTTGCATTAAATAAATTTCCAGTTGATAAGATAAAGTCTTTCTATGCCTTATTAGTTAGTGATTCGAAATCAAAATGGGAGAAAGCAAATTCAACCATGATGATTCATGATATATCAGATTTTGCAAATGAATTATTAAACCTTTCTAAAGAATTCACGATTGATATTATGAAAGAATATGCAAATGATCTTGAGGAATCAACTAAATCTATAGATATAGAGAGAATTGAAATGCTCATGAAGGAATTTGAATTATTGATTCAGGTTACTGGTCGCCTAATAAAATAGCCTGGTAAGGAAGCATTGTAAATATTTTACTTTCTTGAAAGTTAGAATTCATTGATGTAATTGTTAAATTGTCAATTATTATCTTCTTTGTTTGCCAATCAGGGGGAATATTTATTACACAGGCCTCAGATGAAAAATTCAGGAAAATATAATTTTCAACTCCTTCATATGATCTCTTATAATACAGAATATTCTTATCAGGACTAATAAATGTCTCGATGGTTCCTTTTTTAAGGACATCTGAAGATTTTCTCAAATGAATCAGATTTCTATAAAAATTCCAAATACTAGATTCTTCTGATTTTAATAAGTTTACATTTCTTCTTTCATATTTTGAATATACAGGTAGCCAAGGTTTTCCTTTAGTAAATCCACCTGAATATGAATCGTCCCAAGCCATAGGCTTTCTTTCTGAATCGCGGCCAGGGTGTAAGGGCCAATATCTAATTCCTACAGGATCTCTTAATTCATTTCTAGATACTCTCTCGCTTTCCATTCCTATTTCTTCACCATAGTAAATAAATGGAGTTCCCCTAAGAGTTAAAAGCATAAGAGCTGTTAACTTTGCTCTAACTATAGAGTTTTTACCTGCATAGTATCTTGAAATATGTCTACGGAAATCATGATTGCTTAATGTGTAATTAGGCCAATTATCAAGTCCAAGAGCAGATTGCCATTCATCTATGACTTTTTTGAAATTTTCAGCACCCCAGAATGAATATAAAAATGCGAAATTGAAGGCCATGTGTAATTCATCATTATTACCATAATAAGAAGCTGGAATTGAAACTTTCCCTGGAGGATCCATCATCACTTCACCAACGGACATTCTGTCACCGTATGAATCCAATAACTTTCGTAGATCTTTTAAAAGTTCATGCATTTCTGGTTGATCTCTATCATAGATATGCACTTGACGATCATAAGGTCGAATACCTTTAAATATTCTAGAAGGATTATCACGCCATTCAGAATCTTTATAGAATAAGTTTACAACATCAAGCCGGAAACCATCAACATCCATATCCAACCAATATTTAATCATATTGAAAATGGCTTCTTTGACTTCTGGGTTTCGCCAATTTAAATCAGGTTGTTCATCAAGGAAGGAATGGTAATAATACTGTCCTGTTTTTTCATCCAAAGTCCAAGCTTTGCCACCAAAGGCCGCTAGAAAATTGTTAGGTTCGCTTCCTTCAATACCATCTTTCCAAATATACCAGTCTCGCTTAGAACTAGTCTTAGATGATCTAGAATCTAAAAACCATGGATGCAGATGGGAAGTGTGATTGATTACTAAATCAAGAATGATTTTGATGTTTCGTTTGTGAGCTTCTGCTAAGAGTCTTTTGAAAATTGGTATATCTCCAAAGACAGAGTCTATAGAATTATAATCTGAAATATCGTAGCCAAAATCATACATTGGACTCGGATAAATAGGAGAAAGCCAAATAGCATCTATGCCTAGAGAATTTTTAGTTCCATCATTAAGATAATCTAATTTCTGAATTATCCCCTCTAGATCTCCAATACCATCTCCATTAGAATCATAAAAACTTCTTGGATAAATTTGATATACAACTGCATCTTTCCACCAACTCATAGGTTCTCCTAAAAATATATCTCTTGTATTGCTGGGACAATATTTTTATCCCAGTTGATTCGTGAAGATTGGTAGATCTTATCTCTTATTTTTGCTATAAGAATACTATCAGTTAATCTTTCCGAAGATTGATCCAAAACATAAAATGTATCAAATGCAAAATCAGCACTTGTAGAAATTCTCGCAAACAATAATTCAATTCCTAATTCATTAAGGCTAACTAAAATTCTATACAATAGACCAATAGAATCAGGTAGTCGAATTTCGATAATTGTAAAATTATCATTTGGATTGTTAATGAATTTTACCATTTCATTTACTAGCCCTTCCAGGGTCTCTGATTTTTCTATCCATAATTTTGGAACGAGGGCAACTTCATCCAGACTGATTTCTAGGTTTAAAGTAGATTCTAGAGTCTTTTGCAAATGTTCTAAGGTATTTAAAGGAATATCGCCAGATCCCATTGAATCGGTGACTTGCACTTGAGTAATTAAAAGATCATCTTTCTCATCAGTGTATCTATATGGTCTCATACCAACTAAATTTAAATCAAGAGAACTGACTGAACCAGCGATATGCATCATTACATCTTTTCTAAAATTACTATATACAGTGATCATTGTATATGATGGTTCTTTCTCGAATTCAATATGAAATTTTTTATTGCTTTGTTTGAGAAACTGCAACTGAGTAAAATGTTGTAGAATTCGTCGAAAAGTATTATAACTTAGGTATGAACTGGGTCTACATTCTTTTGCAAAATTTATTATGTGGTTGATAATATTATCTTCTAAATTTTCTTTAGTTAATAAATAATTTTTTAATTTGGAAATATTTGAAGTTTCCAAATCAACTTTAGTATTTTTTTCGATAATAGAATATTTGGTTGATTCATAAAGTTTGAAGAGTATATCTTTCTTCCAATTTGTAAGTATACTTGGCCCAACTGATTTTGTATCAATGATAGTTAAAACATAGAGTAAAGATAGTTTATTTGTATCTTCAACTAGTTCAGAAAATTCTATAACTAAGCTTGGATCATAAATGTCTCTTTTGTTACTTAACTCTGACATATCAATATGATGTTGGACTAAGAATCGAAATAAATCAGACTCTTCGGAATTTAAACCAATACGATCCGAAATCGCCGAAGAAAGTTCCGCTCCGTATTGGCAGTGGTCACCTTCTTTTACTTTCCCAGCATCATGTATTAACATTGCCAAATAAAGAATATAAACAAACTGACAAGAGTTAAATACTTCTTGAACTTCTCTATCTTCGTATTTTTGCTCTACTAATCTATCCAACTCTCTAAGGATTAAGAGTGAATGTTCATCAACAGGATATTCATGATGATAGCTAAACAAAGGAAAATTCAAGCAGGCACCAAACTCAGGAAACAATTTACCAAGTACGTTTGACTCATGCATCCAAGTAAGAAATTTTCCGACTTTGATATTATTTTTTAGTATTTTAAGAAAGCAATCTATTGCTCCCTTATGATTTTTAAAATCATCATCTAAAAAATTAGAAGCAAATCTTAATTCGTTCATTAGGCTAGGTGAAGGTTCAAGATTATTTTCCTGAGCAACTAAGAAGACTAATATGACATCTAGGTATAAACGATCGGGGTTAGTGAATAATTTTTCAGTTTTAGGTGGGTAAAGAAATTTTTTAGACGCGAGAAGGTTGAGTCCATTTGAATTTATACTATTCAAATTTGAATTCGATGGCTTAAACTTTCTTAGGTCTAGATAATAACCAATGTAATTGAATATATCTTTTTGATACTTATAATAAGTGGCTACGAAACTTTCTACCGAAGAAAGACCTTTTGGTCCAAATCCTAAGTTCTCAGCTAAAGTAGGCTGTTGCGCCAATTCCATTCTATCGTTTTTCCTTCCTGAAATCATGTGAAGACTAACTCTTGTTCTAAGGAGAAAATCATAAGCTTGAACAATTCCTAATGAATCAGCTTGGTTGAAAAAATCAAATATACCTATTTTCGAAATGTTTGATGATTCTTTCAGGGTTTTCTCAATCCAATAAATTGTCTGAATATCTCTTAATCCTAAAGGACCATTCTTTATATTAGGTTCTGTTAAAAGTAAAGGAGTATGACTCGCTAAAATGTTTTGTTCTAATTGGATAAATTTTCTTTCATTGAATTCATTTACAAGATCTTGTGGAAAATCATCTAGGAATTCCATTTGGTATTTTAAGAATAATTTCTCAGATCCTATGAGGTATCTGGAATCTAAGATCGCATGAAAGGATTTTATATTATCAATATAGTCTTTTGACTCTTCTACTGTTCGGCAGCTGTGACCGACTTCCATTCCAGAATCAAATAAGAAATTATTTATTTTGGAGATAACAGTCCTTAGAATTTCGTCATCTAGATTATCATGCAGGTATAATAAATCGATATCAGAATGGGGAGCAAGTTCCATTCTTCCATAACCACCAATAGCAACTAAACAGATTTTATCTCCCAATTTAAATTCATTTTCTAAAGAATGGTAGAGTCCATTGATGGTTGAGTCGATGATATATGAGATTTGTTTTGTTAAGAATCTGCCTGAGAGGTTACTTCTTCCCTTTTCCAGAGTTCTTGAGATTCTTGAAGGCAGATCTAGTTTCATGTGGATTAGATTTTAGTTTTTTAAAAAACAAAAATTCGTCTAGAATATATTATCAAGTATTGAAAGATTTACCAATGATTAGATTTATATTAAAGTTTACTGCTGTTTCTGTTTTAGTTTACCTAGGAGTGGCTAGTTTTTATTTTAATCTCGTAACAAAAGATTACTATATGGGGTCTCAGCCCTTATTCTCTCCATTCTTGATTAGTCCAAATGATACTTTATCTTGGGAAGAAGCAATGGTTTGGATGCTTCCTACTCAAATCTTGCGTGGCTTACTAATAGGCTTTACTTTTTCTTTAATTAGAGAATACCTTGAAATGAAAAATTATGCACGAAAAATGCTTATAATATTTTCATTTTACTTCCTATTATCTGGTTTAGCTTCTGTTTCACCTGCAGTGGGTAATTTAGAGGGGATGCTTTTTTTTAAGAATTACATCACCTGGAATGTTCATTTAACAATTTTGTCAGAAATTTTTTTCCAATCAATTTTTATATCTCTGATTTTTTCTTGGTGGATAAATTTAAATTTAGATCAAAGTACTTGATTAATTAACTGGCTACTATACGATTGAGTACCACTTTATATGTTAAACATGAAATTGATACAAGCATCGTTCTTCGTCATCTGTATTTTATTTCAATTTAGCAGATCAATATCTTCCAACTCTTTGGAAAATCTGTGGCAATCAAGGCAAGAATATGAAAGTTATCGCGAATCTTCCTTCGATGCCACAAATGGCAATGATGATTTTATTAAAATTCCAGCTCACGGATCTAAGGTTATCTTTGAATCTACTTCAAGTGGTATAATTCGTCACATTTGGATCACTCTTTGGTCCAAAGATAAAATGATTCTTCGCAATTCGGTAATTAAGATGTATTGGGACAATCAAACTCACCCTAGTGTGCAATCTCCATTAGGTGATTTTTTTGGTCAAGGCTGGGGCGAAGAGTACATTATGAACAGTCTTCCTATCGTTGCTGCACCTAAAAAGGGCAAAGCATTGAATTCTTATTTTTCAATGCCTTTTGCAAAAGGTGCAAAGATAGTAATCGAAAATGAGAGTGATCACGAAATAGGAAGTTTTTATTTTTACATCGATTATGAAAAAAGAAAAGACATTCCACCTAATTCCCCAAGATTTCATGCTCAATGGAATAAGACTTTAACAAAGCCAAATACAAAAGTTGATAGCGAAAACGATCGAAATGTTTTAGGTGCGATGGAAAAAGGAAAGAAATCTCCTGCGAGCAATTATGTTTTTGCTGATATTGAAGGTGAAGGTCATTTTGTAGGAATGCAATACTTCGTAGATTCTCCTACACCAATGTGGTATGGGGAAGGTGACGACATGATATTTATTGATGGAAAATCATGGCCGCCTAGATTAAGAGGAACTGGAACCGAGGATTTTTTTAACACTGCTTGGTGTCCCAAAGAAGTTTTTCACCACCCTTATTTTGGCTATCCGAGAGTCAGTGAAAGTATAGGTTGGATGGGTCGAACTCACCTTTACAGATTTTTTCTGGAATCTCCCATTGTATTTCATAAATCATTCTTAGGAACTATTGAGCATGGACATGCAAATAGCCTAACCTTGGATCTAGCATCTGTAGCTTATTGGTACCAAAAACTTCCAAATAAAAAATTTACTATTCTTCCTAAGAAAGAGCTTCGACAAAACCAACCTGCAATCAATGAAAATGATATCCATAGATGGCGTGATGCGTACCGCAAATCTAAGGGAGGCGGGGAAGTCTGGGGTTCGCAATGAAAGTCGAGATTTCATTTTTTAAAGAATTATTCGAACGAGCACTAGATTCCGTCTGGGTAGTAAATGAAAATGGAATTATTGAATTTATAAACCCAGCTTGTGAAATATTGACAGGATACGATGCAAAGGAACTGATAGGTTCTGATTTTAAGAATTTAATAGCCCAACAAAATAATTTAGAGTTAAACAAAGATTATAATATAAATCAAAAGAACAATGAAATAAATAATATCATTAATCCAATATTCATTACAGGCACTCGTGAATTTTCATTAAAGACTAAAGAAAATACAATTATTCCTGTAGAAATGAAATCATTTGAGCTTCATTCTACTAAAGATGGATCTAAGATGTTTGCTGGCATCATGAGGGATATACAGTTTCGAAAGTCGCTTGAAGAAAATCAAAGAATGACAATGGCAACCTTAAAGAAATTAGCCTTCATTGATGAACTTACTATGATTCCCAATCGTAGATCGTTTTATGATTCATTTCGAAAGTTGATTGCAACGAATATTCGTCACAATCGCCACGCGACACTTGCTATTGTTGATATAGATAATTTTAAAGAAATCAATGATACTTATGGTCATGATATTGGTGATTTAGTTCTGAGAAATATTTCAAAAGCCTTTATTGAGAATCTTCGTGAGGAAGATACAGTAGGTAGAATAGGTGGCGAGGAATTTGGATTTCTTCTTCCAGAGACAGATGATGAAGGAGCATACAGAGTTTTAGAAAGATTAAGACTTGCTGTTAAGCATTATAGATTCTTTGTATTTGAGAATTTTTATTTGAACGTGACAATAAGTTTAGGATATGTTCGTTTTGGACAGACTCAGACTTTAGAACAAGTGATCAAATGCGCCGATATAGCCTTATACAAATCCAAGAATTCTGGTAAAGATACCCTATCTAAATTTTAATTTATAAAAACATATATTTTTTATAAATTTTCTCATTCAGAAAAAGGAATTCATTGAATCATTTTCTTTAATTTTGAAATCTAAGTAAATGAGAGGTTTTCATGATTTATTTTTTACTCGCTTTAGTTCTTCAATCATTAGTTGTAATCTACCTTTTTCCGTGGATAAATCCTCAATTTAAGGTCTTAGGAGATCCCCTAAATTCTATTTGGGTTGTCTTAGCATTTTTATTGATCAATTGGATTATTAGAAAGTTACTCATCATCTTCACATTAGGTATCGGTTGGTTGGTTTATTACCTTAGTTTAGGATTTTTAGGTCTCGTTGTGAATGCTTTTGTTCTAATCTTAATTGGCAAATTTTTCCCTAATTTGCTTTCTGTTCCTGGATTTTGGGCGGCATTCTGGGGCGGTCTATTACTAACACTTGCCTCTTTAGTAATGAAGAAAGATAGCAAAGATTAAATAATG